>Ga0181523_10000491_pt1 | contig 44834 bp, 40 predicted proteins | sample PEATcosm2014_Bin_43_FD_119752 | JGI IMG/M metagenome (GOLD analysis project Ga0181523, IMG submission 119752) | Peatland microbial communities from MTU Mesocosm Facility, Houghton, MI, USA - PEATcosm2014_Bin05_30_metaG | ecosystem: Environmental > Terrestrial > Soil > Wetlands > Peat | place... | reverse complement strand
TGGTCACCGACCTGCTCGATCCCGCGCTGCTGGCCCCGGAGCAGGCGGCCGCCGCCTACGCGTCGCGCTGGCAGCTGGAAACCCCGGTCCGCGGCGGCGCCGCCGTGGTGCTGCGGTCGAAGTCCCCGCCGATGATCCGCCAGGAGATCTACGCGATGCTGTGCTGCTACCAGGCGATCCGCACCCTGATCAGCCACGCCGCCACCGACGCTGGCCTGGATCCTGCCCGGATCTCCTTCACCCGGGCCCGCGACGGAATCCGCAGCCGCATCAGCGACTCCGGATGCTTTTCCCCCTGAGCACCTCAACGACCTCGCCGCCGACCTGGCCTTCGAGATCACCTTCAAGCGCAACCTGGTCCACGCGCCCCGGCCGGCGCTACAGGCGCGAGACCAAGCGCCCGGGCGGCCGGTACAAGACCCGCAAGCCCGGCCGGTCCGCCCGGCTAACCCCGCTGACCGTGGTCACCTTCTGGCTGATGCCCGTCCCACCGTAACTTAATGCCATTGGGCGATGGCCAGCGCGGTGTCTTCGAAGTATTCGCGGCGTCCGATGTAGCGCTGCAGGGGTCTCCGCTGCCTGGGTTCGGCGATGGAATGCTCGATGCGGATCCGCCGGGAGGACTGCTGCTCGCGGGCTGCCTCGCGCTCGGTGACCTGGCCGGGCGTTGCGCCGGCCTTGGGCTTCCTGGGCGGGGCGGTGACCTGGCCGGGGAAGTCGCGGGCCAGGCCCTGATAGCCGGAATCAACATCGGCGGTGACGCCGGGGTGCTGGCGTAGCAGGTTCTCGATGCCCTCGGTGCGCAGTGCGGTGATGTCGTGCATGCAGCCCGGGCGGAACGCGCCGAGCCACGACAGCCGGCCCGCACTGGCGCGCCTCCAACTTTCCGGACACGAACGCCCGCCGGCCGGGCCGGTGAGCCTGCGGACGGCGGACCTGGACCTCGGTGCCGTCGATGCGCAGGTGCACGCCCTCGGCGGCGGCGCAGGCGAACACGTCCGCCAGCGTCCGCAGCCGCAGCCCGGCCTCGCCGGGCTGCGGCGAAGCCCCGCGCGGCGAGCAGCGGCCGTATCTCACCGACGGCCCGGCTGATGGCCGGGCGGTCCACGCCGTAGAACAGCGCCAGGGCGGCGGGCGGGAGCTGGAACCGCAAGATGACCAGGGTGGCGATGACCCGGTCGGTGAACACCAGGTCATGACCGGGGCCCGCGCCGGCCGCCCGCCGCCGGCCGCGACCGCGCCGATCGCGCAGCCGGGATTCCTGCTGCGCCGTCCACGGCCCGGCCAGCTCATTGATCAGCTTGCCTAGCCGGCGACGCGGAAGGCCGGTGCAGATACGATGCGACAAGGCCGCGCGGGCCCATGGTGACGACACATCTTCATGATCTTGCGCGGCCGTCTGTCATCCCGGGACCGACACGCCAAGACCACCTGATCACGCCAGGCATCCCGCTATCGCGCGCCAAGTCGTAAACCCGGCTGTGATCAAGGCTGGCTAGATGAACGACAGGTGCTCGAAGTCCCAGTTGGAGATCGACTCGCCTACTTTGGCGGTGGTGTATCCAGTTATCTTGTCGCTATAGGCGTCGAGCGTGTCCATGAACGTGGGAATAATGTAAGCTCCCTGAGTGAAATCGTACTGCTGCATCTCGTACACGATCTGCTTACGCGTCGAAAGATCGGCTGTCGCGTTAGCCTGGTCGTACCACGATGTGTACTGGGCATTGTTGGTGTGCGTCTCATTGAAGGGCGAAGCTGAGCCCAGGAATGACTGCGCGACCTGGTTCAGGTAGGCCGCATAACTGTAGTAATCCTGAGAGAACGACCAGTTGAGGTACTTTCCCGTCGCGAAGAAAGTGCCGGGGTCTACCTGATTAAGCTTAATTGTTACGCCCGCGGCGGTGGCCTGCTCCGCCAGTACTGTTGCCATTGCAACAGTACCGGTAGCAATGGCGGACGTCGTAAGAGTCACCGTCAGGTTGTCCATGCCAGCTTTCTTAAGCAGGAATTTGGCCTGCGGAATATCCTGCTGCCTGTGCAGCGAGCTGTCAAAATCAGGATCGTACGGCGCGAAGACGTCGCTGGCCACCACCCCGTACCCGTTGAGGGCTGATTCAATCAACTGCTGGCGATCGACCAGGAGCCGCAACGCCTGGCGAACATTGACGTCATTGAACGGCGCCTGGTCCACACGCATCGTAAAGGGCTTAAACTGCCCAGTCTGTGACACGACCGTCTTCACTCCGCTGGTGTTTGCCAGCGCAGGGATCTGCGGCGGGTCAAGCTGGCCGGCGGCCTGGATGGCACCGGTGACCAGGGAATCCTGGACAGCCGTATTGTCGCTGAAGTCGATGATCGTCAGAGCATCCACGTACGGAAGCCCAGACTTCCAGTAATTCTTGTTCCGGACGAATACGCTGCGCTGGCCGGGCGTAAAGCTCTGGTAAACGAACGGTCCCGTTCCATCTGGAGTCTTCGGGTTGAAGCCGTTCGGCACTACGTAAAGGTAGTACCAGCCACCTGCGAGCGAGTCGACGAAGCTGCCGAAGGGCTTCGTCATGGGCACCAGCACGGTCCGGTCATCGAGCGCCTTGACGCCCTTAAGGTCAATCGGACCGAAGAAGGTGGTGCCGCTGAAACTGTTCGAGATGATCCTGTTGATAGTAAAGACGACGTCGTCGGCCGCGAGGTTCTTCCCGCTATGGAAAGTGACGCCAGGCCGCAGCCGTATGACCCATGCCGACAGCGAGCCGTTGTAAGGCGTAATCGACTCCGCCAGCACGAACTCGTTCTTCGCCTGCTTGTCGAGCTTGACCAGGGGCTGGTACAGGGCCTCGAAGCGGCCGGTATCAAGATAAGTAAGCCCTTGATGCGGGTCGAGAGTATCCGAACTCGAACCGCCGGCCAGGCCAACCTTCAGGTTGCCTCCCCGTTTCCTGGGCGCGCCCGCGGCATCGGCTGTCGAGCTCTTGCTCCCGCTCCCGCACGCGGCTAGCAAGCCGCCCGCGCCCGCGATTGCCCCCGTGGCCGCTATCCCCCGAAGGAACTGGCGACGCCCAAGACCCTCACCCAGCAGGGGCGTCGAGCGCTCATCCGATCGGTCCACAGAATTTACCTCCACTGACGCGGCAGCATGTCCCTGGCCCCGACGTGCCAGGGACAGCTTCCTACCCAAGGGAAAGTCTCAGGCTGAGACGGCATCCCACCTGAGACTGGGCGTTTGGTTCAGAGCAAACGTCATAGTCTCACAAGCCGTACGCACGCGCCAGCCAGACCTAAAAGGTTCATCACGTCGCTTTTTGTCCCAGCTTGGTACCATCAACCCAGAAACTCTGCCATGAGGGCAACTCGTCGCGGATGGCGCTAGACCCCCCGGCCGCACCTGCTCGGCTCTGCCTCGTACCACCGGGCGGAGGCTCAGGTCGGCCGGTCAAACCCTTGGCGTGGCGCATGGGCTGACGCGTGATCCTTCTTGGGGTCAGGCGCTGAGTGCTGGCAGGTCGCTGGTGTGATGCACCTCCGCGGATGAGTCGCAGCTGGCGAGGCGGGACCGGACCAGGGCGCCGAGCTAGCGGCGGCCTCCGGCCCCATTCCCCGTGCTGCTAGGCCAGGAGGGCGCTGACGAACCGGATCAGGGAGTTGCGGTCTGGCTAGATGCCGACAGCCGGTAGCGGCGGATCTCCCCGTTGAGCAGTTCCTGAGGCGTTTTGGGCCAGAACTGCCGCCAGATCTCTTTGGGGAAGCTGCTCAAGGCCAGTAGGTCCGGACGGACGGCGTGAGCCCGCGGTGGGCGTCATAGGTAACCAGCGTGACGCCGTTCAGGCCGCGGGGCGCTCAGCTGGCCTGCCCTGCCGACTCACTCCCCCACTTCGTCGTGGAACGTCAGCTGACTGCAGCAGCCGTGCTCCAGACCGGCTTGCCCTGATATCCTCGCGCAACCATCGTGACGAAGTTGTACACCCCGTCTTCGCTCGGCGCGAGCGGCCCAGGCATCGCGTGCTCCGAGCTAAGTCCGCGTTGCACCGACTCGCAGGCGTTGAAGTCCTGTCGGTTAGTGATGTCCCAGAACTCAACCGCGTATCCGGGGTCAAAGCCGGGCCTATCCAGCGCCTCAGGGGGGAAGGCCCAGGTGCACTCGATCATGGTTCGATCAACGGCAAGCGGCAGCAGTCGGTGCGTCATAACGTAATCGGGGTGCAAGCTCAGCAGCACGTTGGGAAATATGTTGGCGTAGATCACAGTTCGCAGGCTGTCCGCGTCAAGTCCGCGCAGTGGCTTCCCAAGGCTGGCGCCGTCCAGCGACATAGTCTCCATGCCTTCGCGGAGGTACATCCAGCCGCCGACCCAAGCACCGCTCATGGGGAAATTCACGCCGCTCCTGGGCGGGCTGACCCGGCACAGCTCAGGGTGGATGGCAGGGCAGTGGTAGCACTCTTGGTAGTTCTCGCTGACCACCTTCCAGTTTGAGGCGGAGTCGTAAACATGCCGCCCTGCGATCACAAGCCGCTCCGGCTCGTATGGAGTGACAGCGTCGTCTAGCGCCTGCAGGGACTCGACGAGGGATCCGGCATTCTGCGAGCGGTTCACGAAGATCAGCCCGTGCCACTCCGTCACAGGGATCTCGACCAGACCCCAGCCGGACTGATCAAATCCATCGTTACCGGTAAGGCCGGAGGCGAAATGCAGGCCGCCGGACAGGGCGTAAGTCCATGAGTGGTAAGGGCAGATTATGGAGTGGCGCTGCGCGGTTACGCCATGGGGCAACAACTCGTGACCACGGTGTCGGCAGGTGTTGGCGAACGCCCTGAGCGTTCCGTCCTCGCCACGCACGAGCAGGACGCTGCCTTCGCCGACCGGCTCCGCCCGCTGATCTCCCGGTTGTGCGAGTTCTGAGCCGAACCCGACGCAGGTCCAGCCGGAGCGAAAGAACTCCCTCTGCTCCCAGGCGAACACTTCGGGGTCGACGTACGCGGCTCGGGGCAGCATCCTGCTCTGGCCGAAAGGCTGCAGGGTACTTGCCAGGTCGGCCAAATCGATGGGTGCACCACGATTTCCACCTGTATCGCCCATGTCAGCGAGAGTAGGTGAGGCCGTGCCGGCTGTCTAGCGGAGTCAATCTGCGCTCGACGCTCTGCGCTCGCCGATCACTATCCGTTAACAAACATGTGCAGTCCGCCGGCCACCAGCGGTGCGGTGGTGGACCCTGGCGAGCGTGCCACGGGCAGGAAGATCCGCCGATGACACCCAGGTCAACAGGCTGGTACAAGCAGGCGATCTTGTTGCTTGCCCGTCAATCCGCCAGTTACGTTAGATATTGTGATGACGTCCCAGTAGTGACGACATCGCCCGATCGCAACGGGCAGTCGGCACCGGTTCTGCCTTCAGCCGACGACAAGGCTGGCGGCCAGTCCGGATCGGACATCCACCGACAGGCCGTCAACCGCTGAAGGGAAGAAGCCGAACGTGGCAGGCCCATGTGCCAGGTTGTTCCGTGGGTGAGGCGCTTGTGGACACAAGCCACGAGCCTGTCCACCGGGAGACTGCCCGCCGCGACGCTCACCCCATCCTGCGGCTGGTCCAGCGGAGAGTCGCCTCAGGCGTCCTCACGCTGTTCCTGGTGTCCGTCGTCATATTTGTGGCGACGGAGATACTGCCGGGCAACGCAGCGGAAGCCATCCTGGGCAGAAACGACACCAGTCCTAGGCGTCTGCACGCTCTTGAGCTTCAGCTGCACCTCAATCGTCCGGCGGTTGGCCAGTACTGGACCTGGCTCTCCGGACTGTTCACCGGTCACCTAGGCCGTTCTCTGCTCAACCATCAGCCGGTCTGGAGCCTGGTTGAGCCACGCCTGGTCGATTCTGCCGCTCTGGTGCTGGTCGCCGGAGTGATCGGCTCGCTGCTCGGCGTCGCGCTCGGTGCCGCCGCCGCCTTGCGCAAGGACGGGAAACTCGATCACGCCAGCTCCGTCATCGCGCTAGCGGTGACTTCATTGCCCGAGTTCGTCGTCGCGGTTGGCCTCATCATCCTGCTCTCGACCACCATCTGGCATGTGCTGCCAGCTGTCTCGCTGCTCCCCCCCGACACTTATCCCTGGAACAGCCCGCAATTGCTCATCCTGCCGAGCGCTACGCTCGTCATCGTCATCGTCCCGTACACCATGCGTATGATGCGGGCGTCGATGATCGAGGCCCTCGGGTCTGACTACGTGGAGATGGCGCGGCTTAAGGGAGTGCCCGAGCGGCGAATCGTGCTCGTGCACGCTCTGCCGAACGCCATAGCGCCGACCATCCAGGTCATCGGCCTTGGCTTCTTGTACCTCGCCGGCGGGATCGTGGTGGTGGAATACGTATTCAACTTTCCCGGCATAGGCCAGGAACTCGTCTACGCGGTCAACGGTCGCGACATTCCTGTGATCCAGTTCGTCGTCGTGATACTCGCAGCCTTCTATGTATTCGTGAACATCCTGGCTGACGTGGTCGCCTTGCTGGCCACCCCTCGGCGGAGAATCGCAAGATAGTTATGGCCGTCAACGCTCCCGCCAACTCATCCGCTGCCAGATCCGCGACAGAAGGCCTGCGCCGACGCCAGTGGGCGTCAGCGCTGTCCGCTGCCATCCGCACGCCGCGAGGAGCCATCGGGCTGACGCTAACGTCGGTCGTAGTACTCATAGCGGCGGTCGGCCCGCTCATTGCACCGTACTCGCCTACCCAGCTCATGACGGTCGAGTTCGCCAAACCCTCAGCCCAGCATCTGCTGGGCAGCGACTTCCTGGGCCGAGACGTGCTGTCCAGGGTCCTGAACGGCGGCTGGCTCATGCTGGTCATGGCCATCGCCGCTACAGCAATCGGGCTCGCGGGCGGCGCGGCAGCAGGCATATCGGCTGCGTACTTCCGTGGTCGGTCCGACGGAGTCATCATGCGGACCGTCGACGTCGTCCTAGCGTTTCCCCAGATCGTGTTCGCCCTCTTGCTGCTGAGCATCATCGGCCCAAAGCTATGGCTAATAGTGATCGCTGTAGGCATATCGCATGCGCCGCAGGTCGCCCGGGTGCTGCGGTCAGCCACCCTCGACATTTCCGAGCGCGACTATATCAAGGTCGTCGAACTGCAGGGAATGCCACCGGCCAAGGTCATGCTAAAGGAGATCCTCCCCAACCTAGTCAGCCCGCTCATGGTCGAGGCAGGGCTTAGGCTTACCTATTCGATCGTCATCATGGCCGGGCTTTCCTTCCTCGGCTTCGGCCAGCCGCCCCCCGCACCGAGCTGGGGAATCATGATCAACGAGAACCAGGTGGGCCTTTCACTGAATCCCTGGGCCGTGATCATTCCCGCCGCGCTCATCGGCCTCCTTACGATCGGAACCAACACGTTCACCGACGCAATCGCCCGGGTGGCCATAGGAGTCGATCGCCGGCCGGAGGAATCCGCGCTAATCTCCCGCCTCGGCCAGTCGGAGGCCCAGTGAGACACGAATCGGCAGTCGGCGCGCTAGCCGCATCCTCCCGGCTGCCTGTACGCCCGCGACTCGATGTAAACGGCCTCGAGGTACGTCTCGGCAGGTCGGGACCTGACGTGGTGAGCGAGGTCTCGTTCTCGGTGCAGGCAGGAGAACTGCTCGGTCTCGTTGGGGAGTCAGGGTCTGGCAAGACCACCGTAGCGCTCGCCTTGCTCGGCCATGCACGTGGTGGCCTGATGATCACCTCAGGCGAGGTTCGCCTCGACGGCGCAAACATCCTGGGACTCAGTCCGAAACAGCTGCGGGATGTTCGCGGAGCGAGAGTCAGCTACGTGCCCCAGGATCCGTCATCGTCGCTGAACCCGGCGCTCCGGGTGGGCACCCAGCTCCGGGAGGCACTGCGAGTTCATCCAGGCGTTGTCGGAGATCCTGACGCGCGCATTGCTGAGGTCATGCGCGAGGTACGCCTCGATGCGACGCCGGAGATGATGCGCCGCTATCCGCATCAGCTCTCCGGCGGCCAGCAGCAGCGCATCGGCCTGGCCATGGCCTTCGCCTGCAGGCCCTCACTCATCGTGCTGGACGAGCCGACGACCGGCCTGGACGTGACGACCCAGCGCCACGTACTCGACACCGTCCGCAGTCTCTCCCGCTCCTACGGCGTAGCGGCGGTCTATGTGAGCCATGACCTGGCCGTCGTCAGCGGCCTGGTCAACACCGTGGCCGTGATGTACGCGGGCCGAATCATCGAGCAGGGACCGACCGCCCGGCTGTTCTGCGAGCCGCTGCATCCCTACACCCGCGGCCTGATCGGCGCGGTCCCGTCGCCGGACCGCACTGAGGTGCTGACCGGAATCGAGGGTCAGCAGCCGCGGCCCGGCAGGCGGGGATCCGGCTGCACGTTCGCCGCCCGCTGCAGCCTGGTCACCGAGGAGTGCAGGTCGCAGACGCCGGAGCCGGTCATGATCGGTGGCCAGATGGTCCGGTGCCTGCGCGCCACCGAGGCCGGGACCACGCAGGGCATCCGGCGAGCCGCCGTGCCGCGTCCGGCCGCCCCGGCCACGGAGCCGGTCCTGTCGGTGCGCGACCTGCGTGCCAGCTACGGTCACAAGGCCGTGCTGTTCGATGTCGGGCTCGACGTGCCGCCCGAGTCGTGCGTCGCGGTCGTTGGGGAGTCCGGCTCGGGCAAGACGACACTCGCCCGCTGCATCTCCGGGCTGCACGCCAACTGGACCGGGGCGATCAGCTTCCGGGGAGCCACGCTGGCTCAGCCGGCGCGCAAGCGCCCCGCGGACGTGCTGCAGCGCGTGCAGTACGTCTTCCAGAACCCCTACACCTCGCTCAATCCCCGCAAGACGGTGGGCCAGATCGTTGCCCAGCCGCTGGAGCAGTTCTTTGACCTGCCCTTCCGGGAGCGAGCCGAGCGCGTCGCCGCGGTGCTCGCCGATGTCTCGCTCGGGCCTGACTTCGTCTCCCGCTACCCGGACCAGCTATCTGGCGGGGAGCGGCAGCGCGTCGCCATCGCCCGTGCGCTTGCGGCCGAGCCGGACCTGCTGATCTGCGACGAGGTCACCTCATCGCTGGACGTCTCCGTGCAGGCCATCATCGTGGAGCTGCTCCGGCGGATTCAGCGCGAGCGGCATCTCGCCATGCTGTTCATCACCCACAACCTGGCCCTGGTCCGCAGCATTGCCCAGTCCGTGGTGGTGCTGCGCGACGGCACGGTCGTCGAGCAGGGCCCGGTACGGCAGGTCCTGGAGCACCCGGCCGACCCGTACACCGTGGCCCTGATGGAGGATGTACCGAAATTGCGCACGACGGCCGGAGTCACCGCCGAAGGGCCGCCGGCTGGCCGCCACAGCGCTCAGGGGCATGCCGCCGGGCCGGATGCTCAGCAGTAACCTGCTCGCGGGCGGCCGGAACGCAGCCGACGGCGGAATGACCCTCTCCCCGGCGCCGACGGCGACACCCTGCTGTCGGCCGACGCCCTGCTACCGGTCCTGGTCCAGGCCGAGCTGACGGGCAATGACCATCCGCTGGACCTCGGAGGTTCCCTCGCCGATCTCCAGCACCTTCGCGTCGCGGTAGAACCGCGCGACCGGGTAATCGTTCACGAATCCGTAGCCGCCGAAGATCTGGGTCGCGTCACGCGCGTTGTCCATCGCCGCGTTTGCCGCGGTCAGCTTGGCGATCGCGGCCTCCTTCTTGAACGGCTGCCCGGCCACGAGCCGGGCGGCCGCGTCATACCAGGCCAGCCTGGCCAGCTGTGCCCTGGCCTCCATATCCGCGATCTTGAACTGGATGGCCTGATAGTGCCCCAGCTGATGACCGAAGGCGGAGCGCTCGCCCGCGTACCGCAGGCACTCGTCGACGCAGCCCTGCGCGAGCCCTGCTGACAGCGCGGCGATCGCGATCCTGCCCTCATCCAGTGTCTGCAGGAACTGGGCGTAGCCGCGGCCGGGCTCGCCCAGCAGGTTCGCTTCCGGCACCCGGCAGGACGAGAACGACAGTTCCCTGGTGTCGGAGGCGCACCAGCCGACCTTCGAGTACTCCGGCGCCACCGAGAAGCCCGGCGTGCCGGCCGGGACCATGATCGCGGAAATCTCCGGCCGCGCGGCCGGCCGCCCGGCCTGGCGCCCGGCCGATCGCCCGGTGATGGCCAGGGCCGTGATCACGGAGGTGATGGCCGTGCCCGCGTTGGTAATGAACGCCTTGGAGCCGTCGATCACCCACTCCCCTGCCTCGAGCCGCGCCGTGGTCCGCATCCCGCCGGGGATGTCCGAGCCCCCGCCGGGCTCGGTCAGGCCGAATGCGGCCAGCCGCTCGCCCTGGCACAGGGCGGGCAGCCAGTGCGCGCGCTGCCCCGCTGAGCCGAACCGGTAGATCGGCATCGCGCCGAGGCCGACGGCCGCTTCCAGGGTGATGGCGACCGACGAATCAACCCTGGCCAGCTCGTGCAGGGCGATGCAGAACGCGAAGTAGTCCCCGCCCATGCCGCCATACTCCTCGGGGAACGGCAACCCGAAGAGCCCGAGCTTGCCCATTTTCGCGACGATCTCGTACGGAAACTCACCCCGCTCGTAGTACCCCGCGATCACCGGCGCTACGACCTCACGGGCGAACTCCCCGACAGTGCCGCGGAGCGCCTCCTGCTCGTCATTGAGCGTGAAGCTGACCATGCCTGCGATGTTACCGGGCCGCCCCGCTGGACTGGGTACGCCGATACGGGCGGCAGGGGCGCCCCCCTGAAACCACAAGGGCAGCCTCGCGCGTTACTCTCTCGTGCGAGCGGTCACGGCAGGCACCCGCCGGCCTGGCCGGGAAACTTCGGTCCGCTGGAGGACGTGATGGCGACACTGACCTGCCCCGCCTGCGCAGCCGAGGTGAAGCCGGGCGACCTCATCTGCTTTACCTGCGGAGCCAACCTGCCGCGCGGCACCTCCTGGGACGATGACCAGCCGGCCCCGGACACGATCATGCAGGAGTACCTGCGGCGCGACGAGAAGCCCCGGATGATCTCGCCGACGGTGCTGCGGCTCGCCTTCCCGACGGGCAACGTCGAGGTGCCGGCCGGCACCTCGCTGCTGCTCGGGCGCGACCCGGCCGAGTCGCTGGTAGCAGCCGCGTTCGCCGGCTATGAGAACGTCTCCCGGCGGCACGCCACCGTCAAGGTCGACGATGCCGGGCATGCGACGATCCGGGACGAGCACTCGACCAACGGCACCTTCGTCAACGGCGACCGGGTACTGCCGGGAACCGCCGTCAGGCTGGCGGACGGGGACGTGGTCCGGCTGGCCGCCGACGTGTCAGCCGAGGTACTGCTGCCCCGGCAGGAACCCGACCCGGCCAGCCTCAGTCGTCCTGATCTTCCCTGACTTCCGCGGCGAACCACGGCGCCGGGACCCCGCCGTCGGTGAACCAGGGCCGGTAACCGCCACGGCTGCTGGCCAGCGGGCCGTAGGGCAGCAGCGGGTCATGCCCCGGGCCCCGGGGATCTCCGCCGGGCAGCCCGGAGGAGCCGTCCGGGCCAGACGCGCGGCGGTCAGCGAACGGACCGGCGGCCGGGCGGTCGCCGGCGTCCGCCGGAGCCGCCTCACCGGGCTGCGGCTGGTCCCCGGCATCAGCGGCCGGTCCGCCGTCGCCGTCAGCAGAGCCTGCCTCCTCGCCCGGCTCCGCGCTCGCCGGGGCGTCCCGATCCGCGCGGCCCGCCTCCGCCGCGCCGGCCGACGGGGAGCCGGCCGACGGGTGACTGTCCGGCAGCCCCTCAAGGCGCCGCCTGAGCTCGGCCATGACGCCGGGCTGCCAGGTACGATCCGCTTCAGGTAACAGCCCGCGCTCGGGCTGATCGGGTCGCCGCATAGCGTCGATTGTGCCGTAACGCGCCGGCCTGCCGCATCACTCACGCAGGCCATAGGCTGAGCGGCAGGGCAGCCGCCGCGGCAGCGTAAGGAGAGGCCCGCGTGATTGACCTGGAGCTGAGCTGGCGGCAGGCGGCCGTAGCCGCGGGCTGCCTGGCGGCCGGCACGGTCGCGCTCCGCCAGGCACGGGGAGCCAGGATGCGCGCGGCCTCCGTGCTGACCCAGGAGAGCGCCCTGATCCTGGGCCTCTTCGCGCTCTGGCAGTACGCCGGCTCATTCGCGATCATGGGACCGGACGGCGCGCTGGCCAGGTCGCGCTGGATCTGGCAGCTGGAACGGAGCCTGCACCTGCCCAGCGAGACGTCGGTGCAGCGGCTCTTCCTTTCCCATCCGCTGATCATCCAGTTCTTCAACCTCTATTACGACAGCCTGCACTTCCCCGTGCTGGTCACCTGCATGATCTGGCTCTTCGTCCGCCACCGCGATCGCTACCGGCAGCTCCGGACCACGCTGGTCGCCTTCACCGGGATCTGCCTGCTGATCCAGCTGGTCCCGGTCGCGCCGCCCCGCATGCTGCCCGGTACGGGGCTGATCGATACCGCGATCCTCTATCACCAGTCGGTGTATGGCAGCACCGCCGGCTTTGACCCCGATCAGCTGTCCGCGATGCCATCGGTGCACGTCGGCTGGGCGCTGCTGGTCGCCGTGACGATCATCGTCACGCTCCGCAGCCGGTGGCGCTGGCTAGCGCTGCTCTACCCGGCGATGACCACTCTGGCGGTCGTGGTGACGGCCAACCATTTCTGGATGGACGGGATCGTGGCCGCCATCGTGCTCGGCGTGGTCCTCGCCGTGCAGGTCGCCGGCCGGCGGCAGCTGGCGGCCAGGGCGGCATCCGCCCCGGCGGAGGCCGGCCAGGACAGCCCGGGCCCGGTTCCTGGCGGGGAGCGCGAGTCCCCGGTCAGGGCGCACCGCGGCAGCGGCTGATGCCGCCTGCGACGGGCCGGGGCTTACGCGCTCCCCCGCTCGCTGTCGAGCGCTGCCATCTGGCCCGCTTCATAACGCTCACCGGCCACCTCACCGGGCGGCACCGCTGCCTCAAGAGCAGCCAGGTCAGCCGGGGACAGCGAGATATCCAGCGCGCCGAGTGCCTCGGCCAGCCGGTCCCGGCGTTTGGTGCCGATCAGCGGGATGATGTCGTCGCCTCGGGCCAGCACCCAGGCGATGGCGAGCTGCGCCGTAGTCGCGCCCTTGGTCTCGGCGATCCGCTCGAGCGCGGCCAGCAGCCCGAGGTTGCGCTGCAGGTTGTCGCCCTGGAAGCGGGGGAACCTGGCCCGCGGGTCGCCCTCGGTGATCTCCCGCGCGCTGGCCGAGCTGAGCAGGCCGCGGGACAGGATCCCGTAGGCGGTCACGCCGATGCCGAGCTCGCGGACAACCGGGAGTATCGCGGCCTCAATCCCCCGGCTCATCAGCGAGTACTCGATCTGCAGTGCCGTGACCGGGTGGACGGCGTGCGCCCGGCGGATCGTCTCCGGGCCCATCTCGGACAGGCCGAGATAGCGGACGTACCCGGCCTCGATCATCTCGGCGATCGCGCCGACCGTCTCCTCGATCGGCACCCTGGGGTCCAGCCGCGCGGGCTGGTACAGGTCCACGTAGTCGGTGCCGAGGCGGGTCAGGGTGTAGGCGAGGGAGTTCTTGACTCCGGCCGGGCTCGCGTCATGGCCGATGAAGGCACCGCGCGGGTCGCGCTGGCCACCGAACTTGACCTGAATGAAGACGCTGAACCGGTCGATGCCGCGCAGGGCCCTGGCGAGCAGCAGCTCGTTGTGGCCCATGCCGTAGAAATCCCCGGTGTCCAGCAGCGTGATGCCGGCGTCCACGGCGGCGCGGATGGTGGCGATGCTCTCGGCCTCATCGGCCGGCCCGTAAATGCCGGACATGCCCATCAGGCCCAGCCCGGCCCGCGACACCTGCGGGCCGCCCCGGCCGAGCGGCATCTTGCGCACGGGGACCGCGCCGGGCGGAACCGGGGAGGCCGGGGCCTGGCCGGCGGAGCTGGATGTCATGAGCTGTTCCTCTCCTGATAGACCTGCTCGCCCTCGACGAGTGTCTGCAGCACCCGGACGCTGGCGATGTCCTGCGCCGCGACCGCGAACGGGTCGGTATCCAGCACGATCAGGTCGGCCAGCTTGCCGGGCGTGATCGTCCCGGTCACGTCATCGAGGTGGTTGACGAAGGCCGAGCCAGCAGTGTACGCGGCCAGGGCCTCGGCGAGGCTGAGCCGCTGGCCGGGCAGGAACGGCTCTGCCTCGGGGCCTGCCGCTCCGGGCAGCGCCCTGTTGACCGCTACGTGGATGGCCCGCAGCGGGTTCGCGCTGCTCACCGCCCAGTCGCTGCCGGCAGCCAGCCGCGCGCCCGAGCGGAGCAGGTCACCGAAGAGGTAGTGCCGGGCGGCGCGCTCGGGGCCGACGAAGGGAATCGTCAGCTGGTCCATCTGCGGCTCGTGCGCGGCCCATAGTCCCTGGATGGTGGCCGTCACCCCGAGCGCGGCGAACCGGGGCAGGTCATCGGGATGAATGAGCTGCAGGTGCGCGATGTGGTGCCGGCCGTCTCCTGGCCCGTTGGCGGCCCGGGCGGCCTCGATCGCGTCCAGCGACTCGCGCACCGCGCGATCACCGATGGCGTGCAGGTGCACCTGGAAGTGCTCGCCGTCCAGCCGGGTCACGTAGTCGCGCAGTGCCTGCGGATCGATGGAGGACAGTCCGCTGCCGCGGGAGTGACAGCCGGCCGGGTCCAGGTAGGGGTCGAGCACCGCGGCCGTGAAATTCTCCGCCACGCCATCCTGCATGATCTTGACCGTATTGGCACGGAACCGGCCTGCGGCCCGGTCAGGTCGCGGATCCGGCTGCCTGCCGCGTCGCCGATGGCCGTGATCCGGCCGCCGCTGACGGCGACAGCGGTGGCGGGGCGCCCGTCGTCCGCGGTCGCGGCCATCATCCGGCGGCCGGAAGCGTCCGCCGTGTAGACCGGGCCGTCGGCGAAGACCAGATCCGCGGCGCCGCTCATCGCGCCCCTGCCGTCCTCTGCGCCTCCGCTGGCTGTGTCTTCCCGGCTGGCTGTTTCTTCCCGTTCTCCCCGGCCGGCCGGGGAGCGGCCGGCCCGCCGACTTCAGTCAGGATGACCGCCAGGCCCGCGAGGACTGGCCAGCCGCCGAGCAGCCCCGGGCCAGGCGATCACGCCGGCCGGCCCTGCCCGCCACCGCGGCAGGTCGACGATGTACGCCACGCACAGGACGACCGCGATGCTGATCGCCGCCGCGGCCACCGTGTCGGTGAAGTAGTGCCGGTACAGGGCGATGACGGCGACGGCCACGGCGGCCGCGACGAGGAAGGCGGCCAGCGCGATCAGCAGCCGCACCGCCCTGCGCATCCGCGGCGCTTGGGTCATCACCAGCACGCACAGCACGGCGGCCAGGCTGAACAGCCCGCTGGCGTGCCCGCTCGGGAAGCTGACCCCGCTCGGGTAGCCCGGCGCGCCGGAGAGCCGCCGGTCCACGACCGGCTTGAGCAGCTCCGTCACCGCCGCCGCGGCCGGCACCGAGACGGCCGCGAGGACGGCCGCGCGGAACCTGCCCAGGACCAGGCACCCGGCCGCCAGCACCGCGGTGAGCACGATGACCCAGGCCGGATTACCGAGGTCGGCGATATCCCGCAGCGGCCGCCGCCGGGCCCAGGGCAGGACCCGGTGCACGGCGCCGTCCACCACCGAATCGGCCCAGCTCGGCCCGGTCCCGTGCCAGAACAAGACGATCATGACCAGGGTGGCCGCGACGCACAGGACACCGATGACCGCAGCCGCGGGCCGCGCGGCGGGCGGCAGCAGCGGCGACTGACGCCGGGCCGCGCGCTCAGACGTCTGCGGCCATGTGTCGGTGCGCACGCCGACATCCTAGGCCGGGTGCCCGGCGCGGCCGGAGTCCGGCGGCGGCCACCGCTCAGCCACCCTGATCAGCGTCTCGCTGCCGCCGGATCAGGCTCCGGACCGGGAAGCAGGACCCGGATCGGGACCAGGCGCCGGATGGCTGCTATCCGGCGGAGGCAGCGGCTGCCAGGTGATGGCGCGAACCGCCGGGACAGCCAGGACGGTCGCCGCGCTGAGGATTCCCCAGGCCGCGCCGAAGCCGAGCACCGTCCGGGCCCCGGCAACGGCCGCCACCGGCCCGGCCGCGGCGAAGGCGAGCGGCCCGAAGCAGACCCGGCTGGCCGCCGTTCGACGGGCACCTATCCCGCTATGACCCGGGGGGTGCGGAAGGGGGCCATGTCGAGCACGATCCGCGCGATAACGAGCGGTGGATCTGGTCGCAGCCCTGACGCGCTCCCCCGATGCCCGCCCGGCTAGCAGCGTCGGTGCGCGATCGCTGCTGTTACAGCGACAGTGGCTGCGCATCCACGTCGCTGAAAGTCCCGGCTAAGGCCGACCCCGCGGATTAAAACTGCTACTGATGTGGTCCGTGTGGCTGAAGAAACAAAAATGGACTCGCCGTGACCCGCAAGCTCGCGCACTTCCCTGATAGCCGCGGTCGGCCCCCCGCCTGCCGCGTATTTAAGCCGCGACGCCGACCTGGCGCTGGGCTGGATAGTGACCTTTATCACAGTGCTCGCCACCGCGGCAGCGCCCGGGACCGCAGCGTGCGCAGCCTGCCACGGCACTGCGGCGCTCGCCGGAGCCGGCACTGCGGCACTCGCCGGACCCGGCGGCCTCACGGCAGAACTCGTCTCCGCCGGCCGCTGCTCAGCCGCGCCATCGCGGTGACATGCCGACGGCGGCGCGCGCCCCAGTGAGCGCCCGCCGCCGCACCTGCCTGCTGATGGCATGCCGCCGTCAGGCAGCGCACTCCCGGCAGACAAGCTGGCTGCCGCGAGTCTCGGCAAGCTGGCTTCTGTGGTGCACAAGGAAGCAACTCGAGCACGTGAACTCGTCAGCCTGGCGCGGTATCACCCGGAATGAGAGTTCCTCATTGGACAGATCTGCCCCTGGCAGCTCCAGTGACTCCGCAACGTCGTCGGGGTCAATGTCAATCGCCGTCGACGACTTGTCCATCCGCCGCGCCTGAAGCTCCTGCAGGCTGTCCTCACTGATCTCGTCGTCCGTCTTCCTCGGGCTGTCGTAATCGGTAGCCATGTCGGCCCTTGCCCCTCCATCCCTACTAAGCCTCGTCGCGCGGATGTAACGCTCGGGAAGCCTTGGTTGTGCCCGATTCCGGCGGGGAATTCTGCCACGTCCCCGCGCGAGGTACACCTACCCCTCCCGACAAGCTTTCTCGTGTCGTGCTGGTCACCAATCCGCGGGCGAGAACGGAGCGGCACAATCACCCGCGAAGCGGCGCATCTGTCACATCAGCCCCGTCAGCCGGGCCGCGTGCCGGCCGTTAACTTCCCCGACAACGTGACGAGCTGGCACAAAAGTGCGTATAGTTACCCAACACACCATGTGATGCCGCATGATCACGCGGAGCCTGTCAATGCCCCACGTAACGCCGCTGCGGCCAGACGATCCTCGGCACGTCGGCCGGTACCAGCTCGCCGGTCGCATGAGCGGCATGCCCGGCACCGGGCCGACTTACCTCGGGGATGGCCCTGACGGCAGGCAAGTGACGATATCGCTGCTCGGCAGTGACTGGACGGATGATAGCGCGGCGCGGGACCGTTTCGCTGCCGAGGCGTCAGCAGCGAAGAGAGTCCAGCCATTCTGCGCCGCTCGCCTGCTGGACTCCGGCCTCGACAGCGGTCGCGCCTACCTGGTGCGGGAGTACGTAGCCGGGGCGTCGCTGCTCGAGCTGGTCTCGGCCGAGGGCGAGATGCGCCGCACTGACCTCGACGGGCTGGCCATCGGCATGGCCACCGGGCTCTTGTCGGTGCACGAGGCCGGGCTGGTGCACGGCTCCTTCGGCCCCGAGCACGTGATCATGAGCTCGTCGGGCCCGAAGGTGGTCGAGTTCGGGATCACGCCGCCGTACGGCATGGCGACGCCCGCCGCCGACATGCTCGCCTGGGCTCGCACGACCCTGTTCGCGGCCCTGGCCAGGCCCCCAGCCAGCATGTCCGACCTCGACGTCCTGCCGGCGCAGCTCCGCGAGGTCGTCACCGGGTGCCTGTCATCCGAGCCTGCGGAGCGACCGCTCACCCGCTCGGTGGTCGTCGAACTGCTCGGCGGCACGGAGCCATCCTCCGGCGCGCTGGCCGAAGGGGCCAGGCTGGCCGTCCACGCCGCCGCGGCGCCGCCGCTGCTGGCCGCCGGCCAGCAGCCGGGCCAGCATTACTGGCCGGAGGGACCGGCCCCGCTCGCACCGGGCCGGCCCGCGTCGCACTCCCCGATCGTGCGCCGTACCCGCCGGGGCCGGCCGGCAGACCATGAGGATCAGCTGCACGCTCCGGCCCAGCGGCAGCGCCAGGGCCAGCGGGAACGGCCGGCCCGGCGAGAACGGCCAGCTCAGTGGGAGCGGCCAGGGCAGCGGGAACGGCCAGGGCAGCGGACCGGGCCAGGTCCGGGCACAGCGGATCAGCGGAGCGCGCCCGAGCATCAGCGGCCGGGCGGCCGGCGGAGCGCCGCGATCATAACGGCTCTGGCCGTCGTCCTGATCACTGTCGGCCTGGTGGCGGTCCACGTGGATCAGGATCCCGGCGGCCAGCACGGCAAGCCGGCCTCGGCGCTGAGCAGCCCGGCATCTCGCACCGCCAGCTCAGGCCCGTCGTCCGGCCGCTCCGCGACGCCAGGACCGACAGTGCCCGCCACGCTGGCCGGAACCTGGGGCGGCGAGGTCACCCAGAATGAACCGGCTGACGTCTTCAACGTGCGGCTCGTGCTCTCCGAGGGATCTGCCGCCAGCACCATCGCCTACTCCGGCGCATCCTTCTCCTGCGCCGGCCAGCTGACCCCGACGGCCGGATCGGGCAGCACGCTGCGGCTCAGTCAGGGCATCGTGCAGGGCAACTGCGCGAATGGGGTGGTGACGATCGTCGCCACCGCGTCGGGGACGCTGGAATTCAGCTTCCGCGGCAACTCGGGGCCTGCTGCCACCGGCACGCTGATCCGCCAGTGACCTGGTCCGCGGGTAGCGGGCTCGCGGCCCGCCGGCCGGGCGGCTAGCCGTCCCGCTCCGGGTCCAGGCGGGCCAGCAGGTCGTGCAGCTCCGCGAACAGGCCCTGGCCGGCCGCCACCGTGATCGACTCGCCGGCCGGCCGCCCCGCCAGTCCGGCCACCTCGGCGCCTGCCTCACGCGCGATCAGGCTGCCGGCCGCGATGTCCCAGTAGTGCACGCCGCGCTCGTAGTAGCCGTCGACCCGCCCCGCCGCTACCGAGCACAGGTCGAGCGCGGCTGACCCGGCCCGCCTGATATCGCGCACCCGCGGCAGCACCTCGGCTACGACCTGGCCCTGCCAGCGGCGGCGGCCCGACTCGTAGCCGAAGCCGGTCGCCACCAGGGCGTCAGCCAGCCGGACGCCGGTATTGCAGGCCAGCCGCTGCGGGCCGTCCAGCCAGGCCGACCGCAGCCACGCGCCGCCGCCGGCGGTCGCGCTGTAGAGGCTGCGGTGCAGCGGCGCGCAGACCGCTCCGGCCACCACTGTGCCGCCCACCTCAGCGGCAATGCTGACCGACCAGTCCGGCAGGCCGTAGAGGTAGTTAACGGTGCCGTCCAGCGGGTCCACGATCCATCGCACGAGCGCCCCGGTGCCGGTCTGGCCGCCTTCCTCGCCGAGCATCGAGTCGTCCGGCCGCTCGGTCGCCAGGCGGCGCCTGATCAGCTCCTCGGCCGCCCGGTCCATCTCGGTCACCACGTCCGTCGGGCTCGACTTCGTCTGCACCACATGCACCTGCCCGCGCCGGGTCCAGAGCATCTCGCCCGCCTCCTGCGCCAGCGCGCAGGCCAGCCCGGCCAGCCCGGCCAGCTCGGCCGGGTCGGGCTCGCTCATCCCGCGGCCCGCGGCCGGGCGGCGCCGAGCCGGCAGCATCCGTCCCGGCAGAAATCGGGGGCAGGCCCCGGGGTGCCGAGGACCCTGGGCCGTGCCCCGGACATCCGCTCGGCGACCAGCTCACTGACCATCGAGACGAAACGGGGATCGGTGCCCGGTGTCGCCGCGCGGGCAAACGGCAGCCCGAGCCGGGCCGCGGTCTGCGCGGCCTCGGTGTCCAGGTCGAACCTGACTTCCATGTGGTCGCTCACGAAACCGATCGGGACCACCACGGCGGCTCGCCCGCCGCGGTCGGCCAGCTCGGTCAGGGATTCGCTGATGTCGGGACCGAGCCATGGCTGCGAGGGCGGCCCGCTCCGGCTGCAGTAGGCCAGCTGCCAGTGCTCGCGGCCAAGCCGCTCCGCGACCAGCCCGGCCACCTCGGCCAGCTGCGCCGGATACGCTCCGCCGCGCGGCCCGCTGGCCTCGGCCATGGCCGTCGGCACGCTGTGCGCGACGAAGACGAGCTCGTAGTCGTCTTGCGCGGGGGCAGGCAGCGTCTGGGCGGCCGCAGCCACCGCGGCGGCGAACGGCTCCACGAACCCCGGATGGCTGAAGTAGGGCCGGAGCTTATCGACCTGCGGGGCGGACGGCCCGACCTGCGCGCGGGCCCGATCGATGTCGTCGAGGTACTGGCGGCAGCTGGAGTAGGAGCTGTACGCCGAGGTGACGAACGCCAGCGCCCGGCTGACCCCGTCGGCTGCCATCGTGGCTAGCGTGTCCGCCAGGTAGGGCTGCCAGTTCCGGTTGCCCCAGTAGACGGGCAGATCGATGCCGGCGGCGGCGAAGTCCTTCTCGATGGCCGCCAGCAGCTCGCGGCACTGCTGGTTAATCGGGCTGACCCCGCCGAACTGGTAGTAATGCTCAGCGACCCGGGCCAGGCGCTCATCCGGTATCCCGCGGCCCGCCGTGACATTCCGCAGGAACGGCAGGACGTCGCCGGGGCCTTCCGGCCCCCCGAAGGAGACAAGCAGGAACGCGTCGCAGGGCGGCATGCCTCTATCCAATCAGCCGGGCCGGCCGCACTGGCCAGTGCCTGATCTTGGCCAGTGCCTATCTGGCTAGCCGCTCATCTGGCCGGTGACTCAGTGATAGTCGGCCGCGTACTCGGCAGCGAGGCCGAGTACCTCGCGCACGTACCAGCCGGCGTGGTTGTAGTCGAAGATCGCGTTGTACAGCGAACTGCCGCCGGCCGCGGCGCCATCCGCGCACAGCAGCCGGGCAGCCGAGGGCACCGCGTCGTAGGGGTTCAGCACGTTCGGCGGCCCGGTCTGGCCGAACCCGTCGATGCCCCATACCGCCCAGGTGGACGGCAGGAACTGCATCGGGCCCAGGGCGCCGGCGGTGGACGGGCCCTCGTTGGTGCCGTCCGCGCTCTCGATCTGGCCGATCGCGGCCAGCACGGTCCAGGACAGGCCCGGGCAGTACCTGGCCGCGGATGCCTGGAACAGCTGCAGGTAGCTGGCCGGCAGCGTGCCGGACGGCACCGGGCTGCTGACCGGAAGCTGCTCGCTGCGCAGGGTCTCGATCTTGCCGGCCGGGCCAAGCACGGCACTGACCGCTCTGGTGAGCGTGGCCAGGCTGGCGCCAGGAGCGCTGATCAGCGCGGCGACATGCCGGACCAGGCCGAGCCTGGCTGACATGGCCTGATTAACCAGCAGGTCAATACCGGTGACGCCGAGCCTGGCCGACGCACCGAAGGTGACCACCTGTGTCGTGCCGCCAGCGAGCTTGTAAGCAGCGCCGGGCCGCAGCCGCAGCTGCTGGCTGGCGGTGGCCGAGGCGACGAAGTCGCCGCGGCTCAGCGCCGCCCAGAAAGCATTGTCGGTGGCCGTCCGGAGTGGTACCCAGGACCGGAAGGTGGACGGGTCAACCCCGATCACGTTGACTGACCGGCCCCCTGCGGTAATCCTCGCGCCGTCAAAGGTGATCATCTGGCGCACGCCGCTGATCGCCTGCAGCCTGGCGACCTGCCGGCTCGTGAGGCCGTTGGGTGCCACCACGAGCAGGTCAGGCAGGACGATCTGGCGGTAGACGCTGCCGGCGACCCGTGCGCCGCCCCGGCTCCCGGCGGCCTGCCCGGCGCCGGTGGCCGCCGCGTGGTCCGAGACCGCGACGGGGACAGCGGCCGGGTCCGCCCAGCCGGCCGCGGACGAGTGTGACGCCGACCGCCCGGTGGAGGGATGTGAGGCTGCCCCGGCGGCGGCCGGAAGGCCGGAAGTCGCGCCCAGGCCGACGATCGCGACGGCGCTCAGGGTGGCCGCGCTGCGGGCCCGGGGTATGCCGAACCGCCGGCCGGAGGTGGCGCGTAGCAGCGCGGCGAGGCGTCCCATGATGTATCAACCCTAACGTCCCCCGCTCTCCGGTAAAGCAACCCTGGCTGAACGTCAGGAACACCGGACCTGACTGCGGGCGTCCTCATCAGGTCAGGCGATGGCCGGACTTCGGGCGATCCGCCGCCCCGATCAGCGTTCATCCGGCGATGGCGCCGCCGCGGCCAGGGCAGGCCGTCCCGGCGCGCGGAAAATCTGTTGACCTGTCCGGATAGCGTGGCTCTGGAGGTCAGCGCGCTCATGACGGAGGTTCGCACCGGGCAGGACCAGGACCGGATCGGCGACGGGAGTACCGGCCAGGACCGAACCAGCCAGCGCAGGGCGGGGCCCGGACGAGCGGGCGGACGAGGGCGCGAGCAGGAGCCGCAGCCAGGCGGCAACGCCTACGTCGCCCTGCTCCGCTCGCCGGGGGCGCTCCGCTTCTCGGCGGCCGGCGCGCTCGGCCGGATGCCGATGGCCATGTTCGGCCTGGGGACCATCCTGCTCATCGCGGCGGTCACCGGGCGCTACGGGGCAGCCGGTACGGTGGCCGCCGCCGGCTCGGTCGGCTACGCGATCTGCGCGCCGCAGATCGGCCGGCTAGCGGACAGGTTCGGCCAGCGCCGCGTGCTCAGGCCGCTGACGCTTGTCTTCGCGGCGAGCTCGATCGCGTTCATCGCCGCGGCCCAGGCGCGCGCGGCCCTGTGGCTGCTGCTGGTCACCGGCGCGCTGGCCGGCGCGTCGATGCCAGGGCTGGGCTCAATGGTGCGGGCCCGGTGGAGCACGCTGCTGGCCGGCTCAGGCCGGATGCACACCGCGTTCGCGCTGGAGTCCGTCATCGACGAGATGATCTTCATCGTCGGCCCCGCGCTCGTCACGCTGCTCGCGACGGAGGTGCGGCCTGCCGCCGGTACGCGCTCGGCAGTGCCGTCGGCGGCCTCTGGTACGGATCGCGGACCTGGCGGGCGCCGCTGGAGCGCCGGTTTGCCATCACCCTCTGCCTGACCGTGACGGGCGTCGGCACGTTCTGGGCGCAGCCGGGCCTGCTCTCGCTCGTGCTCGGCATCTTCTTCTGCGGCCTGACCATCTCCCCGACGCTGATCGCCGGCTACAGCCTGGTGGAGCGCCAGGCGCCCGCCGCGCGGCGGACCGAGGGCATGACCTGGCTGTCGTCGACGATTTCCGTTGGCGTGGCCGGCGGCGCGGCGATAGCCGGGCACATCATCGACTCCAGCGGCCCGAGCTGGGGGTACGTGTTCGCGGCAGGCTGCGGGAGCGCCGCAGCGGCTGCCTGCCTGCTGGGGATCAGCAAGCTTCGGGCGACGGATGAGGCGCAAGCGGCACAATGGGTTGATGCGGAGCCATAGCAGCTCAACCGGCATCCCGGCGCAGTGGCAGAACTGGGCGGGCAACGTCACAGCGCGACCGCGCCGGGTGGCCTCGCCGGGCACGGCGCAGGAGGTGGCCGACGAGGTGCGCCGGGCCGGCGCTGACGGCCTGACCGTCCGGATGACCGGCACCGGCCACTCGTTCACGCCGGCCGCCGTGACCGACGGCGTAATGCTCCGCCCTGGCCGGCTGACGGCCATCAGGTCGGTGGACGCTGCGGCCGGGCTCGTCACGGTCGAGGCAGGCTGCCCGCTGCAGGTCCTGAACGCTGAGCTGCTGGCCCGCGGCCTGGCCCTGGCCAACATGGGCGACATCCAGGTGCAGACGGTGGCCGGCGCCATCCAGACCGGCACTCACGGCACGGGGCGTGACATCGGCGGTATCGCCGCCCAGGTGGCTGCGCTCGAGCTCGTCCTCGCCGACGGCAGCATCGTCACCTGCTCGGCCGATTCGCCGGCCGGCTCGCCGGCCGCGCTCGCCGCCCGCACGGGCGGTGCCAGCCTGTTCGATGCCGCCCGGGTCGGGCTGGGCGCGCTCGGCGTGATCACCGCGGTGACGTTCCGCGTGGTGCCCGCCTTCCTGCTGGAAGCGCGCGAGGAGCCGATGCAGTGGGCTGATGTCATCAGCAAGCTGGATGAGCTGACCGGCGACAACGAGCACTTCGAGTTCTTCTGGTTCCCGCATAGCGAAGGCTGCCTGACCAAGCGGAACAACCGCGCCAGCGGGCCGCCGCGACCGCTGCCCCGCTGGCGGTACTGGCTGGATGACGAGTTCCTGTCCAACACCGTGTTCGGGGCGACCTGCTACCTGGGCCGCCTCCTGCCGGCCGCCATTCCCGTCGTGAACGGCGCCGCGGCCAGAGCGCTCGGATCACGCAGCTACGTGGACGCCGCCTACCGGGTGTTCACCAGCCCGCGGCGGGTGCGCTTCAAGGAACAGGAGTACGCCGTGCCGCGCTGCGCGCTCGCTGATGTGCTGGCCGAGGTCCGCTCCCTCTTCACCCGCCGTGACTGGCGGATCAGCTTCCCGATCGAGGTCCGGGTCACGCCCCCGGACGATGCGTGGCTGTCCACCGCTTACGGCCGCGACACCGCCTATATCGCCATCCACGTCTTCCATTCAGCACCGCATGAGGAATACTTCAGGGATGTCGAGGCGGTCATGACCGCGGTCAGCGGCCGGCCGCACTGGGGCAAGATGAACACGGCCAACGCGGACTACCTGGCGGGCGTCTATCCAAGGCTCTCGGACTTCACCGCGCTGCGTGACGCTCTCGATCCTGAGCGCAGGTTCGGCAACCAGTACCTGACCCGTGTTCTCGGATCCTGAGGGCCGGTGAGCGCGGGCAGTGACGGGGCGGCTAGTCTCGCTGCATAGTGGCATAGCCAGCCGGGAATCACCCTCAGGCGGTCCCGGCCAGCCGGGCGGTAGCGTGGCAGCGCGGCGGTCCGCCGCAGCGGCGCAGGAGGTATCCGATACGGCGCACGGCAGAGTTGTGAGGAGCCCTCGCCGAGGGCAGTGACCGGGCACTGAGCGGCCTGTTGAGGACGCCCCCCAGGAAGCGGAGCCATGGGAGAACAGCAGGTTGAGGCGACCGCCACGGGCGGCCAGCTGAATGGTCATGGCGCAGCGCGGGCCAGGCGTCCGTCGCTGCGCGGCGGTGAGCCTGCTCAGAACCGGGAACTCGGCCGGCAGGGCCAGCGCACGGTACGCAAGCTGCTGGAGGCCGGCATCGCGGAATTCGATGAGCGCGGCTTCCAGGCCGCCAGGGTCGATGACGTGGTCCGCAAGGCCAACACCTCGCACGGCACCTTCTACCTCTACTTCGCTAACAAGGACGACCTGCTCAAGACGCTGATGCGGGACGCCCTGCACGACATGGCCGGGATCACCGATGACTTCCCCGTCGTCACCCGCAACGAGGCCGGCAAGGCGGCACTGCGCGCCTGGGTCAGCAAGTTCTGCGATGTATATGCCGCGCATGGGACCGTCATCCGGATCCTGAGCCAGGCCGAGGTCGTGGGCGAGGAGGTCTACGGCGAGGGGCTGCAGCAGATGTTCCGCCTGGCCGAGGCGATCACCCTGGGCATGACGGCGGGCGCCACGGTGACGTCCGGCGCGGGCCAGGAGGACGGCCGGGGCGTGCTGGCCGAGCACGCCGAGCTGACGGCCGTCGCCTGCCTGATGATGCTGGAGCGAGTGAATTACCTGTTCAGCGTCGAGGTCCGGCTGCCCAGGGAAGAGATGGTGGATCGCCTCAGCGCGATCATCTACGCCGCCTTCGCGTCATCCTGACCTGATCGAGGCGACGGCGGCGAGCGCCCGCCGGGCGGCCGGCACGTCGTGCACCCGGAACACCCGCGCGCCCAGCCAGGCGCTGACCGCCAGTGCCGCTGTCGTCCCCTCGCCGCGCTGGTCCGGCGGCAGCCCGAGTGTCTCGCCGATGAAGTCCTTGTTCGAGACCGCGACCAGGACCGGCCAGCCGGTGCTGATGAACTCGCCCAGCCTGCGGGTGATCTCGAGCGAGTGCCAGGTCGTCTTGCCGAAGTCATGCGCCGGGTCGATGAGGATGCGGTCCGGATCGACGCCGGCCGCCACCGCCCGGCCGGCCTCGGCCGTGACCTGGCTGATGATGTCGGCGGCCACGTCGTCGTATCCGGGCCGGTGCGGGCCGGTGCGGGGCATCAGGCCGCCCGCGTGCGAGCAGACCAGGCCGATGCCGCGCCGGGCCGCGACATGGGCGAGAGCCTGGTCGACTCCTCCCCACACGTCGTTCAGCAGGTCAGCTCCCGCGTCGGCGACCGCGGCGGCCACCTCGGACCGCCACGTATCGACGCCGATGACCAGGTCCGGGTAGCGCACGCGGACCGCGGCGACCAGGCCCGCCACCCGCCTGATCTCCTCGGCCGTGTCCACCTCGTCGCCGGGGCCGGCCTTGACGCCGCCGATGTCCACGATGTCGGCGCCGGCTGCCACGGCCCGCTCGACGGATCGCAGCGCGGCGCTGAACTCGAAGGTCGCCCCGCGGTCGAAGAAGGAGTCGGGAGTGCGGTTGATCACGGCCATGACCGCATAGTCGCCGGGCGGCCAGTCCCGCTGGCGCAGCCGAAGTGTCCGCGGCGTTGTCACCGGGAGCAGGATAGGCCACGGCCGCCGGCCGGCGCACTTACCGCCGCCCGGGCGCGCTTGCCGCCGCCCGCCCGGCCGCACCGGGCCGGCGGGCGGGCGGCCGGGACAGCAGTCGGGGCAAGGCGGGCAGGCCGGCCAGGGCAGGCGGAGCCGGGCGAGCGAGCAGCCAGCCGGGCGTGACCAGCCGCCCGGACGGGGCAGAATCGAAGGCGTGCGATTTCTTACCGAGCCAGCTCATGACCTGACCTACAGCGACGTCTTCCTCGTGCCCAGCCGGTCGGCCGTCGCCTCCAGGCTGGCCGTCGACCTCGCGACGCGCGACGGCAGCGGCACCACCATCCCGGTGATCGTGGCGAACATGACCGCGGTGGCCGGCCGCCGGATGGCCGAGACGGTTGCCCGGCGCGGCGGGCTGACCATCCTGCCCCAGGACATTCCGGTCGACGTGGTCGCTGAGGTCATCTCCTGGGTCAAGGGCCGCGACCTGGTGCACGACACCCCGCTGACCCTCGGGCCCACGGCGACTACCGGGCATGCGCTGAGCCTGCTGCCCAAGCGCGCGCACGGCGCGGTCATCGTGGTCGATGCCGACGGCCGGCCCGTCGGCGTGGTCACCGAGGCCGACTGCCACGGCGTGGACCGCTTCACTCAGCTGAGCCAGGTCATGTCCGCCGACCCGCTGACCCTGCCGGCCGGGATCGCCCCCGAGCAGGCCTTCAACCTGCTGCATGAGGGACGGCACCGGCTCGCGCCGGTGGTGGACGAAACCGGCCGCTGCGTCGGCATCCTGACCCGGACCGGGGCGCTGCGGGCCACGCTGTACGAGCCGGCCGTCGACGCCCGCGGCAGGCTGCGGATCGGCGCGGCCCTCGGCATCAACGGCGACGTGGCCGGACGGACGAAGCTGCTGCTCGATGCGGGCGCCGATCTCCTGGTCGTGGACACGGCCCACGGCCACCAGGAGAAGATGCTGCAGGCCCTGCGGGCAGTCCGGGAAGTCGGGCCGCAGGTGCCGGTGGCGGCCGGCAACGTCGTCACCGCCAGAGGAGTCGCTGACCTGGTGGGGGCGGGCGCCGACATCGTCAAGGTGGGCGTCGGGCCGGGCGCGATGTGCACCACCAGGATGATGACGGGCGTCGGCCGCCCGCAGTTCAGCGCGGTGCTGGAGTGCGCGGCCGAGGCGCGCAGGCTCAGCGCGCACGTGTGGGCGGACGGCGGCGTCCGGCATCCGCGCGATATCGCGCTCGCGCTCGCGGCTGGCGCCGGCAACGTCATGATCGGCTCCTGGTTCGCCGGCACCTGCGAGTCCCCCGGTGACGTCTTCCGTGACGCCGACGGGCGGCTGTACAAGGAAAGCTTCGGGATGGCATCGGCGCGGGCCGTCCGGCTCCGCACGGCAGCCGACTCGCCTTTCGACCGGGCCCGCAAGGAGCTCTTCGAGGAGGGCATCTCCAGCTCCCGCATGTACCTGGACCCGCAGCGGCCCGGCGTCGAGGACCTGCTCGACGCGATCACCGCGGGCCTGCGCAGCGCCTGCACGTACGCGGGCGCCGACACCATCGACGGCCTGCACCAGCGTGCCGTCGTCGGCGTGCAGGGCGCCGCCGGGTACACCGAGGGCATGCCGCTGCCGGGCGGCTGGTAGCTGTCACGGGTCATCCGTGATTCCCGCGGCGCGCACGCAGGCCGCCCGATCCCGGCGACCCCGGCGGCCGATGACCTGCCGGCCCGGCAGCCGGGCGGTACCGGCCTCAGCCGTTCCTGCCCGCTCTCGCCAGCTCTGCCCTCGCGGCGGCGATCCCGCGCCCGCTCGCGCCCGGCGGTGCCTGTCCCCGCGCCCGTCACGCCGCGGCCCTTGCCGCGCTGCCCGGCGGTCATCCTGATTTCCGCGAAACCGTCATGTGGGTGACCGAGGTCCCCGGGGAACATGACATACGACCGTGATGAACGGGACAACCGCGGGAGACGCTGATGCCGGGAGTGTGCAGTACCCCCGGAACGGATAACGAGAGGGGGGGCGGACATGACACGTAGTGAGATCCACCGGGAGGCGATGCTCCGCCATCTTGGCGTTACCTACTACGAATCGCTGCACGGCACTGCCACTGCCGCCGACGTGTCCAGGGCGCTCCTTTCCGTTGAAAGCCAGACGTGCCAGCTTCCGGCGGCGCGGCCCGCAGCCGCGCCGGTGCCCGCCGGCCCGCAGCCCGGCAGCGAGCAGAAGCAACAGCATCAGCACCAGCAGCAGCATCAACAGCATCAACACCACCACCAGCAGCAGCAGCAGCACGAACGGTGGCATCACCGGGTGCGCGACGTCATGACGACCTCGGTGGTCACCGTTGGCCGGATGACCCCGTACAAGGAGATCGCTGCCCTGCTGGCGGAGCACAAGATCAGCGCGGTGCCGGTGCTGAGCGTGGGCCGGCACGTGGCCGGGGTGGTGTCGGAGGCTGACCTGCTCAGCGTGCATGACATGCGGGCGCGCGAGGCACGGCTCGAATCAGGCAGCCGCCTGTACTGGCCCGCCGGCAACAAGAAGCACTGGGGCCTCACGGCTGAGGATCTGATGACCTCGCCGGCCGTCACGATCCACCCCGATGCCACGCTGCGCGGCGCCGCGAGGCTGATGAACAGCCGCCGCCTCAAGCGGCTGCCCGTGGTCGAGGCCGGCGACCGGCTGATCGGCGATCCTGGGGTTGGCGGCCGGCTGGTCGGGATCGTGAGCCGCTGCGACCTGCTGAGCGTCTTCCTCCGCCCGGACGAGGACATCGCCAGGGAGGTCATCGCCATGCTCACCCAGGTCCTGCTGGCGGACCCGGCCCGGGTCACGGCCCGGGTCCGGGGCGGGGTCGTGACGCTCGCGGGCCAGCTCGGGCCCGCCGGGCAGGCTGACCTGCGTACCGCAGCCATCCGGCTGACCTGGGACATTGACGGCGTGGTGGACGTGGTGAACAAGCTCGGCGCGGTCAGCTCGCCGGCGCTGCCCGAGCCGGAGCCCGGCCTGCCGCCCTCCGCCGACACGCTGCCGGGCCGCGAGGAGATCGTGGCCAACGCCTACGACTTCGCCGAGCAGATGCTGTCCTCGCAGCGGAAGTTCGCCGAGACCGTGCTCGAGGCAACCGAGCCGCTGCTGGGCAGCTGACGCCCGGCGCCCGGCAGGGCAGCGCGGGAGGGCAGGCAGGGCAGGCGGCCAGCGCCGGGGGGATGGCAGGGAGGGAGGGCGGGCTGGCTTAGCAGCCCTGCTTCCTCAGCCGGACGGGCCCGCGAACTGGGCCTGGCTACCGACCGTCCTGCCGCTTATCTTGTGTAGTACCCAGGGTGAACGCCAGGAGGCCGTGATGGGTCATCGCGCTGTCCGCACGGTCATGACGGCCGATGTCACCACGGTCACCGAGGACGCGCCGTTCACCGAGGTGGTCAGCGCCCTGGCCCGGCGCGGCGTGAGCGCGCTCCCGGTCCTGGACGGCCAGGGCCGGATCGCTGGTGTCGTCTCCGAGGTGGACTTGCTCCGCAAGGAGGAGTTCCAGGCTGACCCGAGCGCGAGCAGGCTGCCGCGCTGGGGACGCCGGGACCGCCGGGCGCGGGCCCACGGCCTGACCGCGAAGGAGCTGATGACGGCACCGCCCGTGACCATCAGCGAGGACGCCAGCATCGTCGCGGCAGCCAGGGAACTGGACCGTCACCACGTCCGCCACCTGGTCGTCACCGATGCGGCCGGGCGGCTGGCTGGCATTATCAGCCCCCGTGACCTGCTCAAGGTCTACCTGCGCCCGGACAGCGAGATCCGGGACGAGATCATCCGCGACGTGATCACCGGGTACCTCGGCACGGATCCGGCCCGGGTCAGCGTCGTCGTCGCTGACGGCGTGGTGACCATGAGCGGCGAGGTCGAGCACAAGAGCATGGTCGGGCTGGCCTTCAGGATGGCCCGCTCCGTGGACGGCGTCGTGGACGTCACCGGCCAGCTTGCCTACGCCATCGACGACGGCCATTTCCCGCCGGTCCTGGACGCGGCTGACCCGGCACGCGCTGACCGGTGAGGCCGGCCAGCCGCCGGCAGCCGGCCGCGCCGGCCCCTCACAGTGCGCCGGCACCCCATTGGGCCGACCAGTGCACCGTCAGCACCGCTACCAGGATGCCGCCGGCCAGCGAGGCCCCGAGCAGCAGCCACCTGGCGGCGCCGCCGGGAATGGCGGCGGACGCCCTGGCACGGCCCTGCAGCAGCAGCCTGGGCAGCCGGGGCGCATAGGCCAGCACGTGGATGGTCATCACGCCGAACCACAGGATGAAGGATGCCTTGTGCAGCAGCAGCCACGGGCCGCGCCCGGCCGGCCCTGCTACGGCCAGCATGACGCCTGACCCGAGCACGCCGGCCGAGGTGAGGATGACCAGCGGGCCGATCAGCCGGAGCAGCGGCGCGGGCGGCCCCTTGCGGACGTAGGGCACCGAGCCGGCGTAGTAGCGGAAGAAGCGGTAGAGGGTCGAGCCGATCTTCAGTGCCACCGGGCCGATCAGCAGCATGCCCAGCAGGAAATGCAGCGCGAGGAGGTGGTGAATGGAGAGGATCGTCAGGCCCTCGGCCGCGAATCCGGCCAGCAGGACGGCACCGGTCATGGCGGTCAGCCGCTCGTTGCCCTCGGGCCCGCTGCCCGGCCGGATGTCCCTGCGATGCTGCGGCACCGCTCGTAGTGCCGGCTTGCCCTTCTGCACGGTCAATGCTGGCTTGCCTTTCTGGAAGAGTCCTGGTCAGCCCGCCGGGAAGATCCCTGATCGGCGCGGCCGCGGGTCAGCCGGAGCGCGAGGGTCGGGCATGCCCGGACGGCGCGGCGCGCATGCGCGGCCAGGCCGGCCGGGACGCTGCCGGGAAGAATCGGGTACCCCCACTCATCCAGCTCGATGAGCTCGGGCAGCAGGTCGGCGCACAGTCCGTGCCCGGTGCAGGCGATCGGGTCGATGGTCAGCCGCAGCGTCATCGCCACTCCCCCTCCGCCCACGGCCGCGGGATCGGGAGCATGGCCGCCCGGCGCTGACCCCGGTACGCGGTCAGGCATGGCCGCCGCTGGGCGTGCGCGTGCGCGTCCGCGGCGAAGGCGGCCAGCGCGGATGAGGCCATCCGGACCGCGCCGTCAGGATGCCGGCAGGCGCCGCGGCCGGAGATCTGCGCGAACCTGCGCTGCAGCCGGCCGAGCGGATCGCCCTCGGGCCGGCCGCTGGCGAGCTGCGACAGGTCATCGGCGATGGCCGGGAGGCCGAACATGCACGGGCCGCACTGCTGGGCGCTCTGCCCGGCCAGGTAGCCGAGGATGCGCGCCGCCTCGGCCAGCCCGCAGCCGCCCGGCGGCAGCGCGACCAGTACCCCGGTGCCGGGCGATCCGCCGGCCGGCCGGAGCCCGGCGCTGCTGAACGGCAGGCCGCCGACGGCCCGGAGCTGATGCCAGGTGCCGAAATAGCCGCCGATCAGGACGGCCTCGCAATCGGGGTGCACCCCGGCCAGCGAGAGCACGTCAGCGATAGCCGTGCCCACCTCGATCTCGTACACGCCCGGCTCCGCGACCGCCCCGGACACCGTGGACAGCATCGTGCCGGGGGCCTCCGCCGGCCCGGCCTCGCGGAACCAGGCAGACCCGTACCGGGCGATGAGAGCCACGTGCGCCAGCGTCTCCACGTTGTCGATCAGCGTGGGGCGCCGCCGGACGCCGCGCTCGAAGGGCCGGGGCGGCGTCAGGGTCGGCCTGGCCTCGCCGCCGTTCAGCCAGTGCACGAGCGAGGTTTCCTCGCTGGCCACATAGTGATGCGGCAGGCCATGCAGCTGCACCGGGATGGCGTCGAGCCCGGTGCGGTGACGCTCACTGACGGCCGCCAGCACGACATCGGCCAGCCACTCCCTGGTCCGGGGCAGGCAGATGTGCACGACGTTCGCCCCGACGGACTCAGCGGCGAGCACCGCCCCGTCCAGCACCAGGTGCGGCGCCCTGGCCAGCAGCGCCTGGTCCTTCTCGCTGGCCGGCTCGCTTTCCATGCCATTGGCGACGACCACCGCGGTGCCCCGCCGGGCCGCGACCGCCCGCATCTTGATCCCGGTGGGGAAGCCGGCGCCGCCCCGCCCGGTCAGGCCAGCGGAGGTGACGGCATCGGCCAGGGCCGCCCGCCCGTGCCGCCCGTGGCGGAGCTGCGGCAGCGGCCCGTATCGCCCGGCATGCTCCCGCAGGCTCGCCGGCCGGCCGGTCTCCTGCCAGCCGACCGTCAGCCTGGCCGTCAGGCCGTCACCGGCCAGGCGGGCGGCACCGGGCTGCTCGCGCGCGCTCATGCCGAGCCCTCCGGCTGGACGACCAGCTGCCCGGACGCACGGCTCCCGCTGACCACCAGCGTCATCTCGGCCTTCTCGGCCTGCCCGGCCGGACTGCGCAGGGCGGCCGTCAGCTGCTCCCCGCGCAGCAGGGTCACCGGGCCCGCGTAGGAGGCGGCCCCCGGCGCGCCGATCCGCACAGTGCCGCTGGACAGGTCGATGCCCGTCCCGTCCGGCCTGCCGCGCAGCACGATCGTCAGGTCCGTGCCTGGCTGGCCGGTGGTCTGCGCGGTGACCGTCATGATCTCTCCCCCGCCTGGCCGGGCATGGGCCACCGTGACCCGGCCGGTGAAAACGGACGCGGCAGAGCGCGTGCCCGGGGCAGCGCCGGCTGATTCACCGAGCAGCGCCACCGGCGTTCCGGCTCGCCGCGCCCAGCCTGCCTGCAGCGGGCCGGCGACCGCGAAGATCACCGTCGCGAGCGGCACCGCGATCGTGGCGGCCATGGCGGCTGCCCGGCCGGGGCCCGGCCGGGCCAGCAGCAGCCGCCACCAGGTGGCGGCGGCCACCACGAGCACGCAGGCCGCGTCCAGCGCGAGCAGCCAGGAGAGCTTGCTGTCGGTGCCGGTGCCGAGCCCGTGCCAGAGCGCGATCGGCCAGGAGGCGTAGGCCAGCCAGTGCACGCCGCGCCACGCCCGGTACGGCAGCCGGTCCCGCAGCAGGCTGGTCACCGCGAGCGCCAGCAGCAGGTCGAAGGCGATCGTGCCGAGCCCGAGCCACAGGGTCCGGTAGGACGAGCTGAACGGGATGACAGCGGAGACAATGCTGATGGAGGTGAAGCTGTCCAGCACCGTGGTCAGCACGTGCACGGCCACGAACGCCACTACCAGCAGGGCGATGTTCCTGTGCAGGCCGGCGGTGATGACCCGGGGCCAGCGGGGCGAGGTGAACCGCGCGGTCCCGGCCACGCCGAGTGCCACCGTGATGGTGAGCAGGACCAGGGCTACCACGCCGGTCGCGCGGGTCGCGTACCAGAGCGGGCTCGGGCCGCCACCGGCCGCCAGCAGGTGACTGGCGGCCGGACGGCTGGCGGCGAGCAGATGGCCGACAGCCGGATAGTGACGGGCAGCAGCCGGCGTCAGCCGCGCCGCCTGGCCGGACAGGCTGAGCATCCGGTCACGACCCGCCGGAGGAAACCACGGGCGGGGCCGGCGGACTGGCAGGCGGCGGCGGCGTGCTGGCGGGCGGCTGGGCCGGCGGTGCCAGGGTGCGGTGATGACGCGGCAGCGGCCGCGAGGCAGCTGCCGAGGCCCCGGCCGACGCCGTGGCGGCGGACGGCGCGGCGGCGGACGGCGCCGCGGCGGACGGCGCCGCAGTCGGCGGCGATCCGGCCGGGCGGCTCGCGCTGATCTTGGCGTGACCGGGCAGAGCCTGGGCAAAGGCGGTGCCCAGGCCCAGGGAAGCCGCCACCGCGCCGCCGGCTATCCACACCGACAGCGCGCGGACCCGGATGAGCCTGCTGTCCCGGCGCGCCGTGGCGCTGTGGACTGGCTCTGGCATGACTGGCTTCATCCTTCCTGCTGGCAGATGGCGCTGCCCCGGGGACCCCCGTCGTCCCCGGGGCAGCCCCCGCGGGTTTCCGGCCGGATCCGGACTGGATCCGGCACGAAAGTGCTCGCCGCCGGCGCCGGCCCCGGGAGGACGCCTGCCCGCGGGCAGCACCTGGCGGCGAGCTCTTCGCATCACAGCTTGCCCAGCGGCGTACGCGAGACCGGTTCAGGAAACGTTCAGAACCAGTAAATACGGGTCAGCCTTCCGGGTGATTTCCGAGAAGATGATCTTCCCTGAGGGTCACCGGCGGGGCTGGCGTCCCGCTGCCGGGCGTTAACCCGCCGCCGCCATGGGCCGGGCCGCCCAGGCCGCGGGCCGGGGAATCCGGGCTGCGGGCCGGGCCGCCCAGGCCGCGGACCGGGGAATCCGGGCTGCGCGGCGCTCCACCGGAGCGACCGCCCGGAGCCGCGCGGCGCTGGCCCCGGTCGCGCGGCGCGGCCGGTAGCTCGATGGTGACGGTGAGGCCGCCGCCGGGAGTGTCCGACAGCGTGGCGGAGCCGCCGTCGGAGACCACCAGCCGGTCCACGATGGCCAGCCCGAGCCCGGTCCCGCCCGAGGTGCTCACGGCGAACCGGCGGAAGGCGAGCCGCCGCTGCTGCGCGGTCATGCCGGGGCCGGTGTCAGCCACCACGATCCGGGCCCGGCTGCCCGCCGCGGCCGCGCTGATCCGGATGATGTCCCCGGCACCGACCGCGTCGAGCGCGTTGGCCAGCAGGTTGTCCAGGATCTGCTCCAGGTGCCCGGCGCCGGCCCTGGCGCCGACCGGCTGGAGATCATCCGTTTCGAGCGTGACGTCCCGCTCTTCGGCCGCAGGCCGCCATGCCGCCACCCGGTCCCTGATCACCGCATCCACGGCGACCTGAACCGGGGCAGCCGTGATGTTCTCCGCCCGCGCGACCGCCAGCAGCCCGTTCACCAGCCGGGTCAGCCGGGTGATCTCCTCCTGCGCACCGGCCAGCTCGGCCGCCACCCGCTCATCGGAGTCCTGCGCGAGCAGGTCGAGCCGCAGCCGCAGAGCCGCGAGCGGCGTCCTGAGCTGGTGCGATACGTCCGCCATGGTCACCTGGTGGCCGTGCACGAGCGCCTCAAGCCTGGCTGCCATCCGGTTGAAATTGGCCGCCAGCCTGCGGACTTCGGGCGGCCCCTGGCCGGCCGGCGACCGGGCGCTCAGGGCACCGTCGCCCAGCTGCTGCGCGGCCCGTTCCAGCGCGTCCAGCGGCCGGCTGACCCAGCGGGCCAGCCCGACCGCGATCAGCGCGGCAGCCAGCAGGCCCGCCGTCGCGACCGCGGCGATCAGCGTCCACAGCACGGTCACCCGATGGCGCACCGGAGCGGCCGGGCGGGCGAGCACGACCGCGCCGATGGTGCCCTTGCCCGAGTCAGGCACCACGGGGGCGACGGCCAGGACCCGGTCACCGGCCGGGTAGACGGCGGCCAGGGCGTCGGCCCTCGTCCTGGCCAGCTGATCCGGCGAGACGGCTGGCGCTACCGCGGTCCCGGCGATCCTGCGGTCGGCGCTGTCGAAGACGCTGACGAGGTCGCCCGCCCGCTCGAACTGGCTGATGGACTTGTCCAGGGCCCTGGCCGAGCTGCTGTCACCGATGCGTTCCTCGGCCACGTTGGCCAGCGTCACTGCCGCCGAGACAGTGTCCTGCTGGAAGGAGCGATTCTCCTGCGCGGCCGTCAGGACGCCCAGCGGGACGGCCACGACACCGAGGACGGCCGCAATCAGCAGCAGGACCGTCAGCACGATCCGGCGGGCCATTCACGCCTCGCCGAGGCGGAATCCGCGCCCGTAGACCGTCTCGATCAGGCCGGGCGCGCCCAGCTTGCGGCGCAGCGCCGCGACATGCACATCCAGCACCTTGGTCGGGCCGTACCAGTGCGCGTCCCAGGCCGTCTCGAGGATCTCCTGGCGGCTGACCACCCGGCCGGGATCGGTGGCCAGGCATTCCAGGATGTCGAACTCCTTGGGCGTCAGGGACACCTCCTGGCCGGCCACGGTGACCCGGTGGGTCCGGATGTCCACCGCCAGCGGACCGTGCCGGATGACGTCGCCGCCGGGCCGGACCCGGCGCAGCACGGCCCGGATCCGCGCCTGCAGCTCCGCCAGGCCAAACGGCTTGACCAGGTAATCGTCGGCGCCGGCGTCGAGAGCCATCACCCGGTCCGATTCCTCGCCGTGAGCGGTCACGACGATGATGGCCGCGTCTGTCCGCTCGCGCAGCTTCCGGCACACCTGCACGCCGTCCGCATCGGGCAGCTCGAGATCGAGCAGCACCACGTCAGGATCCCCCCTGGTCAGCGCCTCGCCGCCGGTGATCACATGATCGACGCGGTAGCCGCCCCTGGTCAGGCCGCGGACGAGCTGGGTGGCGATGCCCGAGTCATCCTCGACGACGAGCACGCTCGTGGCGGCGTCGTCGGTCAGCAGGCCTGGCTGGTCACCGGACGCTGTCATGGCACCCACGGTAAGCGACGCCGCAGCGTCGTGCGGGCCGGACACGCTGCTGAGCGGCCCTGACCGGCCAGCAACGGCGACCTAAACCCCAGGTCTCTCTTACCGGGGATGTCCGGATACCGGTGCCGGCTCTGCGGCCGCGGCTGCTGATCTGCGGGCCCGCAGATGAGCCGGCCGAAATGGCTGGCGGCCCTGATCTGGCGGCGCGCTGTTTTGGCGCCGGGTCGGGGGGTAAGCGGCTAGCTGAGCAATGGGTAAGGGTCACGTCCGGGGGCGCATCTCGCCAGCTGCAGCTGCTGGGTGAACCGGCTCGTGAGTGAGACGAGCGCTCGCTCCGTCCTTCATTCGCGCTACGAATCCTGCTGGAGGCATCAATGGCCGAGCATGAGCGGCATCAGCATGTCGAGGTTAACGACAACGATCGCCCGGTCGCCGCAGCCGAGGTGACGACGCCAGCGGAGGCCGGGGGGACCGCGCGGGCGTCGCTGCGCGCCGAATCCGGGCACATCACGCCGGGCCGCCGGGCGAGCCTGGTCGACGCGGTGCTCGACCTGCCCGAGGTACGGGAGAGCGCGCGCCTGAAGGCGGCGTTCCCGCTCGGCGACAGCGAGTCGCTGCAGCGGCTGCGGGACCGCTGCGAGGACGTCTCGACCCGGCCGGCCGGGTCGAGCGCGATCCTGGAGGCGGACCTGCCGGAGGGCGGCGCCCGCGGCCGGACGCAGGAGCCGGCCGGCGACGCGCCGGCTGAGTAAGGCCGGCTGAGTGCGGCCGCTGCCCGAGCCGGCCGGCGCCTGACGCGCCCGTGGGGACGAGCGTCGGCACGTCCGGCTGGAGCTATGACCACTGGGAGCCGGAGCTCTACCCGCCTGGCCTGCCGGCCAGGGACCGGCTAGCCCGCTACGTGGCTGTCTTCCCGACCGCGGAGCTGAACAGCAGCTTCTACCGCTGGCCCCGGCTGCCGGCCTTCCAGGGCTGGCGGCGGCGGCTCCCGGACGGCTTCCGGCTGTCGGTCAAGGCACCGCGCGGCCTCACCCACGGCAAGCGGCTGTATGCGCCCGAGGCATGGATCGAGCGGATCGCGGCCAGCTGGCATGAGCTGGGCGATAAGCGGGCTGTGCTGCTGGTCCAGCTCGGGCCCGGTCAGGCGCGGGATGACGACAGGCTGGCCTGGTTCCTGCGGGCGCTGCCCGGCTGGGTCAGGGTCGCGGTGGAGTTCCGCCATCCCAGCTGGCACCACGACGAGGTCTTCGGGCTGCTCGAAGACCACGGCGCGGCCTACTGCGTGATGAGCGGCGCGCAGCTGCCGTGCATCCTGCGCGCGACGGCAGGCTTTGCCTACGTCCGGATGCACGGCTCTGACGACCAGCACCTGTACGCGGGCTCGTACTCGGACGCCAGCCTGGCCTGGTGGGCTGACCGGATACGCGAATGGGAACAGCTGGGCAAGGACGTCTTCGTGTATTTCAATAACGACGGTGCCGCCAATGCCGTGCGGAACGCCCGGACCCTGCGCGCCATGCTCGGCCGCTAGCCCCGGCGCCGGATGCGGGCGGCACGCGGCCGGGCTCAGGCCACGGCGTTGGGGCTGGCGGTGACCGAGGTCCTGGCGGTGAGCCAGCCGGCGATCCGGTCGAGCAGGGCCGGGCGGGTGGCGGTTTCCGCGTGGCCGAAGCCAGGCACGATCCACAGCTCCTTCGGCTCGCGGGCTGCCGCGAAGATCTGCTCAGCATGGTCGACCGGGAAGAACAGGTCCTGATCCCCGTGCACGATGAGCAGGGGCACCGGCGAGATCCGGGCAGCCGCGTCGGCCGGCGGCAGCGGCACCGGGTCCCACCGGCCGCCGCTGATCCGGGTCTTCAGGAGGTGCCGGGACACCAGCCGGCCCGCCTTGTGCTCGACCGCCCAGTGCACCCGGCGCATGGCCTTGGTGCCCCGGTAATACCACCGGCCAGGGCCGCTGATCGAGACGACGGCATCGACGCCGCCGATCAGGGCCGCGTGCCGGAGCACGATCGAGGCCCCCATCGAGAAGCCGACCGTGGCCACCCGCGCGTACCCGAGCTCGCGCGCGTAGGCGACGGCCACCTCCACGTCGCTGATCTCCCGGTCGCCGACCGTCGACGTCCCGCCTGAGCGGCCATGCCCGCGGAAATCGAAGGCGACGACCCCGGCCACGCCGTTCAGCTGGGTGGCCGCCCGCCAGACCCAGGGGCGCTGCCAGTTCTGGGTGAACCCATGCGCGAGCACGATCGCCAGGTCGCTGTCGCCGGGCAGGTGAACGACATCAATCGGGACGCCATCCTCGGTCACGAGGGTCCGGGCCTGGATAACTGGCTTGGTCATGCCCCTATTCTGCTTGACCGCCGATCCTGCCCGTGCCCGCAGGCCGGGCAGGCCTTCCCTGGCCAGCCCGGCTGCGGCAGGCTGGTGCCCTGCCGCGCCTGTCCGCTTCCATCCCCCGGAGCCGCTCCATGCCCGTTCTTGACCAGCTGCTGGCCGCGCTTGCATCGGCCGCCGTCGAGATCATCGACCTGACCGCGCCGCTGGAGTCGTCCACGCCCGTGATCAGGCTGCCCGAGCCGTTCGGGAACACGGTTTCGTTCGCGCTGCACGAGATCAGCCGCTACGACGATCGCGGCCCGGCCTGGTACTGGAACGACATCACCACCGGCGAGCACGCCGGCACGCACTTTGACGCGCCGGTGCACTGGATCACCGGGCGGGACGGCCAGGACATCGCGCAGGTGCCCGCCAGCCGACTGATCGCCCCGGCGGTGGTGCTCGACTTCAGCGCCGAGGCCGCGGCCGATCCCGACTTCCTGCTCGAGGTCGGGCATGTCCGGCAGTGGGAGGCCGAGCACGAGCCGCTGCCCGACGGCGGCTGGCTGCTCTACCGGACCGGCTGGGACGCCAGGTCGGCCAGCCAGCAGGACTTCCTGAACGCCAATGAGACCGGTCCGCATACGCCGGGTGTCTCGGTGCGCTGCGCGCAGTGGCTGGCCAGCGAGGCGCCGGTCATCGGGATCGGCGTGGAGACCGTCGGCACGGACGCGGGCGCCGCGCATTCGTTCGATCCGCCCTTCCCCTGCCACTCCGCCATGCTCGGGGCCGGCAAGTACGGCCTCACCCAGCTGCAGAACCTGGGCGCCCTGCCGCCGACCGGCGCCGTGGTGGTCGCGGGCCCGCTGCCGATCACGGGCGGTTCCGGCAGCCCGGCGCGCGTCCTCGCGCTGGTGGAGCGCCCCTGATGCAGGTCACCGAGGCCGTCGCCGCTGCGCTGGCCGACCTGGGCGCGGACACCGTCTTCGGGGTCGTGGGCAGCGGCAATTTCCACGTCACCAACGCGCTGCGGGCGCGCGGCGCCCGGTTCATCGCCGCCCGGCATGAGTGCGGCGCCGCCAGCATGGCCGACGGGTGGGCGCGGATCAGCGGACGGCCGGGCGTGCTGTCCCTGCACCAGGGACCTGGCCTGACCAACGCGCTGACCGCGCTGACCGAGGCGGCCAAGAGCCGCACGCCGCTGCTGGTGCTGGCCGCGGACGTCAGCGCGGTCGCGGTCCGGTCCAGCTTCCGGATCGACGTGGCGGCCATTGCCGCGGCGATCGGCGCGGTGTCGGCCCGGCTGCACTCCCCCGGCCTGGCCGTCGACGACACGGTCCGGGCCTACCTGACGGCCGCGCGGCAGCGGCGCACCGTCATCCTGGCCCTGCCGCTGGACGTGCAGGCCGGCGAGTGCACCTGGCCGGGCGTGCGCCGGGGTCAGCCGCCCCCGGCGGCGGTGCCTGAGCAGCGCCGGGTGGCCGCGCTGGCGCAGGCGCTGCGGCAGGCGAGCCGGCCGGTGTTCATCGCGGGCCGCGGGGCGCGGACCTCAGCCGCCCGGGCGGACCTGGAGGCGCTGGCCGGCGCCTGCGGTGCGCTGCTCGCCACCTCGGCCGCCGCCAAGGGACTGTTCCGCGGCAGCCCGTGGGATCTCGACGTCAGCGGCGGCTTCGCCTCCCCGCTGGCCGCGGAGCTGATCAGCAGGGCCGATCTGGTCGTCGGCTGGGGCTGCTCGCTCAACATGTGGACGCTGCGGCACGGCACCCTGATCGGACCGGACGCCGTCGTCGCGCAGGTGGACGACGACCAGTCAGCGATCGGCGGGCACCGCAAGGTCGGCCTCGGCGTCGTCGGGGACGTCGCCAGGACGGCGCGCGCGGCCCTGGCCGCGCTCGGTCCTGGTGCCGCGCCGGGCTATCGCTCGGCGGAACTGGCCGCCCGGCTGGCCAGCCAGATCCGCTGGCGGGATGTGCCCTACGAGGATGACAGCGCGGACGGGCGGATCGACCCGAGGACCGTGACGATCGCCCTCGATGACCTGCTGCCCGCCGAGCGGACCGTGGCCGTCGATTCCGGCAACTTCATGGGCTACCCGAGCATGTACCTGTCGGTCCCCGACTGCGACGGATTCTGCTTCACGCAGGGGTTCCAGTCCATCGGCCTCGGGCTGGCCTCGGCGATCGGCTCGGCGATCGCCCGGCCGGACCGGCTGACGGTCGCCGCGCTGGGCGACGGCGGGGCGCTGATGGGCATCAGCGAGCTGGAGACGGCCGTCCGGCTCGGCCTGCCCCTGCTGATCGTGGTCTACGACGACGAGGCCTACGGCGCCGAGGTCCATCACTTCGGGCCGGACGGCTACCCGCTGGACACCGTCCGGTTCCCGCCGGCCGACCTGGCCGCGATCGGCCGCGGGTTCGGCTGCACCGGGATCACCGTGCGCAGCGCCGCTGACCTCGGGCCGGTGCGCGACTGGCTAGCCGGGCCGCGGACGGCGCCGCTGCTGATCGACGCCAAGGTCACGTCCGAGCGGGGCGCCTGGTGGCTGGAGGAGGCGTTCCGGGGTCACTGAGGAGGCGGCCGCCGCCAGCTCACGGCCGGGGCAGCCGTCAGGTCCCGTCCGGTGCCCGCCGGCCCGTGCCGCCGCGCCCGCGGGGCTGGCGGACTCGCTAGGTCGGCTTGCCGGCGCCTCGGTGTGCCGGCCGGAGGAAAGGCAGCGCCGTGCTCGCTTCCAGCTATATCTCGCCGAAGGCCCGCAAGGGAGGGCCGAGCGCGATCGAGGGCCGCGGGCTGGCCGCCGTCGAGCCCATCGCGAAAGACGAGATCGTCGCGATCAAGGGCGGCCACATCGTCGACACGGCGACCCTGCGCGCCCTGCCCGAGCCGCTGCAGAACTCCGATATCCAGATCGCTGACGGCTTTCACCTGGTGGCGCTGGACGAGGCAGAGTACGAGCCAGTCATGCTCTTCATCAACCACCGCTGCGAGCCGAACGTGGGCTTCGCGGGCAACACGGTGCTCGTCGCCATGCGCGACGTGCTCGCAGGCGAGGAGCTGACCACGGATTACGCGCTGTTCGACGACTACGACGGCGAGATGCAGTGCCGGTGCCAGGCCGCCTCCTGCCGCGGCACGATCGGCGGCCGCGACTGGCAGCTCCCGGAGCTGCAGCGCAGGTACGGGAGCTATTTCTCGGCCTACCTGCTGCGCCGGATCGGCCAGCCGGGATCCGGTCCGCGCTGACGGCCCGGCGCCGGGCCGGGCGGCGCGCGGAAAATCAGCCGGCTGGCCCGGGCGGCCGACGGTAGGGTCACCGGGTGAGATCATCCGCCGCCGCTCAGGTCGCGGCCGCGCTGTCCGCCGCCGGCGTCGACGCCGACGTGCGGTCCTTCGCCGAGCCCGTGCCGACAGCTGCCGCCTCCTGAAGCTGCGGCGCAGCCGGGCAGCCGGGTGGCCGGGACATCCGCGGTGGCCGATCGAACCGCGGGTGCCCCGGCCTGGTCCCGAGCTGGACTTAGCTGGCTAATGCTCCTCCGTCAGCACCTTGTCGTGATGGTGATGATGATGCTCGGGAACCGGCTCACCGGGAATGTCACCGAAGTCAGGCTCGAGCTCCGGCTCCTCCATCGGGTAGGCGACCTCGCCGTGCACCATGATGTCGCCCGCCTGCAGCTCGGCGTCCGACATCCGCAGCGGGGTGAAGAACTTGATGACCCGCAGGATGAGGTAGGTCACCAGCCCGTCCCAGACAATCACCGTGCCGGCCGCGCCCGCCTGGATCAGCAGCTGCCTCGGGTGACCGTAGAACAGGCCGGCGGTGGTGACAGCGGGCGACTTCCCGATGCCGAGGTAGATGATCATCTTCGGATCGGCCAGCAAGCCGACCAGGAGGCCGCCGAACAGGCCGGCGAAACCGTGCGTATACACCACGCCGAGTGCGTCGTCGACCTTGTTGAACGGCCAGACCTTCCGCGGCAGGTAGGAGAACAGCACCCAGACCACGGACGAGGTGAACACGCCGATGATGATCGCGCCGACGCCGTTGACGTAGCCGGCCGCCGGCGTGATGCCGACCAGGCCGCAGATCATGCCGTTGACGCCGCCCAGGAACGTGGGCTTCCTGTCCTTGCCGAAGCCCATGTCCATGATGATCCAGGTCATCATGGCGACGGCGGTGGCCAGGTTGGTGTTGACCACGGCCGCGGTCGCGTCAGCGCCGGCGAAGTACGGGTCACCGCCGTTGAAGCCGTTCCAGCCCAGCCACAGGATCCCGGCGCCGACCGCGATGAACAGCAGGTTGTTCGGCATGGCCTTCTCGCGGTCACGCGCCAGCCGGGGCCCGACCATTGCCGCCGCGACGAATCCGGAGACGCCGGCCGCGAGGTGGATGACGTAACCGCCACTGAAGTCCAGCGCGCCCTTGCCGGCCCAGAAGCCGCCGCCCCACAGCAGGAACGCGTTGACCGCGTAGGCGAACGTGATCCAGAGCGGCACGAAGATCAGCCAGACCTTGAACTTGATCCGGCCGACCACGCTGCCGATGAACAGGATGGGCGTGATGGCGGCGAAGACGAACTGGAAGTAGACCAGCGAGCCTTCCGGGAACCGGAACTTCGGCATCAGCCCGTTCAGCAGCGGGATACTCGCCTGCCCCTGCTCGCCTCCCGACCCCACGACCGTCTGCGGCTTGCCCAGGAGATGGAGGCTGCCGCCGATCCACGGCGTACCGAACCCCATCTTGAAAGCCCACAAGACCCACACGATGAGCGTCAGGCAGAAGGCGCTGAACACCATCATCATGGTGTTGACCGCCCATTTTCGCTGGACTATGCCGCCGTAGAGCACAGCGAGTGCCGGGATACTCATCAGGCCGACGAGCGTTGCCGCCGTCATCTGCCAGGAGTTATCGCCCGCGCTAAGCCAGCTTGCGTAGGGATTCACTCTCCGCCTCCAGAGGCTGAAGCGAAGGGGCTTGCCGGGGGAGCCGGGCTACGCCGACCAGCGCGGCCCCAGCCGACCGCTTCGTGTCCATCGGTACGTTCCATGTCTCCCATGCGCGCGTTTCGGCCACGTTTCCCGGCTGTTACGCGCACGGCACAAGAGCAGGCGGTGGCGGGGCTTTCGTTAACGAACTGTTTCGCGGGCCGGCGCCGCCCGAGGCCGCGGACGGCGCTCCCCGTGCCCGCGCGGGAGCGCTGCCGCCGGAGCAGGCCCGCGGTACCTCCGCGACCGGGCGGCACCCCCGCGACCGGGCGGCGCCGCGAGGCCGGGCGCGCGGCTTTCCCTCTGCTCTCCCCGTTCCCTCTGCCCCTCCCCGCCCGCCCGCCATCGGCCCCCTCCCTGCCCGCCCTCGACTGTCCTCGCCTGCCCTCGATCCCTCCCCGCCAGCCTCGATCCCTCCCCGCCAGCCTCGATCCCTCCCCGCCAAGCCTCGATCCCTCCCCGCCAGCCCTCCCCGCCCTGGCGCCGGCTGCCTGGGGCATCCGCCCGGTCCGGCCCCTT
>Ga0181523_10000490_pt1 | contig 44851 bp, 25 predicted proteins | sample PEATcosm2014_Bin_43_FD_119752 | JGI IMG/M metagenome (GOLD analysis project Ga0181523, IMG submission 119752) | Peatland microbial communities from MTU Mesocosm Facility, Houghton, MI, USA - PEATcosm2014_Bin05_30_metaG | ecosystem: Environmental > Terrestrial > Soil > Wetlands > Peat | place... | reverse complement strand
CACCCGACAATTCCGCCTCCGATCCTTTGCGCAGCACCAGCACGTTCAGCGGGTTGCCGCTGCTGACAAAGGCCGTGTTCAGTCCACTGATGAGCGCCATCAGAAAAATTGCCGTCGTGACCGTGAGCGCGATGCCCAGCGCGGTCATCAGCGTGAGCCCCTTGCGGAGAACTAAATTGCGGACGTTATAACTGATCGGTATCGCCATAGGTAAACTCTATTTCTGTAGCGCCGGCATCTTGCCAGCTGTCGCGAGGGCGTCTGGCCCTCGCAGGTGGCGGCGGGACGCCGCCACGACAGCCGCCGAGACGGCGGCGCTACCTTCAACCAATATGCCGCAGGCCATCCACAATGCTCACGCGCGACGCATTGAACGCGGGCAGGTAGCCGCTCACCAGTCCCAGCGACAAAGCCGCCAGCAACGAATAGGCAGCCGTCGGCGTCGTGACTTTCATGTTGAGCGGGATTCCCAGCCCGATGAAACTGTGGGTCAGGAACGCGATCACGGGAATCGCTATCAGAACTCCCAGAACTCCGCCCGCCACCGCCAACGCCACCGACTCACCCACGAACATCGACAACACGCGCCGCCGGGTGAAGCCCAAAGTTTTCAGCACAGCCACTTCGCGGGTGCGGCTGCGCACTGACATGGCCATGGTGTTGGCCGAAACCAGCATGATGGTGAACACCACCGCTCCGCAAATACCGAGGATGAATGCCTTGATGTTGCCCAGAGAAGCGACAAAGCCCAGCTGAAACGCCCTCTCGCTCTCGGTTTTCGTCTGCAGCGGCGAGTTGCGGAACATGTCGTCAATCTCGTGGGACGCCCGCGATACATTGTCTGGCGAGTCGATCTGGGCGCCGTACCATCCCGCCTGCCCTTTGAACCACGGCACAGCTTCTTCCAGATACTTGGCATTGAAATAGAGCGCGTTCTGCGGCGGGTCGCGGTGGTAGATAGCGCGAATCGTGAGGTCGAGATTCACCGGGAAAATATTTGCCTGCAATGTGACGTGGTCGCCAATCTTCCAGCCGTATTTATTCGCGAGCGTGACATCGACCAGCGCTCCGGCGCGATCCTGCTGCCAGGCCTTCAGCTGATCCGGAGGGACGATTTTGTCCGACGCCACTTTCAGATATTCGTCGGGATCGGTGCCCAGCTGGGCAAAGAAGTGTTCCGGGCGGTCATCGATATAGCGGCCGCCGAACCAGGTGAGCGGCGCTACGGCGGTCACGCCCTGCACGCTGCGAATTTTGTCGCGATAGAACGCAGGCAGAAAAAATGCCAGCGAAACCCGGTCGCGGATAATCAAACGCCGCGACGCCTCGGGCGCCACCTGGTCCACATAAAACGACCGCCAGATACAAATCATCAGCGTCAGCAACAACAACGAGAAGCTGATGCTGATCATGGTCAGCAGGCTGCGCCGCTTGTTGCGGAACGTATTGCGTACGACAAAACTGCTCAGCGTCATAAGTCGTCCCAAAAAGTTTCAGCCGATGTGCCGTAATCCATCGACAATATTAATGTTGGAAGCATGGTAGGAAGGCACTGCCGCGCTCAACAGTCCAACCACGCCCGAGGTCAGCAAGGCGGCGAGCCAAATTCCGAGCGTCACCTTCATGGGGAAAAAGCTGAAGAACTGAGGAGAATGAGTAAGACCATAAACCATCAGCCAGCCCAGGCCAGCCCCAATCAAACCTCCGGCCAGCGACAGCGCAATGGCTTCACTCACAAACAGTCCCAGCACGCCGCGCCGGGTGAAGCCCAGGGTTTTCAGCACAGCCACTTCCCGCGTGCGCTCGCGGATGGACATGGCCATGGTGTTGGCCGACACCAGCAAGGTTGCGAACACCACCGCCGAGCAAATGCTCAGAATGAACGCCTTCACGTTGCCCATCATGGCCACGAACTCGAGGCCGAAGGCTTTCTCGCTTTCCGTTTTCGTGGGCTGCGGCGAATTGCGGAACGTGTCATCCACGGCGCCGGCAATCCTGCTCACATCGGCGGGAGAGTTCGCCAGGATACTGAAAGTCCCGGCCTGCCCTTTGAAGAACGCCACCGCTTCTTCCACGTATTTCGCATTGAAGTAAACCGACTTGTTGTCGGGGTTCGAATGGAAAATCCCACGTATGATCAGCTCAAGATTGACGGGATAGATCGTTCCTTGAAGGACAATCCGGTCACCCAACTTCCAGCCGTACTTTTTGGCCAGGGAGTCATTCACAATGACACCTTGCCGGTCGCGCTGCCACGCCGTGACTTGTTCTGCTGGTATTTCTAAATCCCGGTAAACTTTGAAGAATTCATCGGGATCGGTGCCGAATTGCGCAAAAAAATTCTCCGGCTTCTGATCTTTGTAGATTCCGCCAAACCAAGACACCGGTACCACCGCCAAAACCCCGGGCATCGCCCGTATTTTTTCCCGGTAGTAGCCGGGAAGACTGAAGGTCAAAGAAACGCGGTGCCTCACCACCAGCCTCTCGGCGGATTCAGGGCTGCCCTGGTCCAGATAGAACGCCCGCCAGATGGTCATCATCAGCGTGAGCAGCAGCAAAGAAAAAGCGATGCTCAACACCGTCAGAATACTGCGGCGTTTATTGCGGAACGCGTTCTTGGTGACAAACCGGGTTAGGGTCATCGGCGCACTCCAAAGCGAACCGGGAGCGGGACACAGAGGGCAGGCACGTCCCAGCCCACCAAGAATAGACGAAGGTGTTCCCTATCGGCAACCAGTCCGCATTCGATTTGTGCCCTGCTCAGCATCCCGATCCCGCCCCGCCTCTTCACGTTCCATCCTTGCGCTTGCGGGCTACGGCCACAAGTGGAGATCGTCATCAGAGGGGGATGACAAATGTCACCCACAGCCACATATAACAATGACAACCGCTGCGGTGACGATTAAGTTACGCGATGATTTCAGGGGTCGCTCGACCCAGGTCTTCCAGCTCGCTTCCGATGGTCCACTGCCGCCTTGGCGCAGGTGACCACCGTCATTCCTGCGCTTGGAAGAGCTTACCTTGGTAACTCGAAGCTTCGCACAACCAGAGCTATCCTAAACCTACCCATTCTCTGGGTCTGCGCCCGCCGTGCCGGTTTGCGGCGATAGTGGCAGACTCGCGATGGAGCTTTGGAAACGAAAAATGTCTACGAATATCGGCCCCTTCGAAATTCTGAGTGAGCTGGCGAAATCGTCAACGGGCGCGGTCTACAAAGCCAATGACCCTGAGACCGGGCAGACGATTGCCCTGAAGGTAATTCAGTTAAGCGCGTTCGGCGAGAGCGCTGCGGCGCTCGAACAGGCGCTGCTGGCTGAGGCGGAGACTACGAAGTCTTTGAGCAGCCCCAACATTACGCCCGTCTTCGGCGCTGGCGTGATCGAAGGCCAGTTCTGCGCCGCGATGGAGTACGTGCAGGGCAACAGTATTGCCACGATGCTGGCGCGCAAAGAAGGCTTTTCGATCTGGGATCTGCTCGACATCGGACGGCAACTGGGCAGCGCCCTCGACTACTCGACGTCGCGCGGCCTTGTGCATTACAGCCTCGAGCCGGGCAAGATCATGTGCGGCTGGGATGGCACGGTAAGGATTCTCAGTTTCGGCGTCTCCAGCGCGGGCATTTTTGCGCAGAGCGTTTCGGAAGGCATTCCCGCGGCCCTGCACTATATGTCGCCGGAGCAGGTGTTGGGCCAGGCTACCGATGGCCGGTCGAATCTGTTCAGTCTGGGCGCCATGTTGTACGAAATGGTGACCGAGCGGAAGGCATTCGAAGGCGCAGACATCGAGTCGTTACGACAAAGAGTTCTTGAGAGCACGCCGGCCGCGCCGATTCAGGTGAACGCGAAAGTGCATCCGCTGCTCAGCGACCTCATCATGAAGGCGCTGGCCAAGGATCCGGCACAACGCTACCAGACCGGCCGGCAAATGCTGGACGATTTGGAGAAATGCAAAGAGTCGAAGCCGGCGGCGGCCAAGAAGCCGGAAGCCCCCAAGGGCGTCGCGGCTCCTGCGAAGGCAAATCCGGCGGCGCAAGCCAAGTTCGCGGCCCCGGCCGCAGCCAAGCCTGCAGCTCGGCCTGCTCCAGCGCCGGCGGCTCCCGTACGCTCGGCTCCAGTGCCCTCGACCCCAGCGCCCTCCGGACTGGCGCGGCCTGCGAGTAGGCTGGCTGCTCCGGAAACAAAGTCTACGCTGGCCAAGCCAGCTGAGCGGAAGTTCGATCCGCCGGCGTCGGCGAGCGCCGAAGCCCGGCCTTCTGCCCTGGCCACACCGGTGTCGAAGCTGGCCGTTCCCAAAGCAGCTGCGGCTGCCGCGGGCGTGGGCGGCGGCGATGCGACCCCGTCTTCGCCAGAAGCTCCAGAACTCGAGGCGCCAAATGAGTTCATCGCGGCCTGCGTGAAGGCGACCATCGACCCATCAGAAATTCCGTCGGCCTCCATGTCGGCGGCCGTGGCCGAGCCGCCGGTTGAGAGTCCCGAGCCCCAGGTCGAAACTTTCGAGCCGCAGGTTGAAACCTTCGAGCCGCAAGTCGAAACCTTCGAGCCCCAAGTTGCCGACGCCGACGATGCACCCAGGATTGCGGTCGATCCTATGATGGCCGAAGGCGGGTCAAAAAGCGGAGGTGGCGTGAGCTTTTCCGAGATGACGGAACTGCCTCCGCTCAAGGAAGTCTACATTGCGCCTCCGCCTCCACCGCCGCCGGTTTCCTTCCAGCCCGCGCCGTCCACCTCCACGCGGTTTAGTGGCGCGAAGGAAAAGGCAGACGAGAAACCCAGGGTCCAGCCGCGCGAAGTGGCAGAGAAGGCGATTAAAGAAATCAAGAACGTTCCGCCCAAGCTCATGCTTTACGCTCTGGGCGGGGCCGCTGCGTTAATCCTCGTCATCGGCATCGGAGTCACGATCTACATTCACAGTCTGGGCAGCGACGACGATGGCGGGGCACGCACCACGGCTGTGGCCGATGCTCCCGCGCAGCCCGAAGCCAGCCAGCCGGCGCCGGAGAAAGCGCCCGCGCCGGTGCCAGCCGCCAAGCCTCGCGACGAGGCTCCAGAAACCGAATCGAGTGTGGAAGAACCCGCGCCATCGCATGGGCGAAATGCAAAGAAGAAGGCAGCTGCTGCGCCGGCAATCATTCCTGGACAGTTGGCCATCGACTCAACGCCGCAGGGCGCGCAGGTGAAGGTTGACGGCATCAGTGATGCGAGCTACGTTACGCCCTTCGTCCTGACGAATCTTCAGCCGGGACAGCATTCCATCATCGTCAGCAAGGCGGGCTACTCCACCGACTCACGTTCCGTCGCGGTGACCTCCGCCAACCGGGCGACGACCGTGATCCACCTGGCGCAGTTGATGGCCACGCTGATCGTGAAGAGCGATCCGCCGGGAGCCAGCATCTACGTGGACGGGCGCGACGTGGGGCCGAAAACGCCGGCGCAGGTCAGCGTCGATAAAGGCCAGCACGTGGTGCTGGTGCGGATGTCGGGATACCTTGACGAAACCATGAACAGCCAGTTCGTGCTGGGGCAGACCTTCAACTTCTCGCCCACGTTGCGTGCGCTGGGCAACACGGACAACATCAAGACGGTGGGAAAAATGTCGAAACTGTTCGGGGGGAAGGGCGCGGCGCCAGGACAGGCGACGGTCAGCATCCACACCCAGCCCAAAGGCGCCCAGATCGCGATCAACCAGCACATGCTGGAAAAGAACTCGCCCGTCGATATTGCCCTCGATCCCGGCAACTACGTGATCGACATTTCGCTCAGTGGATATGCGCCGGTGCACAAGATCATTACTGCCGACTCGGGCGGCAAGGTCGTGGTTGACGAAGTGATGCAGCGGCAGTAGGCGGCTTACGCAGACAGCCAGGTTTTGTCCACAACGACTGGGAAGCGTCCGGTCTATTGCCGGTTCTCCCTCCGACAGCGCTGTTCTAGAGCGAGTCTGCACTGGTATGCAGTCGGGAAAATGGGCACCAGGCGTCTAGGAAGGTGGCCAGATCGGAATGCTCTCTATCGCGGAATACTTTTCAAGATCGCCTAGGACTAGAAGGCCGGGAAATTGTATTGAAGAGAGCGGCGAAAAGGCCTGATTCACTGCGACCATTTTTCCCGCTCCACCTTGATTAGCTGGTGTTACGCAGAAAGTGTAGTCCTCTAATCTCTCTATGTCGAAGGCACCAAAAGGTTCCCTCTGCACGATTTCGAAAACCAAGTAACCCGGCCGGCCCTTATAAATGCTTGTCAACGCTACCATGTCCTTGAATACCAGAGCATTGATAAAGATTGGAGTTAGGATGTTGGTCTTCGCGTAGAGGATGGCATATCGCTTGTTTTGTTTGAAAGAGTTTGAACACGCAAGATCATCCAGGGTCTGATCTTTGACGTCCGAGGGGAGTTCACCGGTAGCAGAGTAAAGTTTGAAATCTTCCAGAATGACATCACGGGCGTCAGGCACATCTTTTAGCACTAACATTCTTAAGGCCGCCTGTTCCCGCGCTTCTGCGTTGCCGGAGGTTCTTGCTCGCATTCGTGGATGGTCAGGGGCGATGTCGGCGAAACGTGCCCCAAGGCCGGGAATACCAGCGAACGTAAGAAGCATCCCAGCAAGCAGTGAGACAAATACGGTCAGTACCCATCTATTGCGGTTCAGAGCAGCAGGATATTCTTTTGAACCAGGGTTTCGAGGAAATATCCTCGTTCCGAGCAGTAGGTCAGGAGCGGATTGACCACCAGAGAGAGCGATCGAAACCGGCTGGAATGCCAGGAGGGCGAGTGCGACGCCTCAGACGATGGATGTAAGCGTCTTCGATGTAGTGACTCCCGTGATACGTGCCACTATCGTAATCGGAACGATAAGGGCGACCAGGCTTCTCAGGAGGCACTTTATGAACCCGGAGGCGCCAGTTCCTACGTTCTTGAGCCGCAGCCCAACGATCAACTTCCCTGGGGTGCCTTCAAATCTCCAATCGAAGAGCATGAAATAGAAGAACCATGTCCACGTGATGATCATCGAGAGCACGGCGTTTGGCCTTAACGAGTTAACCTTGTACAGCAAGTCAACGGCTGCGTACGTGAGCAAGGCGAGAATGGAAAGGTCCAGAACGAAGGAAATAACGCGCCTGACCAGAAGACGAGCTGAGTTGCTCGGGATCGTGTAAAGAATAATGATTGTCAGAACGAATAGAGGGAGGCTAGTAAAGAGGAACGGGCCAAAGCGCTGGTGGAAGCTTCTAACAGTGCCGAGAAAGGTAACAACTGCCAGGAACCAGCCTATCGGCTTCCATACCCTTTGCCACTCTTGCCGAAGCTCGTGTGTCCGGGACTTAATCCTACTACTGAGGATTTTGAGAATACGAATCCCCTCCCCTAGATAATCTTGCTTTGCTACTGCTCACGAGACTGGCAATTATATGACTTGCGCAGTCGTTCGCGGCGGGAAAGGAAAGCAGCACGAAAATCTCAGAATACATTTTGGAGCTCGAAAAGTTCAAACGTGAACACGGCGACGTTGAGGGGCTGGCGGGGGCTGGCCCACCTTTGGTTTCTGTCGGCGTCATAATAACTGAGGCTGGCGGGTGGCCCAGGCTTTTGAATTCGCTGGCACAAACAAAACGGAGGGTGCCCCGTCCTTTGCGCGGTCTGCAAAGGGCGGGAACCACGACCGCATCGGCAACGGGGTTTGTGCAGAAGGACAAAAGTTGTGTCGGCAGCATCGTTACCCGCCCTTGCAAAAAACGCAAGGACGGGGCACCCTCTGCATAGATGATACACACGAACCTCAACAGAGAGGATGGGCCAACCGGTTCAGCTCGGGGGCTGGCCCATTCATAAATTTTATTTCGCTTGCGCCATTCCAACGCTAGGCTGCCTCAGCGGCTGAACAGCTTGCTGAAAAACTCACTGCGGAAGCCTCAGCGGCTAAAGCCCTCACAGAAAAGAAAGGCTTTATCGCAGCGCTGAAAGCGCTGCGCCACCCAAAATCGAGTTTTTCAACAACAAAATCGAGTTTTCAGCAAACTGTGAAGCCGGCTCGTGTTTGGGGGCTTGTCGGCACGACTGAAAGTCGTGCCCTTCCCGGAGATACCGGAGATACCGGAGATACCGAGGACAGGAGATACCGGAGACAGGAGATACCGGGGACAGGCGGGGCGTTTCTCGCGGCAAACGTGAATCTAGTTGGGCAGTTTGAAGTTCACGGTGACCGCCGTCTCAATGTCAACCGGTTCGCCGTTGAGCAGATACGGCTTGTACTTCCACTGTTTGACGGCATCGGCGGCGGCCTTGGCGAGCTGCGCCTCTCCGCTTACAACTTTCACGTGAGTAATGTCGCCGGTTTTTGAGATGGTTGTCGACAACTCGACGGAGCCCTCAATCCGCATGGCCAGAGCAGTCTTCGGATAGACGGGCGACACCTGGTGAATCAGCAACCCGCGCGACACGCCTTGCGAAATCTTCATGGTCTGCAGCACGGGCTTGGGCACGCTTCCACTGCTGCCCAGGTTTGGCGGAGGCGCGCTGGACCCTGCCACTGCGATCCCAGTCATGCTGGGAGCGGGCGAGTCGGCCGCTGGCGCTGCGGTCTGTAAAGTTGGGGCCGTGCCTCCCTTGACCACCAGGGGCGATCCCGCCGGCTTGGCTGATCCCGTCTTGGACGAGCCAGTTTTGTCGGATACAGTCTTATCTGAACCAGTCTTGTCGGATCCGGTCTTGTCTGAACCAGTCTTGTCCGAACCAGTCTTGTCCGGTGCAGCCGTCTTGCCTGCGGTGGACGGAGTCGAACCTGACGGTTTAGTGGAGGCCGGCGCAGTGGCGTCCGTAGAATCGTCGTCGTTCGGGTTCGTTGCCGGCCCTGCACCAGCCTGTGAACCCGGCTGGGATGAGGAGTCCGTGGGTGCCATGGCGGGTGCCGTTGACGACGCCGGAATGCTGCTCGCTGCTGGCGGCTTGGGAGCGACAGATGCTGGTTTCGTGGCCGCGGGAAGTCGTACCGGCTGGCTGGTGGTTGTTTTGTATTGCGTCCAACCATAATAGAGAGCTCCGCCGACGAGGATGACTGCGGCGACTCCCAGGAAAGTTTTCTTGCTCTTGCCCGTTTTTTCTTCTGGTAAATTGGCTCCGCCGAACGTGAACGCGGGCGCCGCCCCAACATAACTGGATTCACTCGGACTCGTCTCCGCCGGTTTGTCTGGCACAGGCGCGGTTTCTGTGGGAGCGTTTCCAATTGATATCGCAGCGACCTGCGAGGGTTCGACGTGCGGTTCGGCGGCTTCACGGGCCGGAGCGGGCGCGCTGGCGGCTCCGCCGCCGAGCGTTGCCGGCATGCTGGTACTGGGTGCGGGCTTCCCTGTGCCTGCAGCCGCAGGAACGGCGGAGATAGCCGGAACGGGCATCTTCATGGTTCGCGGCGGAAGGGCAGCGATCTTGGCAGACGGCGTCAGAGCGGCCGCCGAAGGCGCGGCAGAGGAATTCTCCGCACTGATTTCGAGAACATCGTCATCCGGCACTGCACTGTGCCCAGTCGCTGGCACAGCACTGTTCACAGGATGTTGCGCGGCCGGTGCATGCGCCGCGGGAATCGAAGTCGTGGTTGCTGCCGCGGCAGGCCGCAACGGCGGCTTGGCGGCGGGCTTGGGCACGGCAGACGCGGCAGGCACGGCCGGACGCGGAGCCGCGACTGCGGCCGGTTTGGCCGGAACTGCTGGTCTTGTGGGTAGAACCGGTTTGGCGGCGACGGGCTTGGCAGGTGCTGCTGCCGGGGCAGATACGGTTCCAACTCCAGTCGAAGCCACCGGTGCGCCAGCTACCGGTTTGAGCGGCTCACCCTTGCGCAGAAGTCCGCGCGCCACCCGCAGCGTTCCCTTGGACTGCTCGATGTTGATGGGTTTGGTCAGGACGAGGTTGGCGCCGATCCGAAACGCTTTGGCCACCCCCGCCTGACCTTCCACGACAGCTACGGCAAGCGACGCCTGGTTGGACGTCGAGTTGCGCGCACTCTTGAATAAAAGTGTGGCATTCTGCTCGTTATCGCAGTCGACCACGACAGCGTCGAAGTGTTGGCCCATCAGCTTCTTGACTGCAGCGAAAGGTTCGAGGCAGGCCTCGACGTTGAACTCAAGCTCGCTCAGGACCTGCGTCACCGTGCGAGCGGTTTTTTCATCGGGACAGAAGAGAAGAGCTTCGTAACCCATACCAAGGTCATCGTAGGTACAGCCGTAAGCCGGGGCAAGTTACGCTGGTAATTTGGGGACCACGGAATTCCGTGGAGTTTCAGCGCGGTCCCGGGTTCAGGGTGCCCCATTTCTCGCGTTGTTTGCGAGAAGTGGGGTTTTTGGTCACCGCTTACGACCGGACATGGGCTGGCGTAATCGCCGCCGCGCTCATCGCATACAATAGCGGGCCATGTTTATCCGAGGCGGGGTGCCGCTGTGGCTCAAGATCGCGTGGACCGCCTGGCTCGTCGCGTGGGCGCCGGTCTACTGGCGGCAATACGGAGCGCAGAATTTTCTTTTCTTCTGCGACCTGGGAAACGTGCTCATTGGCATTGGTTTGTGGATGGAGAGTGCGCTGATTTTCTCGTGGGTCGCGTCTGGATTGCTTTTCTTTCAGACGCTCTATACCGTCGACTTCGTCGGAGCGTTGCTGACTGGTCACCACGCCGTCGGAGGCACAGAGTATATGTTCGATCCCGGTTTGCCGCTCACGATTCGCCTGCTCAGTCTGTTTCACGTGGTCACGCCGCCGCTGCTCTTGTGGGCGATCTGGCGGCTGGGATACGACCCACGCGGATGGAAGTTGCAGACGCTGATGGCGTGGATCGTGGTGCCGATCAACTATTTCTGGCGGCCCGAGCAGGATGTGAACTGGGCGCGGGGCCTGTTCTTTCATGAGCAGCACGCGCTGCCGGGATGGGCTTATCTGTTTATCTACCTAACCGTGGTGCCGCTGTGCATTTATTTTCCGACGCATTTATTTCTGAAGTGGCTGAGCGTGCGGTGGAAGCCGCGGTCTTTGTCCTTGTCATCCTGAGCGGAGTGGCGGCTTCGCGAAGGCGAAGCCGCGACGGAGTCGAAGGATCCCTACCACATCAGTTGCTGGCTGTAGGGATCCTTCGACTGCGTATCGCGTTCGCTTTGCGGACGCGATATTTGGCTCAGGATGACAAACTGCCGAGAGCACCTAACTGGCTTTGCCTGCTTCGTCCTTCGGATTGCGCACCGCCGACTCGGGCTGCGGGTATTCGATTGATCCCTTCAGGGCTGCAATGTCGTCGGCGTGAAAGTCGGGGAAGGGCAACTGCTTGCCGTCGCGCAGGTCCGCGATCTTCTTGACGGCGGTTTCGGCTTTTTCTTTTTCGACGCCGGAATCGCGGCCCAAGTAAAGCGTCTGCGACGGCAGCGCCAGGCCGCCGCCGGAATCTTCAAGCACATCCATCATGCGCAGCAGCAGATCTTCGCGCACGGCGGCAAACTCGTTGAAGTCTCGCGTCAGGATGTAAGCGAATACCTCCACGCTAAGAGAACTGCCCGAGATATCAGTAAGGCGCACGCGGACCGATTTAGTTTCGACTTTGGCGTGGCTGTAGAGCAAGCGCCGGATTTCCGCGAGCACGAAGCGCACATGGTCCGCCTTGCTTTCGGGGCGCAGGCCCAGCTTCGTCATAAAAAGAATCTTGTCGCGGCGGCTGAGGTTCTCGAGGTTAATCGTGGCCACGGTTCCGTTCGGGATGGCCACCAGGGTCCGTTCGTCGGTGCGGATGCGCGTGGAGCGCAGGCCGATGTCTTCGACTACGCCAGTACGATCGCCGAAGCGGCAAACATCGCCCACGCGAAACACTTCGTCACCCAGCACAGAAACTCCGCCAAAAAGATTCTCGATGGTCTTCTGCGCTCCGAAGCCGATCGCCAGGCCTCCAATGCCGAGGCCGGCGAGCGCCGTGCTCATGTTGAAGCCGAGGTTGCCGAGGATGGCGAGAACGCCCACGCCGAAAATCATTGCCTTGAGAATGCGCTCGCCCAGCAGCATGAGCGATCCTGTGCCAGCGTGTCCGCGGGCCAGGGCGCGATTGCGCACGCGGCGCAGCGACCATCGCACCCCGCGCCATGTAATCCAGGTCACGCTCACGATGAGCGCGACATATGTGAGTTGAAAATAATAGTGTCGCGGCAACAGCGCGATGCCCAGGTAGCGGACGAAAATCCGATGCGCCAGGGTGCCGACGAGCAGCCACGCGGGTGCTGAAACGGAGCGCCAGTTGGCGACATCCATCTGGCCGCGACGCCGCGCCCACCAACGCACAGGAACTTCCAGCACGAACAGTGCAAGCCATCCGATCGCTGCCGCGACGGGCACTGCCAGCAGCACAGCCAGCCATTGCCAGAGTGGCACGCCCACGATTCGATGTTTGACGAGCACGTTCGGAAGCTTGCTCTCGACCTGCCGGGCTTCGACCTGATCGTAGAGTTCGGGAACTTTGGCCTGAGTGTCGGCAGAGATCAGCCAGATTTTTCCGGCGCTCGGGTCCGACACGCGCACCAGATCCAGGTCGTCCTCAACATCGCCCGACGACATGGTTCCGAGTCTTTGCCGGCCGAGCGCAACGCCCTCCTGCGGAATTCCCTGCGGTTGGGTAAAGTTTCCGATGCGTATGCTGGCCGCCGCCGGGCTGTTCAACACGGCATTCAGTTGGTTGGCGAGTCCCTCGCCCTCAGCCTGCCGGCGCGCCGCGCTCATCTGCAGGTACTGAGCGGCAATGCTGTAATTGCCTGACTGCGCCGCCTGAAGAAATCCGAGCACGGCGCCGGAGGGTGTAGTGCGCCCCAGAGGATCGCTGGGTGAGGTGGATGTGGTGGTCGTTGTGGACGGCGATGGCAAAACGCCGCTCAACGGCGACTGCGCCGCCGACGTAGTCGGATGAGCGGCAACAAAGGAAAGTACGAGAAGCAGTAACGTCTTTCGGAATGAGGACATGATTGTTCTCCAGCCCGAGGCCCTATCCCCGTTTCGGGCGGTAGATGTCCGTGGGGGTGCCGAAGAAAACTTCTGCGGAATTCATGATCGTTTCCGAGAGCGTGGGATGGGGATGAATGGTCATCGCCACATCTTTGGCGACCGCGGCCATTTCGATGGCCAGCACGCCTTCGGCGATTAACTCGCCTGCACCGGCGCCGACGATGCCAACTCCGAGCACGCGCTCGGTCTGTGGATCGATCAGCAGTTTGGTCATACCCTCGGGGCGATCGAGCGTGATGGCGCGGCCGGAGGCGGCCCAGGGAAATTTCGCGACCTTGATCTCTCGGTTTTCGTTCTGCGCCTGCGTTTCAGTCAGGCCACACCAGGCGACTTCCGGATCGGTGAACACGACCGCCGGAATGGCGTTGGGTTCGAAGGCGACTTTGTGTCCGGCGATGGCTTCGGTGGCGGTGCGGCCTTCGTGCATCGCTTTGTGCGCGAGCATGGGCTCGCCGACTACGTCGCCGATCGCGTAGATCGCGGGATCATCGGTTTGCAATTGTTTGTTCACCTGAATGAAACCGCGCGGACCGAGTTGTACCCGCGTTTTTTCGAGACCGGGAATTTCTGAGTTGGGCTTGCGTCCCACTGACACGAGCACGCGGTCAAAAACTTTCTCCTGAGCGTTGCCATCCTGTCCCTTAAGCGTGGCGCGAATGCCGCTGCCTTCGTCTTTGACCGCGGCCACGGTCGTGTTGAGCAGGATGCCGTCGAACATTTTTTCCAGCCGCTTGTGGAGCGGCAGCACCAGATCGCGATCGGCGCCGGGGAGCAGTCCGGGAAGCATCTCGACTACCGTGACGCGCGTGCCCAGAGCGGCGTAGACGGAGCCGAGTTCCAGGCCAATGTATCCGCCGCCGACTATCAGCAGGCTGGCGGGAATGTCTTCGAGGTTGAGCGCGCCGGTGGAATCCATGATGCGCGGAGTGTCGAGCTTCAACGTCGGGACGATTGCGGGCCGGGAGCCGGTCGCGATCACGATGCGGTCGAAGGTGAGTGATTCTTCTGAGCCGTCTGATTTCGTGACGCGCAACGTAGTGGAATTCTCAAACGCCGCTCGGCCTTGCACGTAACGTACTTTGCGCTGCTTCGAGAGCATGCCGAGCCCGCCCGTGAGTTTCTTGACGACGCCCTCTTTCCACGAACGCAGGCGGCCCAGATCGACTTTCGGCGCGGCGAAATCGATGCCCCAGTTTTTCGCCTGCTCCGATTCCTCGATCAGCTTGGCTACGTGGAGCAGCGCTTTCGACGGAATGCAGCCGCGGTACAGGCAAACTCCGCCGGGGTTCAACTCCGGGTCGATGAGAGTGACTGTCATGCCGAGATCGGCGGCAAGAAATGCGGCGGCATATCCACCCGGACCGGCGCCGACGACTGCGATGTTGAGAGATGGCGTGTCAGACATTTGTGGGAGTGGGCCTCAATGTTTCAAAGTATCAAGGTTCAAAAGTGAAGTGAGTTCTCGCCATTTTAGTTTCTTGTCATCCTGAGCGCGCCCTTTGCGCGAAGGACCTATGCAACTTGCTTGAAGCACCGCCGCAGCAGGAATTACACAGGTCCTTCGCTACGCTCAGGATGACAAATCACAATCATCCTTAAACTGCAGAAAACTATCCCTGCACCGACAGCAGGAAGGGCTGTTCAAAGGCTTCGGCGATCCAACGGAGAAAGCGGGCCGCATCGGCGCCGTCAATCAGGCGATGATCGTAGGAGAGCGAGAGCGGCAGGATCAGCCGCGGCTCGAACTTGCCGCCATCCTTGTCCTCGATCCACTCCGGCTCGATGCGCGACCGCGAAAGTCCGAGGATTGCGACTTCCGGATGATTCACGATGGGCGTAAAGCCGACGCCGCCAATGCCGCCTAGATTGGTGATGGTGAACGTGCCACCTTCCATGTCGGCGGGCGTAAGCTTTTTTTCGCGCGCTTTTTTGGAAAGTTGCGACAACTCGACCGCCAGTTCGACGATATTTTTCTTGTCGACGTCGCGAATCACCGGAACCAGCAGGCCGCGGTCGGTATCGGCGGCCACGCCGATGTTGATGTACTGCTTGTAGACGATCTCTTCGTTCTCAATGTCGATGCTGGCGTTGAACTGCGGAAACACTTTGAGCGCAGCGGAACAGACTTTCAGCGCGATCGCGGTCACCGTCATTTTGCCGCCGGCTTCTTCGGCCTTGGGAGCGAACCGGGCGCGCAGCTGTTCGAGTTCGGTGATGTCGGCGCGGTCGTGCTGCGTGACGTGGGGAATCGTATTCCAGGCTTCGGCCAGATGCTCAGCGGTCTTGCGGCGAACTCCGCGCATGGAGACGCGCTCAACTTTGCCCCACTTGGCGAAATCGGGCAGTTGGGGTTGAGCAAAATGTCCGGCGCGCGGCGGGGCCTGCGCAGCGGTGGCAGCCGCCGAGAGCAGCGTCTTGGCGTACGCTTTCACGTCGTCGTCGCTGATGCGTCCGCCCGGGCCTGTGCCTTTCACTTCGTAGATGTCAACGCCGACTTCGCGCGCAAATCGGCGGACGTGCGGGGCTGCGGGAATCGGCTGGCGACTTTCCGTGCCCGCAACTTTTCCCAACTGCACCGGCATGCTGAAGGCCGGTGTCGCGAGGTGTGGCTGATCCGGCGGTAGCGCCTGTTCTTCGGTTTTGCCCTCGGCGCGAATGGCGGCCTGAAACGCCAGGCGCGCTCCGTGCTGTCCAGAAACGTGTTCGACCGGAGCATTGCGGACGCGCTGCGTTTCAGCTTGTGCCGCGGCTCCGCCTTCGAGCGTGAAGATCACCTGTCCGACTTTGATCTTCTCGCCTTCTTTTACTTTGACCTCTTTGACAATGCCGCTGACCGACGACGGGACTTCGACGACGGCCTTGTCGGTCTCGAGTTCCATCACCGGCTGACCTTCTGAAACTTTGGTGCCCGGCGCGATCATCAGGCGAACCAGGTCGCCTTGGGAAATGTTTTCTCCAAGTTCGGGCAGCTTGAATTCACTGGGTCCGGAGGCGATCGCAACCGCAGGGGCGGCTACTGCGGGCACCGGCTGCGGCGACTCTTGCGGCGTTGATGCAGGCTCTTGGGAAACTGTCGCGGGCGCTGCAGCGGTGGCCTGGGCGGCGGGCTGCGGGGAAGTCTTGGCCTCCGCTCCATCAACCGTAAAGATGACCTGGCCGACCTTGATCTTGTCACCTTCCTTGACGCGAATTTCCTGTACGGTCCCACTCACCGACGAAGGCACTTCGACGACGGCTTTATCGGTTTCGAGTTCCATGACCGACTGGCCGGCGCTCACCGTGGCTCCGGGCGCAACCATCAGGCGCACCAGATCGCCTTGTTCGATGTTTTCTCCCAGCTCGGGAAGTTTGAATTCGATCACCGCGTCCGTTCCTTTTCTCAAATCTTGATATTAGTCTCTGCGTCGCAGCCACAGGGGCTAAAGCCCTCGTCACTACTGCTGCCTTAAGGCGGCGCTGAAGCGCCGCTCTTCCACGTCTAGCTGATGGCCGGATTCGCCTTGTCGGGATTGATTTCCAGTTCCTGAATCGCGCGCTTCACCACATCCGTGCCAATCTTGTTTTCCCGCGCCAGCGCTCCCAGCGTGGCCAGCACGATGTGCTTGGCATCCACTTCAAAGAAATCGCGCAAGGCGACGCGGCTCTCGCTGCGCCCGAAGCCGTCGGTTCCGAGCGAAACGAGTTGCCCGGGCACCCACTTGCCCAGACTTTCCGGCAGCACCTTCATGTAGTCGGAGGCCGCGATGAACGGCCCGGGCGCATCCTTCAACATTTGCGTAACATACGGAACCTTCGCGGCCTCTCCTGGATGCAGCATGTTCCAGCGTTCGCAATCGTTAGCGTCGCGGTAGAGTTCTTTGTAGCTGGTCACGCTCCAAACGTCGGCTCCGACTCCATATTTCTCTTCCAGAATCTGCTGCGCCTTGAGCACTTCGTACATGATCGTGCCGCTGCCCAGCAGTTGCGCTCGCAGCTTGGCGTCGCTCTTGGCCGAAGTCTTAAACCGGTACAGCCCTTTCAGCACGCCTTCGCGAACGTTGCCCTCCGCGGGCATGCCGGGCATGGGCAGCGGTTCGTTGGTGACGGTCAGATAATAGAAGATCGATTCCTGATCGACGTACATCCGCTTGATTCCATCCTGAATAATGATGGCAATTTCATAGGCGAACGCAGGGTCATAAGCGTGCAGGTTCGGTACCGGCAGCGCGAGCACGTGGCTGTGACCGTCCTGGTGCTGCAGACCTTCGCCGGCGAGCGTGGTGCGGCCGGCCGTGCCGCCGACCAGGAATCCGCGGCAGCGCATGTCGGCCGCGGCCCAGATCAGGTCGCCGATGCGCTGGAAGCCGAACATCGAGTAATAAATAAAGAAGGGAATCGTGTTGATGCCGTGGTTGGCATACGCCGTGCCCGCCGCGATGAACGAGCACATCGATCCCGACTCGGTAATGCCTTCTTCGAGAATCTGGCCGTTCTTGGCCTCTTTGTAGTAAAGCAGCGTGTCCATGTCGACGGGCTCGTAGTTCTGGCCGACACTTGAATAAATTCCCACCTGCCTGAATAAAGCTTCCATGCCGAAGGTGCGGGCTTCGTCGGGAACGATAGGCACGATCAGCTTGCCGACCTCGGGATCGCGCAGCAGTTTCGCCAGCAGGCGCACGAAGACCATAGTGGTGGAAACTTCGCGGCCTTCGGTGCCTTTGCGAAATTCCTCGAAGAGCGCGTCGGGTATGGGTTTGAGCACTTCAGCCCGCACTCTGCGGGTCGGCATGTATCCGCCCAACTGCTGGCGGCGCGCCTGCATGTACTTAATCTCGGCGCTGTCGTCGCTTGGCCGGTAAAACGGCGCCATATGAAGTTCGTCGTCTGGGATGGGAATTCCGAAGCGCGAGCGGAACATCTGCAGCTCGTCTTCGTTTAATTTCTTCTGCTGGTGGGTAATGTTCTTGCCTTCACCCGCTTCGCCTAACCCGTAGCCCTTGATCGTCTTGGCCAGAACGATCGTGGGCTGGCCTGTGTGATCGACCGCCTCGCGGAACGCGGCATGGACTTTGATGGGATCGTGTCCGCCCAGCCGCATGCGCGCCAGTTGATCGTCGGAGAGATGTTCGACCATCTTCAGCAGGCGAGGATCACTGCCGAATAAGTTCTGCCGAAAATACGCCCCGCTTTCGACAAAGTATTTCTGGTATTGCCCGTCGCTGATTTCGCCCAAACGCCGGACCAGCAGGCCGTCTCGGTCGTTCTGGATGAGGCTGTCCCAGTCGGAACCCCAGATGACTTTGATAACGTTCCAGCCCGCGCCGCGGAAAATGGCTTCCAGTTCTTGAATGATTTTCCCGTTGCCGCGCACCGGGCCGTCGAGCCGCTGCAGGTTGCAGTTCACCACGAAAATCAGGTTGTCGAGTTTTTCGCGCGAGCCCAGCGTGATCGAGCCGAGCGACTCGGGTTCGTCCATTTCGCCGTCGCCCAGAAACGCCCAGACCTTGCCGCCGGTCGACTGCTTGAGGCCACGATTCTCAAGGTACTTGATGAAACGAGCGTGGTAGATCGCCTGGATCGGGCCGAGTCCCATCGAAACCGTGGGGAACTCCCAAAATTCCGGCATGAGCCACGGGTGAGGATAAGAACTCAGGCCTCCGCCGGGTTTCAATTCGCGGCGGAAGTTTTGCAGCTTCTCTTTCGAAATGCGGCCTTCGAGATAGGCGCGTGAATAAATTCCAGGAGCGGCGTGGCCCTGAAAGTAGACGACATCGCGATCGCCGCTTTCGGTTTGTGCGCGAAAGAAATGATTGAAAGCAACTTCATACAGCGTGGCAGCGGAAGCGAACGTCGAGATGTGTCCCCCGATGCCTTCCTGAATCTTGTTGGCGCGCACCACCATGGCCAGCGCATTCCAGCGAACCAGGCTCTTGATGCGGCGTTCCATTTCCTGGCTGCCGGGAAACGGCGGCTGCTGCCGCGACGGAATCGTATTCTGATACGGTGTGGTCGCCGAGAAAGGCAGGTTAATGCCGGCTTCGCGCCGCGCGTGCAGCGCCAGTTGCTGCAGCAGGCGCCCCGCCCGGTTGGGGCCGCCTTTGGAAAGAACATAGTCCAGGGAATCGACCCACTCCCTGGTTTCCAAAACCTCTAAGCCGTCGGTTTCCGTCTGAGCCACGTCTGGTATCTCCGTCGTAGAATGCGCAATACTCCATCATATTCAATCGCGAGGATTTTTGCTGGAGGAACGACCAAGAGCATCAACCACGAAGGGCCCCCTTCGACGTCGCTCAGGGCAGGCTTCGGTTCACGAAGGAAAGCCGCTAAGTTTTGTTTTTCCTTCGTGGACCTTAGTGCCCTTCGTGGTTATCGCCTTTGTTCTGGATTAGAATTGGCGCGTCGGAGGGACGTATGTTGAGGATCGTGTTCCTGTTGTTGGTGGTGGTCGTGTTGGTCATGCTGGTGCCGCGGTTGTTGTCGCGTTCGGTGACGCCGGCAGAGGGCAGCGATGCTCCCGATTTCACGCTGCCTTCGCAGGAAGGTTCGCCGGTCAGTCTGAAGGACTATCGCGGAAAGTGGGTGGTCCTTTATTTCTATCCCAAGGACCAGACGCCAGGCTGTTCGCGCGAAGCCCACAACTTTCAGGTCGACCAGCCCAAGTATGGCGCACACAATGCCGTCGTGCTGGGCGTGAGCGTCGACAGCGTGGATTCGCACAAAAACTTCTGCGCCAAAGAGGGCCTGAACTTCAAGCTGCTGGCCGACAGCGAACACAAAGTCACCGACTCCTACGGATCGCTGACCAACCTCGGCTTGGTGAAATTCGCGGCGCGGCACACATTCCTCATCGATCCCACGGGTAAGATTGCGAAGGCCTACACCAGCGTCGATCCACAAAAACACAGCACCGAAGTTCTGGCGGAGTTAGATCAGCTGCAGAAATCGGATGCCGGGAAGCCCTGAGAGACCTTGTCATCCTGAGCGAAGCGAAGGACCTATGCACTCGTGCGAAGTACACAGGTCCTTCGCTTCGCTCAGGATGACAGTTCGTTTGAATTCTATTTACCCGCCTTCTTCGCCGCCCGAAGTAAACTAACCAGGTGGCCACGGCAGCCAGGAACGGTGTACCGGAGAACGGCGTCCGTCGACCCGTCGGATACCGCTTTCCGCCCGGTTTCGAACGCAACCTGCTCTGGTTTGCCTTCCGCAGGTTTCGTCCGGCGAATCCGATCCTGCTATTTCAGCACCTCGTGCAGCAATACGGCGACATCGCGCACTACAAGATCGGATGGAACCACATCGTCTTCTTGAATCACCCTGATTACATCCGTGAAGTGCTGGTGGTGCAGAACGACAACTTCATTAAAGAACGCACGGTGCGGCGCACAAAAATGCTGCTGGGCGAAGGCATGATCACCAGCGAAGGCGTGCAGCATCGCACGCAGCGGCAGGTGGCGCAGCCTGCATTTCATCGTCAGCGGATTCCCGAATACGCCGGCACGATAGTCGAGGAGGCAGCGCGCCTGCGCGACCGCTGGCGGCCGGGCGAGCAGCGCGACATTGCCATCGACATGATGCAACTCACGCTGAACGTCGTCGCGCGAACCTTGTTCGCCACCGATCTTCATCAGGAAACAGGCGCGGAAGCCGGCAGGGAAAGTCGCGACGAGGTGGCCGAACTCGCCAGCGCCATCAACCGCATCATGGGCCTCTACAATTTTCTGGTGATGCTGCCGGCAGCGGAGTGGCTGGTGCACGTGCGGCCTCCCGGCCTCGCCGTCTTTGTCAGAGCACGCAAACGCATCGACGCGGTCGTCTACCGCATGATCGCTGCGCACCGCCAGCGAGGTTCTCACGGCGGCAGCCTGCTCGACCTGATGTTGGCCGCTTCGCCCGACGACAGCCCCGCAGCGGAGCAGTCACTGCGCGATCAGGTCATCACGATTTTTCTGGCGGGATACGAAACTGTGGCGAACGCGCTCTCCTGGACGTGGTATCTGCTCTCGCAGAATCCCGAGTGCGAACGCCGCTTCCATGCCGAAATCGACGGCGAGTTGCAAGGCCGCTTGCCGACGTTCGACGACGTTCCCCGTCTGCGTTATGTGGAAATGGTTTTGGCGGAGTCCATGCGTCTCTACCCGCCCGCGTGGGCCATGGGCCGCTACGCGCGGGCCGATTTTCCGTTAGGCGATTTTTTCCTGCCCGCGAAAACAACGGTGCTGATGAGTCAGTTCGTCACTCATCGCGACGCTCGATTCTTCCCCGAGCCTCTACGCTTCGATCCCGAGCGTTTTACGCCAGAGGCCAAGTCGCGCCGAACCAAGCTCACCTACTTTCCATTCGGGGCCGGAGTCCGGCAATGCATTGGCGAGTCGTTCGCGTGGATGGAAGGAGTACTGCTGCTGGCTACGCTGGGACAGAAGTGGAAGTTGAAACTGGTTACCGGCCATCGCGTCGAGCCCGAACCGCTGATCACCCTGCGTCCAAAATATGGAATGAAGATGGTTGTCGAAGCACGCGAGCCAGCGTTTCCCTCATGACGTCTCGGCCCTACTTGTCCCCCAGGTACATTTCTGCCACGTGTTTCGTGATCTTTTCGGGATCTGCGTCAGCCAGATTCGTTAGCGCAACTACGGTCAGCTGATCATCCACATAGCGGGCGATCGCGGTCTCGAATCCCTGCCACGACCCGTCATGGAGAATGCACCGGTGCCCTGCCCTCTGGATGATGACCCAGCCAAAACCGTAGTCTCCCTTATTCGGTTGACCATTCTTCAGTTTGACCGGAGTCCACATCAGGTCGAGGCTCGACCGCTTTACAAGTTTCTCCGTGTACAGCGCGGCGTCCCACTTGGCCAGATCGAGAATCGAGAAATAAAGGCTGCCGTCGGCGGTAGTGTTCACCACGGGCGATACCCACTCCTGGTTCTTCAATTCGCCTTTCACCAGCCGGTAGCCGGCCGACCGGTTAGGAACGATATCGGCTTCACTAATGATGCGGGTAGACTGCATGCCCAGCGGCTGGAAGATTCTCTGCTGCAGAAAGTCGCCGTAGAATTCTCCGGTCACGCGATGAATCAGAATGCCCAGCGTTACGTATCCGAAATTGCTGTACTCCCACTTTGTCCCGGGAGGGTAGGCCAGAGGGATGCTCTCGATGAGTTTCAGCTCTTCATCCTCGGTCCAGTCTTTGCGGAGGTCGAAGTCCTTGGGATAATCGCCAAGGCCCGCGGTGTGACTGAGCAACTCGCGCACGGTCACATCCCTCCAACTGAGCGGGGCATCTGCAAAATATTTGGTTAAGGGATCGTCAAGGCCGATCTTGCCCTCCTCGACCAGCATCATGACTGCCGTCGCCGTGAACTGTTTTCCCACAGATCCCGACTGGAAGATCGTCTCCGGTTTCACGGGCACCTGCAGTTCCACGTTGGCCAATCCGAAACCTTCCGCCCGAACGATCTTGCCACCTTTCACCACCAGCAGCGACAAACCTGGGATGTGCTGGCGCTGCATCTCCGCCTTGACGTATTCAGAGACGGCGGCGGTGGTCGCGGCACTCTGCGCTTCGGCGCAGAAGTGAGCGAAGAAGAAAATCAGGGAAACAACGCAGGTCGAGAAATGTCGCAGGCGCATGGGCAGTGCTTAGTTCGCGCCCCGAGTCTACTGGCAAGAGCGCTTTCCCGGCAAGGTCCGCTGCCGCTTGCCGCGCCCATTCGACCACTTACCCTTAACTATTTCGGTTGGGCAGAGGTTTCGTCCAGCCGGTGTACTCCCGAGCGGTGCATGGCGAACAGAATCGCCCACCCAATCAATCCTGCAGCATAGAAGAATAGGAATCCCATCACGATGCCCCCCAACAAAACCGAGTGCACGGGATGGATCGGTCCGATGGGAGGGCTCACAGCGTCTCGTAGCGACATCGAAATCGATTCGCCCTTCTGGATGGCCAGCACCACTCCTCCGAGAATGATCGCCATCAGCACGGCGGTTGCCTTCGGAAAACGGAATTGATTTCGCATGGTAAACCTCCTGGTTGGAAACCACAGCCAGACGGCATCGCCGCCCAGCGCCCGCCAATGTTCCTGTAGAGCCCCACCCACAACCCCTGCAGTCTCGCGCGCGTAAAAGACGCCACGCGCGAGCGGTCCTCTTGAAATAATTTCAGCCTGCAACTCGCCGAACACCGCCGTCATTTCCTCGCCGAACCGTTCGCGGTGAAACGCCGGGTAGAGCCGCAGCAGACAGCGATAAATGCTGATGCCGAGCATTGGTCAGGCCTCCTTCCGCGCGATCCGGAGATTCGCCAGGTGCGTGAGTTGCTTCATCCGGCCTACTTCGACTTGCAGATTTTTGCGTCCCCGCGACGTTAGACGATACGCTTGCCGTCCCCGCGAACTTTCCTGCTCTTCGACGCGCTCAATCCACGCTTCGTCGAGCAGCCGGCGCAGCGCGCCGTAAAGCGTGCCCGTGCTGAGCACCACGCGTCCGTCGCTCATCTGCTCGACGTCCTTGAGAATGGAGTATCCGTGCCGCGGCTGCTCCGCCAGACTGAGAAGAATGAGCAAAACAGGCTCGGTGAGCGGCAGGAACTCCATCATGGCCTCCGACGACATGTCGTCTAACGCCATATTGCCGCATAAACCTTCCCGTGTCAAGACCTGAACCTTGCCTCTGTGTCCCCTGTGTCCTCTGTGGTTGATTCAAGAACATTCACCACAGAGGACACGGAGGACACCGAGGAATATCGTTACCATTACCCTCGGCCCCGGAACTGAATGATGTGCCGCCGGTCGCGTTTCGACGGCCGGCCCTCCGGCAAGACTTCGAACTCGCGCATCGCTTTCCGCTCTGCGGCCACCTTCTGGCGCAGTTCCCGGCTCTCGTCGGTTTCACGGTAGAGCGTCTGCGCCACCGCAGCCGGCCCGCGCACCTCACTGAGCAGTAGAACTTCCACCTGAAACTCGCCGCCCTCATTGGTCACGCGCAACCGGTCTCCGACGCGGACTTCACGGGCCGCCTTGGCCAGCTGCTGGTTCGATAGGACTCGGCCGAGTTCGCAAGCCCGTTTCGCCAGCGGCCGCGTCTTGAAAAATCGCGCGGCCCACAGCCAGACATCCATTCGCACGCCAGTCATGGATCTATTTTCCTACAAGGGCTGGAAACTACGAACACGATCATGAGATGCGAGCAAAGCAGGTTGCCGCCCTCGCGGCCGAGCGGCCTTGAGAAAAATTTGCTATTTGTTCGCCCTCCTCGGGTCCCGAGAATATTGCGTAACTGTAATAAAACACGCCTAATGTAAGCGGGGGAACTGTGTACTTGATGTGAGGGCGAGCGTACAATTTTGAGCATGGGGAAAGAGTTCAAGTCCGGCTACGGATTTCTTTTGGCGGGAGTAGGCGTGCCATATCTAATCGACAAACTCCTTGGCCCCACCTACGCGATCATCGCCGCGGTCCTGTGTAGCATCGCTGGAGTCGCCTTTCTAATAGCTGGGCATCTTCACAAGGAGAGTGGAGCGGATAAAGACGAACGCCTGACGATAGAGGCGCGAGCCGAATCTAGACCAGATGGCAGACGATGGCTACAAGTTCTAATTCCGGTGATCCTGGTATTTCTTAGCGGATGCGGAGTGTGGTGGGTGGTGACCCACGCGCGAATGGAAGCTATCATCGCCGGATCGGCGGTCGGCGAACTACTCGAGGTCCAGCCGACTGGTAGCGTGATGCTGAACGTCGATCTGATTAACACCGGACCGCCGAGCATCACTAAGAATTGGACACTAAGATTGCGCCTCAGCGATGGGGAGTCATTCCAGGGACAGGAGGCGATGCGGTGGGTCACCGCTACGGGCCCTAGCGACCTTCCCTGGCGAGACTTCCATCCTAGCGATTTCATAGACCAGAAAACGGGCACTGATCCAGTACCCACCGGTGGTCGGGTCAGGGGCGTCATCGCGTTTGTCTTTTTTGGTCTACCGAGGGAGCGAATCAACGACCAGGGAACAGAATTGACGTTGGCGTTTGAAGACGCGCACTCCAGGAGGTCAACCACCCGCTACAACATTCCGATAAAAGTCGATACCTTGTTCACGCCCCATCTGTGAGTTCGGCCGTTCTAAGGTTCTGCGCCCCTGCAGAATGGCCCCTAGAAATGAAAGATCAGATCGCTCGCCACGGTCAGCTGATTCTGCCTACGCCCGTAGTCGTAAGCCCTCATATCCCAGGCGCGCTCAAAGCGCAATTCCGGACGTATTTGAACCGTCGATCCGATCCAGTGAACCCACGTGATCGTGTTCTCGGAGTAGCGTGTCGCGTAGCCCGTGCGCTGCCCTTTTTTGTCGTTGAGGAAGTCGCTGCGAAACGATAGGAAGTTGTGCAACGAAAGTTCTTTCTGCAGAAAATTCACCACAGCATATTCCGGAGCCGTGCAGCGCTGTTCTCCCGGCAGGCAATACGCGCCATTGGCGCCCGTTTCTGGCTGGATCGCGCCGCCCAGCGCGGGCACATCGCGCTCATACATGTACCAGGCTTCGGTCGCCATATGCACCGTCTTCGAGAACTTGTGGTACCACGTCGCATCATACTGCTGCAGATTGTTGTAGGCGTACTTGCCGTTATTAATTCCGTTGGCGCAGACGTAATAATTATCATTCACCGATGTCGTCGTATAACTCACGCAGGCCGTCCCGGAAGGCTTCGCATCCGGCGTCCACGGTGCCACATCGTGGCCATCGGTGATTCCCAGCTGCACCAGCCAATGATCGTTCAGCTTCACCGTAGCCATCAGCCCGGTGTCGGTAAATGGATCAATCGCATACAGCAGTGAGTGGCTGAAAATGTAATTGTTCGGCGCCAGTTGGGCCTCAATCCCCGGCACCGAGATGAAGCGTCCAACCCGCAGATTCATTCCCTGCGCCACCCGCGGAATGTAAACGTCGACATACTCAAGCGTTGGATCAAACCCATACTGATGATGATCGTTCAGCAACTGGCCGCTCCCGTATCCCTTCCCCATCGTGAAGCGATAGTCCGTGCCATAGAGCGCGGTCAGGTGATAGCCCCAGTCGACGTGATCGCGCTGCACCGAATCCGGCAAGCGCTCGACATACAGCACAATCTGGTTCATCTCCAGACGATTCGAGTAGTCATCGTTCGCCTCGGGTGAATTGCTGTGCGCAGAGGTGCTGAAGTTCAGGGTGGGATCGATCCATCCATACACTTTCGTCCGGTTCCTGGCCTGGTTGATCGCCGTCATGAGTGGATAGCTATTCGTGTCGGGCTCTCCAATCACCGGCGAACCTCCATAGGACCAATCTGAATTGGGGAACGGCGGAGAATCCAGAGGTGACGGAACTCCGCGCCGCGCCGGAGTCGGCTGAGATGAAGATGAAGATGAAGCCGAAGTCGGTGGGAACCAGTCTTGCCGGTAAGCCTCCATCCAACGGGCAAAGAAGCCCTTGCTCTCCGCCGTTGCCGGCGGCGGAGCATCCGGCAGCGGTTTTTCGGCCTGCTGTGCCGCAGCCATGGTACACCAAAGAACTGGCACGAACATAAAGAGGTACAGATTGCTACGGGCATGGCTCTTAGCGCGCATACGTTGGGTCTTGTCCACGAGATGTCAGCAACGTCAGGACCATCCACAAAGTCGCTCATCCGCAACTGGTAGATGCCCTGCGAAATGAGCTCTTGCAAGAGCAGCGCTTCGGTAGCAGCCTGTCACCTATTTTATCCTCGGGTTTTCGGCGGAAACGTCAGCCGCGAGCTAGAGCAGGTTTGCCGGCACCTTCTTGGTTTCTGACCAGCTTCGAGGATCTCGCGCGAAACCAGCTCTTCAACCATCTTGCTCCACTATTCGGTTCAAGCGGTTGCGGGCGGGTGTTTGAGTTCGGCGACGAGTTGCTGGAAATGAGGGTTCTGGCGGAGGCTCTTTAGATCATCGTCGGTCGTCAGTGCATCGGCATCCTTATATCCGCGCTTGATGGCTTCACGCAGATACTGGAGTGCGTCATCGGGATGGTTGGCAGCGGCGGCCACACAAGCAAACGAGTACCACACCGAAAAACGGTCTCCTGGCCCCTTGGCGCTGTCTTGCTTTTCGATCACGTCGCGAAACAGTTTGCTGGCCTCGGCGTAGCGATGTTCTTGGGCCAGCGCAGCTCCGAGTTGTTGCAGTGATTTCAGCGTACCGCCATCTTGTAGCCCCAATGTGCGAAGCCGGATATTGAAAGTCTCCCGCGCGAGTTTTTCGGCCTGCGGGTAGCGGCCCTCCCGATTGAGTATTTCAACCAGGCTCGCCTGTAACGTCAGGGTTGAGGCGTGCTCCGGGCCAAGGGCGTGAATGTTGGCGGCAACCGCTTCCCGCTGCAATTTTTCCGCTTCTTGCACATGGCCTTCCTTGAGGAGCGCGTCCACCAATTCTGATTGGGCTTCCAATGTCTTCGGGTTCTCGGGTCCCAGGGCCCGCAGGCTAATCCCGAACGCTTCCCGGAACAGTTTCTCGCTGTCGGAAAGGCGACCCTCCTTGAGGAGACAGTCGGCAACGCCAGTCATTGCGTAGGTTAGGTCCGGGTGTTCTGGCCCTAGCACGCGCTTCTCGGTGGCCAGGACTTCGCGATACAGCGGCTCGGCTTCCGCGAAGCGACCCTGCTTCGCGATGGAATATGCCAGATTGTCCATCGCTGCCAGAGTTGTAGGGCTGTCTGCTCCCAAGACGCGCCGGCAGTCATCGACCAACTGACGATACTCTCGTTCAGATTCGGCATAGCGCTTCTGGTACAAGAGCGCATTGCCCAGGGTGTTCATCGAGTTCAGCGTTAGGCGATTCAACGGACCCAGGCCGCGAGTCTGGATCTCTACCACCTCGCGCTCCATTTTCTCCCCCTCGTCGTATTTACCTTGGGCTAACAGGGTGGCGGCCAAATGAGTCGCGACTCCGGCAGTCTCCTGACTTTCGGGCCCGAAAATGCGGCGCGCGGCCACCAGTGCCTGGCGTGCTATGCTCTCGGCTTCGGCATAATGTCCCTCGCGAGCCAGAATATAGCCCAGCTGAGTCATCGATATTTGCGTGTTTATGTCGTTCGGTCCGAGGGTCGCTAGGCGAGCGTCCAAGGCGCGCTTAGACAGGTCCTCTGCGCGAGGGTAAAGCCCGAGATTTATGTAGGTGCCCGCCATGGCAAACATCATCTGAGATTGCGCCTCAGGGTCCTTTGCCAGACTGGTTGCGATCTTGGTCGAGGCGTTGTCGAGGATCTCTCGGGCAGTGACGCTGTTACCGCGCGTTGAGCTTGGATCGGACAGCAAGAACATGTTGGTCATGAAGTCGGTGATTCGCGTGGCGCGATCCCGTTCGCGGGTGGCACGGTCGCGCTCACGAGTAATCCGGCGCAACTGTACCGCCTGCAAAACGGAGAAAACCGCCAACAACAACACCAATCCTGCGGCCACCAGCACGGCTACGCGGTGTCGCCGGGAATACTTCCGCAACCTGTAACCAGCACTGGCCGGCCGCGCCCCCACCGGCTCATGGTTCAGATACTGCCGAATGTCGGCGGCGAGTTCGGAAGGCGCGCCATAACGGCGCGCTCGATCCTTTTCCAGCGCCTTCATCGTGATCCAGTCGAGATCCCCGCGCAGCAGACTCACCAGCCGCTTGGGCTCGGTACCGCGAGCTTCGGCCGTGGCGGCTGCGGTGTCGCGATCCGCGCCCACCTTCGTGCTCGGGCGCGGCGGCTCTTCTTCGCGCAACTTCCGCAGCAACTCGTCGACCGGTTGCTTTTGCCGCTGCTTGCTTTCAAAGGGCTGCAATCCGGCCAGCAGCACGTAGAGAACCACTCCCAGCGAGTAGACGTCGGTGCGGGTGTCAACATCCTGCACAGTCGGGTCAGCCTGCTCAGGACTCATATACCCGGGCGTGCCCATGAAATTTCCCAGCTGCGTAAAAACAGTCTCCCCAGCGACTTGAGGCGCGGTCGCCTTGGCTAGCCCGAAGTCGATGATTCGCGGCACTGGTTTGCCGTCGACTTCCACCACCAGAATGTTGGCCGGTTTAAGATCGCGATGAATGATGGCTTTCTGATGCGCATGCTGCACGCCTTCGCATATCTGGATGAAGAGTTCGAGCCGATCTGCGATCTTGAGCTTCTTCTGATCGCAATACTCCGTAATCGGCAACCCGGGAACGTACTCCATCACGAAGTACGGTTGACCCTGCGGCGTCGCCCCGGCGTCGAAGACCTTGGCGATGGCGGGATGATCCATGATCGCCAGCGACTGCCGCTCCGATTGGAAGCGTTGCATGACCGACTCGTCGTACATCCCAGCCTTGATCAGCTTCAGCGCAACTTGCCGCCGCACCGGTGAGGTTTGCTCCGCCAGCCATACTTGCCCCATGCCGCCTTCACCAAGCCTGCGGACGAGTTGAAAACGCTGGGCAAAGATCTGGCCCGCTTCCAATGTTCCAACCGCACCGAGCCGAGCCGGGTCTTCGCCCAGTTCGTCGGCCAGATGGGGCGATTGCAGGAAGCTGGAACGGATGCCTTCCTCGGCCAACAGAAGTGACTCGACTTCGGCGCGCAGTGCATCGTCGGAAGAGCATGCATCCTTTAGGAGTTGGGCGCGCTGCTCGGGACCAAGTGGCAAGGCCTGGTGTAGTAGGTCCTTGACCTGCCCCCAACGTTGGACCGTCATAGCTCAGCCGCCCGGTTCATCTGGCGATGCAACCAGACGCGGGCCGTAGCCCAGTCGCGATCGACTGTGGCCCGCGAGATGCCCAGCACCTGGGATATTTCCGGAGCTGACAATCCCCCGAAGAACTTCATTTCCACGATTTTTCCCTGGCGCTCGTCCATGCGAGATAGCTCGTCCAGGGCGTCATCCAAGGCCAGGAGGTCAGTATCTCCCGCGACGGGCAGGGCCGCCATATCGTCGAATTCGATCTTGCATCCGCCGTCCCGTTTGTCCGCTCGGCGGGTGCGGGCATAGTCCACCAGGACTTGCCGCATGAGGCGCGAGGCGACGGCGATGAAATGTGCCCGGTTCTGCAGTTCCACCGGTTGACCTCCCAGCAGCCGCAGGTAAGCCTCGTGAACCAGCGCCGTGCTCTGCAGGGTGTGATCCGGGCGCTCGGACTGGAGGTGGTAGTGCGCCAAACTCCGCAGCTCTTTATAGACCAAGGGCACCAAGGCGCTAAGGGCTTTTTCGTCGCCCTCCTTCCAGTGACGCAAGAGCTCGGTGACCTGACCCGTTTGGTCATCGGGCATGGCTGCTCCTCCCAAGAAGAAGGTAAACAGCATATTCGCGCGGTCGTCGGCCGTCAACACTTTGCTCCCCCCCAAAAGGTGGCCTCCGCACCCTGACTCGGGAAATTTATTGCTACCGATGAGGCGATTGGCTCGCGCTTTCCGCCTTCTTGTACAGCGTGGGATTCAGCCATCTGCCGGTTCCGCTAGAGATTTTCCCGCACGCCGAACCTGGGGAAGCCGAAGCCGAGCCTGTTCCGCATGGTCACGGCCCGATTTCGCCGGGATCCGCTCCGGTTGATAACTCGCCCCCATAAGTCGAAAGGGGGCGGGAACGGTAGTTGCCGCGAGGAGAAGTAGTTCTTTGCCGCGATGGAAGTTGGTTGTGAATCGGTAACTCAAGTCAGAAAAGGAGAACACTATGAAAAACCTGAAGACGCAGTTAGCAGTGCTGCTGTTGTCCACCCTATGTTCCTTCACCGGCGCCTACGCGGGGAGTACTCCTAGCGCCGACGTGCCAACTCTCAAGGAAGCCAGCCCGGTGCAAAGCTACGCCGCCGTATCGGGACCGATTGTCCACAACTGGACCCTGAAGTCGGTGGACGGAACGCTCAACATCGTCGTCAACGAGGATGGAACCTGGGTTTTTTCCGGCTCCGGCCAGAAGAAGGAGCCCGGCAAGGATTTCGACATCACCCTGGCCCTGAAGAGCAATCTGGGAGCCGTGATCTTGTTCGAGTACGCCGGAGATGCGTCGAACGGGATTCAATTCAGCAAAGAAGGCCAGAGCAACATACTGAAAGACAACTTCGCCTCCTTCGCAGCCAACCACAAAACCGCCTGGGAATATCGTCTTCCGTTGAACTCGGAAGGCAGAGCCAAGCTGTACGAAGCGCGCGAGAAGAAGAAAGAAGAGTTGAAGAAGGAAGAGGAAGAAGCCAAAAAGCGTCATGACGAAAAAGTAGCGGCCGAGAAAAAGGAAGAGCTCAAGAAGGAAGAACAGAGGGAACTGGCAGAAGACAGGGCGGCGCAGCAGCAACACAGCAGTGGCAGCTCGGTGGTCGGCGACATTGTGAGCGCAGCCAACACTGTAGGCACGGTTGTAAACGCGGTCGGCAGTGTGGTGAGCGACGTGATGTCGTTCTTTTAACCAAAACCAACAAATGGCTTCCCCCATGTTGACCGATTCACAGAGCGCGAAGCGTCCGATATTGCGCCGATTTTCGAGTAAAGCTGTGCAGACTGAGCATTCGGACCCACTGGGAGCACGATTCACAAACTTCCATTCGAGGACGCCATGAACAAATTAAGGTTGCTAGCTTCGTCACTGCCAATGCCACGTTCGACAGTGAGGAGAGCACCTCGACGAGCCATGCGCCGGAGTTGGACATTGTGTTCGCCGGCGGCACGCTGACGGGAGTAACCACGGCGAGCGGCAGCGGTCTGAAGGGCGGCGGCACCGGCGGCACGCTGAACCTGGAGCGGGCTCGACAACAATTCTGGAGCTCGACTTAGATCGACTGTCGATGGTCCTCAAACGGCCTAGCGCCTATAACGTGCCGCTAACCACGGCGGATAAGAGAAGGAGATACCGACATGACTACCCTGTTCACGAACGCGGCTTCGAGGTATGGTTTCGCTGGGTCTTTCGCTTCCTCCGCTCGGGGTGCACGGCGGCACAACCACAGAGCATTCGAGAGCTGCCTCTGGGTGCTCGCAATCGTTCTTGCCGTTCTGCTAGCCGGGACCGGCCTCGCTCACGCGCAATGGACCCAGGCAATGTCCAACAGCATTTTGAAGGTGACGGATTGCATACTTCTTACCGATGGCACCGTCATGTGCCAACGAGGAGAGACGACTAACGAACTGCTGCGCCTGACCCCGGACAGCACAGGCAGTTATGTGAATGGCTCATGGTCAACGACGAATATCACTTCGTTGCCATCGACTTACAAACCACGCTTTTTTTGCTCCGCCGTGCTGCCGGATGGGCGCGTCATCTTCGAGGGGGGCGAATACAACCCCCCTCAGGGCAGCGGCCAAGTGGAGACCAACCTGGGCTACATCTTCGATCCGACGGCTAACAGCGGAAAGGGATCGTGGACGCAACTAACCCCTCCGGATAACGGTACGGGGGATTGGACCCAAATCGGCGATTCACCATGCGTCGTCCTAGCCAACGGCACGTTTATTATTGGGGATCTCAACAACACACAAATCGCTGCGTTGGATCCCGTAACGCTCACCTACACCGACCTTAACCCGACCGGTAAGGCGACTTACCCGAACGGTACTTCTAACCCCTACGCCGAGGAAGGTTGGACCTTGCTGCCGGACGGGACGGTCTTAACTGTCGATGTCGACAACGGCACGAACTCCGAAATATACAATCCCACAACCAATTCCTGGTCGTCCGCCGGGAGCACACTGGTGCAGCTCGCTGGCAATGGCGGGCCTGATGCCGACCAAGAGATGGGACCAGCGGTGTTGCGCGGCGACAATGGCTACGTGATTCAGTTTGGAGCCACTCCGAACAACGCGAGCTACGACTATACGGAGGGTCTGTGGGTGTCGGCTCCGAGCTTCCCCATCCCATTCGTGTGTAATGGGATAAGTTACGAAAACGCCGGGGTCAATGATGGTCCCGCATCCATATTGCCCGATGGCCACGTGCTGGTAGCGGCCAACCCAGTGAATTCTGCCGGTAACCCAATATTTTGCTCCGTATTCTTTGAGTTCGACGGCACGAATCTGAACCCGGTACCCGGGTACGGAGATGCCGATACAAAGCCTACGTATGGCCTACGGATGCTTGCGCTACCCTCCGGGGATGTCATGGTGGAGGACGGCTCGGCGAACGTCTGGTTCTACAACAACGGCAAACCGGCGGATCCGGGCGCGGTGCCCAAAATTACTAGCGCGCTTTCGAGCGTGGTTCCCGGGCAAACTTACGCCATTTCCGGAACCCTGTTTAATGGCGTTTCGCAAGGGGCGTTTTATGGTGACGACGGCGAGTGGGCGACGAACTATCCCCTGGTGCGTATCATCCAGGGCCCCGCCGTGACGTATGCCAGAACTCACAACCACAGCAGCATGGGTGTCGCCATGCCAGACACCATAGTGACCACATATTTTGATGTGCCAGCCAACCTCATCTTGGGCCCCGGCACGATCTTGGAGGTTGTTGCCAACGGCGTCCCCTCGGCTCCGCTTACCGTGAATGTGGTATCAACCGGGAGTACGCTGTCATACGGCGGCGCCACGGTTGGCTTCTACGGCGGCGGCATCAACGTAGAGGCTTTACTGAACAGCACGGGCGCATCGCAGCCACCGATCACGGGTGCTACGGTCTCGTTCCAACTGGGCAGCGGGACTTGCTCTGGAACGACCGACAGTACGGGCTCCGCCAGTTGCATTATCGGAGCCAATCAGCCGCCCGGCGCCTACACCGTGACCGCGAGCTTCGCCGGAAATGCAAGCTATGGCGCGAGCTCGACATCCACTTCTGTCAACTTACTCCCTATCTTCCAAACCATCACCTTCACCACCAACGCGCCTGCGAGCGCGTCGACAAACAGCAGCTTCACGGTGGCGGCTACTGCCAGTTCCGGCCTGCCAGTGAGTTACAGCAGTTCGGGGGAGTGCAGCAATGTGGGTCCGAACTATACGATGAGCAGCAGCGCCGGTACCTGTACGGTGATTGCGAATCAGGCAGGCGACGCCGACTACACTGCCGCAGTTACGGTCACGGAGAGCGTCACCGTGACTCCTGCTACCCTAAGCTTCGCGGACGCCCTTTTCACGGTTCCCGCCAGCGGACTGAATGATCCGGACGGCTTAGCGATGGATGGAGCGGGCAATGTCTTCATCTCGGATTACAGCAATAACCGGGTGTTGAAAATTACGCCCAGCGGAGCCCAAACCACGGTGGGTAGCGGACTAAGCAGTCCGGACGGAGTGGCAGTAGATGCAGCGGGCGATGTCTTCATTGCGGATTTCGGAAACGCCCGGGTGGTCGAGGTGACCCCTGGCGGCGTCCAAACCACGGTGGCCATCGGTGTGCCAACCCCGACAGGCGTGGCCCTGGACGCAGCGGGTGACGTCTTTATAGCGTCGGAAGGACCACAGGAAGTGTTGGAAACGCCGGCAGGCTGCACCAGTTCCTGCAGCGCAACCGTTGTGTGGGGAAATGCAGGGGGTACTACTGTTTTACTTCCATTAGGCGTGGCGGTGGATAAAGCCGGCAATGTTTTCTTCCCGGTCACTGGAACCTCTGCCGGGGTTATAAAGCAAGCGCCGCCCTACGCCTCAGGCGTGTGGTCCTTTGTCGGCAGCGGACTGAATGGCCCGACGGGAGTCGCGGCTGATGCAGCGGGCGATGTGTTCATTGCCGATACTGGCAACGACCGCGTGGTCGAGCTTCCGGTCGGCGGCGGCGCCCAGACCAAGGTGGGTGCCTTACTCATCAATCCGAATGCAGTGGCAGTGGATGGAGCGGGCGATGTCTTGGTCTCCGAGAGCACCGAGAACCTTGTAGCAGAGATACAGCGTGAGGCGGTGAATTTTGGCGATGTCAACGTTTGTCCAACAGGACAAAGCAGTCCTGCACCATGCAAAGAGAGCCTCACACTGGAGTACACCGCGAATGGATCCGTGACCGTTGGCTCTACCAGCGTAGGCACGCAAGGTGCAGCCAACCTCGACTTCACGCTCACGAGTAACACTTGTTTAAACACACTCCCTCCAGGAGCCACCTGCTTCGTGGCGGTCACGTTTTCCCCGCTCGCTCCAGGAGCGCGATCGGGTGCTGTCCAAATCAATGGCGTAGGCACGGTTCTGGCCACTACTTTCGTTCACGGAGAGGGTGAAGCACCAGCAATCGCTTTCGGGCCGGGCGCGCGGCTCACACTGCCAACCAGCGGATTGAGTGCCCCCTCGTCGGTAGCGGTGGATGCTTTAGGCGATATCTTCATCGCCGATCGCTCCAACAACCAGGTCTACGAGATTCCGGCGGGCTGCGCTAGCAGCAGTTGCCAGACCACACTTCCCGTCCTCGGACTCTCTGATCCGTCGGACTTGACTGTGGATGGAGCGGGAAATATCTACATCGCGGATACCGTCAACAATCGGGTGGTGAAACTTCTACCCGCGGCCATCGGCTATAACGATGCCACGGTAGGCAGCGGACTCACACTTCCCAGCAGCGTGGCGGTGGACGGAGCGGGAAATGTCTTCATCGCCACTAGCGGCGGTGAGGTCGTAGAAGTCCCAACCAACGGAGGCCCACAAGTCACGCTGGTCAGCGGATTGGCGCTCCCGAGCAGTGTGGCAGCGGATGGTGCAGGCAACGTTTATATTGCCGACAGCGGCAACAATCGAGTGCTGGAGGTCCCCGCGGGCTGCATCAGCAGCACTTGCCAGATCACCGTGCCGGCCGTCGGACTGAACGGCCCGGAAAGTGTGGTGGTAGATGGTGCGGGCGATGTCTACATCACCGACCAAAACAATAACCGGGTAATCGAGGTGCCGGCCGGTGGAGGTCCCCAGACCACGGTGATGAGTGGACTGAATTTACCGGAAGGTATAGCCGTCGATCGAGCTGGCAATGTCTTCATAGCCGATGAGAACAACCATCGCGTCGTGGAGGTGCAAAGTTCGCAGCCCCCAATACTGAGCTTTGGGGTCACGAACTTAGGCAGCGCCAGCGCCCCGCAATCGGTCACCGTTCAAAACATTGGCAATCAACCGCTGAACGCAGTTAGTCCGGGACTCGTTGTCAAGGGGCCGAACTTTCTGCAGGTTGCGGGCTCGGGCACGCCGGCAGATTGCACCAGCAGCTTCGCGCTGGCGCCAGGAACGACCTGCAATCTGAGCATCAGCTTCCAGCCGACAACTGGCGGGAGTCTTAGCAGTACAGCCACCTTCACCGATAACGCCCTCAATACCAGTCCGTCAGCCAGCCAGAGTATTGCGCTGGAAGGCACTGGGACCGCGACCGTGAATGCGACGGTAGGCACCAGTCCGGCAGGATTGGCGTTTTCAGTGGACGGTACAAACTACAGTAGCCCGCAGAACTTCACCTGGACGATCGGGTCGACGCACACCATTGCCACCACAGCCACACAGACTCCGAGCGCTGGCGTGCAGGATACTTTCACGAGCTGGTCAGATGGAGGAGCCTTGAGCCATTCCGTGACGGCTTCGGCCAGCACAACCTACACGGCTAACTTCAACACCGCATACTTGCTGACTACGGCGGCCAATCCTAGCAGCGGCGGGACGGTCACGCCGGTATCCGGCACGTACTACGCCGCGAACACGGTAGTAACCCTGACCGCCAAAGTGAAGTCGGGTTACGTTTTCTCCGACTGGAGCGGCAATGTGGCCAATGCACTCAAGGCCACGACCACTGTGACCATGAGCGCACCACAGGCAGTTACGGCGAACTTCGTGCAAACGACAAAGACTGTAACGGTTGTGGTTTCAAGTTTGAATCCTTCAACCTACGGCCAGTCAGTCATCTTGACTGCGACGGTGACTTCTTCGAATGGGACAACTGCAACGAGAAAAGTCACATTCGACAACGGAACCAAGTCGCTCGGAACGGCGGCCCTCAGCGGCGGTGTGGCTGCCCTTACAACCTCCACCCTTCCGGCAGGGACGTTGACGATCACGGCAACCTATGACGGCGACACGGCGCATCTAAAGAGCAAGTCTTCCGCACTGACACAGGTTGTCGACCAGGCAACTTCGTCAACGGTCATCGTCTCTTCACTGAATCCTTCCAAGACAGGGCAGGCGGTGAAGTTCACTGCCACCGTGACTTCGCCAACAACGACGCCAACAGGATCGGTCACATTCATGGATGGCGGCACAGCGCTGGGATCGCGGAGCTTGGCAAAGGGCGAAGCGAGTTTCAGCACTTCTACCCTGAGTAGTGGGTCCCACAACATCACCGCCGTCTACGTGGGCAATGCTGACTGCGCCACTAGCACGTCGGGAGTGCTATTGCAGACGGTCAATCCATAAAAGATGCAACCTTGCGCTGACAGGGCCTGAGGCGGCGTTACTTCGCCGCCTCAGGCCAGTCAAGACGGACTTTTGATTTTCCTATACGTCTAGAACACGAACCGCATGTTCAACTGCATGAGGCGCCCGGGACGGCCTCCTGTGATCGATCCGAACTCGCTTGAGCCGTTGGTTAGACGGTCGTCGTAAGTGTCAATGCTGGACCACTGGGTGTGATTGAAGGCATTGAACGAGTCCGCGCGGAATTGCAACTCCCGGCCTTCGCCGATCAGGTGCCACGACTTTTGCAGTCCCATATCCCAGTTGTTGATTCCGGGCTGGCGAAGGTTGTTGCGGCGTTCGTTACCACGAGTCACCGCGTAGTTGTTTATACCTAGACCAAGGTAGTACGGGTCCGTGCTGGCAGCGGGCTCCACGTAGCAGTTAGTATCGAAGTAACTGGTGAAGGTTCTCTTACCGCGCGCAAGATTCCCGTTGCAGCTTTGGATTGGAACATCTCCCATGCCGTCGTACGACTGGGTGTATCCGTTCCAGATAGTCGTGGGGGCCCCGGATTCGAAGGTGGTAATGGAATTGATCTGCCAGCCTCCGATCGCCTCGCGCAGCACGTGATTTCCCAGGCTCTTTCCCGGCAATTCGTAGGTGAGCGCCGCTACGAAGCGGTTGGTATGGTTCGCATCGGAGGGGCCATAACTCCACTGCGGGTGCCACTGGCCGCCGATCGAATGTTGCCCGCCTTCACCGTTCTCGCCGAAGAACGTATCCATCTGCTTCGACCAGGTGTAGGAAACCTGACTGGTCAAATGATGCCAGCCGCGGGTTTTCAATGCGGCATTCATGGCGTTGTAGTTACTACTCTCATCCGGGCGGACGGAATTAATGCCGCTCCATCGGCCTGGATACGTTGCCGTTAGTGGCCGTACCGCATCGCAAGTGAGACATTGCGAGGTGTAAATGTCGGGGTAAAAGCCCTGTGGGTAGAGGTTCAAGTCATACTGAATCGGGATATGGGTTCCCTCGGAGCCCACGTAGCCGATTGTGCCTACCACGGCTTTGCCCAGTTCGCGCTGAACATCCAGACTCCAGCGCTGGCTGTAAGGTGTCGACCAGGTTTTCGAGTCAACCGTGGACGTTGGGTATGCACTACTGGGGTTAGTAACGGGCCACATCAAGCCTCCGTCGGTACCCAGCGGGGTCGGCCATGATCCCCTTGTAACTGTAACTGGCGGTTGGAATGTGTTGGTGAAATTGTAGTAGGGCAGGCCAGGGTCGGTTACGTTGCTGGTGGAATAGTAAGAAACTCCTCCGTAACCTGGCCCGTTCCAGGTCACTTGGTCGAGGAACTTGAAACGGCCCGTCTCGTAGAAGATGCCGTAACCAGTCCGGATCACTGTCTTGTCTCCCAACCGGTAAGCCAGTCCAAAGCGTGGTGAGAAATCCTTCTTGGCCCCGGAAAACGGATGAGCGTTGGTCCCAGGAGTTAGCCCCGGCATCACAAATCGCCACCCCGGGTACGTCTGGTCAAGCACGGCCCAGTAATTGTCGACCGAATAAGCCGGGATCGGCAGGTCGTAACGCAGACCCAGGGTCACGGTAAGTTTTCGAGTTGCATTCCACGTGTCGCCGAAATAGAGGCCATACTCGGGCATGCCGTAATAAAGGCTGGCATCGCCACTGGTCACCGGCGTGCGCTGGTTCATGCCGCTCGCATCGCCAAGCTCGAAGTCAGCGATCCCATTGCCGGAACCATCCCCTGCGTAGGTCCCTTGACTACTGTAGTTTCCGTTGAAGCTTACAGAGCGGATGATGTCATTGTCGCGCTCGTAACGGTGCGCCATATAAAACCCGGCCTTCAGGGTGTGCGGGCCAATGGTCTTCGCAAGGTTGTCCGACAACTGGAAGATAGGCACGTATTGATACCAGTACTCCGTGGATCCGAGGTTCAAGCTGCTTCCCATGGCAGTGCCTGGACTGGAAGTCAAGTTTCCACCAAGGTTCACTGAGAAAGTAGCGTCATTGCTTATGTTAAACAGGCTCTTGTCATACGACGTGAACCCCGCCATGTTCGAGGACGAGTTCTCGAAAAGTCCCGGGACCCAGGATTGAGCGAAGGTACCGGCTTGCGAGGGCTCGTCACTGAAGTTATAGCCTCTGTACCAACTCACATTGAACTCATTGTTGAATGTGGAGCTAAAGGAGTGCACGTAGTGGGCCTGGTACGTATTCGCGCGGTGGTAGGGACCGCTGCCCATGGACAAGGTGGGAAGCAGGCAGCACTGGTTGATGACGCTGCCATTGTCGCGAAGCCAGCGGAAATAGACGCTATCGCGACCGGAAAGATTGTAATCAGCGCGAATGGTGTAGTTGTTGTTGTTGATGCCGGCGGTATAGGAGCCGGCATAATTGTTGAAGTTGTCTGTCTCGGGCGACGAATAGCCATTCGGCTGCGGGAAATGCGAAAGGTAAGTCTGAGCCTGAGTCGCCACTAGGTTCGGATTCATCATGTTGTACACGCCGTTGTACTGGAATGGCAGACGCGACTCGTAAGTCGGGTCGCTTGGATTTAAGTCGAGCGTAGATGGGTCGTAAATCACGTAGCGGCAGTTGACGGGCTCGCTACCCGGCACGCCATTGCACTGGGTGGGATCCACGGGAAAACGAGTCAGCCAATCACTGAAGTCCCCGGTACGCTCGGCAGCAGTCGGGACGTAGGCGGTGTATTCGCTCAGGCCGCGGTTGCGCAAGCGCTCGAACGACCCGAAGAAGAACAGCTTGTTCTTTCCACTAAATACTTTAGGAATGATGACCGGCCCACCCACGGTGAAACCATACTGGTTCTGGTGATAAGCACTGCGCGGTATGCCCTGGAAGATACTGTACGGATTATTTGCGTTCAGGCCGGAATTCTGGAAGGTGTCGTACACCGATCCATGCAGGGCATTGGTCCCCGACTTCGAGGTCACACTGATTTGGCCCACATCGCGGCCATACTCTGCCGAATAGTTGGAAACTTCCGCTTTGACTTCCTGGATGGTGTCCTGGTTCACGTTCATGAGCGGACCTTCCACCCAATTGTCGTTGTTGTTCAGGCCGTCGACGTAATAGCCGACTCCGTACTCCGTACCACCCACATTCAACTGCATGGCACCCGGCATGGTTGCCGAGGCCAGTCCCCAGGCCAAGCGTGAAGTATCGCCCGTGCCGCTGTTGAAGTTGGGCAATATCTGGGCGAAATTCAGATAGTTCCGGCCCTGCACGGGCAGGTCGCGGACAAACTTGTTCTCGATGACGTCCGACACGTTCGCATCATCGGTCTTCACCAGCGCTGCCGCGCTGGAGACTTCCACCGTCTCGGTGGTTTGCCCCAACTTTAATCCGATGTTAATACGCTGGGTCGTGCCGTTTTCGAGAGGCACAGCAGTCGAGACGGTATGGGAGAAGCCCTCCTTCATAACCTCGACTTTGTAGTGGCCCGCGATGAGATTGAGAAACTGATAATCCCCGTTCGCGTTGGTGGAGGCCTTCCACTGGACACCGGTGTCCACGTTGGTAAGCGTGATTTTCGCGCCCGGGATCACTGCCCCTTGCGGGTCGGTCACGTTGCCCACGATGGTGCTGGTGATAATGACTTGTGCGAACAACGCGGTAGCGAGGACGCAGAAAGCCAGCAGGAACAAGCCGCGGTCACGACGCATAAACTCCTCCTCTGTAACGGTGCTGGCCCCGACGAAAGGCACAGCCAAGGTCAGCCGTCAAAAGCAGCGATAGTTTGAAACGTTTCAATCTATCAACCGCGAAGTTTATTCCCGCTTTTCGAACGTTGTCAAGCAGAATTGCTCTTTGGCCGACGCCCCGCCCGTGCCCGGGCAGAAGGTCAGTTCTTCTCAGGGACCAGCCGCTGGAGACGAGCGGACCTCGACGACCTCGGCAGGACTGCTAATTGAGACTCGGACCCGCTCCGCGATTTGCCGCATTGTGACGGGGGCATCTTCTGTACCGCTAAACAGGTAGCAACATCACCTGGGCGTATTGCGCCGGGACTTGCCTTTTACGGTGCAAGCCCCGGATCTGGTTACGAGAGCCTCTATTCCGCATCTTGAGCACAACGGAATCCGAGCGCTCCAGAGCGGTCCATGCTGGGCGCCATCAGCAGGAGTTTTCCATGCTCGCCCAGTTTATAGGCCTGCGGGAAATACCAAATGGAGCCTTGCGGCTGGTAATAACTGCCGCCTCGCAGAATCCCGCCGCGGGTGTGCTCGTCCTGAAACTCTTCCGTCCACTGCCACACGTTTCCCACCAAGTCCATTACGCCGAACGGACTCGCACCCTGCGGGTGCGCATCGACTGCATCCGGTCCGCGCATGGTTCGGCCTTTGTCCCCGGTTGGAACTGCGTCGGCATTCCACGTGTTTCCCCAAGGGTAAGTGCGTCCATCGGCGCCCTGAGCCGCATACTGCCACTCCCACTCGTGCGGCAAACGCCTGCCTGCCCAGGCCGCATAGACGCGCGCATCCTCCAGCGACACCCACGTAACTGGCTTGTTGTCCCAACCCGAGGGGTAACTGCCGCCCTTCCAGTCCCGGAGGAAATTCAAATCATCTTGCGGATGATAATGGGTGGTATCGAGGAACTTTTTGAACTGCGCGTTGGTCACGGGATACTTGTCGATCCAGAATGACTTCACGTGCATGGGATGATCGTGAAAGCGGCGCGGCGAATCTTCCCACGGATATTGCACGTCCACGCCAATATCGTCGGAACCTTCGATCTCAATGCCCGCCACGCGAAAGTCGAAGTCTGCCTCAGGGATCTTTACCATGTCCGCGGGCGATCCAGAAGGCGGCTTGGTAACGGCGATGGGCACGATCTGTTGCGGCACAACTGTCCATTCATGGGAGTAAGTGGCGAGCGGAGTCGCGTTGAACTCTTTCATCTTCGACATCAGTTTCTGAACGGTGGCATCAGGGGCGCTGGCTGAAGCCAGCAATGCTCCGTAGCCGTGCGCCTCGATCTGGAAGCTGAGCACGGCGCGGCCCGCCTGGTCTTTCGCCGGTGTGAGTTCGACTCCGTGATAAAGATCGAAGTAGCGCATTCCGTCTTCCGGCGCCAGTTCGATCTGCGGACCCTCTACGTTGTACTCGTTGCGGTTCACAATCGTCCAGACGGTCTGCTGGCCCAAGGGCCACCGGCTGGCAAAGACGCCATAACGCAGCATTGGGGCAAGCGGTTCCCACTCCGCGCTGATCAGAAAGGGCGCGAGCGCGCGCTCCGTGGTGGCGACGCGGCGGGTAGCTTCGGCGTCACGCGGGGTGATCCCGTTCCAGATGCCCCATATGTTCTCCCAACTCTCCCAGCCCACCCCATTGAGGAATGCAAACTGCAAGTTGTCAGTTTTGTCGCGCTTCCAGCGATCCGAGATGTTGACCTGATGCCGCGTTTCCAGCCATTTGTATTTGTCCACCATAGGCACAAACGAATATTGATATTGTCCCCAGGTCAGGACATTCCAGGCCAGCGCTTCATCCGCCGGCCCACCCTCCGGTTCAAAGGCGAGAGGATGACCGGTCTTGTCAGCCGCCAGCGAGAACGCCAGTGGCACTCCATCCTGGGTGTCGCCGTTAATGCCGTCGGCGCCAATCTCCGCCATCAAACTGGCAATCGCCTCCGGCCACGCCATTCCCGGATCCCTGGTCCCTTGATCCCACATCATCATGGGGAATAACACCCGAACGCCGCGACGATGGAAGTCGGCAATCATCTGCCGTACTCCGGGTATCCCTCCCGGCATGGAGCGGATCATGTCGTGCTGGTTGCGGTTGTCGATACCCATGTTCGGATAGGTGGGCCAGATAAGCACCGAGTCGATTCCGCCATACCTCTTCTCCAGATCATCGAGGTAGCGCTCGACGTTGTAACGGTGCGCGACCGGGTCATAGAAGTAGCGGTCTTCGACCATCATCTGCGGTTGGAAAAAACTCGACTGGGTCCACTTCAGTGCGGGCAGGTCGTAGCGCGAGCCGTCATAACCGACGCGAATGCGACGCTCATTTCGCCAGCGGCGGATGTCGGTCAGCCAGGCATCGTGATCATTCTGCGTACACGGCGTGGATCCACCTTCCCACGCTCCTCTCATGTTGAGGCAGCCCGGCGCGGGAATCTGCTGACCCTTGGGTGAGTACTTTGAATCTTGCGCGGAAACCATGCTGACGGCGAGGAGAGCGACGGCGACAAAAGGCTCGATTGTGAATCTCATGAATGCCTCCGGAATGGAGAAGCGATTTACGGTGCTGAATATAAAACGTTTCAAACATTTCGTCTACAGTTTCTGCCTCGGGATCAGATCGGGAAGGGACGACTCGATGCTGAACACGGCTCCCCGCGCGTCTTACAGGAGAGGCAAGATTCGCGCCGGCTTTCGCGTCACAAGAACGACGTTACCCGGATGGAAGATAGGATTCACGCCGGTCTCTCCCGCGATCAGCCGCTGTAGCTCGGTATCAGTGATACTTAAATCTTTCCGAGTGCTGCGGGAAGTTGGCGGGGAGCGGTTCTCGGACGACCATGATGCGGTCGACATCAACGTCCTGAAGCACTTGCTTGATGCCGCTGGGCCAGCGAATCTCAATTCCCTTGATGTGCCGGTTTGATCCCAGCCCGAAATGTACCCGGCTATCGCTGGAGGAAGCGAATCCGACAGCTGTGGTGACCTCGTTCCACTGCGATCGGCCGTCTTCCGTGGTGATGTGGATTTGCGCGCCGATCGCCATCCGGTTGCTTTTTGTTCCGACGAGTTTGAGAAGAATCCAGTGGTTCTCGCTAGGGGAAATATTGTGGAACAGCTTTACTGCTCCGTTCAGCACTGTGATCACAGCGTCCACCCGCCCGTCATTGTCAAAGTCTCCGAACGCCACTCCGCGGTGCGGAGCTTCCTTCTGGAAATCGGGGCCTGCTTCAGAGCTGACGTCTTCGAATTTTCCGTTGCCGAGGTTGCGAAAGACCGAATTCCGCTCCGGATATTGCCGTTCCGCAACCAGTTGGCTGATGTTGTCCAGAACATTGGAGCGGGCCACGAACAGGTCTTTCCAGCCATCATTGTCGAAGTCAATCATCCCGTTTCCCCAACCTGACATCTGCGAAGTCAGCCGCGCCAGTCCGCTGCTGACGGTCAGGTCGACGAACTCTCCCTGGCCGCGGTTACCGTACAGGGGGAAGGTCTCGAATTCCACGGCAGTGTGCCAGATGTCAGGCAGGCCATCGTTGTTCACATCGCGGAAATCGGAACCCATGCCCGAAAGGGCGGCGCCATTCGACCCGTATGCGACCCCGGCCAATTCGCCGACCTCCTCAAATTTCTTCCCGCCAACATTGTGAAACAAAAAATTGCGAGTATTGTCGTTGGCTACGAACGCATCCAGAAATCCGTCGCCATCATAGTCGGCGAACGACACACTCATACCTTTGCCAAATTGAGATGCGATCCCGGTTTCCTCAGAAACATCGGTGAAGGTTCCGTCCCCGTTATTTCGGTACAGCGTGTTGTGAGTTGGAGCGTAGTACCGGGGATGGCAGTAGCCGCGGGCATCGCCGCCGATCGTGCAGT
>Ga0181523_10000489_pt1 | contig 44878 bp, 37 predicted proteins | sample PEATcosm2014_Bin_43_FD_119752 | JGI IMG/M metagenome (GOLD analysis project Ga0181523, IMG submission 119752) | Peatland microbial communities from MTU Mesocosm Facility, Houghton, MI, USA - PEATcosm2014_Bin05_30_metaG | ecosystem: Environmental > Terrestrial > Soil > Wetlands > Peat | place... | reverse complement strand
GCCAAATCGACACCGTAATACTCCAGCAACCCGAGCGATTGCCCGCTGCCGGTGAGGGCCGTTCCCTCGTAGTAGGCCGCCCTCATGTCGCTGCCGAGAAAAGAAGCATCCGGGCCGGAGCCAGTCGTGGCGTTGGCATTCACGCGGAGATTTGCGTGCCGGGAGAAGAGGGGACGTGGAATCGAATAATTGTCCAGACCCGCAATGTGCCACAGCTGGAACGGCAGGTCCACGGCAGGTTCCCGACTGGGTGCATAGAAGGTGCGGTTTTCGGTGGGGTGCTGGTAGACGCCCATGGTCACATGCAAGGCTTTCTCAATATCCGCCACCGGCGCCTCGACATCTACGTTCAGGCGATTGCGGGAAGTCCCCACCACGGCGAGGCCGTTGGCTTCCGCGAAATGAAGCACGGCGTCATAATCCTCCGGGCTGGGACCAAACCGCGCGGTGAACTCTTGCACCGTGAGGAAGTGCCGGTAGGAGGGGCTTGCGGGATCGTAGAGTTCCTGGAGGAAGTCTTCCAGCTCTGGCTCATGACGCAGCGGCAGAACCACGACGAGGCGCATGACTTGGGTTGCGGGAAGGCGTCCAACGGACGACGCCTGCCCATTGACAGTTACTTCACGCACATGACGCGTCATCAAGGATTGCATCTGCGCCCGACCAACGACACTCGCGATCGACACCATCGCGATCACGGTAAGCAGAGATGCACTTAGCCTTCGAATCATAACTTCTCTTTGTCAAGTGACAACTTCCCGGAAGATACTGCCGGCCCGGAAACATAGCGCCAGAAGCTACTTCTAGGCCATAGCACCGAACTGCCCGGCGAGAAAGTCTCCTGGGCTTTACGCAGCGCTAAGTTTGCACCTAATTCGCTTGCAAGAGGTGCGGCTCAGCCACAGCGTAGGACCTTCCCGCCAAGAGAAGAATGGCACGTACGTGTTAACACGTTGGGTTAAGCGGGCCAATCAAAGCCGTCTTATTCCTTTAGACTAGAAGTCGTTGTCTTCCGGCGTGCAGGTGCAGACTCCCGCTCCGCTGCCCAGGGCGGCTTCGCCCTGCGTGCCTGCTATAAAACCACACTCTTCCGGGAACAGCGCTTTTTCGATCGTCCCGAGGTTCGCATTGTTGGCGTTGGTTTCGGTGACGGCCCAGTCGGCTGCACCACCAGGATCAGTTGCGCCAACAAACTCGTACTTCAGCGACTGCACGTGCGTAGCCGATACCCGTAGTCCGGCCGTCGGCGCAACGGCGCTGCCACCCCCAGCGTCCCAACCGTTAGCGTTCGCATCCGAAATGATCTTGATGGCGCCACGGTGGTTGACCTTCCCGGTCAGGGAGTTAGCCGTGAGTTCAGTATTCACGGATTCCGAGAGCAGACCGTCCTTGGTTACGAGGCAGCCGCAGCACTCTTGCAGCTCTTCGCTGTCATCGAGCACGTAGATATCCGCGTACAGATTGCCGTCTGTGTTGCCGTCGTTGACGATGCGCACGGTTGCATCCGGCACACCCGGGTAGTTTGCATTGGAGTAGTAGGTGGTGAAGAAGACGCGGAGGGGTGGCGTCACGGTGACGTTAGCCGATCCAGTGACACCGTTGTCTTGTGCGAGGATCGTCGTCGAGCCCACGTTGTTGGCAGTCACCAGTCCGCCGCTGTTCACGCTCGCTATGTTTGACTGGGCCGAACTCCACGCCACGGTTCCGGTCATGGTCTGCGTCGTTCCATCGCTCATCGTTGCCATCGCCTGGAGCTGACTGCTGCTTCCGACAACAATGGATAATTTTGCCGGGACGATGTTCAAGGCGACCACCACAGGGGGAGTCACCGTCAGGCTCGCGGTTCCGGTGAAGGATCCGGAGGTCGCGCTGATCGTGGCCGTTCCGACTGCGTTGGCAAGAGCCGCGCCGGCCGAACTCACACTGACGATTGCCGGCGCGGATGAACTCCACGTCGCCGTGCTCGTCAGATTCTGCGTGCTCCCGTCGCTGTACGTTCCCGCGGCCGTGAACTGCTGCGTGTCCCCTGCGGCAATCGAAGGGTTGGCTGGGGTCACGCTGACCGAGGCGAGAACCGGTGAGGTCACCGTCAGCATCGCCGCGCCCTGCACGGTGCCCGAAACAGCCGTGATCGTCGTGCTGCCCACAATTAAGCCGCCGGCCAGGCCCGCCGCATTGATCGTCGCAACCGAAGGCGCCGACGAACTCCACGTCGCCGACGCGGTCAAAGCCTGCGTGCTGCCGTCGCTGTATGTTCCCGTGGCAGAAAACTGCAGCGGCAGGCCGGCCGGAACCGTCCCGCTCGCCGGTGTGACTCCGATGGATACCAGAGCCGCTGGCCCAACTGTGACCGACGTGCTGCCGGTTACCCCTTGATAGACCGCAGACACTTGCGCGACGCCTACGCCCACGCCAGTTACGTCGCCTTGAGTGTTGATGGTGGCCAGGGCTGACTTGCTCGACTGCCAAATCACCGAAGCACCTAGTGCTTGCGTAGTTCCATTTTCGTAATAGCCCGTAGCGCTGAGCTGTAGTGTTGCGCCTTTCGCGATGGTCGGGTTAGCGGGAGTAATCGTGATCTGTGTGAGTTTTGTCGGGTTTCCCCCTTGTGATGTGTTGCCCGAGCCGCGTGGTGTGCCCCCCGACCCGCAACTCAAGAACACTCCAAACGAAATGATCACACTAAGACTACTGGTCGCTCGACCGGTTGGCCAAAGCTTCATGGCGGACTCCTGGCAATTCGGGGGGGGAGGCTACGGCAAGAACTAACTAAATGGAACTATATCGACTGACCTAAACCCTGAAAATTCTCAATTCGTACTAACCCATTTGGGTTAGCACATCGGAGTAGGTCGGACAGCAAATCAAAGCCGGCCGTTTTCCGGCAATCGCGATCGCGCAGCTAGACAACAAACTGAAGTCCGCTGATGTTGTAGCTCGCAGACTTGTTTCCGTGCTTGGCAGTCCATCGCACTTGCATGAGCGTGGGAACGGAAATCGGGGCATCGACTACAGGCAAATCGCAGCACAGGAAAGTGGCCGCCTGGAGCGGATATTGGCTGAGGATGCACACGCCGCCGTTGCTCAAATTGTGAATGCGGCCGTCAAATTCCTTGAGCGGGGCACTCGCCGTCTGATCCGATAGCAAAGTCCGTGCATGCACTTCAAGCGCCTGCGGGTAACGCTCATGCTGGCGTCGTTCTCGATCTGAGGGAGAGGTCATAGGAAGGCAATCATGCCCGAAGTTGCGCATCCGGTAAATCCTTCAATCGAACTAATCCGCTGGGCACTTCGAAGGCGCAAAATTAAGCGCTTGGCCTGGATGCCGCAACCTTCCCGGCAATTCCGGAACGGTTTGAAACCTTCATTTTGACCATTACCAGTCGCAGGAACGCTTTTACGGTGTTTACACTGATGTTCATCCGGTTTGCGATCTCTTTGCTGGTAAGTCCTTTTAGAAGTAACTCGACTGTTTCACGTTCACGTTGAGTCAGATTAAACTGTTCAGAGATTTCTGCGAGCCCAGTAGTGCCCGCTGCATTCCGCTCCAGCAGCACAGCGAAAGCCGGCTGAACGGGATAATGTCCGTTACAGTCGACGCGAAAGTTCTTGCAGGTGTAGCGGCGTTTACCCGACTTGAACTCTTTGACGAAAGCCGGACCGTTTTGATTCCCATGGTCGAGGAGGGTGGTGCGGACCCTATCCGCAAGAAGAACCTTGGGTTGCTTGATTTTCTCCCCGTTGGGGAAGCAGAGGATTTGAAGGGCTGGATTGTTCGCTGCAATCAGATTCAATCCACCATCTAGCAGTAAAAAGCCGTTGGTGCTCGGAGCCATCGACACTGTGTTCTCCTCGGTTCGAAAACGGTGGTCCCGTCATGCCCCCGAACCCTCGCGAGGAGTGCTCCTGGGCGTGACCGGACACATCCCGGTCATAACCACCATCGAGCTATCGTTCTTTAATTGAGTCCGGTTCGGGCTTTAGGCGGGGGGAGTGGCAATTGCAGCCACCAATACTATGGCCCGAATACAACTCTAATAGTCTCCAGCACAGAATAGGCTTTGTCAAGCAAGATTAAACGGATCGCCTAGCCCAAACGTGGTATTGCTGCCACGGAGATTCCCATAGTTAACTGGTTATGTTCAGGACAGCGATTCCAAGAAGCTTGAATCCGGGGAGGACGTTCAGTCGTCGGAGCCCGTATGCGTGCTAAGCCATACCGGGTCTGCCGCTGCTCGGTACCAAACCATCAAGATTAAAGACAACATTAAAGACAACGCAACGCAATGCGTGTGCGATCCTGCCCTGAAACCGGATCTGGCGCTGGACCGCGAGTCCCGCAACCGGCGGGAGGTATAATATATATGCAGTTTGCCAGCGCGGCCTTTCCCCCGGCGGTGGCGCAAGCCGCATTCCACGAAGTGCGTTTGCGCGCGACCGTTTGCAGCCGTCGATAGCTGCGAACGGAGGTGAGGGGCGGTTATGCTCAGAGATACACCAGCAATGCGCGTTCGCCGCATAGGCGGTTCGCAAAGACCGCCTATTCTCGAATTGCTCGCTTGCATTCGAGGCGGCATGCGCATCGCGGTCGCAGTCGGCCTGCTGGTTTTTGGATGGGAAGGACTCTGGGCTTCAACCGATCCCGTTCCGAGCGGGCTGACCGTTCATCGCTCAACCCGTGCCGTCCCGCACAAGTACACCGTTCATCCCGATGGAGCCACCGTCCCAGCCAATCAAACCCAGCGCTTCGAAGTTACTGACGCTCAGGGAAAGCCCGTTGCCGTACATTGGAACGTCTCGGGGATCGGCTGTTTCGGCGCGGCCTGCGGGACCATCGACAAACAGGGAGTCTACCGGACGCCGTCTACCCTTCCGCGCCCGCGAGTCGTTACGGTGGAAGCCGTTCTGGTTGCGGACCCCAATTACTCTGTATTGACGCAGGTCCACCTGGAGGATGCCGCCCCTGTGAATCCAGCTTCTCCACCGGTCTCCGGAGGGAACACGCAACAGATCACGGCCCCAGTGGTGGCAAGACAGAACGTTGCGCGCAGCCCCGAACTGCCCCTGCCGTCTGCGGTTGACGTCGCCCCGGTCGTGGGGAGACAGAGCGTCGCCCGCAACCCCGAATTGCCAATGCTGCCGTCTGCGGTTGATGCCGCCCCGGTCGTGGGGAGACAGAGCGTCGCCCGCAACCCCGATTTGCCGCCGCTGCCGTCTGCAGTTGCCGCTGCCCCGGTCGTGGGGAGACAGAGCGTCGCCCGCAACCCCGATTTGCCGCCGCTGCCGTCTGCAGTTGCCGCTGCCCCGGTGGTGGGGAGACAGAGCGTCGCCCGCAACCCCGATTTGTCGCCGCTGCCGTCCGCGGTTGCCGCAGCCCCACCAAAGAAAAAACAGAACGTTGCCCGCAGCACCGAATTGCCGCTGCTGCTGGGTCCGATTTCCGCAGCCCCAGGGATCGGAAAACAGAGCGTCGCCCGCAGTCCCGAAATGCCGCCGGTGCCGTCCGCGGTTGCCGCAGCCCCGGTGGTCAGGAGTCAGAACGCCCACAGCGCCGAACTGCCGCCGCTGCCGTCTGCGGTTGGCGCCGCTCCAGTAGTGGGAACACAAAACGTCGCCCGCAATACCGAATTGCCGCTGCTGCCGAATGCGGTTGCCGCCGCCCCAGTAGTGGGAACACAAAACGTCGCCCGCAATACCGAATTGCCGCTGCTGCCGAAAGCGGTTGCCGCCGCCCCAGCGGTCGGAAAACAGAGCGTTCCCCGCAGCGCCGTATTGCCGCCGCTGCCGGATGAGGTTGCTGCGGCCCGCGCTGGAACGGCCGTCGGCACACCACGATCGCCCGTGGTTACCTATCAGAATGGACAACTCACAATTGAGACGGAGACCTCAACCCTGGCCGAGGTGCTGCAACTGGTTGCCGAGAAGACTGGGGCCGAAATCGATGTTCCGCCCGGAACTGGCCTTGACCGCGTTATTGAACACGCGGGGCCGGGACGCGCGGAGGATGTGCTGGCGTCGCTGCTCAATGGTTCCGCTTTCGATTTCGTCATCGTGAGTTCTCCGCAACCCCCGCACGATCCGACGCAGGTATTGTTGTTCCTGCACCGACCAGCGACACCTGCAGCCCTCGATCAGACAGTCAGTGCTTCTGCCCAACCGAAGACACCCAGTTCCCCTCTCTCAGTGAATCCGTCAGCAGCGGTTTCGCCCCTTCCGATCGATCGCGCAAGTTTGCCTCCCAAGGAGGCGCTGTCTCCAGAAGCTCTCGGGCAATTGATGAAAGAAAAAGTTCGACAGCTGCATGATCAAATCCAGCAACAGCAACAATCACAGCAATGACGGCAATCGCCGCACAATGGCTGTGACCGCAAAGCCGCTTTATATTCCAAAGCCTTCGAGTAACCGAGCGATTCCACCCGCAAAGTTGCTCAGCCCTATGTGCTGCTATAGAACTAATCCGTAAGTAGTAGTCTCCCGAGTTACTGTCTTTGAGTTAAGCCACGTGGGTAATTGTAAAGAACTCAAGAAGGGTTCAGAGTGCCGTTAAGCGCCCAGAGCTGACCCTCCCCAGCGTCCGGCGCCCAAGAAAAACAGGAGGAACAAAAATGAAAAAGCTCGGATTGTTGCTGCTTCCGATTCTGGCAGTCACGCTGATGCTGGGGGGAAATGCTCTCGCTCAAGATAACAGCGTATTTTTCACCACCTACTACTCCAATTCAAACTACCCGGGTGCGCCGGATGCAACCGTGCGTATCGTTAACGACGGCAACACAGACAACAGCCTGTACGCTGACATCTACGTACTGGATGACAGCCAGGAACTGCAAGAGTGCTGCGGCTGCTTCGTATCCAAAGACGGCCTGCTCTCGGAATCCGTGAATACTGAACTCACGGCTAACTCCCTGACCGGGAAGATCAACCACCGTGGCGTCATCAAGATCATTTCGGACGCCAATGTTAACGGTTGGGACGCGGGCAGCGCCGTCAAGACGACGGCCGGACTCCGGGTATCGGCGACGCACATTCAGTCGCTGAAGTACGAGTTTCATGGCCTAAGTGATCCCGGTGGTTCTTTCGACTGGGCCGTTACCGAAACCAATGCCAACGACGCGAACCTCGGAGCGGTCGAGAAAGCGCTGTTGCCGGAAGAGTGTGGCTTTATAGTGGGCACCGAAGACGCCGCCGGCCTGGGCAGCGGATCGGGAGTCTGCAGCTGCACGCCGGAAGACTGGGACTTCTAGTCTTTCCGACTTGAAGGGCGGTAAGGCAGGGCTGAAGTAGTTCTTCGGCCAGGCTAGCATAAAACATCCCGGACGCCGGGGTTACGACCGGCGTCCGGGCCTTTAGATTTGCCCCCATATTTTAATTGCCTCCAGACATGTCTCATGTTCTAATTCTAAAAGACATGTTTTGCTCCCCCGAAACGTGTCTTTAATTCCTAAAAAGAGGGGAAATTCCAGAATGTCAACCAAAAACACTCTGATTGTGCTTGGACTGGGAATAGCTCTATGCGCTTTTTCCATTCCGGGGTTTGGCCAGAAAGACTCGAGCGTAGTAGCCGAGATTGGCGGCCACAAGGTGACCGCAGATGAGCTCGCGGAAAAGGAAGCAGGCAAACTGCTTCAGGCCAAATACAAATACTACCTCGCCGAGAAGGATGCCCTCGAGCAACTCATTGCCGATCAACTATTGGAAATGCAGGCGAAGAAAGAATCTGTGAGCGTTGACGAATTGCTCGAGCGTCATGTTTCCATTCACGTGCAAGAACCGACAGAGGACCAGCTCCGCTTCTACTACGAGGGCGTACAAACCGACGAACCTTACGATACGGCGCGAAGCCACATCATCGATACGGTACGCCAGCTTCGTATGAAAAAAGCGCGGGAGGCGTACATCGCCGAACTGCGAGCGGAATATGGTGTCGTGGTTGAGTTGGACCAGCCCAGCGCTCACGTCGAGGTGGCGAATAATCCGAGGCTTGGTCCTGAGGACGCTCCGGTTCAGATCGTCGAATTCGCGGATTATGAGTGCCCTTACTGCCAAAAGGCGAACGACTATATCGCCCGGGTGCGGGATCAATTCCCCAATCAGGTGTCACTGGTTTATAAGGACTTTCCCCTTCCTATGCACCCGTTTGCTGCAAAAGCCGCCCAAGCCGCGCGCTGTGCGGGCGTCCAAGGTAAATTCTGGGAGTATCATGATTCTTTGTTTCAAACCAAGAGACTGCAGGCGTCCGACCTGAAAAAGCAGGCGCTCGCGCTGAAACTCGACACTGCTTCCTTCGATAAATGCCTCGACGGCGGCGAACAATATGCCCCCGTGAAGAAAGATGCCCAGGAAGCCCAGCGGCTCGGATTACAGGGCACACCGAGCTTCTTCATCAATGGCCATTTCATGAGTGGTGATATCGGATACACGAAATTGCTGGAAACGGTGGTGCAAGAACTGGCCGCCGTGAATACCGCAAAAAAACAGAGCGCTGCATTAGTGCCGTCGACAGATACAGAGAAAAAGTAGAGGTTGCAGCCCTCCCCCTCCCCCATATTCCCGCTGGCGCTCACTGTGTACAAGATCGCGGGGGCTTAGCGGTGTCGCTAACCCCTGCGAGTGTACGCAACTGCTTTAATCCTTGTGGTGACTAAGGTCGTGGGGTGGCAACGGATGCAGCGGTCTTGAAGGCGGCCACGCTCATGCAAAAATTACCCCCAGCCTTCCCGCCAGTCAGCGTTGGTCGATAGGTCCCTGCTGGTCCATCTGCCACGTAAACATAAGCGGTCTTATACGTCCATGCCGCAGGAGTTACTCCGGTTGGACGAGGAACGGTTGAAACATAACGAGCAATAATAAAATCCTTTGCTGTCGTCGTAATACTAGGGCCAACCTCCAGACCTCCGCTCGTCGCAGTCCCGTCGCTTACGTGGGCGCCGCTCCCATCTACTACGGAGGACAGCGCCATGTTTGAAATTTCAATAAAAGCATTAATATTGGCTTTGGCGCGACCTGATAAATGGTATTTCAGCTCGGTTACACCTGGATTGCAATTCTCACAATACCAAATATCCAGAGACTTTTTCGCGCAAGACGAAACGGCACCCGGAATTTGTTTATACGTGTTACCCCCAGCCGGCGCATTGTCGGTAACACTCAAAACCTTAACACCCGGAGCAAGAAGCGCGGGCATGGCGATGAGGACACTCCCCTTGCCTGTCGGCTCCTTAAGATCCATGTCCGAGGTCTCATCCCCGCTGCCAATTGCTACAAACTGTTGAACTATGGTTTGAGCGGATGACGCAACCCCTCCGCACAATAACAACAAAATTAGCAACTTCTTCGTCATATCGGTCCCCTTCGATGATATGTTTTCCATTCCCTACAGACTCGGGGTGCAAGGGCCATGAAGCAGATCGCAGGGCGATCTCAGTGGCGTCGCCAGGCTCATGCCCGCGACTTGAAAAGCGCCGCTCGCAGGGTTCATCCCGCTACTTATTTTCCACTTGAGGCTTAATCAGGGAACGATCAACCACCATGATGTATGGCACGTCAGCCATCATCTTGATCTTGCCGGTCACGCATACACGCTTGCCCTGGTAGACGGCAACTGCCTCTTCGGGTCCCCCATCCTTCGTCCCGAAGGTCACGAAGAAGAACACATGCGGTTCGGCCTGATCGAGATAGAACTTTACCGGCTTTCCGCGGCCTGCAATTCCATACTTGTCCACTTGGATGTCTACAACCTTGCCGCATACGGTTGCCGACTCGCCGGCGTGTTTGCTGGTATCGGAGGCGGCTATGCGCGGTGGGGTCGCGCTCTGGGCAAGAGCGAGAGCCGACAGGCCCGTCACACACATGATCACGATAAGGGTTCTGATAGTCTTCATTGTCGTCATATCCCAGTCCCGCGGTTCGGCTCGAGTTAGAAAGCCAGCCAAACTCAGGAAATCGGCCCGCACTGCAGAGGACCAATGATCCCGACCAACATTTAAGCTCAGATTCCGGCAACGCGTCAATGCCACTTTTGGTTATGCGCCCGAGAGCGATCCAAAATTTCTTAATCCGACGGTCAGCCCAGCCAGCCTCCGTTTGCTTCCCTTCATTTTGGCTCCCATCAGACGGCGAAAGTGACCGCGGACACCCCTTACTGTATCGCGTTTCCGTACGTCGGCACTCCTTGCTGCACGAGGAACAGCAGCGTTTGCGCGCGGGACGACCAGTCGCTTTGCGGATACTTGGAGACTAACTGCTGGGCCAGCGAGATGGCCAGGTCCTTGGATTGGTCCGACTTCTTCGGCTGTTCTTCCGTTTTGTAAATCTCGATCAGGGCGGCTCGGCGAGAAGCGGCGCTGTACAGCGCCTCGGGAGCGGCGGGAGATTCGGGGTGTTCTTTTACATACTTTTCGTAGATGTCGGCTTCCTTGTCGGGGCACTTGGAAGAGCCCTGCCAGTCTCCGCAGAGTTTGTTGTCGAGCAGGTGAAAGGCGGCGAGTTGGGCCCACTTTGTGTCGGGAAACTTTTTCATCACCTGCTTCATCGACCGCTCGTCGATGCCGGCGCGAAGGTAGGCTTCCTTCTCATGCGCCGAGGGGCGGGACTGCATGTCCGCCTTGTCGATCTGCCATTTAATGTCAGCGGCACGGTAGAGCGCTTCGCCGGCAAGAGGGACGCTGGGGAACATATCGTAGACGCGGCGATACAAGCGCAAGGCGTCCTGCGCTGCTCCCCGGCGTCCGTGGCGGCGGCTGGCCTCGTCTTCGGAGTCGACCGCGGCGCCGAACACGATGCGGTCGCCGTTCGGAGTGGACGGCCACACCACGCCGGAATCGAGAACCCAGCCGCTGATGGTCTTACCCTGGTCCTCATCGTCCAAAACGAAGGCGGGGTCGGGAGTTTGCTCTGAGCCCATCAGAGCTTCGACGTGCAGCCAGTTGTGGCTCTTGTCGAGCAGAATCACTTCCCGTCCGCGTTCGGCCTGGCCGAGCTTGCTCGAACTTGCGTCGGGAGACAAGTAGATGACAGCCTCGCGGATGAGCGTGCCACGATCGGCGGCCAGCAACAGAGAGTTTCCCAGCACCATCAGGACGGTCAAGAGCAGAAGCTTGGTCATCGGTTTCACGGCAGTATTCGTCTCCGGTTTCGAGGGTAGCACGGAGAGTGAGATGCGGGGAACGGGCGGAATCCTTGCCCTTTGATTCATATTGACAAAGATGCAACCCGTGCTGTACACGATGGGTTCTTCAGCGCCTCAATTCTGGGCGAAGATTGCCATGGCCGGAAAACGGAACTCGAAGCGCGCAAGGGGCAAGCCATGATGTCCCGCGGCGGCGCGCAACGGATTGAAATTCGCGACCTCAAGAGCATCCACGACCTCAGCCAGTTGATAGCCGTGGAGAAGGCAGTCTGGGGCATGGCGGACGAGGACGCTTTGCCCCTGACTTTAGCCATCGCCTGCAAGGCGGCGGGCAATATTTTCGTAGGGGCCTTTGATAACGACAAGAACAAGCTCGTCGGGTTCGCCTTCGGATTTCTCGGCCGCGCGAACGGACAGACGACAGTCCACTCGCACCTGCTGGCGGTGCTTGACGCCTATCGGCATCTCGATCTTGGCTCCCGGCTGAAGCAGGCGCAGCGCGAGCGGGCTATGGTCATGGGCGTCCGAGAGATGACGTGGACCTACGATCCGCTGCAGAGCCGAAACGCCCACTTCAATTTTTCCAAGCTGGGCGTGGTTTCTGATGCTTATAAGGTGGATTTCTACGGGCCGGAAACTTCCAGCATGCTGCATCGGAACGGAACCGACAGGCTGTGGGTGCGGTGGATGCTGAATTCAAGGCGGGTGCGCGATCGACTGGCGGGTAAAAGTATGACTACGAGTGGGCGCCTGGAGACGCTCGACGCGCTGCGGTTGCTGTCTCCGCTTGTGCGCTTCGATCCCAGCGGGAAACCGGGACGGGCCGATCTGGCGGAATCGCTTGCCCGGCAGCGCGTCAGCATTGAAATCCCGGGCGACATTCTGGAAGTCGAGCATACGGACATGGGATTGGCGCGAGAGTGGCGCGACGCGACGCGCTGGGCGTTCCGCGAGGCCGTAAAAGCGGGATTCTTTGTATCCGAGTACTGCCGCTCAGTTCGCGGGCAGCAGGGACCAGGAGCGTACTTGCTGCAGCGTGGAACGGTGAGCGACCTCATTCCCGAAGTCTAGAACGAAGCCTAAAGAGGTCAGCCATCAGCACCCAGCCCGTAGCTCAACCCCAAGGGCTTTGGCTGAGACCTGATCTGCTCAGCGTGAACGCGATTCAACCGACACGCGCTGTTCGCGCATCTGCTGCAGGAAGGTTTCGACCGGCACCTCAAACTTGCGCCGGAACAGATCGACGAGTGCATCTCCGGTTCCCTTGGTTGCGGAAGCCTGGAACGCATCCACGCTGTCGTCCGGAAATGACGTTTCCAGTCCGTCAGGTTCGACCTGAAGCTCGGGAGATTTATCGGCGCCGGCGCGCAGAGTCTTGATCATGCGTTGCGCCTGTTCGCGTTGCTCGGCCGTGCTCTGCAGGAACTCCATTCCCATTCCGAATTCCGGATGCGCGACCAGTACGACGCCCCCGGCGCGGACTACAAGGCCGGCGGTCTTGATCGAAAGGATGATACGCGTGCCCCTCGGGAAGGGTGAGTTGGTCGTAAGATAGCAGCCGCCGCGGCTGAGGTCGCTGAGCCGGCAGATCACCGGTGGGTCGTCCTGCTCGGGTTCAGAAAGCTGGCTGTTCAGCCACTGGCGAAGAATGCCGCGGTCCTCGTCGGTGGCGTCTTTGAAACGGACACCGGCTTTATCGCCGTCGCCTTCCCACGCCAGATCTCCATGGAGTTCGAGCTTCCCGTTCATGCCCGGCAAATCGAGCGAGAAGCGAAGCGGGCTCTCTTTCGCGACGCGGCCGGAAAACTGAATCGCCATGCCGCCTTCGCAGAGGTCGATGGTCTGGGCTTTGTACCGGCCCGACCCAAAACACTCTACCGGAATTTGCACTGCGACCCGCAACTGCAGCCGCCGTTCCCGCTTCATCAGGGCTCGAACCGCACGAAAGCTGGCTTTGGCGCGCTCCACCGCAAGAGGTTTGTGGAGAACGAAATGAGCCCCCATTTCGAAACCGCCCTTGAGTCCCACGGGAGCCTCCACCAGCACGATCCCGAGGGCTCGCCGGTTGACGGGAGCGGCTTTGGCTCCCTGCAACACGCTGCCAGCTTCCCCCGCATTCGCCCCATCTACGATGATGGCCTCGAAACGCTGGCGGGTGATTCGGTGGATGGCATCGTCGGCGGTGGAGCAATGTTCGACGTCAATTTCAAGGTCGCTGAGAACCCGGCGCAGGACGCGCACCGTCTTCTCATCAGAACTCACTAGTAGTGACTTCAGGTTCATGGTTCGATTCACGATCCAGGTCGTTGGTCTCGCGCCGTCCCGCTTTTGCCCCGGGCCGGATGATGGTAATTGTCTTGCGCCGCGCCTTCCCGCGCGCTTCGGTAGGGGTAGATCGCAACTCCCCAATAGGGCGGATCAAAACTCTCCCCCTCGCAACTCTAAGTCTATGAGACTCCATGGTCAACGCAATGGCCTGCTATTCCGGTTACTGTGGTCACCTCTTGCTCCGGGCACCTCTCCCAGACAATGCCTACGCTAGCAACCCGTGCAGCCCGTACGATTCGTATCAGGGTATGCCTTTAGGCACACCGCAGAGCCTCAGGCGCCGCCCTTGGGCGCTGGAGTTTCATCACAGGCCGCGAGCACAAGTTCGGATGAGTCCCGCAGTTGGTGGGGGAGGTGGTCCGTTGTTAAGCTTCCCGTGCTCCTCGATCCCAGCCGGAAGGTGAACGAAATGTTTATCGTGGAGGGGATTCCGAAGAGTTTTGTCTACGACCGGGAAGGGAAGCTGGTAGCGCAGTCGATCGATATGCGCACGCAGAAGCAGTTTCTGGAGATGCTGGCGAAGGCTGGTCTGGAGTAGAATGCTGCAACTCAGACTTCGTATCACCAGACTTCGTATCACCAGACTTCGTATCACTAGACTTCGTATCACCAGGCTTCGTATCAAACGATCGGAGGGATCACGAAATGAAGAAGCAAATGGTTGGCGCAGTTTTGGCGGTATTGATTCTTGCAGCCCTCGCTTCCGCGCAAGACGCAATGAAGAAAGAAGCGCCGCCCAAGCCGGCGGTAGGGCCGTCGCAGTACCTGCTGGAGAACTGGAACGATATCGGACGCAAGTTGATTGCGATGGCGGAGGATTTTCCCGAAGACAAGTACGACTTCAGGCCGGTGCCGGCACAGCGTACTTTTGCCGAGCAGCTGTTGCACGCGGCCAATGTGAATTACTTTTTCACCAACCCGGCGATGGGGCTGAAACCGCCGGGCGAAGAAAATCCCAAGCGCGAGCAATACAAAACCAAAGCCGCCGTGGTCGAGTTTGTGAAGAAGTCGTTTGCCGACGGCGCCGCCGCGATCAAGCAGAAGGGCGATAAGGGGATGAATGATCTGCTCGTCGATCCGTTCGCCAATCAGCAGACGCGCGTCTCCGATATGGCGTGGGGCCTGATCGAGCACTCCGGGGAGCACTATGGCCAATTGGTCGTGTATTACCGCGTGGCCGGATTAGTGCCGCCAGAGTCGCGGCCAAAGAAGTAGCCTCGGCGCTGATATACCATACCCTAAGTGCGCCCGCTGCTCGATATCCGCAACCTGACCATCGAGTTCCCGCAATCCCGTGCTGGGCAGGCACTCCCGCCCGCCCAGCAGGCAGGGACGAAGACAAGGACGAAGCCTGCCGCACCCGTGGCCGTCAGCAGCCTCTCATTCTCTATCGCCCCCGGCGAAGTCCTCGGCCTGGTCGGTGAATCCGGCTCCGGAAAATCCATCACCGCGCTCGCCATCATGGGCCTGCTCCCGCCCGCCGCCATCGTCAAGGGCGAAATCACTTTTCAGGATGGCGACGCACCCACGCATCTCACCACCCTCCCGCCCGATCAGCTGCGCCAGCTTCGCGGCTCGCGCATTGCCATGATCTTCCAGGAGCCCATGACCGCCCTCAACCCCGTCATGCGCGTCGGCGACCAGATCGCCGAAGCCGTCCTCGCTCATCACCGCGTCTCGAAATCCGAAGCACGGCGGCAAGCCGTCGAAGGCATGCGCGACGTTGCCATACCCGATCCTGAGCAGCGCGCCCGCAGCTATCCGCACCAGCTCTCCGGAGGCATGCGCCAGCGGGTCATGATCGCCATGGCCATCGTCAACCGCCCGCAACTCCTCATCGCCGACGAGCCCACCACCGCCCTCGATGTCACCATCCAGCAGCAAATCCTCGACCTGCTCAACGACCTTCGCCACAAATTCGGATTGGCGATGCTTTTCATCTCGCACGATCTCGCCGTCGTCTCGCACGTAGCCGATCGCGTCGCCGTCATGTACGCCGGCAGCCTGGTCGAACTCGGCGCCAAGTCCGACATTTTCCAAGCCCCCGCTCATCCCTACACTCAGGGACTGCTGCGCGCCATCCCCACTCTCTCGACCAACCGCGCCCTGCCCCTCTCGACCATCGAAGGCACCGTCCCGTCCATCGCCCAACTCCCTCCCGGATGCCCCTTCGAACCCCGCTGCCCATTCCGCGTCGCCGCCTGCGCCGTCCAACTCCCGCCGCTGGTAGAAGTCAGCCCCGCACACTGGGCCCGCTGCCCGGTCGTGAATCCGCCAGGAAGCTGATAAACAATTGGAAATTAACCGGCGCTATCGGCGGTCTCGTCATCGAGGGGCGGCAATTTACGATACGCCGCGATAATCTTCTCCGCTTCGGACGCGTCTTCTTCGCGCACAAGAATGACCGTTCCGCCGACACCGGGAAACGCGTTCTGCACCGCGTCAATGGATTTCAAATCTGATTCGATGCCGGCAGATTCAAGCAACCCCTGCACGACGATGGCTTCGTTTTCCTGCTCGGCGTCGAAAATCTTGACCAGTTTCTCGTTGGGCTCGGGCTGAGGCGAGGCGTGTTTTGACATGCGTCCTCCGCAAGACTGTCTCGTAACAGATTACGGCAGTCACCATGCCTCTGTCTTGCGGATCACAAAGGTGTACGCCCAAGGGAAGCTTGCTTCGCGGGCCGAAGCTGGCACAATGGCGAATGGGGCGCAACACGGGGACCCAGTCAACATCCAATATCCGGCATCTAAAGCCAAACGGGGGCAGCATGGTTCAGGGGGCCGAACAGCCAGGCGGAGAGCACCATGAGCGCAAGGACACTAACAACGAAGAGGCCCGAAGGCTGCGCCGCCTCCAGGTGATGATGAGCATGGTCATGTCGGTGATCAGCCAGGATCCCGATCTGACGCTCGAAGAGGCGGCCGAGATGGCCGCGAACGCCCGCCGCGCCGCCCTAAGCATGTTCCCCGATAAAGAACTCGCCTACGATCTCATCTACCGCCCGCGTCTCCAGCGCCTGATGAACGAACGCTTCCGGCTGCAGTAGAAATTTCGAAGCACGGCCGCCTTCTCGCCGCTCCACCCGTTGTCATCCTGAGCGGAGCAGAGACTTCACGAAGTGAAGTCTCTGCGGAGTCGAAGGACCCCTGCACCTCCTCACGACCTAAGCAGCGGGTTCGTCAGCACACAGAAGAAGCCGGGCGCTGCACTCGACATGAGCTAGAAGCCGGGTGCCCCACACATTCGCGTTTTCTGCGGATGTGTGGGCATGCGCACCGCCACACTCTCCAGGGATTTTTCATCACACCCAACCAGTGAGCGCCATCACAGACCTCCAACCAGCCGTCGGCGACAATGGAGCTTGACCTGTCGGTCGGGGCAGGGGTGTGTCCGTCTACCAAGACCGCCCGTGAAGCTGCCCAGCCCAACTCGCTAGTGGCGCTTTGATAACTATATTCGAGGCAATTTGTGGCAATGAGCGGGCGTCAGCAAGCCGCCGAAACTATGAGTTTTGAGAGAAAAGACAGAAGAATCGAGCTAACTCCTTATTCCGGAATATTTTGAAAATAAGTCCTTTGCGCTCTAGATTTTGGCGCATCGACATCCCCTAACCCCTATGATTCCACTACCGAGGGGGGGGGTAAACACGGGGTAATATCTTAATAGTAACTAGGCGGCAACAAGGTCAGGCTGGCGGTCCCAAAGCAGGTTTCACTTTTCGATCCGCTGCAGGCGAAACAGCAGCGTGCCCCATCCCAGCTTGACCCGCATTTGCACCGGAGTGTGACTTGGATCCTCCGAATACCACACCCACACCTTGCCCTTGGACTGCAGCGGGCCGGAAGTGGCCTCCGCCGTTAACATTACGGCCGGGAAAGTTCCGGCCGGAACTCTGATCTGCTCGCGCTTGTCCACGCTGGCATGGACGATCGTCGTCTTCCCGTCGCTGATCGGGAACTCGTAGCTGGCGCCGAGCTGCAACGGCAGCGACTGCAGGTAGTAAAAGCCGGTGATGACGTCGGTGGCGCAGCCGGCAAGGTCGTTTTCGACGTGCTTGGTCTCGCCCGTCTTCAGGTTCTTTTCATCGAGCGTGCTTTTCTTGTTCGCATAATCGAAGTGGATCGAAGTCTCGCGTTTGTGCGAGCCTTCCTCGCTGTGTTTGAAGATCGAGAGCGAGCAGAACGTCCGCGGATCGAAGTGCGATTCGAAGCGGTCGTGCACAGGAAAGATAACGTTGACGGCTCCGGAAGATTCCGCGGACGCGGTAACTTTGCGTTCGTTCCCCGCGGTATCCATCCTAACGACGCCGGTCCCGGCGGTGATCAGATGCCACTCCGCCAAATAGACGTAACTCCGTCCGTCGGGAAACGGATAGTTGGGTCGCGGCGGCGCGATCCGCACCGGAGCGGGGCCGATCGTTGCCGTGGGCGGACCTTGCTGCGCCGTCAACCAGGCCGCGATCAGAAGGATCAGGCAGCAGAGCACCCCAACCAGCGCCGGAACGCCGCAGAAAAAATTTCGTCTCGTATCAGGGCATCGCTTCAGCGATGCCATAAACCGCCCGCCAACGGCCCCTTTAGGGGCCAAAGGGCGTACGAGACTTTTTCCACGGCCTTCCAGGGCAGTCGCCATAAGTAACGGCAGACTACCACACCATCTTGACGACGAGGACGGCCAGTACCACGACGCAGCCAATGCTGGCTTCGTATTCGCGGTGCTTCCAGTAGCGCGCGAAAGAGTACGCACCGTGCCCGCTGCCGTGGGGCGAAAGCCGCGGCCACATGCGCGGCACGTGGCGGACATAGTCGTCGTATTCGGGGAACATCTGACGCAGGTAACGCTCTTCGCCGGCGATGACCGGGACATAAATCACGGCGAACATCAGGAGCATGATCGTGACGATCCACCAACTGCGAGCCGCGATGGCAAAGCCGGCGGCCAGCACCAGCGAGCCCAGGTACAGAGGGTTGCGAGTGTAGGCATAGGGGCCGCTGGTGGTAAGCTGCTTGTCTTTTTGCACGTGGCCGGAAGCCAGTCCGCGCAAGACCAGCCCGGGAAGCAGCACCAGTGCGCCCGCGATGAGCGAAGTTCTGGTTGGCCGCGCCAGCCAGACGTATACAACCGCAAAAATAAATCCCAGGGGCACGCGGATGCGGCGGGCCACGCGCGACCAGGTGTCACCGGTGGTCTCGGAGGGTTGCGCTCCGGATTGTGAAACTTTACTCACCAGATCAACCCCTGCAACAGCTTTCGAGTTGCGGCGACGACCTCGCCGACAGTGATTTCGAGCAAACCTTGCTCCGGCTCCGGGCGCCGGGTGTGGTCGGTCATGCTGCTGACGCTTCGCAGCACAATGGATCGCGTTCCGAAAGGGCCGTTGCGCGCCGGATTTGTCGGACCAAAAATTGCCACCACCGGAATCTTCAAAGCCGCCGCCAGGTGCATCGGCCCGGTATCGCCGCCGATAAAAAGGCGAGCCCGCCGCGTAAGCGCGATCAACTCAGAAATCGAGCAGGAGATTTTTCGCGCCGCCCCTGCGCCCGCGTCTTCCACGGCCACGGCCAGCTCTTCCTCTCCCGGTCCGTAGTTTATGAGCGAACATAATCCATCTTTCGCGAGTTCTTTCGCAACCTGTCCGTAACGCTCGACCGGCCACCGCTTTGCCCCCCAGCCCGCGCCGGGATTGAGAATCGCGAACTCGTTCCGCTCCGCCGTGAAGCCGGCAGTTTTGTTCTCCGCATCCCGGTCCACCGGAAACTCCACCCGAGCTTCCGCCGTCTGTGTTGGAATAATCGCACTTGAAACGACCGCACTCGAAACGACCGCTCCCGCCAGCGCCAGCGCCTGTTCGACCACGTGCGTGCCCTGCGTCTGCAAAAGGACTTTTCGTGTGTAAAACATGCTGGCAACATTCTCGCGCGGTTGTGCGCTCCCATACACAATGGGCGCGCCCGACCAGCGGGCCAGCAATGCCGAGCGAACCGCGCCCTGAAAATCAATCGCCGCGTCGTATTGAATTCCGCGCAACTGACTCAAGCCCGCGGCCATCTGCTGCCAGGTGTTGAACGAGAACGGCGCGTGCCGCCATTCTGCCGTGTTCACAGCATGGATGCGGTCGACCAGCGGGCGTTGCGGAGAGCGCCGTCCCGCTCGCGGATGGCGCAGCGTGCACAGCAGTTCCGCCCAGCGCTCTTCGATAAGCCATCCCAGGGTGGCATGAGGAAAAGCCCGGCGCAGCGCGGCCGCCGCAGGCAGAGTGTGAATGATGTCCCCCATGGCGCTGAGGCGCACGACCAGCAGGCTCTCGAATCGCGGCGCGCTGGCTGGAAGAGAAAACGAGCCGGTCATTTAAAGAGCCGCCCATTCTGGTCGCAGCCCCCGCCGCCATCCGCAGCGCCTCACGATTTTCGCGGCCCCAGCCGCGAGCGCGAATGAATGATCTCGCTGGCCGAGTGATCCTTAGGATCACCCACAATGACGACGCGGCCTCCACAGGCTTCGACCTCGTCGCGTTCGGGGACGCTCTCCACGGTGTAGTCCGTGCCCTTGGCATGAAAATCAGGGCGGACTTCGCGAATGATGGCGCGCACGTCCCTTTCTGGAAAGACCACGACGGCGTCCACATCCGCCAGCGCCGCCAGAATTTCCGCGCGTTCTGCGGCCGGCATCACGGGCCGCCCTTCACCTTTTAACGCGCGCACGGACTCATCGGCGTTCACCGCGACAATCAGTTTGCCGCCGAGCTCCCGCGCCGCATGCAGGTAGCGTACATGGCCGACGTGCAGCACATCGAAACATCCGTTGGCCAGCGTGACGCGCTCTCCGGCGCGCCGCCATTTCGCCACGCGTCGCCGCAGCTCGTCCCGCGAAACAATCTTCTGATGGAGTGATGTACTCAATGATGATGCGCTCAATGATCTCAAGCTCTGGGTAGGGCACGGCTTCAGCCGTGCCGCTCCGACCTGCAAAAATCTGCTGCTTTAGCCGCTGACGGCTAATGCTCGCGAGCCACCGGCGGCGTCTTATCCAGCGCCTCCAATAATTCCTGCTGGCTGACCGTGGCGGTGCCGCGCTTCATGACCACGATGCCGCCCGCATAGTTCGCCAGGTGTGCGGCCTCTTCCGCGCTTGCGCCCGCAGCCAGGGCAGCGGTAAAAGTCGCGACGACGGTATCGCCGGCGCCCGTCACGTCGGCGACTTCATCGCTGCCATGGATCGGAATGTCTACCGGCTTGTGGCGGCGCGGGAAAACCACCATCCCATCCTTGCCGCGCGTGATCACGAGCGATTCCAAATCCATCTCGCCCGCGATCTGGTCCCCGGCGGCCAGAAGCCGCTCCCAGTCGTTGTCGTTGCCGCTGCCGATGCGGATGCCGAGAGCTTCTTCCACCTCAGACTCATTGGGCGTTGCCGCCGTAACCCCGGAAAACTCGAGCATGCGATGGCGCGAGTCAAGCGTCACGGGAACCTTGTCGAGTCCGCGCTTTTCCCGAATCGCATTCAGCAGGGATGGCGTTGCGGCGCCATATCCATAGTCGGAAACCAGCAGGGCATCGGAGGCACGCGCGAATTCGCGGGCCGCAAGCACGATTTCGCGGCGCAAATGCGCATTGGGGCCTTCGCTCGGCTCACGGTCAAGGCGCACGACCTGTTGTCCGGCGGTGTGCGCGAATCCGGCCAGGATGCGCGTCTTGGTCACGGTACTGTAGCTCTTGTCTTTGAAAACACCGCTGATCGGGATGCGTTTGTGACGGAAAGCGCGCAGCAGCAGCTTGCCCGGTTCGTCGTCGCCCACCACCCCAACCGGCAGGACGTTCACTCCCAGGTCGGCAAGGTTGTAGATGGCATTGGCGCCGCCGCCCGGAACCACCTTGCGATCGCGGTGCGTCAAAATCAGCACGGGCGCTTCGCGCGAGACGCGAGAAATCTCGCCGAACACGAACTCGTCGGCAACCAGATCTGCGAGCACGGTTACCGTGAGCTTGGGAAAGGATTCGACGATCTTTCTGAGGCGCGGGCGGCCGTTCTCCTTAGTGTGTTTTGTCATCAATATGCTTGATCGCGATATTCTGGTCCATATTCTGGTCCATCGGATGCAACCCAGATTTTCTCACGAGCGGGGCCTCCCATCCCTGATTCTCGCCAATATGACATCCATAACGTCAGTGGGACGGTCGAGCGTCAGCCTGAGCTCGGCGATGGCAAGTGGTTCGAGGCAGCACTGCTCAGGGCCGAGGTTGATCGCGTCTTTCTCAGTTGTCAGGAACCCGCCGGCCTGCAGGTCGCGGCGTGCGCCGATAAGGGCTTGAATGTCGTCCCGGTCGTATGCATGGTGGTCGCGAAAGATGACTTCCGCCGCAGGCGTGATTCCGGCGGCGCGTACTTGCGCAAAGAACTGCTCGGGTCGCGCGATGCCGCAGAAGACAACCGGCGCGGAAGGCAGGCTCGGGAGAACGAGTTCACGCTCGATTCGCCAGATCAGCTTTCGCCGCAGCGCCGGATGATCCACCGCCAAGCCTGCGGGCAACACAATTGCATCGGCGCGTCGCAACGACGACAGCGGCTCGCGCAGTCGTCCCGAGGGTAGCAGCCTGTCGTCGAAGTCGCGTTCTGTCATCAGTACAATGTCGAAGTCGCGAACCAGAGAACGGTGCTGAAAGCCGTCGTCGAGGATGTGCAATTGCGGCTGGAATTTCCGCTCGGCGACCCGCCCCGCCTCATAGCGGCTTTCACCGACAATGACCGGAACGCCCAGCCGCCGGGCAATCAGCAGCGGCTCATCGCCGAAGTCGGCCGCGTTGCCACCGGTCCCGATTATTAGAACTCCGCGAGTCTTACGGCCATATCCCCGTGAGAGCACGTCGAAGGGAATGCCGCGAGCCTTCAGCATTTCCCCGAGCGCAATCACGAACGGCGTCTTGCCCGAACCACCCGCCGACAAATTCCCGACGCTGACCACCGGTCGCTCCAGCCGCCGTGAAGGTAGCACTCCGCGATCGAACAACGTGTTTCGCAGAGCGGTTGCGGCGCCGTAAAGTCCGGTGAGCGGATTCATGCGGAGCCCTCGCCCGAGGCCTGCCCGTTTTTCGATTGAGCTTCAGATGACGAAACGCTCATCAGTTGGAGTAGCGCTGAGACCGTCCTGGCCGTGGCGCCGCGCTGCGATTCGAGCGCTGCCAGCGCGTTCCGGCCGAGCTTAGTTCGCTCGTCGCCGTTTTCGATCAGCTCCATGAAGACCAGCGGCATCTCCGCCAATCCAACTATGCGGACCGCATTGCGGCTGGCAAAGAAATTGACCACGTCGCGAAAATTTTCGTAGTGGTTGCCAGTGACGATGGGAACGCCGTAGAGTGCAGGCTCAAGAATGTTGTGTCCGCCGCGCGGCACGAGACTCCCGCCGACGAAGGCGACGGTAGCCAGCGAATAGAGCGCAGCCAACTCCCCGATGCTATCGACCAGAAACACGCCGCCAACGACCGGTTCGCCGTTCCACAGAGAACGCCGCCACATCCGGAAGCCGAGTTTCTCGACGAGTTCCCCAACCTCCGCAAAGCGCTCGGGATGGCGGGGCGCAAGGATCATCACGGCCTTCGGATGATTCGCCAGAATATTGCGAAACGCCGAAAGCAGAGAGCCTTCTTCGTCCTCGAGCGTGCTGCCACACACCAGAAACGGCCCCGCTCCGGAGTGGCTGAAGCTCTCATGAAGACTCGCAACGATTGCCGGAGATGGTGGCGGCGTCACATCAAATTTCAGGTTGCCAGCAATCGTAACTTTCGATTCGTTCGCTCCAATTTCTATCAGCCTCTGCCGGTCTTCTTCTGTCTGGGCCAAAAAAACATCGACGTTGCCGAGCGTCTTCTTCAGCAATCTGGGAAGCCAGAACCGGAGCCGCTTGTAGCCGGGAAGCGAGCGGTCAGAAATACGGCAGTTGATCACGGCGATGCGCGCCCCGCTGCGCTTGGCAAGCCGGAGGAAATTCGGCCAGAATTCAGTTTCGGCGACGACCACGAGTTCCGGACGCAAAACATCGAGGTACGGCCGGACCGCGAAGGCGAAGTCCAGGGGGAAATAAAACACGTTCTCCGCGCCAAAACGGCGCGCGGCGAGTTTCTGCCCGGTGCTGGTGGTCGTCGAAATCATTACGCGATGGGACGGGAATTTCTGTTGCAGCGCCTTCACGACCGCGCTCGAAGCCACAACCTCGCCCACCGAAACCGCGTGAACCCAGATTGCGCGTCTCTCGCAGCGGCCAGCGAAGGCGGGCGGAACCGCGCCGAACCTCTGGCGCAACCCCGCACGATACTTGCCGTACCGCATCATCTGCAGCAGCCAGTAGGGCAGCGTCAGCACCAGAAAAAAAGCGAGCAGCGCACTGTAGAGCGCGTACATGAAGAGAAGTCCCATTCTAAATGGCGGGCCAAAATCCGATCTTCGATCGGACAGCACCGCTTGCCCTGACTGCATCCTATAGTTCGGCATCCTATAATCCACGTATGCACAATGCAGGTCGGCAAGAATCACTTCGCGCGGCCATGCCGCACGCCCCGCGCTTTGCGGCAGTCTGCGCTCTTGTGCTCCTCTGCTGTCTTGGCGCGCTTGCGGCCAAAGAGTTTGTGATGCCCGCGGCGCGGTCCGCTCGCACCTACCCGGCACACGACGATCACCCCATGGAAAAAGTTGTGGTCGCAGTCGATCCCTATGACCTGGAAGACAAAGCCTCGATCTTCACCGTGAACTACCGTAACTACGGTTACATGCCGATCTTCTTCATCATCACGAATGACGGCGACCAGCCTGTCTCACTCGTCGGCATGAAGGCCCAGTTGAATACTAAAGATCGCAGCAAGCTGTTCCCCGCGACCATGGACGATCTGCTGCGCCGGCTCTCACATCCCTCGCGGAACGACGGGCAAATTACATTGCCGATTCCGCTGCCCAAAAAAGAGGTCAAAGGCGGCGTGAGCCGCAAGACCTGGAACGAAATCGAGCAAGCGCAGTTTGGTGCGAAGGCCGTCGAACCGCACTCCATGGCGTGTGGCTTCCTGTTTTTCGATGTCGCCGACATTTCCAATCCGCTCGCCGGAGCCAACTTCTACCTGACCGGAGTCCAAGACGCGAAAGGCACTGAGCTGATGTATTTCGAGATCCCGATGGAAAAGTACCTAAGCGCGCCGGAAGTGAAGAAACCGTAGTAGTCCTGCGATGGAGCGACGGACGTCCTCGCCCGTCCAGCTATAATCTCCTTGATATGGCGACCACCCCAACTCTTTCCGAGGATCTCCTCGCCAAATACGAACCGGTCATCGGGCTCGAAGTCCACGTACAACTTCTGACCACCTCAAAAATCTTCTGCTCATGTTCCACCCGTTTCGGCGATCCGCCGAACACGAATGTGTGCCCGGTGTGTCTGGGACTTCCCGGAGCCTTGCCGGTGCTGAACCGGAAGGCCGTGGAATTCGCGGTTCTGGCGGCGATGGCCTTGGAGTGCCGCATCAACGAAACTTCCATTTTTGCGCGGAAAAACTATTTCTATCCTGACCTGCCGAAGGGCTATCAGATCTCGCAATATGACAAGCCGCTGGCGGAATTCGGATGCATCGAAATCGACCTGAACGAAAATAGGACGCACGAAAGTAAGACGAACGGCGGCAGGAAAAAAATCGGCATCACCCGCCTGCACCTGGAAGAAGACGCGGGCAAGAGTCTGCACGAGGGCTTCGCTGATGCTGCCTCGAAGACCGCGATCGATCTGAACCGCACGGGCGTGCCCCTCGCCGAGATCGTCAGCGAACCGGACATGCGATCGCCAGCGGAAGCGTACGAGTACCTCACCCGGCTTAAGGAAATCATCCTCTACACCGGCGTCAGCGACTGCAATATGGAAGAAGGTTCGCTGCGCTGCGATGCCAACATTAGCGTGCGGCCCCGCGGCCAGAAAGAATTCGGCACCAAAACCGAAGTCAAGAACGTCAACTCGTTCCGCTTCGTCAAGCAGGCGCTGGAGTACGAGATCGAACGCCACATCGAGATCCTCGAATCCGGCGGCAAGATCACGCAGGAATCGCGCCTCTACAACGCGCACGAAGGCAAGACTAACGGTATGCGCTCGAAAGAGCAGGCGCACGACTACCGCTATTTTCCCGAGCCGGATCTGCTTCCCTTGGTGGTAGATGAGAAGTGGCAGGCCGCAATACGCGCCAGTCTACCCGAGCTTCCCGAGGCGCGCCGCCAGCGCATGATGAAGGAGTACGGCATCACCGCAGGCGACGCTCACACGCTGACGCTTACGCGCGCCTTGGCCGATCAGTTCGAGTCCGCCGCCCGCACGGCAAGAAATCCAAGACGCATAGCCAACCTCGTACAGAGCGAATTGCTTGGACGCCTGAAAGCGCACGGCCTCGAACTCGAGCAGTCGCCAATTTCGATGACTGGGGTTACGGCCTCGGCCGATCTGGTTGAGTCGGGCGCAATCTCGGGCAAAATGCTGAAAGATCTTTACGACCTCTGCTTCGAACGCAGCCACGACTTCCCTGCCGTTTACGAAGAACAGGGGCGCCCCGAGCAGTCCCGCGACACGTCGGCCCTGGAAAAACTAGCCGATGAGTTAATCGCAGACAATCCCAAACAGGTGGAGCAATATCGCGCGGGCAAGAAAACCATGATCGCGTTCTTCGTGGGCCGTGTAATGAAGGCCTCGAAGGGCCAAGCCAATCCCCAGTTGGTGAACGAAGTCTTGAGCAGAAAGCTGGAAGGCCACTGAAAAATCAGGTTTCCAGGGCTTCGTATCAGGGTTTCGCATCAGGGCATCGCTTTAGCGATGCCGAAAGCCGCCTGTTTCAACGGTCCCTTTCGGGGCTGGGGGCATCGAATCGCGGCCCCTACTTGGCGGCTCCCAAATTCTTCAGCACTTCGTCGGCATAGTAATTCGTGACTTTGGCGTCGTCGCGCAGGCTCTCATAGTACGCCGCTTTCAATAACTGCTCCCGCCGATCGCGCAATTGCTGGCGGATGGCCTGCTGCACCCGTGGATCATTCAAGTCCCGCTGGCCCGCCGGCTCCTTCGAAATCAGTTTCACGATCATGTAAGCGAAGGGCTCATGACTGGTCGGATTGACCATGGGAATGACGGGCGTGTACTGCCCCGGCTTGAGCTTCATCACCGCTTCGCGGGTTGCCGGATCGGCATTCTTGAGCGCGGACTCGGGAGCCATTCCCAAATCGCCGCCGTTGTTGCTGGTCTCCGGGTCCTCGGAATAATTCATGGCCAGGGTAGCGAAGTCGTCGCCACTATCGAGGCGATTGGCGATCATCTGGATTTTCTTGCGCGCCTCGGCATCGTTCTGCGCCTTGCTGTTCTGCAGGTTGTGCACCTGGGGGCTCTGCATTCCAGAAACCATGATTTTGGCCAAGTGGTATTGCGCTTCGATGAGGTTGAATTCGGCCTTGTGCTCGTTGTAATAGTTTGTAACGTCCTGGTCGGTGATGTTGATGCGCGAGGTGATTTCCTTGTTCAACACCTTGTCGCGAGTGAGTGAGCGCCGCAGGTCGCGCTTGAAGTCTTCGAGCGTTATTTTCTTGTCCTGCAGCCGTTTGTTGAATTCTTCGGCGGTATAGGGCGATTTGATTTCGTTCAGCTTGCGATCCACTTCTTCGTCCGTCGCCAGCAGCCCCAGCTTCTCCGCGCGCTGCATCAAAATTTCCGTCTCAATCAGCTCATTCAGAATGCTCAGCCGCAGGCTCACGGCCTGCTCGCCCGTCGGCTGCTGATCGGAGCCCGCCGTCTGGTTGGCGTAATACTTGTCGACTTCGCTGCGGTAAATCTTCCGCCCATTGACCGAAGCCATGACGTCGCCGCCGCTGCTGCTCCGGTTGCAAGCCGCTAGTCCAATCAAAAGTGCAAGCAACAGAAACGCGACGGCCAGGCCTGCTCGCCGAAAGCAGTTACGATTTTTCAAGTTCTTCCCTCAAGAAATTTGCCATTGGTAATTGGTAATTGGCAATTTGAATTCGACATCGCCAGGTGTCCAATTACAAATTACAAATCGCAAATTACAAATTCGTTTACTTGTGCTCCGGAGGCGCAACTCCGGCATCCTTCAGCGCCTGGTCGAGCGCCAGTCGCACCGCTTCCGCAGGCACGGCTCCATCCAGTTTCTGTCCATTGACAAACATCGTCGGGGTTGCATCCACGCCGACGGTATCGCCTTCGCGCATCGAAGCGCGCACCGCCTTTTCATCCTGAGCTTTGACGCATGCCTGCAACTTCGGAACGTCGAGGTTATGCTTTTCGGCCTGCAAAGTCGCCAGCTTATCGAGCTCCGCATGCTGGCCGTCATGGCTTTTTACTTCGCCGATCGCGTGCTGATTAGCATGCAGGTAGTCGGCATAATCCCAGTAGGCGTCGCTACTTTGCGCGCCCAGGCAGTTGGCGTTCACCGCCGCGTGCACCGCCCAGGGGTGAATCTCTTCGAGCGGGTAATCCTTGTAGATAAAAAGCACGCGATCGCCGTAGTCCTTGAAAAGCCCGGGGAAAATTGTCGTGTGCATCCGGGAACAGAACGGGCATTCGAAATCGTCATAGTTGACGACCGTCACCTTGGCATCTTTGTTGCCCCGCGTCGGACGCCCGCCGACGTCGATCTTCTTCATGATCTCAGCATACGGATCGTTGGTCAGATCGAACTTGCTTATGCGCAACAACGTCTTGTGATCGCGAGAGAGCAGGAATTCGAAGTCCTGCTTCTTAGTGGGACTGACAAATGTAACCGTCAGCGCATCATAGTTCGCAAACTCACTCGACCGCAGCGCCCCAACAATCACCTTTACGTCGGGTGGCAAGGAATACTGTGCCCGCACGCGCCGTTCGACCGCGCGCACGATGTCCGAAGGAGGGGAAGAAGAAGTCGGTGGCGGGGGGGACTGCGCCGAGCAGCCCAGACAGATCACCAAAAGAACCACAAACGCGCGCCGCAGAATCATTAGTCGAAACCACCTGAACATGAGCAAGAGGCTTGATTATCTCATGGCAGCAAGACTCCACGCGCGATAACGAGCGGGCTCTCGCCTGTAGAGATGGGTGCCCCGTCTTCCGCCCGCGTCTTCGATCCGCGACGGCGGAGACTCGGCAAGCCGCGTCTCTACGGGAAATCACGATGCCATTTTCAGATGCGTCCGCGCAACAGCTCTTCTTTGGTCAACAGTTGATTCATCGACCCGGAGCGGAAACCCTCCAGGTCGAGAGTGACGAACTTGAATCCAAGCCCTTTGAACACGGCAGCGAACTCGCGCGCCATCTCTGCGGTCAAAGCGCGGGGGAATTCCTCGAGCGCAATCTCAATGCGCACGATTTCCCCGTGATGGCGCACGCGGAATTGCCGGAACCCCATGGCCCGCAGTGCGTCTTCGCCCCGCTCGATAACGCTCAGCGCTTCGGGCGTAACCGCGCGTCCATATTCCATGCGCGACGAAAGACACGCGGAGGCCGGCTTATCCCACGCCCGCAACTCCGCCCGCCGCGCCAGTTCCCGGATTTCAGCCTTGTTCAGGCCGGCCTCGAGCAGCGGGGCGAGAACACCATGCTGGCGCGCGGCCTGCTGCCCGGGCCGAAAATCACCAGCGTCGTCGGCGTTGACTCCGTAGGCGATCGCGTCGAATCCGCGCTCCTCGCGGTAGCGTTCGAGGACGGTGAACAATTCGTCCTTACAGTGAAAACAGCGCATGGCATCGTTGCGGGTATATGCGGGATTTTCCAGTTCCTGCGTTTCCACAACCTCAACCGGAATTTCGTGCTCGCGCGCAAAGGCGAGCGCGTCTTCGAGGTGAGTCCGCGCCAGGCTGGCGGAATCGGCAACCACGGCCAGCATCTCGTCGCCGAGGATCTGGTGCGCAGTCCAGGCAAGAAAAGCGGAGTCCACTCCACCCGAGTACGCGACGATCAAGCGACCGCGGCCGGCAAGAATCTGGCGCAGGCGCTCAGCTTTCTGATCGAGCATGGCCACAGTGTTCACAGTGTCTATTATCCACTAAGAAGTTGTCCGTTCCCGGTTCTCAGTTCCCAGCGACCGGCGAGGGATGTTTCTGAGAACTGGGAACTGGGAACTGAGAACTCATAGGCTAGTAAAGCCGCTCCTGCCGTTTGAGGTTGCCGAACGCTCCAATGTTCGCCAGCGTAAACGTAAAACGATATTGATTCTCGTTACGCACCGATCCCAGCGCAAAGCGCCGGTATTCCAGACTCAGGCCGCAGCAGTCCCAGTTGTAACTCGTCTGCGCCGTGGCATACTGCAGAGATCCATTATCCGCGTCAAAACCGACGCTGGTGGCAGCGCTCAAGCCGAGCTTGTTGAGTTGCCCGTAGCCAAACAACAGCCGAAACTGGTTGAATTCGCTCGTCGGCGTCGTTCCCGTTCCAGTGTCGATCACGCGCAAAAAGGCATCGCCTCCGCCCATGATAAAAGCGCCGAAGCGGTAGTTCACCAGCGCCATGCTGGAGTTGATGCGGCCGTCCTTGAGGTCGTAGTCCAAATCCCACTCGGTGTTGGTGCGCGGACTGGTTTCGATGCGCAGGCGCGAAATGAGCGGAGCAAAGCGCCGCTCTGAGTCCAGAAATGCGATGCCCGTGAAATCCGCGGTCGTCGTAAATACGTTCCGCTGCCCGGCCACCAACGCGTTCCCGAAGGTGGGATCGAAGAAATACTTCTGACCGACCTCCCAACTCAAAATCTCGCGCGGACCCGAGGCACAGGCTTGCGCGTCAGGGTTGGGAGGCACTTCCCACGGCACCGCGCCGAACTGCGGAGCGCCGCCGATGGTGAGCGTGCTCATGCCCTGCGCAGCGCAATCTTTGGCGTTCGGATCGAGGCGCTTGGCGTAAAGACGATTCACCAGCGAGTACTCGACTTCATTCGTATTGGTCAGCACGTCGGTCGCGTCGAAACGCAAAATATCGGCAAAGTTATTCACGCCGGTGACGTAGTCGTACTTCAGGCGCGGCTCAATCACGTGCTTCCATTTGCGCCCGAGCCACGGCTGATCGAATACCCGCGACAATGCCGGTGCCCGCACCTCGACCGAAGCCTCCAGCGACTTGCTATTCAGATTGTCGTCGGCAGCGGTTGTGGAATTTGCCGGGTTGCCCTGCTCGGTGTAGAACGTATCCCGCAGCGCAAGTGCAGGACGAAACGACCATCCCTGCCATTGCAGCGGCATCGCAAGCGAAGGCGTCAGATCGAACCTGCCCACCAGCGGACCAGTGTGAAACCCAAGCTGGCCCTGCTGCAAATCTTCGGGCGCCTCGCGCCGCTGCAAACCCTCGGCCGCGCTCTCGAACGACCAGTAGAGCGGCGTGTTTCCCAGCTGCCGCTCCTCGCCAGAAATGAAGAAACTTGGCGTATGCAGGATCCGGACCAGTTCCGTCTGCGTTATCGTGGTGCAGGTCGCATTCAGTTGCGTGCTCGGATTGCAGACTTCGAAATTCTGATAGCGTTCCGCCAGTGCGTTGAAGTGAAATCCGTTGGTCGTATTGGAAAGGAAAATCTGCGACCGCACTTCCGAATCGATCGCCTGCGTGTACACATCGGTGAAGGCAATGCGGAAGACGAACGAACTCAAATAATCGACATTCGCGACGCCGCGGAAGTTCCCAAAAGAGCGCTCGGCAAGAAAATGCGCGTCCTCGCCGCCTTGATTTTGCAGTGGATCCCCGATACCACGATCCACTATCCCCACATAGTTGAAAAACACGAAAGAGCTGTCGCTCGGGCGGGCGCGCAGTTCTGCACGTTGAAACCAACCGCGTTTGGAATAGTATTCCGCGCCCAACGTGGCGTCGGTGCTGCGATTGAAGGCCCAGTACACCGCTTCGCCGGCAATCAATCCCCGGGTGGACGAATTGCCGAAACTCGGGATCAACAACCCGGTGTGGCGCTGCTCTTTCTGAGCCGGAAACTCCACAAACGGAAAATAGAACACCGGCAAGCCCATCAGCCGGAAATCGCTGCTGTAGACTTTGGCGGTGCCGTCCACATCCACCACCATGCGCCCCCCGCTGAATAACCACTTCGGATGCGGCAACTCACAGGTTGTGACCGTTCCGTAGCGCACCAGATAATGATTGGGCCCGTGCTTTTCCACAATTTTTCCGGTAAAGGCAAATGGATTGGACGTGGTTAGCACGTAGCGGGAATACCGCATCTTAAATCCCACCGTTCCGACCGCGCTGTAGAACGTTCCGATTTGCGTGTGGATGTTGTACGTGCTGTGGCTGGCCACAATGTGCTCGTCATAAGGGCCGCCGTCCAGCACGACGTGCCCCTCCTCTTCGCTATCTCCCGTGTCCGCGTTGTAGGTGATTTGATCCGCGTGCAGGATGTAAGTGCGATAATCAATCTCCGCCGCGCCCCGCAGGTGGTAAATGGACCCTTCTTTCTCCTGTTGCACCGCCCGCATCGTGACCGTTTCTTCCGTCTGCCCGACTGGGGCGGTCGGCAGGTCCGGGACCGCGGCGCTCTCCGGGGCTGAGACCGCGGTCGCGGCAGGGGGCAGCGTCTGGCTGGTTACTATCCCGGAAGCGAGAAGCAGATGACAGACCAAGGCGGCCGTGATAAAGATTCGAGAGCGGGTGATCATTAATGGATGGCCATTAGCGGGTGATCTGCCAGCGCGCGTGCGCTCCGCCAGCCGGTCTGCCAACGGGGAACCAACTGACCTTAGCACGCGAACGGCTGGCGAAGCAAAGCTGCGCATTTTTGTAGTCTCCGGTTTATGGTCCCCGGCATTTGTGCCTGGCCTGGCTCTGGCCGCTGGCATTCTTCGTGACTTGCATACAACGACTTGATTTACGACCACCGCGTTGATAAAGGCCCCACTGTGGCGACTGGACTATCGACGACCGGACTAACAACGACCGGACTAACAACGACCGGACTAACAACGACCGGACTAACAACGACCGGATTGCCGAACCGTGCGACCGGAGATCGCGCCGCACCGGCGTTGAGCACCGCCGCCGCTACAGAAATTGCGGCCTCGGAACCGACCGTTCATCCGAATGCTGATCCGGGCGTTGCTACGAACCCGGATTCCTGGCGCGTCGAGGTCGCCCATCGCCTCGAACGCTATCGCACGCGGCGCAAGCCGCGGAGTCCGCGCTATCCCTCACTGCTCCTACCTTTTGATGCGCCCGAGAGCTGGTCCCGCCCTGCGCCGCCAACTGGGTCGGCGGAAATTGGGTCGGCGGCGGCGCCCACTGCGCCCGCGCGAGCCGAGCAAGGCTTCACCCGCCAAACAAAGGAAGAACCCGAGGCCGCCGGAGCTCCCAGCTTCGCCGAACTTCGCCCAGCATCGCAGCCAGACCAGGAGCCATCCCCGGAGCCCTCCGCCAAGGTAATCGAGTTCCCACGTTCCGCCGCAATTCCGGTCTTTCAGGTCAGCGACCTGGCCGATCCCGTCTTTGATCGCGATCGTCCGCGCATTGTAGAAGCGCCGGAGATTCTCCCGCCGCCTCCCGCATTGGGTGGAATGCTGATCGAACCCGACCAGCAAGAGGCGGCCGACAGGCGAGGCGATTTCCCCTCCGCATTCCCGTCAGCATCGCCCACCGCATCGATAGCTCAGCGCGCCCTGGCTGCCCTCGTGGATGGCGTTGTCCTGGCAACGGCGCTGGCGGCCTTTGCCGCAATTTTTCTTCGTCTGAACCCCACCCTGAACCCGGTTCGCGGACCGCTCCCTATGCACGCCGGACCAACGCTCGCCGCTGCGCTCACCGTGGTCGCCGTCCTGCTGTGGAAGGCTTACGAATTCTTGTTTGTGGTATATACCGGGTCGACTCCCGGACTTCGCGCCGCCCGGCTGCGCCTGGTAGAGTTTGACGGCTCGCCCCTCAATCGCCGCTTGCGCCGCTGGCGCGTGCTGGCGTCATGTCTCTCCGCGTTTTCCGCTGGGCTCGGCTATCTCTGGTGCGTTCTTGACCAGGACGGTTTGTGCTGGCACGACCGCATCACCCGCACCCACGTCCAGTCGCAGGGCCCCACGAGATAAGAAAAGCCCCGGCCGTCGAGCGACCGGGGCGCTGATTTAACTGGGTGAACTAACTCTCCGATGGTGTGTGCGGATGCCGCTGGCACCCGCCGCCACAGCACCCCATCGCGGTTTTACCACCCTTGGCTTCGCTGCAGCTTTTGCCTTCTGGGCAGCACTTGCCGTCCGCACAGCAGCCGTTCTTCTTGCATTCCTTCATCGCCGCTTTCATGTCTTTACCATCGCAGCAGGACTTGCCATCTTTCATTGCGCACTTGTCTTTGTTGCAACAGGCTGCGGCATCCTTGGCATCGGCCGCGGCGTTATGGCAGCAACCTTTGTCGTCATTCCCGGCCACGTTCTGATGACAACATGCCTGGGCGTGCGGAGCCGGTGTAGAGTTCGGTGCCGCCGGCGTGTCCTGCGCCCAGCCAACCAGCGACAGGGCCAAAATCAAAGCAAACAATCTGAATTTCATAAGATCTCCTTATCAAAGTTATGAGAACCGTTGAGACGCTTGGCCAGCTTGAAGGCCGCGGAAAGAGAGTTGGGAACTTAGGGAAGGAGTTTAGACCCGGAAAACCATATCAAGCAGGCCTGGTGGAGGACCAGGCGCGACCGCAGTCGCCGGAGAAGCGTGCGACTTTGCATCGCTAGACGGGATGAGTCCGGCAATCTCCGCAGGGGTAACGTCTCGCGAAAGTTTGTCTCCGGCACTCGCGGGTGCGGGCACGCTCTGCGGCCCCTGCTGGAAGCAGCAGCGATGCTGATCCTGACACGGCATACTGCTGGCAGCGAACTCGAGCCGAGCCCTATCCGAGGCGGTCTTGCCGAGCCCCGGACAGCACGGATGATGGCCAGCTGGCATAACGTGGTGGTGCGCGGCCATTTGCCGGACGACGGACTCAGCCATTTCCCGCGCTGGATGCACGTGTCCGGCATGCATGGCGAGCATCGGAGCCATAGCCATCTCTGCCCAGGCCACCATGGCCACAAGTAGCGCCGCCGCAATGGACTTCTTCAACATCCGGTTCTTAGTGTCGCAGATCGAAGTATCGCAGATCGACCGAAAACTGGCTGTGACGACCATCACGGGTATGGGCGCCTTTTTGAGTCGGTTTTGAAAGGGCACGGCTTCAGCCGTGCCGTAGCCGTCGGTTTTCATTGCGGCTTTAGCCGCTGAGGGACGGCAATTCTCACGCTGCGCCACTACCTCATCACGGCCCGGCTTGACTCCCGCAGGGCAGGGGCCCCGACCTGCCAGCGCGGGGCTCTATCCCACCAGATTCTCGAGCGCCTGCCGCAACTCGCGGAAACGAAAGGTATACCCGCTCGCCCCAAGTTTGCCGGGCTCAACCCGCTGGCTGGCGAGCAGCAATTCCTCCGCGGCCGTCTTGCCGAAGGCTAGTCGCAGCGCAAACTCCGGCACTGGGAAAAATGCTGGGCGTCCCAAAACCGAGGCCAGCACCTTTGTAAACTCCGCATTGCGCACCGGATTCGGCGCCACCAAGTTCACCGGCCCACTCACCGGCCCTTTCCCCAGGCCACTCACCGGCCCAGCGACCGACTCCGTGCCGATCGCGTGATGAATTCCCCCCACGATGTCGTCCACATGGATCCAGCTCCACCACTGCTGCCCCGATCCAATCCGGCCGCCCAGCCCGAGTTTGAACGGCATCAGCATATTTGCAAGCGCTCCGCCCTTCGCGCTCAGCACCAGCCCAATCCGGATGTTCACCGTGCGGATGCCTGCCTCCGCCGCAATTCGGCTGGCATCCTCCCACTCGCGACAAACCTCGGCCAGAAATCCCTGCCCCGCCGGACTCTCTTCGCGTAGAAGTTCGTCGCCGCGACTCCCGTAGAGCCCAATCGCCGACGCGCACACCAATACGCGCGGCTTCGCCTCACTCTGCGCCAAAGCGGCACTGAGGTGGCGGGTTCCCAGTACCCGGCTGTCGCGAATCGCACTCTTCTTTTCGTTGGTCCACCGTCCCACCACGCTTTCCCCGGCCAAGTGGACCACCGCATCGAACCCCGAAACCGCAGTCGGCGACAACGGCGCCAGAGGATCCCATGAAACCTGCCCCGCATTCTGAGCCCGACCCCGCACCAGGCGCACAATCTGCGTACTCTGGGGCTCGAACGAAGCCAGAAGCGCCGTCCCAATCGGCCCTGAAGCTCCACTGATCAGTACTCTTTGCAAGTCACTCCTCCCGAAGCCCGTGTGGCGCGGGCGCCTCGCCCGCGTTGCCCTTTCCGGACAGCTTAATACCGGGTCAAGGTAGTGCCGTCTCCGTACTTTACCAGCCCAAAGGCCTTTCTCGGCGACCTCGGCATCCCGGCGGTGAAATAGTATTCCGGTGCGCTAAAATCGATCATGGCGACGTTGCGGGAACAGATCGCGACCAATGTGCTCACGGCCACCCGTTTCCGTGAGCTCATGCGGAAGCTGCGCGAGAACCGTCCTCACGACGATCTCGGCCTCGTCAAGAAAGCCTACGAATTCTCCCAGAAACACCACGCCGGACAACACCGCGCCTCCGGCGAGCCCTACCTCGTGCATCCCCTCGAAGTCAGCAACGTCCTCGCCGACATGAAAATGGATTCCGTCTCCATCGCCGCCGGCCTTCTCCACGACTCCGTCGAAGACACCTCCGTCACCGCCGTTGAAATTCGCCAGGAATTCGGCGAACAGGTCGCCCACATCGTCGAAGGCGTCACCAAGATCAGCAAAATCGATTTCTCTTCCCGGGAAGAAGCGCAAGCCGAGAACCTCCGCAAAATGATGCTCGCCATGGTCGACGATATCCGCGTCGTCCTCATCAAGCTCGCCGACCGCCTCCACAACATGCGCACCCTCGAACATCTCGATCCCGAACGCCGGCAGAAAATCGCCCAAGAGACGCTCGACATCTACGCTCCTATCGCGCACCGTCTCGGCATGGGCAAGATTCGCGGCGAACTGGAAGACCTCGGTTTCAAATACGTCGATCCCATCGGCTACGAACAGGTCCGCGCCGCCGTCGAGTCGCGCCGCAAAGAGGGCGAAGCCTTCATGGCGCGGGTCGAGGGTGTTCTGCGCGACGGCCTCAAAGAAGCCGGCATTACCGGCCGCGTCGAGAGCCGCATCAAACGCCTCTACAGCGTCCACAAGAAGTTGCAGCGCCAGCGCATCAGCGTCGACCAGGTTTACGACCTCTGCGCCATGCGCGTCATCACCAAATCCGTGCAGGATTGCTACGCCGTTCTCGGCATCATCCACAACCTCTGGCGCCCCGTCCCCGGCCGTATCAAGGATTTCATTGCCATGCCGCGGCCCAACCTCTACCAGTCGCTGCACACCTCCGTCATCACTGAGAACGGCGAGACCTTCGAAATTCAGATCCGCACCGAAGAAATGCACAAGATGTGCGAAGAAGGCATCGCCGCCCACTGGAAATACAAAGACGGTCCCGTCTCGGCCGAGGACGAGCAGCGTCTGGCATGGCTCCGGCAGGTCGTAGAGTGGCAGCGCGACGTCTCCGATCCCAACGAATTCCTCTCCACCCTGAAAGTCGACCTCTACCCCGAGGAGGTTTACACTTTCACGCCCAAGGGCAAGGTCCTGGTTCTGCCGCGCGAGTCCACGCCCATCGACTTCGCCTACTCTATCCACACCGAAGTCGGCCACAGTTGCACCGGCGCCAAGGTCAACGGACGCATGGTTCCCCTCCGCCACAAGCTCCATTCCGGCGACATCGTCGAAGTCATCACCCAGCCCGGACACAAACCCAGCCGCGACTGGCTCGCCGTCGTCAAGTCCTCCCGCGCCCGCAACAAAATCAAGCACTGGCTCAACGTTCACCAGCGCGAGCGCGCCATTGAAATCGGAAAGAAGCTGATCGAAAAGGAAGCGCGCAAATACCGCATCTCGCTCAAGGAAATCAAGGAAGCCGACCTGCAAAGAGCGGCCACCGAATACGGACTCGGCCGTCCCGACGACCTGATGGCCGGCATCGGCTACGGCAAGTACTCAGCCCGCCAGGTGCTGGCGAAATTCGCGCCCGCCGGCGCCGAACCGATGTCCGAAACCGAGGAACAGGCTGCATCCCAAGGCATATCGAGCGGCATTTCGAGCGTGGTGCGCCGCGTCTTCGGCGGCGACAGCAACGCCATCGTAGTCCGCGGACAAGGCGACCTCCTCGTCTATCGTGCCCGCTGTTGCAACCCCATTCGCGGCGAGGCCATCGTCGGCTATGTCACCCGCGGCAAAGGCGTTGCCGTCCACTCCATCAACTGCCCCAACGTCACCAATCTTCTCTACGAACCCGACCGCCGCATCGATGTGCTCTGGGCCGGCGACAAAGACGGCCAACCCGTTTCCTATCCCGTCAAAATCACTCTGCTCTGCGACGACCGCTGGGGCATGCTCAAACAAATCACCGCCGTAATCAGCGACACCAAAACCAACATCCGCAACATGGAATCCCGCAGCCAGAACGGCCAAGCCAGCGTAGACGTAGTTCTCGACATCGCCGACCTCAAACACCTCCAGAAAATCATTGACGGAGTCCGCCAGATCCCCGGCGTCCACGACGTCCAGAGATTGCAGAAGATCTAGAGCTGGTTTCACAAATCGGTTTTGGGTAGGGTACGGCTTCAGCCGTGCCGCTCAGGCCCCCGGAAGAATACCTATTCTTTCTCCGCGCTCTCAGCGCCCTCTGCGGTTAAATGCTTTTCCGGCCGCAGCAACGGAAACAGAATCACATCCCGAATCGAATGCGAGTCGGTAAGCAGCATCGCCAACCGGTCCACTCCCAAGCCCACCCCGCCCGCCGGAGGCATGCCATAACTAAGCGCGTTTATATAATTTTCGTCCATCTGGTGGGCTTCTTCGTCGCCGCGTTCGCGTTGTTCTAATTGCGACTCGAATCTTCGCCGCTGATCTTCGGGATCGTTCAGTTCGCTAAACCCGTTGGCGATTTCCATCTTCCCGGCGAATATCTCAAAACGTTCGGTCCAGTCCGGCTCATCCGGCTTCTGCTTTGACAGCGGCGAGACCGCTGTGGGGAATTCGTAGATGACCGTCGGCTGCATCAAGTGCTCCTCCGCCACCGCTTCAAAAAGATTCGCGATGGTCTTGCCCACCGGCTCCGCCGCGTCGTAGCTCAAACTAATCCCCGCGTCGCGCACGCGCCCGACCAGCGCCTCGACCGACCCGTACGCCGCGAAGTCGCTGCGCTCCGGCGTCGCGCCCGCTTTCTCCGGCCAGAAATGTACGATCGCCTCCCGCATCGTCATCCGCCGCCAGTTCGTGTGCGACCAGTCAATCTCATGCTCACCCCACTTCGTCCTCATCCCGCCGGTCACATCTTTCACCGCCTGCTCAATCGCGCCCTGCGTCGTGCCCAGAATGCCGAGATAATCCGTGTACGCCTGGTACGCCTCCAGCATGGTGAACTCAGGATTCCATCTCCACCCCAGCCCCTCGTTGCGGAAGTTGCGGTTGATCTCATACACGCGATCGAATCCGCCCACCGTCAGCCGTTTCAAATAAAGCTCCGGAGCGATCCTCAGAAACAGATCCATATCCAAAGTGTTGTGATGCGTCTTGAACGGACGCGCCACCGCCCCGCCCGCAATCGGATGCATCATCGGCGTCTCGACTTCCATGAACCCCTGCCCATCGAAATACCGCCGCAAAGATTGAACCAGTTTGCTGCGCTTCAAGAACACTTCCCGCACTTCCGGATTCATCACCAGATCCACGTAGCGTTGCCGGTAGCGCAACTCAACGTCAGTAAGCCGGTGAAATTTTTCCGGCAAAGGCAGCAGGTCTTTAGAAAGAAAAGTCAACTCCTCGGCATGAATGCTCAGTTCGCCCGTGCGCGTGCGAAACAAATATCCGCGAACCCCAATGTGATCGCCCAGGTCAAGCAGCTTCCAAAGTTCGAAGCCGGCATCGCCGACCGCGTCTTTCTTGACATAGATCTGCAGCCGCTGACCGTCCTGCTGCAAGTGCGCGAACCCGGCCTTCCCCATCAACCGGATCGCCATAATGCGTCCCGCAACCCGCACCGTCACCCGCGGAGCATCCAGTTCCTCCGTAGTCTGCCCGCCGTACTCGGCCAGAATCTGCGCCACGGTGTGGCTGTAGTTGAACTTCCGCGGATAGGCCGGATGCCCGAGAGCCTCAATCTTCTTCAGCTTCTCGCGCCGGATTTCATAAATGTTTTCGTCGAGTGCCAATGCGTGTCCTTGAGTTGCAGAGTAAGCGTTTCAGAACAAGCGTTCCGAGTAAGCTTCTGATTATAGACAACCCCGGGGGAGATTCCTGTCTCCAGATGCCGTGCCGACCATTGGCGCGACTGCCCAGACGCTGTGACCCAGGTCACAGCCTGCGCTTGTGGGCGAGAGCAGACTAGTTGTGGTCGCCCGGCCCGCTGCAATGCCATTTATGAGCTGCACGTCGACGCGCCTCCGACCAAACGGAAATTCCAGGAGAAACCCATGTCATTCACCAAACAGCAAGCACTCGACTACCATTCTTTGCCGCGCCCGGGAAAAATTGAAGTCACCCCCACAAAACCGTGCCGCACGCAACGGGATCTGAGCCTGGCCTATACGCCGGGTGTGGCTGTACCGTGCCTGGCGATTGAGAAGAATCCGCAGGACGCCTTCAAGTACACGGGACGTGGAAATCTAGTCGCCGTGGTCACTAACGGAACCGCCGTTCTCGGCCTGGGCGACATCGGACCCCTCGCTGGCAAGCCCGTCATGGAGGGCAAGGCTGTCCTCTTTAAACGCTTCGCTGACGTGGATGTCTTCGATATCGAGGTCGGCAGCAAAAATCCCGACGATGTCATCAAGTTATGCCAACTTCTGGAGCCGACTTTCGGCGGCATCAACCTCGAAGACATCAAGGCTCCGGAGTGTTTCTACATCGAAGAGACCCTGAAGAAGACGATGAAGATTCCGGTCTTCCACGACGACCAGCACGGCACCGCCATTATTTCCGGCGCCGCGTTATTGAACGCTCTGGAAGTGGTGAACAAGGACATCGCCAAAATAACTCTCGTCGTCAACGGTGCCGGTGCCTCGGCCATAGCCACTGCCGAGCATTACATTCGGCTGGGCATGAAGCGGGAGAACATCATTCTCTGCGACACCACGGGAGTGGTTTACAAGGGCCGCACGAAAGGCATGAATCCATATAAAGAGCGCTTCGCCCAGGACACCAAGCTGCGTACGCTGGCGGAGGCTATGGTGGGCGCCGATATGTTCCTCGGACTTTCCGTCGGTGGCGTGGTCTCGCAGGACATGGTGCGCTCAATGGCGCCCCGTCCAATTGTCATCGCCATGGCGAATCCCGATCCGGAGATTACCTACGAGGACGCCAGAGCCTGCCGCTCCGACGTCATCATGTGCACCGGCCGCTCGGATTATCCCAACATGGTGAATAACGTTCTGGGCTTCCCCTTCATCTTCCGTGGGGCCCTCGACGTGCACGCTACCGCCATCAACGATGAGATGAAGCTGGCCGCAACTCATGCCCTGGCCAGCTTGGCCAAAGAGGACGTACCCGACTCCGTCTGCCGTGCCTATGGAGTGGAGCGGCTGAAGTTCGGTCCCGATTACCTGATTCCTAAGCCGTTCGACCCGCGCGTGCTGATCTGGGAGGCCTCCGCCGTGGCCGAAGCTGCCATGCGCACTGGCGTAGCCCAGCAGCCGGTCGACCTCAAGGAGTACCGCGAACAACTCGAACGTCGTCGCGGGAAGGCCCACGAGATCTCGCGGATAATGATTCGCAAAGCGCAAGCCAAGCCTAAATCTGTGGTCTTTCCGGAAGGAGAGAATGAGAAAATCCTGCGCGCTTGTTACACCCTGATGGAGGAGAAAATTGCTGTCCCCATCCTCTTGGGGAAAGCCGCGGTGATACAAGCTAAGGCACTCGATCTGGGGCTGGATCTGAAGGACGTGCGCGTCATTAATCCACCAGAGTCTCCGCTCCGCGAAGCCTACATTCAGGAACTCTGCCGGCTGCGGCAGCGTCGGGGTGTAACCCTGAGCGAAGCCCACCGGCGGATCAATGACCGCAACGTTTTTGCTTCCATGATGGTGCGCATGGGGGATGCCGACGCGCTGGTCTCCGGCGTCGCGCAGAACTACCCCGACGCGATCCGTCCGGCGCTGCAGATCGTGCGCATGCGCGAAGGGCTGCACACGGTTGCGGGGTGCTATGCCATGATCACACGCAAGGGCGACATTTACTTCATGGCTGACACCACCGTGAATGTCGATCCCACGGCGGAAAATCTGGCGGAAATCGCCCTCTGCGCCGCCGAAACGGCTCGCCGTTTCGACGTCGTACCACGGATTGCGATGCTCTCGTTTTCCAGCTTCGGGAGCACCAAGCACCCGCTTTGCGAGAAAGTTCGCAAAGCTGTCGATCTCCTGCACAAGGCGGACCCAACCCTCGTGGTGGACGGCGAGGTAATGGCCGACATTGCCGTCTCCCCGGAAATGCTGGAGGAGATGTATCCTTTCAGCGCTCTCAAGGGTGGCGCCAACGTGCTCATTTGCCCCGACCTCAATTCCGCCAACATCGCTTACAAGTTGCTGGCCAAGATCGGTGGCGCCGAAGCCATTGGTCCCATTCTCATGGGGATGAGCAAGCCGGTGCATCTGCTGGCGCGAGGCGCAGAGGTGGAAGAGATCGTCAACATGGCCGCAATCGCGGTTATCGATGCGCAGGAATTAGAGCGCTCGGAGTGGCCGGCAACAGAGGTCCGAAAGCCGGTGGCAGTGGCCGACTGAGAGCTGAGAGAGCAGAACGAATTGGCTGTGTTGACAAGTCAACACAGCCAATTTTCTTTCCTGAGCGGGTTCCAAGTCAACGACTACCGGGCCACCGATCCAATGACCACCGCCCGGTACCCGTCAGAAATGTCTCGCCCTGCGTCTTTTTGGCCGTGTTGGGGGCTTGCGCGACCCTTCGCGGTGTATGCCACGCCGTAGTTCGTCGTGGCCCTCCGAGCAAACTACGCTAGGAGGCAGCCCTCACCGATGTCTGCTCCAGGCGAAGCATTTCCTGTCCCTTCTCGTAGGTGCGGATCGCAACCGGTTTCAGCCAGAACAGTGCCAGGAACGCGGCGACCACGTTGCAGGCAATCATGACCCAGAAAATATCCATCCACGAGCCGGTCTTGACACTGGCCATGGCGGCCACCGGTCCGGCGAAGACGGACGCCAAACCTTTGGCCGTGTAGACAATGCCGTAGTTGGTCGTGGCCCATTTCTTGCCATACAGGTCGCCAACGATGGACGGGAAGAGCGAAAAGATCTCGCCCCATCCGAAGAAGCACAGGCCAGTCATCAGGACGAACCACACCGGATGACTGATCAACGCGAGCAGGCCCAGGACGGCCAGGCCCTGGGAGAGGAACGCGATGAACATGGTGTTCTCACGCCCTATGTGATCGGAAACCCAACCCCAGAATGGCCGGCAAAGGCCGTTCAGGATGCGGTCCAGTTCGATGGCCACGACCAGTGCCGACATTCCCCACAAGATGATTACCTTGTCGACGTGGTAGAAAATGGCGATGGGTTTGATCTGGGCAGTGACCACCAGACCACCGAAGGCGACCAGCGTCATCATGATGTAAATGACGTAGAACGATGGTTGCCCCAGCATCTGCCAGTAAGTCATATCGTAGCCGGATGTTCTCACTTTCGCGCTTGCTTGCGTCCATCCCTTAGGCATCCAGCCTTTGGGCGGAGCGACGATCAGCATGGCGGCGGCGAAGCAGATAATGCCCTGTACAACGCCCCAGAAGATGAAAGTGTGCTGGTATCCGGAGACTTTCATCATCTTGGCGATCGGCGCCACGGTCAGTGCAGTTCCCAGGCCGTACGCGCCAGCGGTGAACCCGGCGCACATGCCGCGGTGATCGGGGAACCACTTCAGCGAGTTGCCCATGCAGCCGCCGTACACAGCACCGGCGCCGACGCCACCGAGCGCGTACCAGAAATACAGTGCATGCAGGTTGGCCGCCACCCCCGATCCGATCCAGCTAACGCCGACCAAGATGCCGCCGATACCGATGACCAGACGAGGGCCAAGGCGATCGATGAGGTAGCCCTCGAACGGCACCAGCCAGGTTTCGCAAAGGATAAATGCGGCGAAGGCCACCTGGACGGCAGCCAGGGTTGCGTTCATGCTTTTCGTTAAGGGCGTAGTGAACAAGGTCCAGGCGTATTGAAGATTGGCGATGGCCATCATCGCGATCACGCCTGCGATGAGTTGAACCCAGCGGTTGACGATCTTGGGCTCTGTAGGAACTGCGGAGGTCACGTTCGTGGCCACAGGCATCCTCCTCGGAGATTGTCAGAATTGTTCGCCTCTACTTGCTCAGCACTCCTTATCGGAAAACATCTGCCTAAATGAAAGCCCGCCCTTACAGGGCGGGCGGGGTATCAGTATCAGCCTTCGATTTCTTTCTGGAGCGGAATGATTCCCGGCACCAGCCACTTCTCCCACATCTCGTCGATCTTGTTCTGGAAGTATTCGATATCTTCCTCGATAAAGTGCGCGAACCTTCCCTGCTTGAGCAAGTAATCACGAACCGGAAGACGTTTGAATTTGCCGTTCGCAATATCCTTGGTCTTCCCGTAGAGCGATAGCTTACCACATTCGATCTCATACAGAGGCCAAATGCCGGTGTTCACGGCCAGTTCGCCCAGTTCGAACGAAAGCACGGGATCGAAGTCCCAGCCTTTCGGGCAGGGGTTGAGGCAGTGGATGAAGGTCGGACCGCCGATCGATAGCGCCTTGCGAACGTTGTTCATCGCCTGCAGCGGGTAGGAGGTAGAAATGGTTCCTACATACTTCACTGTGGGATGGCCAGCCATTATCAACGGCGCCATGTTCTTTTTCCAGCGGTGATTCATGATGCGCTTCACTTTTCCTGGCGTGCTGAACGAGGTGTTGACGCCATACGGCGATGTCCCGGAAATCTGGATATCGGTATTGGCATACGACTCGTTGTCGTACATCAGGATCAGCAGGTTGTAGTCGGGATGGCACATGGTGGCCGAAATGGCGCCCAAGCCCATGTCCGCGCCGCCGCCATCGCCGCAGAAGGCGATGACGTTGATGGGTTCGTCCTTCATGACCCCCTTGCGCATCTGGACGCGGAATGCCGCCGCCGCTCCCAGTGCGCTGGAGCCCGAACTGCCCAGTTGCGTGTGCATCCAGGGGACGCCCCACGGGGTCGCGTAGTAAGAAGTGTTAGCCACGTACATACACCCAGTGCTGCCCAGAACGACCGTTCTGGGTCCCGCGGCCTTCGCCATCAATTTCATGATTTGCGCAGACTCGCAGCCCTGGCAGGTGCGGTGGCCGGACGTGTAGTACTCCTCTTG
>Ga0181523_10000486_pt1 | contig 44991 bp, 33 predicted proteins | sample PEATcosm2014_Bin_43_FD_119752 | JGI IMG/M metagenome (GOLD analysis project Ga0181523, IMG submission 119752) | Peatland microbial communities from MTU Mesocosm Facility, Houghton, MI, USA - PEATcosm2014_Bin05_30_metaG | ecosystem: Environmental > Terrestrial > Soil > Wetlands > Peat | place... | reverse complement strand
TGATCCATTAGCGCCTGAGAACTGCTCTTCTCCCGGTTATTTGGTTGGGAGGAACGGTGAATCGGCAGATGCAGAAACGCTTATTGGACCCAAACGGACCCAGATTGCTTTTACTGGTTCCTTGTAAACCATTCAAAAGAATGGCGGGGACGACGAGACTCGAACTCGCGACCTCTGCCGTGACAGGGCAGCGTTCTAACCAACTGAACTACGTCCCCACTCGCCAAATCAACGAGATGCGCAATCGCCAGTGTTTATGCGGCCTTGCGCGGATTGCATGCCGTGCATGGAATTGCCTTGGTTGCCCAAAAGAGCGCGCTTCCTGTCCGAACCGCCTCCAAATTTCAGCATGAACGCTCATATACCGAATTCATATTACCACAACGTTTAGAGCGGAGTGCGTCGTGGCGACCAATCCCACAACGACTCCATGTCCCATCCAAAGGGTGCCGGGTTTTTATAACCAGCCCTTATGAGCTTCTGCCGAAAAGTCATCAGACGAAAGGCATTCTGCTCGCTACGGTGAACCAGAAGCAGCGATTGCTGATCTCTACCGGAGGTTCTTATGTCAAATCTGCCCCACGCCCAGGCTCCGAAACGGGAGTCCGATCCATTCAGTCCCTAGAAAAACACGACTCGAAGCTATCCAGTGATCGCGACCTACCAGCCCCGCTTTCTCACCCCTTGTAGTTCAGCGCCTTCACCCCCAAGAACTTTGCCGCTCCTCCCAGTTCTTCCTCAATCCGCAGCAACTGGTTATACTTGGAAATTCTGTCGGTGCGCGACGCTGAGCCGGTCTTGATTTGTCCCACTCCAGTCGCCACCGCAAAGTCCGCGATGAACGTGTCTTCGGTTTCGCCGGAACGATGCGAGATTACTGACGTATATCCGTTGCGGCGGCCCAGGTCGATCGCGTCCAGCGTCTCGCTGACCGTTCCAATCTGGTTCAGCTTGATCAGAATCGAGTTAGCAATTCCCTTCTCGATGCCCTTGGCGAAGATCTCGATGTTAGTAACGAAAATGTCATCGCCCACCAGCTGAATCTTGCCGCCCAGTTCTTCGGTCAGCAGCGCCCAGCCGTCCCAGTCGTTTTCCGAGAGCCCGTCTTCGAGCGACACGATGGGATAGTCTTTCACCCATTTTTCGTAATACCGAACCATGTCTTCCGAACTCTTGGCCGACTTGTCGGATTTCTTGAAAACGTATTTTCCGTCCTGATAGAACTCGCTGGCCGCCGGATCGAGCGCAATTGCGATGTCTTCACCCGGCTTGTAACCCGCCTGCTGAATCGCCTCCACTACGACTTCAATGGCCTCCACGTTCGACTTCACCGACGGAGCAAAGCCGCCCTCGTCGCCGACCGACGTGTTGTAGCCGCGCTTTTTCAGCACGCCCTTGAGCGTATGGAAAACCTCCACGCCCCAGCGCAGCGCTTCGGAAAACGACGGCGCGCCCACCGGCATCACCATGAACTCCTGGAAGTCGACGTTGTTATCGGCGTGCGCGCCGCCGTTGAGGATGTTCATCATCGGCACGGGAATGGTGTTAGCGGCAGCCCCGCCGAGATAGCGATAAAGCGGCAACTCGAAGGCTCTGGCCGAAGCGCGCGCCGCGGCCATCGAAACGGACAGGATCGCGTTCGCTCCCAGCCGTCCCTTGTTGGGCGTGCCATCCAACTCGATCAGCCTAGCGTCGAGCGCCCCCTGGTCGGCTGCATCCGCCCCAGCGAGGGCTTCTGCGATCTCGCCATTGACGTTCGCAACTGCCTGCAGAACGCCTTTGCCGAGGAACTTGCTCTTGTCGCCATCCCGCAATTCGACGGCCTCATGCTCGCCAGTGGACGCGCCACTCGGCACAATGGCGCGCGCGCTGGCGCCGCCATCCAGATAGATTTCAGCTTCAACCGTCGGATTGCCACGCGAGTCCAGCACTTGGCGTCCGCGAATAGCAGCAATACTTGTAAGAGGCATAAGTGCGTCCTTTATTTGTCTGATGGATTTAAAAACATGGTCCCTAATCGTAGAGACGCGGCCTGCCGCGTCTCCCGCGCAACCAAGGATTATATCGGACGGAGAAGGACTCGGCCTGTGCTCTGTGACCACTTGATCGAATTGCCCACCGGGCCCTCCCCGTACCCCATCCGTTATTGTTCCTGAAATCCACCTCGCTTAAAGTCGGACTCAACATGAAGAACCGCAGCGAAACTCTGGAAACCGGTTCGCGCGCCCCGGATTTTTCCCTGGGAGCGGCCAACCGTGAGGGCACGTTCACGCTCGGCGACCTACTTGCGCAAGGCACGCTGATTCTCGAATTTCTACGCGGCACCTGGTGACCGAACTGCGTGAAGCGCATGACTCAGTTCGAGTCACGGAGACCGGAGATTGAAGCAGCGGGAGCGCAGTTGGCATTCCTTGCCGCCGAGAAGCGCGACGGCGTCTGGAAGCCGGGAAGGTTTTTAGAGAAGCATCCCATCGCCGGCCTCTTTCTTCTCGATGAGGATCGGGCCGTGACCAAAGCTTATGGGCTCCATCACGCGCTGGGCGCCGATGCCATCAATATCGCGCATCCGGCGACGCTTGTCATTTGTCGCGACGATGGTCGCGACAACGATCGCAACGGTGTTGTCCGTTACATCTATCGCGGCGATAACCAGCTCGATCGGGCGCCGCTCGATGAGGTTCTGGAAGCGTTGGTTAGGCTTTGAGTCGGACTTTGAACTGGGCCCTGCAAGACATGCGCAATTGAATTCCGGAGGCAAGAGGTCCCATGAAAAAAACTCTTTCGCTGACCGCGCTCATCCTGACCGCAAGTTTCGCCTGCGCGCAAACCGCCCTGCCCACCGGCACTGCCGTCAAGATGAAACTCGAGACGACACTCGCAACTTTCAGTTCGAAAGCCGGAGACCCGTTCTCGGCCCGAGTCACTGAGCCGGTCGTCCTCGACGGCAAGACCGTGATTCCGATCGGCACAACGGTCGAGGGCCGCGTCACTAAAACGAATGAACCGCGCCGCATTGCCGGCAAGCCGACCATCGCCATTTTTCCCGAAAATCTCGTCCTTCCGAATGGCGATCGGTTCATGCTGAACGCCACGCTGGTTGACACCAACGCTCATCACGGCACCGACGTCAACACGGAAGGTCAGTTCAAAGGCGCGGGCCACGACGGTAAAGATCTCACCGAAATCGGCATGGGCACCGGAGGAGGAATGCTCGTCGGCGGTTTGGCGGGCGGCGGCAAAGGCCTTCTCATCGGCGCAGCCGTCGGCGCCACCGTGACGGTTACGCACTGGCTCGGGAAGCATCGTTCCGCCATGCTCCCTGCAGGCACAGAGTTGGTCATGGAATTGAGCCGTCCAATGACCATGACAACGACAACGGCCAGCGCCAGCAGCGGCCAGTAGAAAAGGACCAGGTTTCAAAGTTGCAACTATGCAACGTTTCAAGGAAACCAGAAGGTTGGCAATCCGAACCGCGCCAAATCATTGAAACGCCGAAACTTTGAAACCTCGCCTTCACCCGCCCACAGCCGCCAAGTCCTCTTCCGCCAGCAACTCCAGTTCGATCCATCCTTCCACGGGCAAGGCGTCGACCGGCAGATGCTTCTGCCACACGCTGAAACGCAGGCGCAGCCGGACGGTCAGCACATCCGAGCTTTTCGGTCCTCGCACTTTGTCAATCTGAAGTGGAGCCGCAAGCAGCCACGAGAGCGGCAGGCGAAACTCAAAATTCCGGACCAGCGCCACCCGCGCAACATCATTCGCCTCCATCGAATCCGCCATCGCCGTGTCTTTCCCCTGCGTCACCTTCCACGACTGTATGCGGCCTTGATCCACGGCCGCATCCAGGCGCAGTTCACGCCGCGGCTTGGCGGCATGGTTGGCCCACGACTCCAGATTCACCACCACTTCGAACGCTTCTTCCGGCACTTTGCCGACGAATTCCAGCCGGCCGTATACATACTCCTCGTCGATCCCCGCGAAGACTTCATCCAGCAAAAACTGCTTGCCGTGCATGGCGCCCGAGCGCTGATCGGCCGTGTAACGCGCTGCCCCCATCCACTCGAAGTAGCGCACCCGGTCGCCCAACACGCGCGGATGAATATAGGCGGTCTGCGGCGTGAACGACGGCCGGGCCACTCCCGCCGTAATCGGCTGCGCCAGATAGTCCGGCGGGCTGCCGCCCAACGCCTGGTAAACATTCGACAGGTGTTTGCGGTAGAGTTCGTCGAATTCGCGATCGTTCGCCGAGTGGTGCTCCGGTCCGTACCACCAGTTCCAGTCGCTGCCTTCGGCGATCATGATCTCTTCAAACGCCAGCTGGCGTTGCTTCTCGGTTGCGCCCGCCGCCGACTGCGCATAAAAATTGCGCGCGTGATACAGGTAATCCCAAGCCTTGTTGTCCTCCGGCGCTCCAATCCAAATGTTGAAGTTCGCGTTGATCCACGACCCCGGCACCAGCGACTTCAGTGGACTGACATTCTTGTGGCGCGCAATCGCCTCCGTCATCGTCACTGCTTCGATACCCGGATCCTTCTGCAGCCCGTCATAGAATCGCCGCAGGAACTCCCGCCCCGAGTGCGGGTAATATTCCCAGGCATTCTCGCCATCCAGAATGATGGCGACCACGGCGTCCTGCCCATTGGCAAGAACCGGCTTCGCCGAGTCTTTAATCTTTTGGATGAGATTAGTGGCCGCCTCTTGTGGCGGCATTCCCGAATACACGAATCCGATCAGATCGGAGAGCGTGTGGTCGCGAAAGAGCAAGTTCATCCAGGTATCGGTATTGGCGTCTTCGTAGCGATAAATCGTGTACAGCCGGTTCGCCCCATCCGAATTCAGATAACCGTTACCGTCGCGTATGAAATTTATCCCCAGGCTCCGAGCGAGCACGCCCTCGTCGGTGGCCATCCAGCGCACGCCCAGCTGGTGCGCAATCGCCAACGTCTGTTCTGATACGCTGCCCTCCGACGGCCAAACTCCTCGCGGCCGTACTCCAAACACTTTTTTGTGCAGATCCAGCCCGCGCTGCAATTGCTCGCGAGCGTCCTCAGGATAGCGATAGCGGTTCTGCGGCAAGGCCAGCCCAGGCGACGAAACTGCCCCCATCTGCGTGTCGCACACCAGCGGCAGAATGGGATGATAAAAAGGCGAAGTCGAAATCTCGATCAGGCCTTTCTTAGCCGCCTCCGCATGCGCCGGCAGAACCCGGCCTAGGAGTTCGCGCTCCCGGGTAATCACCAACCGCTGGTCTTCGAGCGTATAGTTCCGGCCTTTGCGGATCAGTTCCGCAATGTCTTTCTCCAGCAGAAAGTACTCGTCGAACCATCCAATCTGCGAGAGCACCTGCAAGTCGGTGAAATCCTGAGCCTGAAAATATTTCTCGGCGCGCTCGGGAGAATCCCCCGCCCCGCGAAATTTCTCCCACAGCTCGTGATACCGCGGATAGCGCCCGATGATATTCGCCGGGTTCGCCTGAAACAGGTATTGCAGCGCAAACCGCCGCTCCCGCTCGGTCAAATCTTTTGCCGGCTTGGTCGCCACCTGCAGAAAAGGATCCTGAGCGTCGCCCGAAACATAGTCCTGAATCTGCGTCATCAGCGAAGGCACCAGATTGAAGGTCTGATGCACCTGCGGAAACTCGTCCAGCAGTTTCACCATCCCGTAGTAGTCTTTCAACGCATGGAGCCGCGTCCAGGGCAGGCGATACTGCCCCGTCACCAGGTCTTTGTAGAACGGCTGGTGCTGGTGCCACAGCATGACAACTCGCAGTTGAGCCATGACTTTGTGACTCCACCTAACCCATCGGCAAATTGTCAGTTTAACCCACATTTCCTGGTTGAGGTCCGGGTACGCGAGGACGATACTTTTGTGTCGAGGTGATTAGCGGATAGCTATGAGATTCCGTAGCACAGTCAGGCCACAACTGCGAGGTTAGAGATGCGAAAAATGAACACAATCGGCTTCTTGTTGGTCGCTGCAACCGCGTCAATGGTCGGTTGCTCCAATCATAAGCCGGAGAACTCTGCTGAACCGCAGTTCGACCTTGCGGCCCACTGCCTGTCCAAAGAGGCCATAACCAAACAACGGGCACAACGGGCACTCCCCTGCAACGCCGACGTGCTATTACGGAGGTTTGACCAGAGCTCCGTGGCTAACTTCGATAAGGCCATGCTTTCGGCGAAGCACGGGCAAGTGTTTTTGCCTCCGAAAGAGTATTCGGACGTTGTGGACTGCGGCAAACCGGCTGTTCCCGGCCTCATTAGGCTAATCACCAACAGAGACGGGTATATCGGCGATGCGGCATGGGGTGCTCTGGACGAGATCACGAACAGGAGATTTGGAACGCACGAGCCCGCTCCCAATCCTCCTGACGCTGTACAGCGGGCTGCCGTGGCTGAGAAGTATCAGAAGTGGTGGGAGGAGAACAAGGCGAAGAGCGAGACCGACTGGCTCCTCGCCGATATTGGGTTGAATGACGAACAGGGTTGGGCAGCCATCTACAAGCTGGGAGTATCGGGAGATCGTGCAGCCATTCCGGCCCTGAAATCCTTGTTGGGGAACATATATCTCGGACCACGGGCGGCCGTGGCGTTGGCCTGGTTGGGCGACGAGAGCGCCGTGCCAGTTCTCGTAGACTACTACATGGCTAGTGACTCGGAGCCCTTGCGAGAGACCGGTATTTGCGAGGCATATGCTCTGACAGGCCAGACTATGAATTTCAACCCCAACGGTTCGCCAGAGGAACGCAAAGAGGCTCTTAAACGCTGGCATCGTTGGTACGAACAACGTGTGGGCGACTCGGGTACTGATCGTGTACAACCGAAATGAAGCCGGAGAATGGGCTTTACGAATCGGACCGATATACTCTATCCATGCCAGATCGACACCAGATTACGCAATCCCTCAGCCGTCCACTCTTCACCGCAGCCATCCTGCTCGCCGCATCTCTGGCCAGCGCCGCCAACCCTCCCGACCGTGTGCAGACGATGAATGGCGTGGTCGAAGGCAGCGGCAGGCAGAGCTCTGGAGTGCGCATTTTCAAAGGCATTCCCTTCGCCCAGCCTCCCGTGGGCGATTTGCGCTGGAAGCCACCGCAGCCGGTCCAGAACTGGAAGGACGTGCGCCAAGCCGTTCAGTTCGGACCGCGCTGCATGCAACATCCCGTCTTCGGCGACATGAATTTCCGCTCGAACGGGATGGGCGAAGACTGCCTCTACCTGAACGTTTGGACGCCCGCCAAGACGGCCAATGACAGTTTGCCGGTGTTGGTCTATTTTTACGGCGGAGGATTTTTAGCCGGTGACGGGTCGGAGCCGCGCTACGATGGCGAAAGCCTGGCCCAGAAAGGCATCGTCGTCGTCAACACCAACTACCGCCTCGCCGTGTTTGGATTCCTGGCTCACCCTGAACTAACGAACGAATCCCCCCACCACGCCTCTGGCGACTACGGCTTGCTCGATCAAAACGCCGCCTTGCAATGGGTGCAACAGAACATCGCAGCCTTCGGCGGCGACCCGAAACGAGTAACGATCGCCGGCGAATCGGCAGGGTCGGCTTCGGTCAGCGCGCACATGGTATCCCCTCTGTCGAAGAATCTGATCCATGGCGCCATTGGAGAAAGCGGGTCGATACTCTCCACCCTTCCCGCCGTCCCGCTCGCTCAGGCGGAACAGAAAGGCCTAGAGTTCGCCGCCAGCGTTGGCGCGACTTCTTTAGCGGCCCTCCGGGCGATGACGACCGAGCAGCTTTATGCGGCGACCCGCAAGCCCGATGAAGCAAGCATCAGGACGGGCGTGCCATCATTCCCCTTGACCGTCGACGGTTATTTCTTGCTTGAACCCGCCGCATCTGTTTTCGCCGCCGGCAAACAGGCGCACGTTCCTTTGCTGGTAGGGTGGAACTCAGAGGAAATGACTTGGCGGGCAGTGCTTGAGGGGCAAGCGCCGACGCTGGAGAATTATGACAAGGCGGTGCGCAGGCTTTATGGCAATCGCGCGGATGAGGTTTTGAAGTTATACCCGGCCTCCACGCCGGGCGAGTTAATCGAGTCAGCCACGGACTTGGCCAGCGATCGATTTATCGCGTACAGCACGTGGAAGTGGTTCGACCTGCAAACCCAGACCGGCGGCAGCCCGGTATACCGTTATCTCTACGCCCGCGCCCGCCCACCGATGACTCCTGAAATGGGCGACGCAGCGCCGGGTCTGGCCGGTGGCGTAGTCAAGGGCCCGGACGCGAAGGCCCACGCATTCCCGCCGGCCCGTGGCGCGGTGCACTCCGCGGAAATCGAGTATGCGCTGGGCAATCTCTCGACCAACAAGGTCTACGCCTGGACTCCCGAGGACTACAAGGTCTCCAATCTAATGCAGGAGTACTTTGCGAATTTCGTGAAGAAAGGAGATCCGAACGGACCAGGCTTGCCCGCCTGGCCGGCAGTCAAGAGCGGCAGCCCCGTTCTAGTCATGCGCCTGGATGTAGAATCGCGCGCCGAACCGGAGAAGCACCGCGACCGCTACCTGTTCCTCGACAGTTCCAAGTAAATAATGCCTGTAGAGACGCGGCTAGCCGCGTCTCTGTTCGCGCCGGAGACGGGGCAAGCCCAATCTCCAAAAAGCTTTGAAATCATGAACTCAAAAATCAAAGTCATCTTCTTCGACGTGGGCAACACGCTGCTCTTCCCCAATCGCGAGCGCATTCACGCGCCGCTAGCCAAACGCGGCATCGTGCCCGATAGCAAGCGCCTGCGCGATCTGGAATGCCGAACCAAGAATCGGTTCGATGCGATGATGACCAGCAACGGCAGCGCCGCCCACGGCTTTTGGTGGATGTTCTACTCCCAGTTGCTCTCCGAGATCGGACTTAAAGACGACGCCATCCGCGACCAACTCGTCGCCAGCATCAACGACTCCGGCAACTGGGACCAGATTCGCCCCGGCACCGCCGCACAACTAAATGAAATCGGCGAGCGCTACCAGATTGCGGTCATCTCCAATGCGGATGGCAGAATCAAAAACGTGTTGCAGCGGTGTGGAATCGCCCATTGCTTCCACACCATCACCGACTCCGGCCTCGTCGGATACGAGAAGCCGCACCCGGAAATCTTCCGCCACGCCCTGAAGAGCATGAATGCCGCGCCCGAAGAAAGCCTCTATGTCGGCGACATGTATTCGGTGGACTACCTCGGCGCGACCGGCGCAGGCATGCAAGCCCTGTTGATGGACGTCCCAGGCGCCTACCGCGACAAAGGAGTGCCGCGAGTGGAATCGCTCGAAGAGTTGCAGATCGCCCTGCGCGAAAGGCAGTCTAATTTCCCGTAGAGACGCGGCTTGCCGCGTCTCCCGCCGCAGAGTGAGACGGTGCAAGCCCCGCTACTACACCTCAATCACCTGGTGATCGTGGCAATCGGTATGCATCGTCTGATAAAGGTCGGCGAGCAGCCCCGTACCATACCGCGCCACAAAGCTCACGCCGGCGACCTCGCGCTCCTGGAGCGCCTTATGCGGAAACAGCGCGTGGCTCAAGGCATCCGCGTGCCGCGTGACGACCTCATTGCGCAGCAGTTCCGCCCGCGAAGCCCGCCGATGCAGCCGGTTGATCTGACTCCACATGTTCATCCGGGCGCGGTCCGCTGCTTTGATCAAGGTTGAATCCAGTTTGCCAATCGATTCGCGAACCGCCGTCATCGACTGCTCAGCGCTCGCGTACGCTTCCGAAAAGCGCGTCTGCAAATCCGAGGGGAGCGAGCGAGCGGCAATCGCTTCTCGCACCCTTTCCGGTCCAGCGAACAAATCGGGCAGGCCCAGCCGGTAGCGCGTCAAAATGCGCGCGGGCTTGGCCTCAACCAGCGTCGCCGAAAAACGCGGCAGGATCGGAGTCACTCGTCCCAGCAGTTTTTCGTAGACGACGGCCGCCTGCGCGAAGTATGCGACCTCGGCCGCTCCGCCCGTATAAACCAGCGTCGGCAGCAGGTAATCCTGCACCACCGGACGAAACAGCACATTGGCGTTGAACTTCTCCGGAGCCGCTTCAATGCGGTCGAGCAGCTGACCGTGAGAGATCCGTTCATCGCCGACAGCATATTCGCCGCCATTGGCGCCATTATTTCGCCGCCGCACCACCGTGCGCGCGCCATCCTTCACTTCAAAAAGCAGCGTGGTCGAAGAAGTGACTTTCACCTGCTGGTGATATCCCGCCCCTTCAAGCGCCTTGTCGCGCGCCAGTAAAGCCCCATCAAGTTCGGAAGCCCGTTCGATCGCCGCGCGGAACAAGGGCTTTGCGATGTCATGAAAATCTTTGTCCGCGGGATCAAGCAGGATGACGCCCCACTCCGCAAACAGCCGCGCAAACAGCAAGCCAAACCCGCTGCCTAGAGTTTCTCCCGGACGATACGCCTGGCGCAGCCAAGTCGAGACTTCGGAATCTCCCAAGAGCATGGCAGCGCGCTCGACCACCGCCTCAATCTCCGGCCCGAACCTGACGGTTCCCACGGGCGCGTCGGCCACAGCGTGACCTTCAAACGCGTTGCCCTCCACCGCGAATCGTTCCGGAAGGCCATGCTCGGAAAGCAGCGAGACGTGATCGACCTCGGCCAAATCGTGATCCTCGGTCGCGAGCCAAAACACTGGGACGCAATCCACTCCGGCCGCCGTCGCCTCTTCCGCCAGCTTAACTGCGGTCAGCGCCTTAAAGATCGAAAACAGAGGCCCGCCAAAGAGGCCAACTTGCTGTCCCGTAACCGCCGTCAGCGCGCCGCACCGAAGCCGCTCAACATTGGCCAGCGTCTTCGGAGATGCGCCCCACGCGCGATTCTGCCGCTCGAGAATCGCGCTGACCTTGCCGCGGCGCGCGGCGTCGTAAGCCACGCGCTCGGATTCGTCCTTTACCCACTCAGAAAAAATCGGCGACCGTGGATACATCCCGCGAACGGAAGGAGCGTAGGAAAGATAATCGAGGAAGAGACGTGTGGAATGCGGAATCTGCTGGAAGGGCAAACACTGCGACTTCATCGGCAGCGCTCCCGACATCTCTCGATACATCCGCCTATTTCTGCGATCCGCATATCTTCTAAGAATCTCGGAAGCCAGCGCGTGTGAGTTTTCGCGCGCGTACAAAAGTAACACCTTCCACGCAGCCGACACCAAACTCAACTACATCAGATGATGCGGAAGCGCTCAGGTTGCAGAGAGTGAACGCGTTTGCAACAGCATAGCCGTTCCTGAAGGGCATAGACTGTGCTAGTCGGAATCACTCACATAAGGAGGGCGATCTTGTGACCATTACTTCCTGCAAGATGACCGCGTGCTTTCTCCAGGTTGCCGTGGTTGCGCTGTGTATTGGTGCGCCTGTCCACGCTCAATCCGGCATGGACAAGCAACCAGCAAGTACCAGCCACAAACTCTCAATTCACGACACTAGATCGTACCAACGATGGCTGGATGAGGACGTCCGCTGGATTATCACCCCAGAGGAGCGCGCAGCCTTCATTCAACTGAAGAATATCGAGGACCGCGATCGCTTCATAGAAGCATTCTGGCTGCGCCGAGATCCAACACCCGGCACAGTAGAGAACGTCTTCAAAGAAGAGCATTATCGGCGCATCGCGTACGCAAACGAGCACTTCGCACGCGATATCCCTGGCTGGAAGACGGACCGCGGTCGAATCTACATCGTCTACGGCCCGCCCGACGAGATCAAGACAGAGTCTACCCGCAGCGGCGACGACTTTGTGAGGCCGACAGAGGTTTGGCACTACCATTCCATCCTGGGATACGGCAGAAACGTCGATTTGAGGTTTGTGGACGCGTGTGGCTGTGGTGATTATCGCTTGGAGGCACGCCAGAAGAGCAAACTCATGCCTGACATCTAGCGCCGCTCAAACACCACCGCAACCTTGTCCTTGTACGCCACCCGCCAATCCCGTGGAAGTTCACGGAGCAGGTTGGCTAGCGTCGAATCGGAGGGCAAGAGCGCCGTCCGAATCTGCCACTGTTCGAGCACGCCCTGCCATCCCGGCTCGGCCCGGGTCAGGATCAGGTACTGCCGAATCCGGCCCGAGCCGTAGAGATCGTGACGGTCATCGATTACAACCTTGCGCTCGGGATACATCCGGTAGATGAGATATCCTCCCCAGGCATCGGTCGAGAAAACCGGCTCCGTGCTAGGCTGATCTCCCACAAATTCCGTCTGCAGGAAATTCACCGCCGCGACCGGCATTTTCCGCGCGTCAAATTGCGCATGAACCAATTGCCGCGAACCAAGCCATCCCCCTTGAAGACAAATCGCGAATGCCAAGGCCACCGAGACCACCGGCCAAAGGTGCCCGCGAAGCTGCATTTCCTGCGCGCCCATGCGATCGGAGAAGTCTGAAATTCGGAGGGTGCATTTGCGTACCCATCGCCACGCACCCGGCTTCTCCGCCAATGAAGAGAAGTTTTCCCACAAGATGGGCCCAGCCACCAGCACCAGAAGCATCGAAGAAACCGGAAGATTGCGCGACGAATAGAATCCCGCATACGCCGCCAGCAGCACGACCAGCAGGTGGCTAAGCCGCAGCTTCCCATTGCCCGAAACACGATTGCCCGAAAGACGACTGCCCACAAACGCGATCAGCACCAGCACCAGAATCACCGCAAAGCAGCGCTCGGCCCAGCCGTGAAAATCAGGCGATTGGAACTCGTCGATCCGGCTCATCAGGTAGCGATCTCCCAGATAGCGATAGATGTGCGCGTGCAGACGCCAGCCGTACGGATTCACCAGCGTCGCCGCCGCCGAAGCCACCCAAGCCCAAGCCATAGCGCGAGCCCGATGGGCAGCGCGAATCGCGGCAAACGCATCCTTCTCGCGAACCGACGCGACGAATGCCGCGAACGCGTAGATACCGAGCAGCGCCATGCCAAAAAGCCATCCGCCATGCAGATTCACCCAAAGCAACATCGAGGCGGGAAAGAACCACGGAATCCATCGCGGCAGGTTCGCATTCTCCCAGCGCTCCCATCGTTCCAGCACGGCAAACCACAGCAGCGAAAAGAGCCAGCTCACAATATGCGGGCGCGCGTACAGATGAATCGTCGAAGCGGCCTCCGCCAACAGCATCAGCACGACCGCCAGCAGCAGGCCGGTCCCACGCCGCAGCAGCATCGAAAGCAGCCCCGCGAAAATCGCAGCTACCAGCAAGGCGCACAGCCAAACCACTCCGTTCAGTCCGCAAGCCTGGTGCAGAATTCCGAGCAGCATGTCGTACAGCCACTCCCAGGCAAACCAGGGCTGATCCTGCATGAGGGAAGAAAACGGATCGGTGCGGGGAAGCGAATGCGTCGCCAGAATCTGCTCGCCAGTTCGGACATGCCACCCGATATCCGCATCCGCCAGCGGCCGATTCGACAAAGGCCCCGCCAGCAGCGACCAGAAAAGAAAAATGAAAATGATGTCGCGGACGGAAGGCAGAAGAAAACGTAGAGCTGGCGAACTGGGCTGCGACGTGGACATCCGAAGAGCGAGTGTACAAGGTTTCAAGGTTTCAAGGTTTCAGAGATCCGAGGCTTCAGAGTTTCCGGAAAACCAGCAGAGGAAGCTCGCAAATCCGAACCAGAATTTGTCTTTGAAACCTTGAAACTCTGAAACCTTGAAACCTGGCTCTAATATCGCAGATATCCAATCCCCACCCGCATGTCGTGCAGGAGGCTATTCGGCATGGTCACGGCAACGGTCAGGCCCAGCACGGCATGCACGATGCCGATGGGATAAATACAGCGATAGCGCCGGAACATCTCACAGAAAAACAGCCCTCCGACCAAGGTGAAAGTCGTCAGGATGGGACTGGGCAGGTGAGCGATTGCAAACAAAGTCGCCGCGACCCAAACCGCCGCCGAACTCCCAAACAGTTCCTCGCAGCGCGTAAAGAAAAACGATTGCAGGATGAATTCCTGAATGAGCGCCCAGACCACGTACTGCCACGCCAGGTGAAGGCTCGGCCACGTCGGATTCGCCGGAACCTCGCCGCCAGCCCAGTGCACCATCGTCACCAGAAAAACAACCGTGGCAAAACTGATCCCGAGCACCACGCTGGCGCCGAACGTCTTCGGTAATCGGAGGCCAAGCCGTTCCAGCGACGCGCGGTCAATCAGCGTCAGGACCAGAATCGCGATCGCCGCTATGCCGACCCAGCGGATCCGAGTCTCCAGCCGTGGCTCCCAAAGCCCAAACTCCAGAAACAGAAACGCGACAATGATCTGGGCCCAAACGAAAGGCCGGCGGTAGGCGGCCGGAACCGGAAGGCTCCGGACCTTAAAGGCCCGCGGAGTCGCGGCCGGCTCTGCGGGAAAAGTTTTCGTCGAAACATCCATTCTGTGAATCTCTATAGTAGAGACCAAAGTCGATGCCAATAAAGCTGCAGCCAAAGAACAGCAAGCCCAGACCGAGGGTAGTGATCGTGGGCGCCGGCTTCGGGGGCTTGACCGCTGCCCGCTGGATCGCACGGCTCCCCGTTGAGGTGACGCTGGTCGACCGGAAAAACCACCACACCTTCCAGCCGCTGCTCTACCAGGTTGCTACCGCCGGCCTGTCTCCCGGCGAAATCGCAGCGCCCATTCGCTGGATACTAAGAGGTTACTCCAATATCGAAGTGTTGCTCGAAGAAGTGGTCGATTTCAATCTGGACCGGAAGAAAGTTATCACCAAGGAAAAGGCGCTCGATTACGACTTTCTCCTCATCGCCTCGGGCGCAACCCATGCCTACTTCGGTCATGATGAATGGGAGCCTCTGGCGCCCGGCCTGAAGACGATCGAAGACGCGCTCGAAATCCGCCGGCGCGTTCTGCTGGCCTTCGAACTGGCCGAGCGCCAGACTACTAGTCAGACTACCGACCGGACCACTGAAAAGCCCGCCGCCGGCCAAGGCGGATCGCCACTGCAGTTTGTGGTAGTGGGCGGCGGACCCACCGGCGTTGAACTCGCCGGAACGCTGGCTGAAATTGCCCGCCACGCCATGAACCACGAATTTCGCAACATCGACCCGCGACAAACCCGCATCCTCCTGATTGAAGGCGGCCCGCGCGTCCTGGCGGCGTACTCCGAAGAGCTTTCTTACAAAGCCGAAGAGCAACTGCGGCGGCTGGGAGTCGAAGTCCGCACCTCCCACGCGGTCACGGGCATCGAGCCCGGCGCGGTCTGGGTCGGCGGCGAAAAGATTGCAGCGCCAGTTATTTTATGGGCAGCGGGGGTTGCCGCTTCACCACTCGGCCGAAAGTTGGGCGCGCCCGTCGACCGCGCCGGCCGCGTCCTCGTTCAACCCGATCTCAGCATTCCCGGACACAGAGAAGTTTTTGTCATCGGCGACCTCGCCGCGCTCCAGGATGAAAATGCCAAGCTGCTGCCCGGAGTTGCGCAGGTCGCCATCCAGCAAGGGAACTGGGTCGCGGAAACCATCGCCCGCGACCTTGAGCATCAACCGCGACGCGATTTTCACTATCACGACAAAGGCAGCCTCGCCACGATCGGCCGCGCCGCCGCCGTTGCCCAGTTTGGCAAGTTCGAGTTGTCCGGATATTTCGCCTGGCTGGCGTGGTTGTTCATCCACATTCTTTTCCTGATCGGATTCCGCAATCGTCTTTTGGTGATGATCCAGTGGGCCTGGTCGTATCTCACCTATGAGCGCGGAGCCCGCCTCATCACTGGCCGCGACGATCTGCCGGGCTGGACTGAGTCCCAGCCCCAACCCGCAGAAAACGGAACCAGCGAAGCAGCGATTCCCGTGAGCCGTCGACGAGCGTGATGCGCCGTCTCCTGTGTCGTTATAATCAACTGGTCGTGAAACGCACCGCTGCTTTCGTCTTTCTGCTTGCTCTGTTTCTCTGTCCACTGCTTAGCGCCCAGGATACTTCTGCCTCTGCTCGCACTGTGGTTGGCCGGACCATGGTCGTGATTCCCTTCGAGAATGACTCTCCGACCCCGGGCCTGGAATGGATCGGCGAGTCTTTTCCCGAAACTTTCCACCAGCAACTCAATTCTCCCGTGCTGTACGTGGCCAGCCGCAACGAGCGCCTCCGAGCTTGTGATCGCCAGGGCATTCCAGCCGGCGTTCATCCGTCGCGCGCCACGCTTTACCGCCTAGCCGAGCAGATGGATGTCGATTACGCCGTGCTCGGTTCCTACAGCTATGACGGCACGCGTCTGACTGCAACCGCCCAGTTGCTCGATATGCGGGCGCAGAAGCTCTTGCCCGAAGCCACCGAGTCCGCGCCCTTGGCCGATCTCGGCACGCTGCAATCCGCGCTCGCTTGGGATTTGCTTCGCCAGATCCGCACCGACTTCTCCATGCCCAAGAACAACTACGTAGCCAGCGTTACGCCCGTCCGCCTGGACGCTCTCGAGAATTACATTCGCGGCGTGCTGGCCACAACCGCTGAGGAAAAAGTGCAGCACTATCGCGAAGCCGTCCGCCTGAATCCAGACTATGCTCAAGCCTGGCTGGAACTGGGTAAGACTTACTACGCCCAACGCGCATACGAGCCGGCGATCGCCGCTCTAAGCCAGGTGCAACAGTCTTCTTCAATGTCAGGTCTGATGTCAGGTCTAATGTCAGACGCGGTCGCCCGCGAGGCGAATTTCTATCTCGGACTCGCCGCCTACGCGCACGGAGAGTTCGCAAAATCCGCAAGCGCCTTTGAGTTCGTAGCCGCGCGCCTGCCTTTGGCCGAGGTCTATAACAATCTCGGAGTCGTCGCCGCCCGCCGCGGCCAGAAGAAGGCCGTCGAGTATTTCGAGCGAGCGATTCAGAACGATCCGAGCGATGCCGACTATCATTTCAACCTGGGAGTGACTCTCATCCAGGCTGGCGATCGCGCCGGCGCGGCACGCGAACTGCAAGCGGCGCTCGATCAGCGCCCCAACGACGCCGAGGCTAGAACGTTGCTCGACTCCTTGACGCCACCGGCCGGCGGTATTGTGCCGGGCAGTGCCACCTCGAAGGCCCCCACGGAGCGCATCAAGCGAAACTACGAAGAAGACGCCTTCCGCCAGATGACCACGCAAATGGGAAGCTGGGCCGAGCAGCAATTTGCCCGATCCGACCCTCGCACCCACGCCCGCTTTCACCTCGAACTCGGCAAGGAACTTCTGGCCCACGGATTCACCACTGAAGCCGAGGCCGAATTTCGTCACGCCGCCGTCGTCGATCCCTCGAGCAGCGCGCCGCTCACCGCCCTCGCCGAAGATTACGACGCGCGCGGCGACGCCGCCGAAGCCCGCGCCCAAGCCGAGGCCGCGCTCCGCGTTCGCGAGTCGGCCGAGGCCTACCTGATTCTGGCGCGCCTCGATTTGCGAGAAAATAGAATGGAAGCAGCCGCCCAGAACATCGATCACGCCCTGCAGTTGGAGCCCGGCAATTCCGCCGGCCAGGATTTAAAGCGCACCCTAGCAGCCAAGCTCGCGGAGAAAGCGCCGCCGCTGCCACAGCCATGAAGCCATTTCGATCTTTCGCCTCTAGAGCCCGCGTGGGGACGGGCGCCCTCGCCCGTCCAAGCCGAGCGGAGCTCGGCAGCGGCCTGCGCCCACAGCAGCTCTGGATTCGCCAAGCGGCGCGCTGCCTCGCAGTGCTGTTTCTCTTCGCCGCCCCCTGCTCCGCCGACGTCTTGAGGATCGCAGTCAACGACGTCATCCAGTCGGTCACCGTCGAATACATTGGCCGCGCTTTCGAAATGGCAGCCGCCAACCACGATCAAGCTGTCCTGATCGAAATGAATACTCCCGGAGGACTAGTCGATTCGACGCGCCAAATCATCGAAAAGATCGAATCTTCCCCGGTGCCCGTGATCGTCTACGTAGCTCCGACGGGAAGCCGTGCTGGGTCCGCAGGCATCTTCATCCTCGAGGCGGCGGACGTGGCTGCGATGGCTCCGGGCACCAACGCCGGAGCGGCGCATCCCGTCTTGCTTTTTGGCCCAGTCGCGGCCAAGCCCGATGACGAGATGAACCGAAAGATCGAAAACGACACCGCGGCGTTCATGCGCGCCATTGCCTCCAAGCGCGGCCGCAACGTCGAACTGGCGGAGAGCGCCGTGCGCGAGTCGAAGTCGTTTACCGATCAGGAGGCGCTCGACAAGAAGCTGATCGAATACATCGCTCCAAGTGAGCAGGACCTGTTCCGCCAATTGAACGGGAAGAGTTTCAAGCGATTTAACGGCGCGATCGTCACGTTGAACCTGACCGCCGAGCCGGTGCGCGACTACCAGATGACGCTCAAAGAGCGCATCCTCTCCTACCTCATGGACCCCAACGTGGCGTTCATCCTAATGGCCATCGGAGCGCTCGCGCTCTACGCCGAATTCAACCACCCCGGCGCGGTCATTCCCGGAACCGTGGGCGTGGTCTTCATTCTTTTGGCAGCGTTCGCCTTGAATCTGCTGCCCGTGCGCTTCGCGGCCGTCGCCATGATCATCGGAGCCTTTGCCCTGTTCGCCGCCGAAGCCAAGTTCGCCAGCCACGGCGTGCTCACCACCGGCGGCATTGTCTTGTTGACGCTGGGAGGCCTGTTCCTGGTCGACGCGCCGATTCCCGAAATGCGCGTCCACCTCGTAACCGCGCTCGCCGTCAGCATCCCGCTCGGACTGATCACGGCTTTCCTAATGAGCATCGCCGTGCGCGCCCGCCGCAACAAAGTTGTAACCGGCGAACAAGGACTAATCGGCGAAATCGGAATCGCGCAAAGTCTGCTGGCGCCCTCCGGAAAAGTTTTCGTGCACGGCGAGCTTTGGGACGCCGTCTCCGCAGTCCCCATCGCCTCCGGAGAACAAATCGTAGTGCGCCAAGTCGATGGCCTCACGCTGCGAGTCGATCCCGTAGCGGCAGCGAGAACAGTCATGGCGTAAAGAAGATCCCTCCACACTTGTCATCCTGAGCGCAGTAGGGACTTCACGAAGTGAAGCCCCTGCGGAGTCGAAGGACCCCTGCATCCTTCGCGCTGGCAAGCGCGCGTCAGGGGATTCTCTCCGTTCATCGGAGCTCGGTCGCGCGCCCCATTCATTCGCATTCTTTGAGAATGAATGGGCGACGCTGCCCGTCAACTCAGAAGACGCAAAAACCGATCAGCTAGGTGGGAGTTTAACCCTTCTTGAACGCAACCGCCTCGCGAATTAGAAGTTGTGATTGCCGTGGCGCGGATCGTAGTCGAACCTCATGAGTCCGTCGCGATAATCGATGGAAATCGTGAGTTGCCGCAGGAGTGTGCTCCCCAGGAATCCAGAAATCTCGACGCCTGCGCCTCTACTGAGTCCGGCGGTGTCGAAGGTAACGAGATCGTTATTCTGCTGCCGGATGCCGGCGAACTGAAAACTGATCGCATCGCTGAACGAAACATTTGCAACTTCCCCGCTCAATCCTTTGACCGTCACCTCTCCTCCACTGTGAACCTTGGTAACGGCTCGGGCCGCCTCCTGGGAAATGGTGGTGCTGAACGAGCCAGTGTCGACCATAAACAGCCGAGACGCCTTGCCGTTCAAAACGACCGGAACGATCAAATAGTGCCCCGAGCGAAACACTGGCACAAAATCCTTCATCGTGGGGCTGATGTAACGGTCCTGCGGACCGCCTGACTCCGCGGAGTCTGCAGCCTCTGTGTTGAGCGTGACGGCGGTGTTGGTGGTGTCGCTGGGGCGGGGCGGGAGTTGGGAGAGCATAAACTTCCGCAGGGGGTAGTCGAGGGTCACCAGGTAACTACTGAAAACGTCCGTGCCGATAAGGCCGTCCATGCCCAGGATGTCTTTGCGATCCGTAACTCTCACAATACAGTCACGAAACTCGAGGGAGCCTACCTTGACGGAGTCAGCGCTGGCGAGATATCCGCCCTGGGCGCCTTGATCTCCGACGCCGCCAAGCTGTGTTTTGCCAATGGGTTTAAGCCCCGCTCGTTCCGCGATAGCACGATTTACGAGTAGCCCGGAGGCGCCGGTGTCGACCGCAAGATTAGCCAAGTTGTTGTTGAAAAGAACGCGAAGTCCCCAGCTCTGAATGTGCCGGATACCCCCCTCGCCGAAGACCGGAGCGAGGGGAAGCTCAGTCGAGCTGGCAGTGGAAACCAGGTGGCACGTTTTGTCCGGGGGATTGCTGGCCCAGCGTTCGAGATTAGCCAGACCCTTTTCCATGCGGGCGCGCTCCTCGGAGTCCATGCCATTGGCGGCGTCGAGGAATTGCTTCTGTTGATCGATGCGCGGGGCGAGCGGGAGAGTCCCCAGCCAAGTCCGGCGAATATCCATGTCCCAGGGATCGAGACCGTGGGCAATAGCGATGGCGCGCCGCTCCGAAGCAAACATCGAGTTGAGGCGAAGAACGCGGGCACGGAAGAGATAGAGACGCGCACTACAGGGGTCGATCCGAAGCGCCTGGTCGGCGGTAGCGGCAGCCTCGGCAATCTTGCCTTGGCGGTACTGAACTTCGGCCCATGCGGTAAGGAGTGGAACCGAGTTCGGCGCCAGGGAGAGTTCGGCGTTGATCGTGGAGGCGGCGTCTGCGACCTTATCCTGTCGGACCAAGGAGCGGACCAGACCCGCAGTCAGCGTTGCGTCATGCGGCGCTTTGCCGAGCGCCTCGCGATAGAGAGATTCTGCCTGGCTTGCATTGCCGGCCAGGTATGCCTTTTCGGCAGGGGACGCTTCGTGGGCAGCAACGACATGGCAAGCCAGATTGTCGCCGCCGGCCGCCATAACCTTGGCTTGGCCTACACTCGCCATAATCCAAAAACCGATCAGGAAGGAAAGAAAAATCGCAGACCATCGATGCAGAGACACAGCAACTCTCCTTGGAAACATCCCGGTTATAGGGAAGCTCTGGCAGCGGGAAAGCCACGCAAAGCACCAGTAAGTGTAGATCGAGTTACTCGGAATTACTAGGTTTGCATCCGCCCGCCCCCGCGCCTACGGCGCTGTGGGTTCTTTCCGCTTTTCTTCCGATTCCACTGAAAACAGCATGTAATGATCGTAGCTGTGTTTCCGGTAATAGTGGTGCTTGTGATAGTCGAGATAGATCTCCGCGCTCTTCGGAAGCCACAATTCCAGATTTTTCTTGGGAAACGGAACTGGGCCGTACTCTACGACCTGTTGCTCGCTAATCAACTGGATCTCCGGCACCGGACGCACCAGTTCCGATTCGATCCGCACGATCTGAAAGTTGTCCGCCGTAATCCAGGCGCGCCCTTTCAGCCGCAACGGAAATTTTTGACCGCCCGCGAAGAAAATTTGGAATGCCGTGGGCCGGTCTTCGCGCTCCTTAAAGTGAACCAGCCAAGCCGCTTGCTCATGCCAGCTCCCCAACCCTTCGCACGTCATCTCGAAATCGTCCCGCTTGCTGGGGTGAAATACCAGAGCCAACCCGGCGAACCCGCTGGTGTCTCCGATTTCGTCGGCAACGTTGTCGCTCGCCTGGCGCTCGGAGCGTTGTTCGTCCACCGTAACAAACCCAAGTTTCTCCTCCGAAAGAGAAGCTACATAGTCGTAGTCGCGACTTTTCGTCGCGGCGGTATTCCCCATTGCATCCACCCGGTTGTGCAGCAGGTGCTCGTTGGCCGCAATCCGCGAGACGTTGTCCGCCAATTCTTTCACCCGCCCGCCCGACATCTCCATCACATTCTCATACGGACAGCTAACCCCAGCCGCGACCGGCGGCTTACTTTCATCGATTCCCTCGGGCCGCCACGGCTTGACCGAGAGCCCGAGTTCAGGCGTGGCCAGCAGAGGGTCGATGCCCGACGAAGGCGTCGCGTTCTTCCCCGTGGCATCGGCATCACGGTCAGAACCGGCGCCGGATTTTTCGAGGGTGGCGATCAGGTCGCGCACTTGCGGAACGACAGGGTTCTTGGGTGAATCCTGCACGAAGGTTTTGAGTGCCTGGATACCTTCTTCCTTCTTTCCCAAATCAACCAGAGCCTCTCCCAGAACCAGATTCGCCGTCTGCGCCTCGGCTTTCCCATTGGCGATGGCCAACTCCGCCTGTTGCCGAGCTTTCTCAAACTTCCTTTGTTTGAGGTAAGCATCGGCCAGTAAGTTGTGCGCCATCCAATAGCCGGGATGCGCCCTGATTGCTTTTTCCAGCGCCGCCGTCGCCCCGAGATAGTCTTCTTGAATGAGATCTACGCGGCCGAGCAACGTCAACGCCTGCACGTTGCGCGCATCGAGATTGGAAGCGGACTCCAAATAACTCCGCGCCTGACCAAGGTTGTTTTGCTGATAGAACAGGTATCCCAAAAGATAATTCAGATCCGAACTCGACGGCGCCAGCTTGTAAGCCGCATCCAATCTCTTGCGCGCGTCCTTCAGATTTCCGGACTTGAGGGCGGAGACGGCATGCTTAGCTTCTTTGCGCGCCTTGGAGGACATCGCCGCTTCGGCGATGTTGAGGTCCACCGCCTCCGGATCTCGATGCAGCGCGACCTCGATCCGAACCGTATCTTCTCGTGTAGCGGTCAGGAATTCCTTTCGCTCGCTCAAATATCCGACAGCGCTGATCTCGACTTCGTACTTGTCGAAAGGCAGACCGAGTCCGGCTACCGATTGCTCGTCGGTGGTTTTCCAGACAACGTTGTGAGTGGACTGGTTGGTTATCTTCAAGACCGCCTGCCGGTCCAGGTGGGCCTTGCCGTTCTCCGCAAACACGGTAACCATCACCAGTTCCTCGCCGGAGTGGAGTTCGTACGCGTGGAGTTCGTCCATTCGCACTGTCCTCCCCATGGTTGTCTGCTGCAGTGCCTCCCCCGGCGTCTCCGTATTCTGGGCCTGGCCAGAAGTAGGCCCCACCAGAAGATGGAGGAGAAAGAAAGTTCCCATGCAACAAGCAACCGCGACCCGTGCCCCATTTTGAGAAAGCATAAGATAACCGCCCGTATTATCGCACGCTGAGCCCAGGCCGACGACGCAGCTTTTTTGATGGGATTAGCTTCTTCTCTCCTGTAATGGAACGCGGGTGGCGGGGAGGTGGCCCAATCCTCGCGGCCCTTCTCGGGCAATCCTCTGGAGCGAAATACCCGAGAATCAAGCCCCGGAGGGGCGGCCCGAACTTAGCCCAGCGCTTCAGCGCTGGGGACAGTCTCAAAAACGATTCAAGTCCCGGAGGGACCGGCCGAACTTAGCCCAGCGCTTCGGCGCTGGGGACAGTGGCAAGAACGATTCAAGCCCCGGAGGGACTGAACCGTGGCGTCATCCTCAGCCATCAGCGATCAGCCGTCAGTTCCCGGCTCTCAGCCGCCCCATCCAAGTTGTCATCCTGAGCGCAGCAGGGACTTCACAAAGTGAAGTCTCTGCGCAGTCGAAGGACCCCTGCATCTTCTCGATCAGCCAGGGCGTGTCAGGGATTCTCCCCGTCAATTGGCGTCGCGGGTGCCCCACTCATCGCGTCCTTTGCGATGAGTGGGCTTGAGGCGGGTGGCCAACATCTCGCCGACAAGCTAGCGCATTGACTTAGCTAGCGCCAGCAGAGGAAGAAACGCGGGTGCCCCATTTCTCGCGCTTTTCGAGAAGTGGGCCGCCGAACAGCCGACCCCGGAACTGCCGCAGTCCGCCGAGCATCCGACTCCGATCCAACTCTTTCGTCACAATCGGCCAGTGTGCGCCATCACAGACTTCCAACCCGCCGTGCGCGATTATGGCGCTCCGAATTGGGGCAGTTAAGAGGTGTGACCGTTTCCAAAAACGGCCCTCGAAGCTGCCCCAAAACCATTTTCAGCGCTCTTTGACAACCTAACTCCTTATTTCTGAATACGTTGGAGTTAAGTCTTTATTCCTGAATACTTTAGCGCAAATCGGGTGGGCGGTACCAATGAGTCATAACCTTAATAGTAAATAGACGGAAATCATCGCAGCCACGCATCATCCTGGACACTCCGTTACCTCGTTCCTCACAGCTCATTTCCGCTCGCATGCGCTACAATCCGCTGAGACTCTGAATCGCGAATTGCCTGGAGGCATTTATGGATCTCGGATTTCCGGTGATCACCGTTGCTATCGTCATCGTCGTCATCTACATTCTCAGTTCCATCAAGATTCTGGCCGAATATGAGCGCGGCGTTATCTTCCGCCTTGGACGTCTCCTCGGTACTGCCAAAGGCCCGGGCATCATTCTCGTCTTCAGCCCGATCGATCGCATGGTGCGCATTTCGCTGCGGCAGGAAGCGCTCGAAGTTCCGCCGCAGGACATCATCACCCGCGACAACGTTACGCTGAAAGTGAACGCGGTTATTTTCCTGCGTGTGATCGATCCCAATAAGGCCGTCGTGGAAGTCTCGAATTACGCCTACCAGACTTCGCAGTTTGCCCAAACCACGTTGCGCTCGGTGCTGGGCGAACAGGAACTCGACGAATTGCTGGCTCATCGCGACAAGATCAATCTGCGCCTGCAGAGCATTCTCGATCAGCACACCGCGCCTTGGGGCGTGAAGGTCGCCAACGTGGAAGTCAAGCAAGTGGATATGCCCGAGTCCATGCTGCGCGCTATGGCCAAGCAGGCCGAAGCGGAACGCGAGAAGCGCTCGAAGATCATCCACGCCGAAGGCGAGTTCTCGGCCGCCCAGCGCCTGGTCGATGCCGCGCACTTGCTCGCCACCGAACCGATCAGCATTCAGTTGCGCTATCTGCAGACGCTCACCGAAATCGGCGTCGAGAAGAACACGACCGTCGTCTTCCCCGTGCCCATCGATTTCTTCTCCGGCATGCAGAAGTTGCTCGCGAGCGTGCCCGCGCCCGGCGCGCCGACGGGAAAGTAGAGGTCAACACTACTAAACATGGCCACGGCGCAGCAGGACACGGAGATCACGCTCGGCACCGGCCGCATGCTGGCGCTCTTCTTCACTCTTGTCCTGGTCTGCGCCTTCTTCTTTGCGATCGGCTTTTCGCTGGGCAAGAGAACCGCCATGGCAGGCATAGGCAGCTCGTTGAGCGCGCCCGTTGGAACTCCAGCGACCGTCGTTCGGCCCTCGGCCGCGAAGAACACGCCTCAGCCGCAATCTCCGTCCACATCCAACGATTTCAGCTTCTACAAGGCGGTAGGCGAGAAGAATGCCGATGCCGCGCTCACTCCTCCGGATTCGAAGGCGCAACCAGCGCCCTCAACCGCAGCCACCCCAACCGGAGAAGCGCCGCCAAAGCCCGCCACCGACGCCGCAACCGCGCCGCCCGCAGCATCAACAACAACCAGCGGTTACTACGTGCAGGTCGCCGCCGTCACCCGGCAGGAGGATGCCGATGCGCTCGTCGACGCTCTGAAAAAAAAGCAGTATCCGGCCTTCACGGCCAACAATAGTTCCGTCGACAAGTACTATCGCGTCCAAGTTGGACCCTACGCCGACTTGAAGGACGCCGAGGCCATGCGCGCCCGCCTCATCAGCGATGGCTACAATCCGATTGTGAAAAAGTAGAGGGGATTTGGTAATTCTGTAATCGGGCAATTTGGTAATTGAAGATTAAAATCAATAGGTTTCAAATTACCAAATTACAAACTACACAATTACCCAATTGTCATCATGGCTCACGCCGCTCCCAATCTTGATCGCTTCCTGCACGCTATTGCCGACCCCACTCGCCGCCGGATTCTGCGCGCGCTCAAAGAAAAAGGCGGATGCTCGCTCGACAAGGAAATCGGACTCTGTGCCGCCGACATCGAGCGCCGCGTGAAGCTGGCGCAGCCTACCGTTTCCTATCACATGCGAATTCTGGAAAAGGCCCGCGTGGTAGAGGCCAAGCGCGAGGGCCACTGGCGCTGGTACCAGCGGAACGAAAAGCTGATTACGGAAATGATGCGGGGATTAGAGGGACAGCTCTAGAGGGAGCAGTTTTAGGCGGCTTCGGCGGCTATGTTCCGGCGCTCGCTGTGGAGGCTTTTTCTTCGTTCTTCTCCTTCGTCTTCACGGGAGGTTTCCCTTCCCGCTGGCTCAACCCACGAACCTGGGAGATCAGATCCGCTACTTCGAACGGCTTCGCCAACGATGGCACGCCGTGCTCCTGAAGGAAACTTCTTGTCTGCGGGTCGGTCACGGTAGAAAACGTCAGCAGCAGCCCTTTCTCCATGCCTGGGCAGTTTGCCGCGATCCATTCGTACATTTCCCGCGCGCTGCATCCGCCCGGCATACGGCCGTTCATCACGATCACGTCGAACGAGCCGTTACTCAGTAGCTGCTGCGTATCCTCGACACTCATGGAGGTAATGACTTCGGCTCCCGCGCCGACCAGCACGTCTCGTTCAAATTCCAGGACCGCTTCTTCGTCTTCGACCAGCAGCACGCGCCCTGCGAGCACCGACTCCCGCCGCGCTGGCGCCACCGTCTCAGTCAACGCTTGTTTCTCGCTGGCCAGCAAGCGGACCTCAATCGTCGCTCCGCCCTCTTTCCGGTTGCGCGCCACGATTTCCCCGCCATGTTCCTTGACGATCCCGTAGCAGATGCTAAGCCCCAGACCGGTTCCCTTGCCCACCGACTTGGTGGTATAGAAGGGATCGAAAATGCGGGTCGGGTCCTTGATTCCCGGGCCGCTGTCATCGAACTCCACGCACACGTAGGCGTCTTTCTTGTACACGCGCACTTTCAGCACGCCGCTGCCGCTGCCCTCTACCATGGCATCGAGCGCGTTGTTGATAATGTTGAGGAAGACCTGCTCCAACTGATGCGGATCGCCCAGCACCGAGGGCATGTCCTCGGGAATGTCGCGTTCCAGGGAGACGTTGTTGACCTTCAAGTCGTATTCGCGCAGCGTGAGCGACTCTTCCAGCACCTTGCGCAAATCCACTTCCTGCTTCTGCGGCTTGCGCTGGCGGGCAAAAGAAAGCAGATTCTGCACCACCCGGTGCGTCCGCTGCGCCTGCTTGAACAGCTTGCTCACATAGTCCGCCGAACGGGGATCGAGCCCCGCGCCTTCAAGCAGTTGGGCGTAACCGAGGATTGCGGTCAACGGATTATTCAACTCGTGCGCTACCCCGGCAATCAACTGGCCCACGGCCGACATCTTCTCGCTCTGCAGCAGTTGCTCCTGCGTACGCCGCAAGTCTTCGTAGGCCCGGCAAGTCTCCTCGTAGAGCTGCACCTTTTCGATCGTCGTGGCCAGTTGCCGGCTGATGGCGACCAGCAGATTCTCATCGTTGCTCGAATAGTGCCGGTCTTCCTTGCTGGCAATCCCCATGATGCCGATGGGCCTGTCCTTACTCCAGAGCACAACCCAGATCCAGTAGGGCAACCGGTCGGCGCACACAAACTCCACCACCGCGGCCGGCAGGTGCGGCAGGAAATCCTGGGTCACCACTTCCGCTCGCGAGCGCATCACCAACTCGCCCAGGCCTTCCGGAAACATAACCTCGGCCATGCGCACACGCGCTTCGCTGCGCGGACCCCAACCCGCGCGCCGCCGGTAGGCGCCATCGGATTCCGCTGCCAAATAGACCGAGCCGGTTTCCGCCCCAAACAGCGAGATCACCTGGCGCAAGGTCAGGTTCAGAATTTCATCCAGATCGAACGACTGGGTGGCGATGACGGCCATCGCATTGAGCGCGTTCAATTCGCGATTGCGCCGCCGCATCTCGTCTTCCGAGCGCTTCTTCTCCGTGACGTCAAGAACGAAGCCCTGATAGCGCGCAATGTTTCCATCCGCATCGCGCGTGGCAAAACAACTCTGTGCCACCGTCAGCAGCGTGCCATCCTTGCGCCGCACCGTGATTTCGAAGTTGCGCACGTAGTTGTGCGCCTCGATCTCCTTGCCGAAATTCTCCCGCTCTTCGGCCACCGAGTACAGCACGCTGCCCATGTCGAGCGCCATCAACTCGTCCCGGCTGCCGTACCCGAGCATGGTGACAAAGGCGTCGTTGCAGTCGAGCAACTCGCCGTCGGGCGTCGCTACGAACACGCCTTCCTGCGCCTGCTCAAACAGCATGCGATACTTTTCTTCCGCCACTTGACGCGCGGTCGTATCGTGAACCACGTGGATGGTGCCCTTCTGCTGGCCTCCCTGCTCGGCATACGATGAGGTCGAAATCACCGACTGCCCGCCAAAGCACGGATCAACCCCTTCCGTCAGCCCCGAGCCCCGTTCGCAGTAAGGGCATCCGCTCCAGGCGCGCTTTTGCGGTAGAACCTCTTCACAAAGATTGCCCAACACATCGGCGGGCGCCTTTTCCAGCCGCTGCAGCAGCGCTTGATTGGTCTTGAGGATGCGGAAGTCTGCGTCGTGCGCCAGAATCAGGTCCTGAATGGAATCAAACGTATTCATCCACTGCCGCTGCGAACGCAGCACCTGCTCCAACAACCGCAGATTCTCGATCGCGATCCCCAGCGACTGGGCCGCCGTGTCGAGAACCTCCAGTTCTTCCGGGGTATGGCGCGGGCTGCCGGAGCAGCCGAGCGACAACATCCCAATCGCCGATTTCTTGCCCTGCACCGGCAGCAGCACCACGTGATGAATGCCGCGCTTCCCCAGTTGTTCCCGCTCCGGCTCCGACATCTCCGAGAGTTTCATCACCGCCGTCCGGTTTTCCTGCAGAACGCGAACCTGGGTTTCATTCGTCCCGCCTTGCCCTATGGCACGCAGAGATTCCGGCGTCAGGCCAACATGTTGCGTGGGCACCAGTTCGTCGCCGTCCACCAACTGGAACCACGCTGCCTTCGCCCCGACTATGGATCTCATTTTCTCCAGCGCAGTCTGCATCATCGGGCCGTGATTCTGGCTGCGCCCAATCGTGACCCCCAACTCGTTCAGCATCGCCAGCCGTCGGGTGCGCAGACGCACGTCGTCCAGCGCCACCAGCAGAATGCTCGAACCGAACAGCACTTCCGCCAACAGGTAGCCTTCACTCGGAATGCGATTGGTAAAGGGAGGCCAATGCAGATTCAACGTCAGCAGCCCGGCGCCGAACAGGAACGGCCCCAACCCAATCCGCCCCCACCGGTAGCGCAGCAGTTCGACGGCTGCGCCCGCAGCAATCAGGCGGCATGCTACTTCCAACCCGCGCCCGAGGGTCTGCGAATCCGGGAAGTAAAGCGGCCGCATCGCGGCGCAGACCATCAACACCCACGAGAACGCCACCAGGGCCGTCAGCGCCTGCCGCGCTCGCGCCGATAGCAGCGCCGCCGCCCCAAACAGCCCCATCGCCAGCACAAAGTCGGCCTGCGCGAACGCGGCCATCGCCTTCGACGCGGCGTGCAACTCGCCTACGCCCGCTGCCCACTGAAACGCGCCGTAGGCAAGCCAGCCCGCTGCCCACGCCAGCAGACATCGTTCCCGGAAAACCCGGAAGAAAAGCAGACTGACCACCACCACGATCAGCGCGGTCGTCTCCCGCGCCGTCAACCACGGGACGATCAACATGCCAACCGAATTCCCAAACAGCCCGGCAGGACCCATAGATAAGCGCGCGATAAGCGCACGGACACCCAAGCTTTTAAATATCATGCTCTCTGCCCCTCGTTACCGGATTTCCGTGTCCAGTTGGTTACTTTCGGAATGTGAAGTCGCGGCCTAGAATAGCGATACAGTCACTTAGCGCCATGCCTAACGACCGCATCCTCGTGGTGGACGACGAGGAAACAATCCGCGAGATTGTTTCCTCCATGCTGGGCGGCGCCCATTTTCAGACTCGCCAGGCCGCCAGCGGCGTGGAAGCCCTTTCGATTCTGGACGCGGGCGACGAATTCGATCTGGTTCTCTCGGACCTGATGATGGCCGAAATGGATGGCATTGCCCTTTTGGAACATGCCAAGGAACGCTACCCGGACATGCCCATCGTCATGGTCACTGCCGTCCATGACATTCAGGTCGCGCTGCAGGCGCTGCGCAATGGGGCGTACGACTACCTGCTTAAGCCTTTCGAGCGCGAGCAACTGCTGGCCACGGTCCGCCGTGCCCTCGAGAATCGCCGCCTCAAACGGGAAAACGATGCCTATCGCACCAACCTGGAGGCGCTGGTTGCCGCGCGCACCCAGCAATGGAAAACGGCGCTTTCCAACCTCGAAAAGTCTTACGACATCACGCTAGAGGCCTTGGGCGATGCGCTCGACCTCAAGGACGCCGAGACCGAGGGCCACTCCAAACGCGTGACCGCGTTCACTATCGCCATTGCGCGCAAGATGGGCCTGCAGAAAGAAGAGATTAACGTCATCGCCCGCGGAGCCTTCCTGCACGACATCGGCAAGATGGCTATCCCCGACGACATCCTGCGCAAGCCCGGCAAACTCACGGACGAAGAAATGGCCATCATGCGCGAGCACTGTTACCGGGGATACAAGATCATTTCCCGAATCCCATTTCTCGCCGAAGCGGCCGAGATCGTATACGCCCACCAGGAGCGCTACGACGGACTTGGCTATCCGCGTGGACTGAAGGGCGACGAGATCCCGCTCGGCGCGCGCATGTTCTCGATCGCGGATACCCTTGACGCCATGACCTCCGACCGTCCCTACCGCCCGGCGCAGACGTTTGACGCTGCCCGCAAGGAAATCGAGCTCTGGTCGGGGCGCCAGTTCGATCCCAAGATCGTTCAGGTGTTCCTCGAGATGCCCGACAATATCTGGGAAGACCTGCGAAAAGACATCAATGGGCCGAATCCGTCCTTCCCCAAGATGTAAGTGCGCTTCAAGATGAACGCTATGTTTGTATTGAAGTAGCTCGTGTGGCGCAGACGCCGTCGTCCGCGAACGAGAAGTTGTCGATCCAGGCTTACTTGTGGAGGGCCGGGCGTCCCCGCCGGGCTGGACGGGTGAGACGCCCGTCCCTCCAGCGAATTTATAACGAGGTCGCGACTCTAGTCGTTGCGGACGACGACCTCACGTCTTGAGGAAACCCGGCTCGCATCCACCGTCACTTCGCGCTGGATCTCCATCTCGATCGACGTTCCCGGCTCGAGTCGCACGTCGGTGCCCCGCGAGAGCATTGCGACCGCCAGCCCCGCAACTCCTCCAATCCCCGCTCCGATGCCGGCTCCCTTAGCTCCGTTGGTTATCGCGCCGATCACCGCTCCCGTGGTTGCCGCGCCTGCGGCCCTCTCAGCTTTTTTCCCGGCGTCGCTATCCTGGCGGATCGTCCCTTCCGAATCCTTCATGGACGTTTTCTCCGTCCCAGGCGTGTTCTCCACCGAGCCGCCGAGCATCACCGTATAGCCGTTGGGATAGATCATCGAGGTGAAGTGGATCAGTAATTCGGCGCGCCCCTTGACGTGCCCGCCGCGCTGCACGCGCTCAATCTTTCCCTGAATGTAAGTTCCCGCCGGGATTACGATCCGCTCGTTGACCACAAACGGAAAGGCAGTCTCCGCGTATACCGGGTCGCCATCTTTGGCCGTCTTCGTCGAAATCGCCTGCTTCAGCGATAGTGGAATCCTCGTCCCCACCGGAATGGCCAGCGTGGCCTTGGCAGACTCCGCCGAAGGCGCAGCCGGTTCCGGGGCCGGCGTCGACTGCGCCGCCGCGATCCCCGCCAACAGTAGGACCCACACAGAAACCGTATGCATTCTCATCGAACGCCTACCTCATCACGATAATAGCCACGGGCTTGCAATCTCAGATGCGCCGACCATCGTGCCCGGTTAGCTGAGAAACGCTAGTTGGAAAAAAGTGGAGTTGTTCCTTCCGCCCGCCAGGTTAACCGCTGCTTCTTCGGCTCCGGCTCTCCGACACATTGCCCATGAATTGCGACTGCAGTTTCTGCGCGCAGCCCTCGCCGCAAACATGCATCGCGCCCTCTTGCACCGCCAGTTTTTCGTCCCAGGGCGCCAGATGCATCACCGGCAGATCATAATCGCCAAACGAGCTCCACATCACCCACCAGCGTTCGCTCCCGCCTTTTAGCACCCCGCAATTGGGGCCGGCGCAACGGTAAAACGGACTTGGAATTAGAAGAAGATTTTCGGTCATGGCTAACCTGCGTACCTCGGCCATTGTAGCTGAGGAGTAACTGCAGGTCACCAGCCGTTTTGTGCCGAAAGCGACTTTATGCGCCGGCCGCAGCCCGGGCGGACTGCCCCGCGGTCTGCGCTGCCATGGCTTCTTTGATCCCCGCCTGGATGGCGTATTCGAGGTCCAGATGCGGCACTGGAGATCTCGTGGCAGCTTGGTAGAACTTCAGAGCGTCTTCCGGCCGGTTGAGCCGCTTCAGGCAGATCCGAGCGGCCGCCATTTGCGCCATCAGCGTCTGGCGCTCGGAAGGATAGGCTTGAATCAGGTTCTCGAACTCGCTCAGGGCCCGGTCATAGTTTTTCCGCTCCTCGAGCATTCGGCAGAGCTCAAACCAGGTCGAGACGGGTAGTTTCTGGCCTCCCGAGTTCTGAAAGTCTTCGTAGTCCTGCCATGCTCCATCGGGGTTCTTCGCCTTCAGGTGAAGCTCGCAGGTCTTCGCGGTGGCTTCGTGATAGGCCGGAAGGTCGTTTCTGCGCCAGTAGATTTGCCGCAACAGATTCCATGCGTCCACCGAGTTTGGCTTGGCCGAGACGTACGGTTGCAGCACCGCGGCCGCCTCGTCCAACTGGCCCTGTTCCATGTGCTGGTTGGCACGCTCGATCTCCGGATCGCGCGCCCAGGTCAGTTCCTTCTCAACCTTCTGGTTCACACGCGTCTCGAGGCCCGAGTAGCGCAACGCAACGGCCCCTAACGCGCCAAACGCGAAACCTCCCACGTGCGCCCAGTGCGCAACGCCGCTCATCTTGCCAAACAGAGCGCCATAGAAAACTTCCATCAACACCCACAACGGCAACAACCAATACGCCGAGGCTTTAAACCGGTAAACCCGGAAGGGAGAGCCCGTTCGCATGAGGCTGAAGAGGCTGAAGAACCAGACCCAGGCCATCTCGATCTTCATCTTCGGGAAACGCACCAGAAACGCGCCCATCAAAGCCGCGATGGCGCCGGAAGCTCCGACGCAGGGAATGATGCTCCCCGGATTCGTCCAGGCATGAAATTGCAATGCCGCCGCACCCGCGACCAGATAGAACACCGTGAACAAGGGACGGCCCCACACGTCTTCAAGCACGAATCCCGCCAGCCATAGAAACCACATGTTCCCGATCAGGTGCAGCCATCCGCCATGCAGAAAGTTCGCCGTCAGATAAGTGATCGCCCGCGGATGCGCTGGAATAAAGGCATACTTCTCCTGCAGCGAACCCGTGACCAACTCCGAATACCTCGCGCTCAGCGAGTCCATTTCCGCCTGCAGCGCCGCCGGATCCTCCACCAGCCGGATCTTCGCGTCCCAAGCGTCGATCAGATGCCGGGTTGGGCTCTGAACCTGCTCCCACTCGGTCGGATTCGCCGCCTTGAAGTCGTCCACTAACTGCTGGGCTTGCGGCGGCATGGTCAACTCCGGATGCATCCCAGCCAGCAGAATGATGTGGGCCTTGGTGTTACCCAGTTCTGGCGACTGCTGCTCCATCGTTCCGTGCGTGATCAGGAAGATCAAGATGTTGAGCGCGATCAGCCCAATCGTTATGACGGGCCACCGTCGCGCCTTCATATTCTCGTGCCGGATCGGAATCAGCATCGCCCACTCTCCTCCGCCGCTCAAAGTCGACGTTTGACTTTGCAGAGTGCGGATTTGAGCTAGCTTATAGAAATGAGTTAGTAAAAGGCAGGTAACAACGGAATGCGACTTAAGTAACCCGAAGGCATGATCTCCGCGGGGCGAATCTGGAATCTTCGCTAACCGCAAGCTTTTGACTTTTGTTTTGAAGGGCGCGGCTTCAGCCGCTGTGTGCAGCCACGCCCCCACCTACTTGTACAACAAATATTTTTCGCGCACGCGCATAAATCCGTCCAGCCGCTCCTGCCAATCCTCGGCAATCCGTCGTGGATCCTCTCCCGCCCCAATCGCCTCGAACACCGCCTGATTCACCAGCAGATCCGCCATCCGCTCCAGCTTGAAGTCGTTGGGATAAAGCTTGCGCAGCGCCGATGCCAGCTCAATCCCCAACTCCGGCGAGTCCAGAGTATTCCGATCCAGAATGATCAGGTTCACGCCTTCGCACCGTTCCCCGACAAAGTTACTCGCTGACGGAGTGAAACTGATCGGAACAAAGCGGACACTCTGAATGCCGCGTCCGTTCAAGTAAGCCGCCAATTCCCTGCTCTTGATCCAAGGAGCGCCCACCACTTCGAACGGCGTATCCGTCCCCCGGCCGACCGAAACATTCGTGCCTTCGATCATCGCCACCCCCGGATAAAGCGTGGCCTCGCTTAAGCTCCGCAAATTGGGGGAAGTATTCACCCAGCCCAGGCCAGTCGAGTCGAACCAGTCCCCCGGCTGCCAACCCTCCATCGCAACCACGTCGAGCCGCGCCCCAATATGCCGCTCGGCATTGACCATTTTCGCCAGCTCACCCATCGTCATGCCGTGCCGCACCGGCTCGGGAAAGTAATTCGTAAACTTCTCCTGACCCTCATCGGAAACCGGTCCCTGCACAAATGACCCCGTAATCGGATTCGGCCGATCCAGGAGGACCACCTCAATTCCCGCCTTCGCCGCAGCCTCGAGAAAGTAACCCACCGTAGCCTTGTAGGTGTAAAAACGAGCGCCGACATCGGCCACGTCAATCACTATCGCATCCAGCCGCTTCAACACGTCCATTGGCGGACGCCGCGCCGCGTCGCTCGCCCCGTACACGCTGTAGACCGCAACTCCGGTCGCCGCATCCTTCGTGTTCTTGACGTCGGTCGTGTCCAGCGTCCCCGTCACCCCATGTTCCGGACTGAAAATCGCATCCAGCGAAATTCCGGGCACGTTTGCCAACACGTCAATCGTCCGCCGTCCTTCCGAATCGACGCCAGTCTGATTCGTCAGCAGTCCAATGCTGCGCGGAGCGCCGCCTTTCGACGGATGCAGCGCTGAGAACTTCGTTTCCTCGAGCACGTCGATTCCCGTCTTGACCGTGCCATTCCGCACCGCCAGCTTGCGCGCCGCGCTCTGCATTTCGTTGTAGCCGGTGATGGTCGCGACCCGCATCTTCTCCGCTTCACTTGGATCGAGCGCCAGCGCCGCCGCTACCGCCGTCGCCACCTTCGTTCGGAGCGACACCGCGCTTCCCTTCTCCTTCGGCGGCAGCGTGTTGGTATGCACAATGTTCATGTGCACCGCGTTCGTCAGCAGCACGATATACGTCTTCGTCGCCGGGTCAATCCACAGCGAAGTTCCAGTGAATCCCGTATGCCCGTAACCGCCGACCGGCAACAGTTCGCCGCGGTTAGTGGAAAAAGGAGAATCGATGTCCCAGCCAAATCCCCGCAGCGTCGTCCCATTCACGGGTTGCTGTGGCGCGGTCATCTTTGCAATCGTCGGAGGAGTCAGCACGCCACGCCCGCCATCCAGCAAAGCTTGCGCAAAAAGTGCCAGGTCATCCGCGGTAGAAAATACTCCCGCATCGCCTGCCACGCCGCCCATCCGGCGAGCCGTGGGATCGTGCACCACTCCGCGCAACAGGCGATGGGTTTCGTCCTCTTCGGTCGGAGCGATGCGCTGCTCCCACGACGCTGGTGGAACAAAGCGAGTCTCCTTCATGCCCAGCGGTTCGAAAATATGCCGCGCCGCATACTCGTCGAGTGAATCGCCCGAGAGCCGCTCCACCAGCGCTCCCAACACTACGAAGTTGATGTCGCTATAAACAAACGCCGCTCCCGGAGCCCGCTCCGGAGGGGCCTCGAACGCCATCCGATAGGCCGTCTCCTTCCCTTCCCACGCCTTCGTCAAGTCCAGATCGGGAGCCAGGCCCGAGTAGTGCACCAGCAACTGCCTGACCGTAATATCCTGCTTCCCGTTCTGCCCAAACTCGGGAAGGTACTTCGCGACCGGATCGTTCATGCGAAGCTTGCCCTGCTCCCAAAGCTGCATGATCGCCGTTGTGGTTGCGACGACCTTGGTCAGCGAGGCACAATCGAACACCGTATCGAGGGTCATCGCTTCCCGCCGAGGTTCAAGCGCACGGCTGCCGTAAGCCTTGCGGTACACCACCAGCCCGTCGTGGCCGACGACGAGCACCGCGCCCGGGATCTCTCGCTGGGCGATGGCGTCGTTGACGATGGGATCGAGAACGGCTAGGCGCGAATCCAGCGGAGTTTGAGAGAAGGCTGTGGAGGAAAACAAGAGGGCGAAGAGCAGCAGATTTTTCGGTGAGTATTTCACGTCTGCTCTGACTCTACATGACCTCTCAGATGCGGCTCAAGGTGGAACGTGATCAACGATGCTCCCGAAGTAACTCCCGGATTGCCTCGGCCCGCCGCCTTTGCTATAACCCAATCAGCTCAATAAAACACCTTGAACCTAACGCTGAACAATCGAGAATCCGATTTTTCCTTCCTCGTGCGTAATTGCGCTACGCAGGATGATCGCTTTCAGAACGCTTTCGGCATCCTGGAAAAAGCCATTGCCGCGCGCGCCTTCCCTGCCTGCTCGCTCGCGGTTACCTTTCGCGGGGAACTCGTTGCCCACAGAGCGCTCGGCCGGTTCACATACGAACCGGCTTCGCCCGAGGTCACCACTGCCACCATCTTCGATCTCGCTTCGCTGACTAAAGTCGTCGCCACTTCAGCTATGGCCATGATTCTTTACGAGCGCGGCCTGCTTGATCTCGAAGCCCCCGTCACCGCTGTCGTCCATGAATTTGTTGGCCACGACGCTCGCCGACGCGAAGTCACCGTGCGCATGCTGCTTGCGCACAGCTCCGGCCTGCCCGCCTACGAAAAGCTGTTCCTGAGCGTTAAGACTCGTGATGCCTTGCTGCAGGCCGCCTTCACCACTCCGCTTGCCGCCGCCCCTGGTGGGCGCGCCGAATACAGCGACATCGGCTTTATCATTCTTGGCGTGGTCCTTGAACGGCTCGCCGACGAATCGCTCGACGTATTCTGTCAGCGCGAAGTTTTCGGTCCGCTTGGCATGACTCACACTACCTTCAATCCCGCGCCCGCCTTGAAGAACTCAATCCCGCCAACGGCGGATGATCGCACGTTCCGCCATCGCATCATTCAGGGCGAGGCGCAGGACGAAAACGCAAGCATCCTTGGCGGCGTTGCCGGACACGCCGGCCTCTTCTCCACCGCCGAGGATCTGGCCATTTTCGCCCACGCCATGCTCAACGGCGGACACCCCATTCTCCGTTCCTCGACCGTCGATTTGTTTTCGCGCCGGGAATCCGCTCCCGAAGGCACTTCTCGCGCGCTGGGCTGGGATACACCGTCCGCGTGCTCGCAATCCGGGAACTATTTCTCGCGCCGCTCCTTCGGACACCTTGGCTACACCGGCACGTCCCTGTGGATCGACCCGGAACGCCAGGTTTCAATCACTTTACTAACCAACCGCACCTGGCCCGATTGCCAGAGCCAGGCAATCAAACAGGTGCGCCCGGCTTTTCACGACGCGGTGGTCGAAGTCTTGGAGAAGCAAGCTTGAAGCGCAGGTCTCTGAGTCGCAGAACCACGAACCGCAAAGCAGCGAACCACGAACTCCGCCACCTTGGCACCGAGGAAACAAACTCGGCCTCTGCCGATCTGGATCAGAAGCCGGCCCTCGAAATCGCCCGCATCATCAACCGCGAAGATGCCAAGGTTGCGGCCGCGGTCAAACACGCTCTCCCGCAAATCGCGCAGGCGATCAACCTGATTGCCACGGCGCTCTCCCAAGGCGGACGCCTCATCTACGTCGGCACCGGCACCAGCGGACGGATCGCCGCTCTGGACGCCGTTGAATGTCCGCCCACCTTTGACGTCTCGGCACGCGTGGTTCAATTCATCATCGCGGGCGGCCCAAAAGCGCTGGGCTCAGCCGTGGAAGCCGATGAAGACTCTCGCGAACTGGGCCGCAAAGCTATCGCAAAGAAGAGGCCAACAAAAAAAGATGTCGTCGTTGGCATCGCGGCCAGCGGACGCACTCCCTTCACCATCGCCGCCGTCAGATATGCGCGTGCTCGCCGGGCAAAAACCGTGGCCATCGTCTGCAACCCGAAATCCCCGCTCGGCAAAGCCGCGCACGTAGCCATCGTCGCGGACGTCGGCGCGGAAGTGGTCGCGGGCTCCACGCGTATGAAAGCCGGGACGGCGCAGAAAATGATCCTGAACATGCTTTCGACCGGCGCGATGGCGCGTCTCGGCTACGTCTATGGCAACCTGATGGTCAACGTCAGTCCGAAGAATGAGAAGCTGGTCGAACGCGGAGTGGGCATCTTGGAAAAGGCCGCCGGACTCGAGCGCCGATCCGCGCGTAAGCTCCTGGCAGCTGCAGGAGGGCGCGTCCCCGTGGCCCTGGTGATGGCCAAGGCTCGCGTCAGCCGCGCTCAGGCCGCGGCTGTCCTGAAACAATCCTTAGGCCAAGTGCGCCGTGCAATCGCGCTGGCCAGTCCTTGATAACCCAAACGGCGGCCAGAAAGCCAACCACAGGGTCACAGGGGTGCACAGGGGAAAGGACCGTTTGTGTAAACTCCGCTCGGCATTTCGAACCGCCGCCGTACTGCGATCATAGTTAGAATGAGAACGGCGCTGCAATTTTTCAGGAACCACTCAAGCTATGGATAAGCTCGTAATCCGCGGTGGCAACCCGCTGCTGGGCACCGTCCGTATCAGTGGCGCGAAGAACGCCGCGCTTCCCTGCATGGCGGCGGCCCTGCTCACCGACGAACCGGTGATTCTTGAAAACATTCCGCAGGTGCGCGACATCGAGACCACGCGCAAGCTTCTCGCCGCCATGGGCGCCGAAGTCGAACTCGGCTATGGACGCGCCCATCACCGCACCACGATTTGCGCGCACACGCTCGCCGCTCCCGAAGCGTCGTATGAACTGGTCAAGACGATGCGGTCCTCTACGCTCGTACTGGGACCGCTGGTTGCCCGCTGCGGCCGCGCCCGCGTTTCGCTGCCCGGAGGATGCGCCATCGGCGCGCGCCCCATCGACCTTCACATCAAGGGTCTGGAGCGGCTGGGCGCGAAGATCACGCAGGAGCACGGGTACGTCGAAGCCACTACCGATCCTCTAAAGGGCGACCGGCTTCGCGGCGCCGAAGTTGTCTTCGACAGAATTACCGTCACCGGCACCGAGGACTTGCTAATGGCCGCCACGCTTGCCGATGGCGAGACCGTCATGCAGAACTGCGCCCGCGAACCTGAAGTTGCCGATCTCGCCGCGCTGCTTAACGCCATGGGCGCCAAAATCCAAGGCGCGGGCACGTCCACGATTCGCGTAAAGGGCGTCGCCAAGCTGCACGGAGCCAGGCACCGCATCATCCCCGACCGTATCGAAGCCGGAACTTTTATCATTGCCGGAGCCCTCACCGGCGGGGACGTCAACGTCGCCGGATGCGACCCCGCGCACCTCACCGCCATCCTGCAGAAGCTCGCGGAAACCGGCGTGAAGACTTCGGTCAAAGCCGACTCAGTTCGCGTCATGGGCGATCAGCCGCTGGCAGCCGCCGACCTGAACACCGAGGAATATCCGGGCTTCCCCACCGACATGCAGGCGCAATACATGGCGCTCACCACGCAGGCCGCGGGCACATCGATCATCACGGAGAATATTTTCGAGAACCGCTTCATGCACGCGCAGGAACTGGTGCGCATGGGCGCCAACATCAAGATCGAGGGCCGCCGCGCCATTGTTCGCGGCGGAACTCCGCTCAGCGCCGCCGCCGTCCTCGCATCGGATCTGCGCGCCTCGGCCTCGCTCGTGCTCGCCGCCCTGGTCGCCGACGGCGAAACTATCATCGACCGCGTCTATCACCTCGACCGCGGCTACGAGAACATCGAAGAGAAACTGAAAGGTGTCGGAGCCGAAATCCGCCGCGTAGGCAACATCTTCCCCAAGCGAGCCGCATCCCCCGCCCAGTAGTAATGGTAACGACGGTAACCTTCAGAGCCTCAGTTTGTGCGGTCTTCCTCGCTCGCATGTGGGATAACTGACTTGCGGGCCCATATAAGTCCCGCAGACTACCACGCGCCGCCCCGCGCCGGCGGCGCTGCCAGGAACCCAGAATATGAAGGTTGTTGTTCTGTGCGGTGGATTAGGCACCCGTCTCCGGGAAGAAACCGAATTCCGCCCTAAACCGATGGTGGAGATCGGTGGCCGTCCCATTCTGTGGCACATCATGAAGATGTATGCCCACTACGGAATGCACGAGTTCATTCTCTGCCTCGGTTATCGCGGCAACATGATCAAGGATTACTTCCTGAACTATGAAGCCATGAATAGCGACTTCAAAATCTGCCTTGGCCGCCAATCGCACATCGAGTTCATGGGCGCGCACCACGAGCAGAATTTCGCCGTCACCCTCGCCGACACCGGGCTCGAAACCATGACGGGCGGCCGCCTGCGGCGCGTTGCCCGCTATCTCGAGAACGAGGACACGTTTCTGCTGACCTACGGCGACGGCCTCAGCGACGTCAACATCAGCCGCCTGCTTGAGTTTCATCGCCAGCATGGTCGCCTTGCAACCGTCACCTCAGTCCCGCCTATATCCCGCTTTGGAGTGCTCGACGCCAACGCCCAGGGCCAGGTGCAACGCTTCATGGAAAAACCTAAGTCCAACGGCCTGATCAGCGCCGGCTTCTTCGTCCTCGACCACCGCGTGCTCGATTATCTCGGCGGTCCGGAGTGCGTCCTCGAACGTGAACCTATGGAGCGGCTGGCGCGGGAAGGCCAACTCATGGCCTATCGCCATGACGGTTTTTTCTACGCCATGGACACTTACCGCGAATACCAGTACCTGAACGACCTCTGGGCGAGCGAGCAAACCCCATGGAAAGTGTGGTCGGAATGAGCAAAACAGCAAGTCAGCTTCGCGACGAAATCCGCACGCTCGTGAAGCAATACTATGACGCCGCCCTGGCTCCGCAGGCGTTCGCGCCCGGCCAGAGCACCGTACCCGTGTCGGGCAAGGTCTTTGACTCGACCGAGATCGAATCTCTGGTCGAAGCCTCGCTTGACGGATGGCTCACCACCGGCCGCTTTGCCGCTCAGTTCGAACGCGAATTTGCCGCCTTCATAGGCGTGCGCTGCGCTTCCATCGTCAACTCCGGATCTTCCGCTTGCCTCGCAGCTCTTTCATGCCTCACTTCCCCGTCGCTCGGCGATCGCAAGCTCTTTGCCGGAGACGAAGTCATCACCGTGGCGGCTGGATTTCCCACCACCGTCAATCCGATCATTCAGAACCAGCTCGTTCCAGTCTTCGTTGACGTTCAGATACCAACATACAACGTCAACGTAACTCAACTTGAAGCCGCCGTCTCCAATCGCACCAAAGCCATAATGCTGGCGCACACCCTCGGCAACCCGTTCGACGTCGACGCCGTCATAGAACTGGCAACCAAACACAATCTCTGGGTGATTGAAGACTGCTGCGATGCCGTCGGATCTCTCTACAAAGGGCACATGGTTGGGACCTTCGGCCACTTTGCGACCACCAGCTTTTATCCGGCGCACCACATCACCATGGGCGAAGGCGGATGCGTGCTTACGCAGTCTCCCGCGCTCAAGAAGCTCGCCGAGTCTTTTCGCGACTGGGGCCGCGACTGCTGGTGCGATACCGGGAAATCGAACACCTGCGGCCGCCGCTTTGATTGGAAACTGGGCGATCTGCCCGCCGGATACGACCACAAGTTTACTTACAGCCATATCGGCTACAACCTCAAAGCGACCGACATGCAGGCAGCGGTCGGAGTCGCGCAACTGAAGAAGCTGCCTGGGTTCATTGCGGCCCGGCGCGCGAACTTCGCCAAACTTCACGCCGCCCTGAGCGATCTCGACGACATCTACATCTTGCCCGAAGCCACCGCGCATTCGGACCCCAGCTGGTTCGGCTTTCCTCTCGCCATTCGCACGGGTGCCCCCACCAACCGCAACCGGGTGGTGGGCTTCCTGGAATCTCGAAACATCGCCACCCGCCTGCTCTTCGGCGGCAACCTGCTTCGCCAGCCCGCCTATCGCGATATTCAGCGGCGCGTCGTCGGCGATTTGCACAACAGCGACTTTGTCATGAACAACGTTTTCTGGGTCGGCCTCTACCCCGGCATCACGCAAGCGATGATCGATTACATGACGGAGACGTTCCATCAGATTCCGCGAGCCGCCTCCGCCGGTCGTGGAGCGTAGACGAGCATAGGCGACGCGGAGTCGAGTCACGCGATCATGAGCCGGGCAACCACGAGCCACTAACGATGAGTCAGGCAACCACGACAAACCGGCTGGCACACGATCTCGACGACATCTTTGCGCGAACCGAGCCTCTGTGGCAGGACTTGCACGGCCAGCGCATCCTGATTACGGGCGCCACCGGATTTTTCGGATGCTGGTTGCTGGAAAGTTTTGCCTGGGCGAACCACCGTCTGAATCTCAACTCCCGGGCGGTTGGACTATCCCGGCATCCGGAAGCGCTGGCTCGGAAAGCGCCGCACCTGGCGCAAGACCCGGCGATCGGCCTGCACGCCGCCGACGTTCGTCACGGCGATTTTCCTCAAGGCGCGTTTTCACACGTCATCCATGCCGCGACCGAAGCCAGCGCCACGCTGAACCACGAATCCCCACGCGTGATGTTCGACACCATTGTCGAAGGGACACGGCGCGCTCTGCAGGCCTCGATCGCCAGTTCCGCTACCAGATTTCTCCTGCTCAGTTCGGGCGCAGTTTACGGAACGCAGCCGCCGCTCAGCCACGTGAGTGAAGCTTTCGCGGGTGGGCCCGATCCTCTTAATCCTGCGAATGCCTATGCCGAAGGCAAGCGCTCGGCGGAGTTGCTGTGCTCACTGGCGGCGTCGCCCCGCCTGGCAACCACGGTCGCGCGCTGCTTCACGTTTGTCGGGCCTTATATGCAACTCGACGCGCACTTCGCCATCGGCAACTTTATCTCCGATTGCCTGCGCGATCGCCCGATTCGCGTCCTCGGCGACGGCTCGGCTGTCCGCTCCTATCTTTACGCCTCTGACCTGATGGTCTGGCTCTGGACGATTCTCTTCCGAGGACAATCCTGCCGTGCCTATAACGTTGGATCGGAAGAAGCCGTGAACATCGCTACCCTCGCACGCGAGGTCGCCGCCGCGCTGACACCCGAGGCAGACGTCGAAATCGCTTCCACGCCAACGCCAGGCGCCCCGGTGCATCGCTACGTGCCCTCGACCGCGCGAGCGCGCGAAGAACTTGGCCTGCGGGCCGAGGTGCCGCTGCGCGAAGCCATCCGCCGCACCCACGCTTGGTTTGCGGGAGATACGTTCTCCGAACCGGAGACTTCCAGAACAGAAGGCGAAGTCATCGCTCGAGGCGCCCATGCATAGCGCTGCCGCTGTCAGCCCGCAGCCGCATCGCGCATGCGGAGCCTGCGGCGCGACCGGATACACCGTTTGTCATCATCAGCGGTTCGTTGTCCCCGACGGCTATCCTCTGCCCTCCGAGTACAACGTCGCGGTCTGCCGCCGCTGCGGCTTCGTCTACGCCGATCCCGCCGCCACCCAGCTCGACTACGATCGTTTCTATTGCGAGTGGTCGAAGTACGACGACTCGGCGACCGCGACCGGCAGCGGCGTTTCTTCTTACGACGCCGCTCGACTCGCCGTTACTGCTTCGGCCATCGCCCGCGCCCTACCTTCGCGAGCCTCCAGCATCCTCGATGCCGGCTGCGCCACGGGCGGGCTGCTCACGGCTCTCCGCGACCACGGATTCACGGCCGTCGCCGGACTCGATCCTTCGTCGCGCTGCGCGGCCGCGTGCCGCGATCGTGGCTTCGAAGCCTATGCCGGATCCGTCTCATCCGCTCCCGCGCACATACCCAAATTCGATTGCGTCGTGTTCAGTCACGTGTTGGAACACGTTTACGACATTCCCGCATTCTTCACCGCCGCCCGCCGTTTGATCACGCCCGGAGGCTACTCGTATCTCGAAACTCCGGACGCCACCCGTTACGACGACTATCTCTACGCGCCTTTCCAGGAATTTAATACCGAGCACATCAACCACTTTTCGGCTCGTGCTCTTGAAAACACCGCCCGGCGCTTCGGCTTTCAACCCATGAGGACGGAACAGAAGGTAATCCAGACGGGCGAAGACACGCTCTACCCCGCTGTCTTCGGACTTTTCCGCGACGGCGTCGGAACGGCGGACGAGCACGTCGTTTGCGATCAAGAGTTGCCGTCCAGGATCTCCGCTTATATCCGGCATTCCGCTGAGCAAATGGAAAGGATCAATCAGCACCTAGCCAGGCAGCTCGCGAATACGCAGAGCGTCATCCTTTGGGGTGCGGGGCAATTGGCGATGAAGCTGCTCGCTCTTTCCTGTTTCGCGGAAACTCAAATCCGCGCTCTGGTGGACAACAATCCCGCGCTCAGAGGCAAGACGCTGGCGGGCGCTCCCGTTATTGGTCCGGACGAAATCGGTCGACACCAAATTGGCTCACAGCAAATCGCCGGCTCGCGGGAGCCGATCATCATCGCCACTTTGCTGCACGACGACGAGATCAGCGCTCAAATCCGCCGTCTCGGACTCAGCAATCCGGTCATTATGCTGCCCCACAACTCTGATTGTGAGGTCCGCCGCCCATGAAGCTTTCCGACTACATCGTGGGCCAATTGGCGGAGTGGGGCATACGCCACATTTTCCTGGTAACCGGCGGCGGCGCCATGCACCTCAACGACTCCATCGGCAAGGAGCCGCGCCTGCAGTACGTTTGCAATCACCACGAACAAGCTTCCGCGATGGCCGCCGAGGCTTACGCTCGCATCAGCGGACTGCCCGGCGTGGTTAACGTCACTACCGGCCCGGGCGGCATCAACGCGCTTAACGGAGTGTTTGGGGCGTGGACCGACTCCGTGCCGATGCTCGTCATCTCCGGCCAAGTCAAGCGCGACACATGCATGCGCTCCCAGGGCATAACCGGCCTGCGCCAGCTTGGCGACCAGGAAGCCGACATCATCGCCATGGCCGCAAACATCACCAAATACGCGGTAATGATCGATGATCCCCTCTCGATTCGATATCACCTCGAGCGCGCCTGGCGCCTCGCACAGAGTGGACGGCCGGGGCCTTGCTGGATTGACATTCCGGT
>Ga0181523_10000485_pt1 | contig 45013 bp, 42 predicted proteins | sample PEATcosm2014_Bin_43_FD_119752 | JGI IMG/M metagenome (GOLD analysis project Ga0181523, IMG submission 119752) | Peatland microbial communities from MTU Mesocosm Facility, Houghton, MI, USA - PEATcosm2014_Bin05_30_metaG | ecosystem: Environmental > Terrestrial > Soil > Wetlands > Peat | place... | reverse complement strand
GAATAGCCCTTGTGGATATAAACGAGATTTTTCACTCGTCTCCGAAGCAAGCGGTTGTACCAGTCTGCGTGCGGCGGAATTTAGTGAGTTTGCCAATTAAACCTATCCCGAAGATTTTTCTAAATGCAATCGGAGCATCGTTCCACGCACAGGCTCGGAGCCACCGCGCCGCCTCCTCCAGAAACCGCTCGGCAGCTTCCTCGTTCCCGTTCCGGAGTTCTTTCCGGTAGCGGCTCTCAAAGGTTCGCATGATGCTTGCCCGCTGCGCGGTTGAAGTTTCTATGCCCAGGCGGGCCAGAGTAGCGAGATTGGTTTCAACCACCTTTTTCAGCCCCTCGAACCACCGGTCTGCATCTTTGGGTGAGTTCCGGCTGTTGTGTGTATTGACACGATAGAGGGCTCCCTTCGATTCTGACCATGCCAGGGTGGCATCTTGAATGGCGGCAAACCAGAAAGCCGTATCTTCGGAGGGCCAGCCATCCAGAGGCTCAAACCACCGAATCCGGTTGCCCAACCAGTCGCGCCGCACCATGGCCGCGTGCAAGGCCCAGGGTGCGTAAGCGATGGCACTGTCGCCAATGCGGCTGGCGTCACCTTGGTAGAGCGTGGGATGATGCAGTTGCCTGCGTTCCGGGGAATCATCACAAAACTCCTGCCAACAACCAGCAATCAAATGGGCGTTTGGTTGCTGGCGGGCAGCAGTTGCTTGTTCTTTCAGATACTCCGGCGCGAGCAGGTCATCCGCATCCAGAAACAAAATCCATTCGCCAGTGGCCAGCCCCAGCCCGAAATTGCGCGCCGCGCCGGGACCACATTTGAGCGAAACCACCAGACGGATCCGGGCATCCGCAAACTGCCGGACTACTTCGAGGCCGTTGTCAGTGGAGCCGTTTTCCACCACGATTAACTCCCAGTCTGGCATGGTCTGGGCCAGCACCGAGCGGATGGTATCCGCCACATACGGACACTTGTTATGGAGCGCAGTGATGATGCTGACTTGGGGCATGGTTCTTTTTCGCGTTTCAGGGCACTGTGCAACACCACATGAATTGCGGAAGGAACGACTTCATCTCGTTCCAAGGGAGGATGAAATCCGCCAAAAGGCTACTTGAAATGTTTTTTATAAAGTCGGAACGTCTCGGCCGCGCGTCCTGGAAGAAACTGCAAAATTGACTCCGGGTCTTCCTGTAATTTGGTAATTAGATCAAGGTTGTTTTCATAGCCCATATATTCCGCTTGCATATCCCGGACGAGGTTGTGGACATTCCGCGCCTGATAAACCGAAGCGGCAGCATAGGCCACCTTGGCCCCCTTGGCTTGCAGATAGTAACTGGCCCAAATATCGTCCATGCGTCCAACTGCCGGAAACATCATGTAATCTCGAAGAAGCTCGCCCCGCATGAAGGTGTTCTGTGAATTGAACGGCCCCATCCGGTTGGCCGCCATGGGAAAGTAACTTGAATCAAACTTGCATTCGGGGGCATGCTCCATGCGGCAGATGGCGTCAATATCTGGATCGCCGTGCCAAAAATCCGCCTGCACATCCGGTACCATCTTGCGACGGGTCATTTGGGAATAATTCCGCTTGGGTAACAATTGCAGTGGATAGCCTCGATGCCAAAGCTGCCGGTAATTGGTCGCCCCTACAGGATCGAAGGCCGGCAAATCGGTCTCATAATAATTCACTTCAACTTCGCGCCCAACCATCAGGTTTTCCCCCCAACCAGGCTGCGGGATGTTGTCATCATCCACCAGCGCCACAATTTCGGCTCCAAGGTCGTGTGCCCAGAGAAAGGCGAAATTACGCCGTTGGATGCAATTCCAGCCGGTGGCATCGGAGAGCTTGCGATCATATTTTTCTTGCATCTCCGGACTCAGGTAAATGCCGCGTTCCAGCTTGTAATCTGGCGGCGTCTTCTTGTCGCCGGCAACGATGAGGGTCCAACCAGACATCGCATCAAATTTCTTGATAGCTTCCGTTGGAGGATTGATGGTTGTTGATACAATGGCTTTCATGGCTTTCTGGAGTCGTCTTTTAAAGGAAGAGGTGGCTCATCGAATTTTTGCCGGAAGCTGTCCACATACGGCTCCTTTTGGTGGAGCGCGGTTGTGATGCTACTTGAGACATGGTTAATCAGCAAATTTCGTCACGCTGCGCAGTGCGTCCATAAACTGAGCCTGAATTCTGTCCGGGTTGAAATCAGTCTGTGCCGCTTGGCGGGCGGCGACGGCGAGTCGGTGCTGTTCATCAGGTGAAGCCACCAGCTTTTCCAAAGTTTGACGCAGGGCAGTCGGATTCGGATCCGTCAAACACAACGCGCGGTTTCCTTGCCGCGCCCACTTCACCGCCGAACAATACTCCGGCCCCCAGATAATCAATGGTTTTCCGAACTGCGCCATTTCTGGCATTTTGGAGGGAAAGCTGGTTTCCATGCGCCGGCGCATGGCTGGTTCAAACACCATCGGCACCAGAAACGCATTGGCTGCCCCAAGCCATTCCGCCGCTTCAGCAGGGGGGACATAATCATGCCAAAGCCCTTCCCTTTGCATTTCCTGCCTCAAGGCTTGCGGCCACTGTGGATTGCCTCCGCGAACTTCCAGTCGGATCTGAGGGTGATGCTTTAACGCCTTCAGTGCTTCCGCCAATATCGGCCCGTATTCGTAAAGATTGCCTGAATACAACACCCGGAAGTGATAATGCAGCGCTTTGAGCGGCAACAGCGGATTGGCCTTTGCCGGGATGGGATAAAGCACTTGGGAGTTGTGATGCGGTCCTAGCAAGGCACGCATCTTCTCGCTTACACAGAATGCTAGTTGGGACTGGCGATACAATTCGCGGAACCGCTTTTCCAATAATTTGCGGAAGGGCGAATGGATTAAATCCATATCTGGCCACCAGTCGTGAAAGAACGTAACCAGCGGCAGTCGGTGTTTTTGGGCGAAACGCCGGGCCGCCCTACAGGCGTCTCCTTGGGCTGCGGTCAGCACCACCACTTGATCTCCGGCGGGGACTGCCTTTGGCAATGAATTATCCAGCCAGCGGCCATCGCGCCAACACCAGAAATCGTGTGCGAAACGATGCAAGCGTGTTTGTGCCAGACGCCGCACTACGCGGCGGACGGCGCTTGAGGCTGTTAATCTGGAAGGTTCGCAGCCAAAACTTTCGCATATAATCCCTGGTTGATTCTGAAGGTGTCGGTGCAGGAGGAGTTGTCCCGCGCTGGTTGGCTCCGGGCGGACCGAAGAAATCACAATTACTGGAATGTTTTGATTGCAAGACATCAAAACAATCCGCTGCCGGTCGGCCAGAGATTTTTCTGAACCCGATCTGCTGCTTTCAATGGTTGCGAACAAGCAGGCCAAGACTCTGACTTGCCTGATTGTGGATTGCAGAGACGGTTGCGCAAAGCTGCATTTGGCCTTGTAACTAGATCATAAAGCTGCTGCGCCCAACGGGTGAAGCGGGTGTAAAACGGACGTTCCCAGCCAACCTTGACGGAGCCATTAGAAGCTCCCGCCAGCTGCCGCTCTGTCAAAGGATTCCGCAGTTTTTCAGACGGATAATTCTTGAGCAGCCGATACAACAACGTAGAATCGTGATACGAAGCCTCCGCCAGTACATCACCGAGGTGAAAAAGCAAGCAAGGCAAAATTTTCACAGATTTGCCAAGTGACGTAATTGCATCTTTTCCCATCTGCCGATTAAGATAACATTTAGGACATTTCGGCCCACTTGAGGAATTCCTCAATGTTTTCGCTCACGAACAACTTCTGGGCGTCGCGCAACTTCGACTCGGGCCAGTTCCACCATTTTGTGCATTGGAGCCGCTTGATGGTGGTTTCTTCAAAACGGAGGCGAATAATCCTAGCGGGCACCCCGCCAACAATTGCATAAGGTGGAACGTCTTTCACCACAACAGCTCCGGCTCCAACGACCGCCCCATCACCGATCCGGACATTGTCTTTGATAATCACTTTGGCGCCAATCCACACGTCGTTGCCGATTTCCACGGTGCCGTGCTCGTTGAAATAATTTTTGTCAGAGAAAGTCACCCCGCACTGTTTAGCTGTTGAGAAGAACACCGGACAGGTGGAAACAAATTTGAGAGGGTGCATTCCCGGACAAGTTACAACTTCAGGAGCGATTGAGCAGAACCGGCCCACCCGCGTTCGGAACAGCCTGGCTTGACCCGCCAAATAAGAGTAAGCCTCAATACGACTTTCACAAATTCCGGAGTTGGGGCCGATGAAAGAGTAAGCCCCAATATGACTTTCACAAATTCCAGAGTTGGGACCGATGACGACGTGACTCTCAACAATCGAATGTGACAAGCAGGAATCCACCTCAAGCCGCACGTTGCGCCCAACCGAGCTTGTCAGCATACGTGAGCCACGCGCTAGAAAGACAGGCAACTCCGCTGAGGAGTGCCGGTCAATATAAGAACGCACCGAAACCCTTGAGCCACTGCCCTGTAACTGAATTGCCAGGAGCCTGGCCAAGGAAAACCCGTTCGCGAGCAAATGTCGAATCATCTGAAAAATCCGAGTAGCCGGCACAAAAGCAAAAAAGGGGTAGTCATGCCGGTAGCGTGCCAACCGCTTCTCCAGCCGGCCGACACCGCACGAATTGAGGTGCTGCCGTACAAAGCATCGCAAAAGAGCCATAGCCCGCCATTTGCTTGAAGTCCCACGACTGCCCTCCCGGATTCGAGTAATTGACGCTGAATTCTAGGGCGTCCTCGACATAGTGATCCCAACTGGAATTCGGCACCGACGTCGTGAGGTTCACTGTGTAAGGACCCGAAGCAAGCAAGAGAGGTTGAAAAGTGAGCAATGATCTGTAAATCCCCGGCTTGGTAGGTAGAACAGCTCCCTGAAAGTGGTGCAGAGAAGCAACTGCGATGTTGTGTCGGTTGGCATCGAGCAGGAAAACTTCCAGAGACAAACCTGAGGCTCCGTTTGTTTCAAACTGAACCTCCAATCTGAAGGGGTCACCAGAGGAGTAGATTTTTGTCGGTTTGTTGCTGCCATCAAGTAAACACGTATGAATTATTTTCGTATGCTGGCCCCGTCCGGATGGAAAACGAACAGCATCGCTGCCTTTTTCAGGGTTTCCAAATTGTTCATAATGCTCAATCGCTGCCGCAGACGATCCATTGAAAACCATACGCCCGGCGTTGAGCACCATGCCGCGTGTGGTAAGACTTCTAACCGCCGCCATGTTGTGGCTGACAAACAAAACCGTGCGGCCTTCTTTGCGCGAGACGCTCTCCATCTTGCCCAGACATTTCTTCTGGAACTCGGCGTCACCCACGGCCAGCACTTCGTCCACAATCAAAATCTCCGGTTCCAGATGCGCCGCCACGGCAAACGCCAATCGTACATACATGCCGCTGCTGTAATGTTTGACCGGGGTGTCGAGAAATTTCTCCACCTCGGCAAAAGCCACAATCTCATCGAACTTCGTATTTATCTCCACCCGGTGCATTCCCAGAATCGCACCGTTGAGAAAAATGTTTTCGCGTCCGGTCAGTTCGGGATGAAAGCCGGTGCCCACCTCCAACAAACTCGCCACGCGGCCTTTGATATGGATCCGGCCAGTCGTCGGTTCGGTAATCCGGCTGAGGATTTTCAGCAGCGTGCTTTTGCCCGCGCCATTCCGCCCGATAATCCCAACTACTTCGCCCTGGCGAACCTCAAAGGAAACGTCTTTGAGCACCCAAAAATCTTCGGTTCGCGGACTACTGACTACGGGACCGCCTGACGACTGGTCTTGTTGTCCGTGGACTTGTGGTCTTGTTGTCGCGCGCAACCAGCGAAACGGCGCAGTGATTTTTTGCGCGATTACATCCCGCAACGCTACATACTTCCGGCCCTGCTGTTGGTGTTGAATGCGGTACTTTTTACCCAAGTTTTCGACGGCAATGATGGTGTCGCTCATGGCTCCAAAATCAGAAAGTAGATATTACCAACAAAGGCCAGGTATTTCTCAATCGTTTGATAAAAATCACCGTTAACCCTACTCATCGAGGCGTCATGGCAGGTCCCACAATCGTCCGAGAGCGAAGGTCGGGAACTTGGTCAACAATGTATCGGCCAATCTCAAGCGACGCCGTCGCTGCAGGTGACGGCGCGTTGCAAACGTGGATGGCGGCCGACTCTTTGATGATCAAAAAGTCATCCACCAAACCGCCATCGGGCCGCAACGCTTGGGCTCGCACCCCCGCTTCGCCCGGGACCATGTCCTCTTCGCGAATCTCCGGAATAAGTTTCCGCAGGCTGTTTGCGAAAGCCGCTTTACTGAATGAGCGATGCATTTCGCGGAGGCCCATTACGGCGTGCTTGGCCGCCAATTTCCAGAATCCGGGATACATAAAGGTCTCTAGGGAATCCCGCAGATTGAACGAGGTCCGATCATAACCTTCACGCTTGAAGGCCAGCACGGCATTTGGCCCGGCGTGGACACTGCCGTCAATCATCCGCGTAAAGTGCACGCCGAGAAACGGGAAGGTCGGGTTGGGCACCGGGTAAATCAGCGCCTTGATCAGGTGACGTTTCTCCGGGACCAATTCATAATACTCGCCCCGAAAGGGTATGATTTTCGCCTCCGGTCTGAGGCCGGCCTTGCGGGCGGCACGATCGCTGTGCAGTCCCGCGCAATTGACCAGAAAAGCGGCCTCAAGGGTGCCACCCGTGGTTTCGACAACATGCACCCCATTCCGGCATCCTATTGATTCCATCCGTGCACCCGTCCTGATCTCCCCCCCTTGACTCCGAATCAACTCCTCGTACTTTGAGCAAACGGCACGATAGGATACGATGCCGGTCGAGGGCACCCTGATACCCCCGAGACATCGGACATGCGGCTCGATCTCACACACTTCCACCTGAGAAAGCCGGCCAACTTGGAGTCCATTCTCCAAGCCGCGGCGGTAGAGATTCTCGAGCAAGGGCAATTCATCTTCGTGAGTGGCGACGATGACCTTGCCGCAGACGTTGCAGGGAACGCCGTGCTCCCGACAGAACTCCACCATGCTCCGGTTGCCTTCGCGGGCGAAACGGGCCTTGAAGCTGCCCGGTTTGTAATAAATGCCGGAATGAATGACTCCGCTGTTTCGTCCTGTTTGATGGCGCGCCAGGTCGCGCTCCTTTTCGAGGACGATCAGCCTGAGGCCGGGCTGCCGCCGCAAGATGGACATGGCGACGCTCAGGCCGACAATCCCTCCACCGATAACACAACAGTCGTACATGGATCATTCCGCAAGCACAGAGCCAGGATGCGAATATTCTCAGCCTGGACTTATGAGGTGTGGCTCGCCAATTTCCAAAGGGATCACCTCGAAATTCGGGTCATTTTTACTTCGGAAGTATTCATAAATCGCGGTTGCTTCCTCGCTCCAATACAACATGTGTTCGGAGGCGATATGAAAGCTGATAATCTTCAGAGCACCACCCAAAATGTTTGAACAACTCTCAAGGGCTGAACAGTTGAAAGACGCCAGCACCTTCGGACGGTACCCGCTTACGACTACAGCAACTTCAAACGGAACTCCGAATCGCCGGATCTCAAACCCCAGCGAATCCGCGATCTTTGTCACCATAAGTGTGGATTCCCTGGGATGTGGCACGTAGGTAATTTGTTGCCCTTCAAAGCAGTCCTTTACTTTTCTCAAGTGCTCCAGATATGGCCCCTCCTTCATAACGTCATCCTCTACCAGGCACTCCCCCAGGAAGCATACTTCGTTACTTTGTATGGGATTGCCAGCCACGCTTTTCAAATGCCGGTAACCATTCTTGACCACATGATCTCCTTTCCTGACAACCAGCTCATAGATCGTGAAAAAGGTCACGCTTTCAGCCTCTTCGACATGCCAATCCCAGTATCTCCGGCGCAGATATGCCTTCATTTTCATGAATATCGAGCCTGCGACGCGCTCTGTGACATCTCGCTGCCTGTTCGCTGCAATGTCAATGCCCTTGCGATGATTATTGATAGTCAGTGTTGAAGTTCCGTCGTCCACAAGATAAAGCCTTTCGTGCTTGAGATTATTGGCGAGGTGATGCAGGTAACTTTTATGTTCGGCGTGATAATGGCCCAAGAACAAGTTGCTGGCTGAACCGAACGATCTGCTGAGCCTCGTGAATCGTCGTCTCCGTTTCCAATGAAGATAACGCTTATACCATTTCCGAACATTCTCGCCACGAAGCATCTCCAAAGCATTGTTGCCCCCTTCGCTTTCCCACGGCACAAACATCACCACCGCCCAATCCTCCTTCCGAATCAATGGAGCATATGCCGCCTCATTGTATCCTGGAAACTGCAGTATCACCAAATGGTTGTTGGCTAACGCCAGATACCTGGCTGCTTCCAGCGCATTCAGCAATTGGAAAGGCGACTCGACGACGAACACGTTGGGCTTGTTGTGAATATTTCCCATTTCTGATCCCGTCTATCGATGGTAAGATGCCCCAGCTATCTTAACTTTTCCAAGGCGATGCTGTCTGGTGAGGCAATTACCTGAGTTTCTTGTCGGCACATCAATTTGACTCGATCTGACCGCGAGCAGCTACTTGTGGACATACTCATCGTGATAATATGATTGGATTTGCGGCTTTGTGAACGCACCAATCATGCTTTTCGGCGACGGTGGAACTAACCATCTACCTCCATCTGAGGAAGAATCGCTCTTGATAAGGTCACAATGAATACAAAAGTCGAATCCTCCCGGGCTCATTCAAGGACTGATGAGCCGGAAAAAAATGTCGGCATTCGTCGGCGACAGCCACAACTGATTCTGTCCATTCGTGACCACTATGGGGCCCGCCCCTACCGGGTTCGTCCAGCTCGTACCATTCGGATCGATATTCTGCTGCAACGAAAAATTTGTCGCGGAGGCCGGCCATGAAACCAAAACGTTGGTCCCAGAAATACTCACACTCAATGTCGGTTGTGAATTCGTTTGGGGATCGAGCGCGTCCGCCCCGCTGGTAAGGTTTGATAACGTGTCGCTGATGAACGTGATCTTGTCGTAGTAGGTGTTTGTCCCATTCTCCGCTAGAATCGCCCAGTCTCCGTTTGGCAAAACTGTCAAAGCCGAATATCCAAACAAAGTTGGGAAGTATTGCTTCACCACAGGCCAGGTTTGGCCTTCGTCGTAACTCAATCTTACCCTGCCATCTGCCCTCACGGTATTGTTGTCTGGATCGGCAAACAAAAGCCGTGTCTTGCCATAAGCTGGCGGTTTAGTATAGCGGATAAAGGGGGCAAAGCATCCCGGGCCATTTAGGGTTGCGCTGTTGGTAAATGCCGACCACGTTGCCCCTGAATCGGTTGATATGGAAACTCCCATTGGCGGCGCGGTGTAGTCGTTTCTGGAAATCATCATTATATTACCGTTCGTCAGCTGCACAATAGAGTTCTCACCGAATCCACTAATAATTGGGTTGGTCGCGCTTCCGCCGTAATGCCAGGTGGTTCCGTGGTCATCTGAGTAAATGGTGTGCGGGTAATAATTTGTATAAACGCCGGTGGTGTTGGTTCCAAGTCCATGATAGCCAGAGGTAATAAGTCTGCCGTTGGAAAGGGTGCTTCCGGTAGCCGGACCTGCGTACATCACTCTCCAGTCTCCAGCCGGTCGAAGGCTGGAACTGATGTCCACCGGGGCTGTCCAGTTCGTGCCGCTGTCGCTGCTGGACTGGAGGTAAATATGAAACACGTCAACTGAGGTTCCAGCGTTTATCTGGGCTTCGGTGTCATTGGCTAGATTCCATTCATCAAGCAGGAAAATCTTGCCAGTTGATGGGTCCACAATAACTGCCCCGGTTCCAAAGGTGTTAGTACCATCATCTGCAACCGTCTGCATCGCCGTCCACGTTGCTCCATTATCCATACTTCGACGAAGCGTCACGATAGAATAACCATCGTCGCCGACAACTCCCGTCGGCTTATGGCTGGCAAAGGCCAATATGCCACCGTTAGGAGCCACGCACAAGACTGGGATTCGGTCGGGGTAAGTCCAAAGGTCGTTTGTGAACCCGGCCAAGCAGACCCGGCATAGAACGGCGCTAAATACCAGGATAGAAATTAACTTCTTCATTTTTGATTGCCTTTGGCGTCTTGGATGGCGAAGATACCATACTAAACATACTAAAGCAAGGTAGATAAACAGAGTCAGATGAAACGTGACGGAACAATTACTGAAGCTTTTCCTTTAGGATTTAAGTGAGCCTTGATCGCTTCGATCACGACGTTTTGGTCAGTTTGGGCCAGTCCCACGGAACACGGCAGACTCAAGGCGTCCCAGTAAAGCTGTTCGGAAATCGGGCAAGGTGTCGCACCAGGATAGTAGTGAGCTGGTGAGAGGTGTAGGGGCTGCCACAGCGGGCGAGTTTGAATGCGATCAGCCGCCAGGTGGTTGAGCAATTGACGCGAATCTATGCCTGCCGCTGCTTTATCCACTAGGACGCTGTACATCCAGAACGTGCTGAAAGCGCATTCCGCCTCCTGTGGAAGACGCAGACCTGGCAGCGTGGCCAGTGCCTCCTGATACCGAAGCGCAATCTGCCGTTTTGCCTTAATAAAGGCGTCCAACTGTTCCATCTGCGCGCAGCCCATAGCCGCCAGGAGATTGGTCAGCCGGTAGTTGTACCCGATAGCGCCGTGAATGTATTCGATTGGATCGTCCTTGGCCTGGGTGGTCAGATATTTGGCGCGGGTGGCCCATTCTGCATTGTTCGTAACCAGCATGCCGCCGCCACCGGTGGTGATGATCTTGTTGCCATTGAAGCTGAAGCACCCAATCTGACCGATGCCGCCGAGACTGCATCCTCGGTACTTCGCACCCAGGCTCTCGGTGGCATCCTCGATTACCGGCAAGCCATATTTCTCCGCCGCGGCCAGAATCGGGTCAAAGTCCACCGGATGGCCCAGGATGTGAACCGGGAGAATAGCTTTGACGCGCCGTCCAGTGCGGCGATTTCGCAGCGTACCACCTTCCCACCGGCAACTGTGTTCCAGAAAATCAACGATTTGATCGGGATCCATCTGCCAGTACCGCGGTTCGGCATCAATGAATACCGGCCAGGCGCCGGCGTACCGGATCGCGTTAGCCGGCGCGATGAACGTGAGGGACGAAACTAAAACCTCATCATCACGCTCGACGCCCGCGATCAACAAGGCGATGTGCAAAGCAGCCGTTCCATTAATGGTAGCCGCGGCGTATTTCGTTCCGGCCCGCTCAGCTACGAGCTTTTCGAACCGGTCCACATAGCTGCCAACGGAAGAAACCCAATTCGTATCGAGGCATTCCTTGATGTAGCTCCATTCGTTCCCGCGGATCTCTGGAACAATCAACGGAACAAAGTCCGCCGGCGGAGGCGCGCCCGGTGCATGTTTTTCGGGAATGTTCAATTGCGGTACTTTCCGTCTGCAAAATTCTTGATGAGGCCGTCCTGCACCAGACGAGCAACCTCCTCAATGCCCTGAGCGACGTTGCGGGTGATTTGAAACCCCAGCCGATCTGTTATCCTGGCGAAAGAAACCCGGTAATCCCGGGGATCTTCGGTTTTGTGCACAAACTCGACCACGGCACCCGGGACGTGCGGGCGAATCAGCTCGACCAATTGTTGCTTCTGGAAGTTCTGGTCGGTCGCTCCAACGTTGAATACGCAACCGGCGACTTTCGCCGCCGGCGAGCCGAGGATGAGCTGAATGGCGCGGGCGGCATCTCGCACGTGCACGTAAGGACGCCAGAATTGCTGACCAAAGACGACCAACCGCTTCTTCGTAAGCAGTTCCATAGTAAACTCGTTCACCGTCAAGTCGAAGCGCATTCGCGGCGATACACCGAAAATCGTGGCAAATCGCAAGGGCGTGGGACACCATCCCGGGCCGCCTCCACTCTGTAGCAATGCGTTCTCGACGGCCACTTTGGTCTCGGCGTAAAGAGAAACCGGGCTTAATTCGGACTCTTCGTCCACGTAACTTTCGGGGTCCTTCATCCTGCCGTAATTGCTGCACGTCGAGGCAAAGAGAAACCGCTCGACTCCGGCGCGTCGGCTTTCCTCGATGAGCTTGATAGAGGCCTCAAGGTTTACCGCGCGAGCTACATCCGGTTGCCGGGCGCAGGCGGGATCGCCGACCACTGCGCCCAGATGGACTACCCCCTGTATGTCCGATAGGGCGGTCCGTACCATTGTGTGATCGCGGAGGTCGCCGCGAATGAATTCAAAGCCGGGATGGCACCAGACTCCCAGCAGCGATTCGCCGCCGTGCAACAGAGTGTCGAGCACCCGAACACGGTGTCCCTCGCCCAGAAGCAAGGGCACCAATGTCGATCCAACGTATCCGGCACCCCCCGTTACTAGTATATTCATATTGTGTCGCCTACCTTTCCTGACGAGCGCCCGGCCCAAGATCTCCACCCTCCAACTTCTGCCTGTTTGCCACCCTTATCCTGTCGCATGTCAGAATAGATCAACCAATCCCTTATCGGCCCACCTTTTCAGGTATTCAAGAGTTTCATCTTCGGGCAGACCGACCTTGTCCGCTACTGCCTTTACGCTGATAGGCCGATCCAAGGCCGGCACGAGGTCCATCAAGTACCGCTTCTGCCGCCGGCTCTCCGAGAGTGTATCCCCCAAGGCAACCTGGCCGTAATCGGCGTAGAGGTCGTAGCGTGGGTTGGACAGGCAAATGTTGCCCTCGAATTTCTTCACGATCATGGGGGAGGCTTCGAGAATATTCACCGCGCCAAGCAGAGCCTCGGTGGCCTCATTCAATGACTCTTCCCTCACTGCGGTCATATCGTCCTTGCTCGAATGATACTCCAGATAAGGGAAACGGGAAAATGAAACCATGGGAATCCCGTAGTTTTCCCAGAGGTACTCATCATTGACGATGATGCTCTCGAACGGTCCCGTCCGATATGGAAACCCGAGTTTGTCCAAGCTCGCTTTGAGCGCATGTCCGATACTGGCCAACTCCTGTCGCGAGTTCTGAACTGCCAACCGGGTGTTCGCCCCAAGCATTTCCAGGAAGATGCCTTCCAGAATTTGCGCCCGCTCGTTTTGAGTCAGTGACGCGAGGTAGAATTCCGAGCCAAGAATGCCTGGCGAAAGAACCAGAGCGTAGGTCAATTTGGTCTTTCGACCCTGCAATCGACGCATCACTTCCAAACCCACGACACATCCTGCCAATCCGTCATTTGCCACACCTGCATGGTCCAAATTGCCACCCAACAGAATTGTGAAGTCGCTGGCTCCCGCGTGTTTGTACTCCAGAATCTTCAGCTCGCCCGGGGATTCTTTGGTGCGGATCACAACCTGATATTCCCCCGGTTCCAGAGTGTCATAGGTTCGCTTCGGCAGGCAGAACCCCCAGTCCCGGTCCCAGCTACGAAAAAATTGCCGGTAATGAAATGGAATGGAATCGTCATAGCGGTGATCGTAATGGAGATGGCGTCGGAGTTCCTCCAGGCTTAGCGTTCCAGAAAAGCTCTTCGAGAGCCCAATCACCCCAAGCGGGTGTGCGGTGCCGTCATAAACCGTGCAGTCGTCCCTGACGATTCTAGCCTCCACGACATCCCACGAAGGAGGAATCACCCAGCCGTTGTGCTCGCGGGAACTGGGCACGGAGATCAGGCGAAACGGAAGCACCTTGCGCAGATAATCCACGGCCTGATCATAACCGAGCGAACAAACAGCCCGATTGAGCGGCGTGAGGTGCTGGAGGATCTGCATCATGGTTTTCATGCACAGGGCCTAACTGGGCAAATCGTTTGTGTCCACACGCGGCAGGGTCAACCAATCATCGGCGTCCAGATCCGCAACCCGGGATTCCACGGAAAAACCCAATTGACACCGGCGGTCGCGCAAGATTTGAAGGAGCGAGTCATTGAAGCTCCCATAGGGATAGCACATGGTCCACTCGTCCCTCCCTACACCCAGGTTCTGTAGGAACTCCAAAGACCGATCGATTTCAACAGCCTGGGCTTCGGGTGAAATCTGATCCAGCCAGACATGCGAATATCCATGACTGCCAATGTGCATTCCGTGACGGCGCATGCACGCAATCTGGTCCAGGGAGAGATACAACTCGCAGGCAAACGTTTCTTCATCTGAAGTGACAAATTCTGCAAAAAGCGACCGTACCACCGCATGCCGGATCGATTCCGGTAATTCGCGCTGCAACAGCCTTTTCAGTGTAACGACCTCGCGGCTGTCATAGCGGTGATTTCCCCCCAGTTTCTGAAGATAAAACTCCTTGCTTTGGAGAGGGCAATCGGGGGCGGTTTCGGGCACAGCTTTCACGACCCGCTCAAGGAGTTCGTTGGGATCACAACCAGAAGCCAGCACGAAATGAATTTTGTTAACGTCCAAAACCTTGTGTTCAAGGACGGCCTGGGCCGGTGGAAAAAAACATCCTTGGATTCCCCGTTCGTCCAACAGAGGGAATACATTCGCAAAGTGGTCACTGTAGCCATCATCAAAGGTCAACAGTACGGCGTTTGGAGGCAGGGCCTGATCTGCCGACTGCAATACACCCATCAATTCCGCGACCGTGATGGGGGTGTAGTTAGATCGAATATAATCAAGTTGACGACAGAAACGTTCCAGGGGCAGCCCTTTTATGGACGGGAAGCGAGATCGCTTTAGATCCCGCACATAGTGATACATGACGATCGTGATTTTTCTGGCCATGGTTCGTGAAAGGAAATTAGCGGACTAACCACCGTGCACGGGGTCGTTGAATGGGTTAGCTGTTCGCTCGTGTTTGGCGATCGAAGTCGCGAAAAGACATGAGCTCGACAATCGCCTTCCGGAGGCTCTCGTGCTTTGTCAACTCCAAGCTTACTGCTTATCCGTGAGCACAAGCTTGTCTCCAAGAACGCGCAGGGCGCTGTTCAACTCGGCTGAGTTCTGCAAGTCTTCGCGCTTAACGCGTAGCCAAAGGGATGAAAGCGGTACCAGGGCGTCCGGACATTCATCTAGCACGCCGCTGCTTATATCCGCCGCAATCCGGTATCGATGAGTCCTCGTGTAACCATCGATAAAAGGAAACCACTCAGACGGATCGCTCGGCTTATACCCTTGCTTCATGACCTCATCACCCAAATTCGCAACCGCTTCCCAGTGGTTAAGCTGCCGTTCAAGTTCAGCTTTTTGATAAAAATACAACCATTGGTGCTTTGGCTCCGGGCCAAGAATCCTCAGCAGTGGCCCATCAGGAAGCCCCGGAGCGTTGCTTATTACCTCTCCAGGCTGCGATAAATGTGAAAGGTTGAAGCAGAGCAAAGAGGATCGCAGAATTTCATTTGCGTAGGGTTGCGTAACAATTCGGAAAGTGCCGCTCGGCGAAATCCACGATACCAGGCTCTGCGCCGTGTTTCCTTGAAACTGAAATGTACGAACACTTCCGAAGATCGGGTCGCCAAGTTTGGAAATCAGATTCGTCCCAGCCCAAGACAACTTATCAGTTGATAACCGCGATAAGTCGAAGATAAAGTAATCCAAGTGGCCTGCACTGTCATCGCGATTATAAAGCAAATTTAGAAGGCCAGCACTGTGGTTACCATACAACGTTGGCGGCAAACCATCTGCGAAAATACTGGTGCCTTGCTTGAGAACGGGAGCCCGCCAGGCAATCTGCCAAAAAAGGGACTTCTGTGTAAGCCAATCCTGACGGTAAAGGTTCCCATTTTGAACCTGGTAAGCGCTGAATGCGAATAGTGTTAGTGAAAGAAGAAGCATACTCGACAGCCTTTTTGTGCCAAGAATCGCAAGAAGGCATGAAAGCGTGAGCGAAGCTGGGAGCATGAACGGAAGAGTGAATCGGTCCATGAACGACGGATGTGTGCCGAAGGCAGCGCTGAATCCGGGGACGGCGAGTGGCAATCCCGCGACGCCGAGACCTGCTAAGCCCAATAGCAGACCGGTCTGCGAGAAGCGACGCGGCTCGTCGTCTAACGGTTCCAACGCCTGCACCTTCTGAGCGCTGATTGTCAGCCGTCGAAGCGTATAGATCGCAATGCCAACCACAATTGCTGCAATCGCCCAGGAAAGAATCACTGAACGTCCATGGAATGTGATGAGATCCGGATTGAAGGGTCGCGCCCACGCGAGGACAGTTGCCATCAGGATGTTGTGGATTCCCCCCAAGAATCGTTCCGATACCTCGCGTATTGGGCTCGCTAGGATTTGGGAAACATGAGAGCCAACGTTCATATAGGTTGGTCCGGAGTTTGACGCCACACGAAAAATGAACGCGCGCCAGACAACATATGCCATCCAGACGGTTGCGTAAGGGATCCACACGATCAGAGTAGTTCCGAGTTTCTTGAGGTTCCACGTTTCGCATTCGCGGGTTGTAAGGACTCCGATGACCAAAAGGCGGAAAAGCTCTAGACCTGCGAAATACTCCATGAGCAGGTAAGAAAAAGCTCCAGTTGCCAGAGATATAGGGAGGAACAACCAGCGGTAAGCAGGTGTAGTAACCGAGAATATTGTGGTGGCCAGAGAAACCACGAAAAACAGAAAACTCAGATGGAATTCCAACTGGTCTAGCGCGATCGGTTGTAGAGTATAACCTGGATAGAGCAGCACGAGAGTCCCAACCAGCCACGCGACATCCTTTCGCCGTGGCCAAAGTGCGCGAAAGGCGACGAACAAAACGGCAGACGAAGCGCACCGTACAACTAGGAGCGCAACATGCCATCCTATCGGAGATATTCCAAGAAATGGGGCAAGATGCGCGATTACCCAGCCGTACATCGGGCGCTGGCCGGCAAAGAACTTGGCGACGCCCCGTGGTCCGAGAGCGTTGTAAACCCAAACAACCGGCCAGTTATCCCAATAGAAACCAAGAAAGGGAATTAATGCACCATAGACCAAGGCTCCTATCGTAAACAGCGAGCTAATTGCCAAAGTATCTGCCCGCTCAAAATACAAGCGAATACAACGAAATACCGCTTTTATCATTTGCCTCAAGGGTTCAATAGAGATAGACGATCCTCTCCTTGGAGAGGAAATTCCAGCCGGTCACAATCGTCAAACTGGCGCACTTCGCCAGCAGGTAACTAACAGTCTCTTTTCTTTCACTCTGAACTCTCTTAGAAAGCGTTCATTGCGCGGCGGGTTAATCGATCCGGTATATTTTCAAGTCGCCACAATTGTTTTCCTCAACCAGCCAAGCGGGCAGCGGCCGGGGCAGGGCGATGTCGGTGCCCGGACGAGCGACAAGCCATCGGACCCGCCAAGTCTTGGCGATGTCGCGCACCGTTTCCGGGTCGGTTGTACTGAACATCAAATCGTTGTCTCGAAGCAGACTTTTAAACCCTGGCAGCGCTGTCTCGCTATGGTACGCGTATCCCTCTAGAAGCACGGGACGCTCTGACAGTGCCGCATAGGCGTAGGAGCGCTCGCGGACCTTCGCCAAACTATCCACGCCATGTTTATTCGTCGCAAACCGCTCGCCCGGCGCCGCGAGCTCACGGAGACGATTCAGGCCCCGAACTTCGCCGGGCGCAAGAGTTATGTCCATCTTCATCCGTCCCAGACCGAAATTGAGCCAAGGCGTAATCCAGGCCGAAAAGCCAATCAGGAGCACGCCCATGAGAATTGCGGAACCGACCGTTGAAAAACGGCGGCTCCGCTTCATCAGGATAGACAAGACGGCCAGAAATAAGAGAAAAAATAGGGATAGGGAAACCTCAAGGCGAAAGTATGGGATTCCCATACGCCCGTGACGCACATAGCCGACTATACCGATCAAAAGCCCGCCTACCGCCAGTAAGAGCATCCCCATTTTTGCCAGCAAGAGCCAGTCTGCGACCCATTTGGAGCGTTCGTCACCGCGCCAAAATCCGGACGTCAGGCGGGAAAAGGCAAATATGCTGAACATGCTTTGCAGAAAATATATGCCGTAGCGCTGCTCGCCAAGTGGGAATTGGAGCAGGAGGGAAAACGACAGCAGGCCCAGGACACTGGTCAGGACCAGGGCGCAAAGAGGATCGCTCAAGGGTTGTGAGATCCAGCGGAAGCCCACGATCCGGAATCCCAGGCCAACTATGAACCAGACTGCAAGCATCCACCATTGCGGCCACAACCTAGCCAAGCCTATATCAATCGTCGCTAGCGCCGCGTCCGAGGCATGGCCATAGCCCATAATGTGCCAAGCTCCAAGAAACAAGCAGAACATCAACATGATCGACAGCCACGAACGCGCCGCCCCGAGACGCCCCCAAAACAAGAGAATGCCCACTACGCCGACACAGTACAATGCAGCCACCGAGTGCACTGCGACTGCCAGAGCTGGCAACGCGAGCAAAATGCTTCCCCGCGCGGTCAGAACCGCTCCCTGTTCCCTTTGAACCAAGCATAGGCCCATGATCGCTGTAATGGCACCCAGACCGTGAAGCACCGAATGCCCGAGGATCAGATGGCTGAAAGGACCCCCTTGGGCGAGCACCTCCGCCCCGGGTATTTTGAACAGGATGGCTCCGGTCACATGGCTGGAGCTGTTCAACTCGTTGCTAAAGAGGGACAGCAGCGAACCGTAGAAGAAGAGTCCGGCAATGGACATGATTCCGCCAAATTTTCTGCCGGTGGCCTTCAGTGACAGCATCGTGCCGAGTCCGAAGCAAGACAGGACCAGTGCCCAAAGCGATGCGCCGCGCGTCACGCGAGCCAGAGCGTCGCCGAGGTCTAGTCCGGTAAGACGGGAAACGGCTGCGGCCGGTGTATAGGGTCCAAAATGGTAGAGAAGTTCCGTGGTCGCCGTTCCGGGATCTTTTGGCGGGCTGTTGCCACTCTTAATGGCCGCAGCCATCGAGTGGAAGTATTGCGTGTCCACATAGATCCAATTAAAACTCCCGTCGCGCCGCAGGACGGCGTCGTTGCGAGCCGATGGAAGGAAGTACACCGCGCAGATCAACACTGAAAGGACGACCAGCGCCCCGCCGTAGGCGACAGTGGTTTTTGCCAGCAGGCCGCGATCACTCCAGAGGCCCAATGCCCCGACCGCCATCAGTCCGAGCCAAAGAGCCGGGACCCAAATCAGGGGTAGCCCCAGCCTCAACCAGAACGCGGTCAGAGCCGAGATCGCCAGGATGCCGACTGCGGGAGCTAGAACGAAGGTTTGGGTTCGGGCGGGGGCAAGCAGGGCCGCACTCATGATACCGTAGCCAGCCGCAAATACCATCATCGCATAGCCGAAGAAGTTCAGGGCAGCCCAGAACCCCACGGCAAAAAGCACTACCGCTATCCAAGGCAGGAACACGAGCGCCATAGCGACGGACATTCGTCGTTCGGAGCGCAAGAGAATGTTTAGGCTCATATTCACACTTACCAAGCGCTGAGGCCGCCATCGACTACCAGACAATGTCCGGTAACATAACTGGAGGCGTCCGAGGCAAGATAAACCAGCGCACCGACCATTTCATCCGGCTGGGCCATGCGGGCCAGCGGGACGCGGGCAGAATAACGCGCGTTGAAAGTGTCGTTCTGCCCGCTCTCCACGCCACCTGGCACCAGGGCGTTGACCCGAATCCGCGCATCACCCCAATTCGCCGCGAGGTAGCGGGTCAACCCGACGACGGCGGCTTTAGATGTCGAGTACACAGCCGGGTTGCTGATCTGGCGGCCGAGGTAGGACGAACCTTCATAAATTCGCTTGTCGGAAGACACGATGCCGTAAATAGAAGCCGTCTGGATGATGCTGCCCCCGGTTCCCTGTTTTTGCATCTGCCCGCCCACGGCCTGGGCCACGAGAAACATGCCATCCACATTGACGGCCATTATTTTCCGCCATTCGGCCAGGGAGTATTTTTCAGTGCTTGCGAAAAACGCATCCAGGTCCGCTGACTTCGATGCCGCGTTGTTATGGAGGACATGAATCGCGCCGAAGCGCTTGACCACCTGATCCACCATGTTTGCTACTGAGGCTGGGTCTGATACGTCGCACGCTACACCGAGAGCCTCCGTGCCGTAGTCGCGTCGCAGTTCGTCGGCGAACGCTGCGCATCGGGCTTGATCCAGGTCCACCACGGCCACTTGCGCTCCGAATTCAGCGAGGCCCCGGCAAAATCGCTGCCCGAGTATCCCCACAGCGCCGGTAATAACTGCAGTCTTTCCCTTCAGTTCAAAAAGGTTTCTATAGTGAGATTTCATGGAGAAAAACTTCGCGGTTATCATTACGGGCCATGCGACCGGCGATGAGAACGCGCATGAGTTCGAGCGTGCGATCTGCTGGGATGGCCGGCTGGCCCGTCCGGATCGATTCGGTAAACTGCCAAAGCATGCGGCGGAACATGGAGAAGTTATCCGTAATATCGAATGCCCCGGTACGCTGGGTGCCGAATATCTCGATGTGAAACGTCCGCGCGCATTCTCCCAAGGCATCTATCTGTATCATTACACCGTCCTCCAGGCGTACCACAGCGGAAGCATGTTCCACCTTCAACATCCGGACGGAAACGGGCCGCGCCGTTGACAGAGCCAGGATGGCTTCCAGCAAGTGGACTCCATACTTTTCCCAGGACAGGACGATCGCCCCCCGAATCAACTTCAGCCGGCCATAAGCAGCAAGATCGGCGCCGGGTTCGTCCAATTCACGAGCGTAGCGCATGCCGGAACAGGACATCAACTGGCCTTTCTCCAGATACGGCTTTAAGGCGCGCAGCTCGGAAAGATCAAGGCTCAACGGCTTGTCCACGAACACCGGCAGGCCGGCCTCGAGAAAGGGCCGGGCCATCTGGAAGTGATTTTCGTAGTCGTCACGGGCGATGATGACGGCATCCACTTTGCCCAGAAACTCCCGGTAGTCTCCGGCGGCGTTGGGGATGAGGCAGGCCGCACACAGCCGTTGCGTCACGACGGAATCCTGGGTCCATGCATGAGTGATGGCCCAGCCAGCCAGACCAAATTCCGAAGCATGGCGTCGCCGGACGTAATCATAGATACCTGGCCACCCGGAGGCAGCGAGTCCTTCCGGGGAATAACCGTTGATGATGGATCCGTAAGAGAACGGATGCCCGTTCCCTTCGCTGACCCCGATAATCCCGATGGATTTCACCAGATTGCCCATCCGCCGTCCACGCACACATTCTGCCCGGTCATATAGCTTCCGGCATCGGAACAAAGCAGCGCGACGGCACCCTTGAGTTCCTCGGGCTGGCCAATGCGATTCATCGGATTCTTGGAAGCGAGCCTTTGCATAAATCCCTCGTGTTTCTGGGTGGGAGGATGAGGGAAAGCTCCGGGACTGAGGGCATTGACCCGGATGCCATGCGGCGACAAAAAGCTGGCGAGATACTTCGTGAATTGAATTACCCCGGCTTTCGCCGCACCGTAACTTGGCGGATTCGCGAATTCCTTGCCATCGTAGATCCGGTAGTCGGGTCCGATGTGGCCGTACATGGAGGCGATATTGAGGATGACACCCCGGGTCGCCTTCAGATCGGGGAAGGCCGCCTTGGTCAGGCGGAAGACCGAATTCAAGCTCATGTTGATATCATGTTCCCAATCTTCATCAGTGATGGACTCCCAGGAGTTCTTGTTGCCTGACCACGCATTGTTTACGAGGATATCAATCGCGCCAAAATGCTTATGCACGTCGTCAAAAAAACGCTTGGAAGCTTCCTGCTTCAACAGATCGAGCTGGAGAGCAACCGCACGGATAGAAGCGCCGGTTTGCTGGATGATCTCGTTGCATTTTTTTTTGCATTTCGCCTGGTCGCGGCTGGCGATAACCAGGTTGGCGCCCAATTCAGCGAGCGTCTCGCTGATGGCAGTCCCCAGATAGCCAGCGCCGCCAGTAACGATGGCTGTCTTTCCTTCCAGGGAGAGCAACTGTTTCAAGGATTTATTCATAGGTTCGCGCTTTTCAGCAGTGCCTCAACGACCGCGAAGTCGACGCTATCGTCTATGTCGTAAGACCGTTCCCGGGGCATCACCACCGCCGCCGACTTTCCCAGCAAGATGGATTTGGTTTCCTGGGCAAGCAAACTTGCGCGAAATACATAGACCGCGCCATTCAGTTGATACGCTTTCGGCAGCTTCTGCCGGGGCAGCCAAGGAACGGCGCCGGGAATGAACACCTGAGGGACGCCGTCGATGATGCTCCACGCCCGGTGCGGATTTAACTCTGCCTCCTTGAACGTCGCAACAGAGTCAAAACCGCCTTGGGCCAGGAGACGCAGACAGTCACGGACATCATCCGCGGTTCGCAGCGGGCAAGTTGGCTCCAGAAGGATCAACCAACCGGGCTTTTCCTGTTCGTCTTCGAGCGTTCGAATTAGATCCTTCAGGGCATCTATCACGAGGGCCTCATCGGTGGCCAGATGTGGTGGCCGGGGATAAACCTCCGCGCCATGCTCCCGACTAATCGAAGAGATTTTTGGATTGTCGGTCGATACAATGACGCGGTCGATCTCATTCACCTGCTGAGCGATTTCAATAGACCATACGATCAAAGGTTTCCCACCGAGCAGGCGGATGTTTTTCTCCGGAACAGTCTTGCTGCCGCCACGGGCTGGGATGACGGCAATGACTTTTTCGTTATTCAGCATCGAGTGCGTCTCAAGGTTATTATGTATGGAAACCGGGCGTCAAGGATGCTGCGCTCCGATTGCACAAACAAAGCCTTGGTGGTGACCTTTATACATTGACCCGCACTCCCAGCCGATTGAGGCTTTCCAGCGCTTTCCGGTATTCGGTCCACTCTCCAGTATCGATCCAGGCGTTCTCGCCGATCGGGTACACGCCGATGCGCCCTCCGGCCTCTTTGATCTTTTGCATGAAATCAGTCATGTCGCAGCGTCCAATTTCCGGGATCAGTCCGAGCCGGTCGCGGCGCAAAACGTACATTCCGGTATTCACAAGAAAGCTGTATTGCGGTTTCTCAGTGATGCGCGCGAGACTGCCACCCTTGTCCAGTTCGCACACGCCATAGGGGATACGATAATCCTTGAGGGAGGCCACCAGGGTGAGGTCGAAGTCATTCGTGGAATGGAAGGCCACCAGTTCGGCATAATCCGCCTGAATCACGATGTCGCAATTGGTAACGATAATTGGTTCAGAAGATGTGGAATAAAGTGCACGGAGGCAGCCGGCCGTGCCGCGCGGCTCATTCTCTTCCAAGTAAGTGACGGAGTAGCTCGGAGCCAGTTCTTCAAAGAAGGATTTGATAATCTTGGACTTGTAGTTGACCGAGAGTTGGAATTGATCCAGGCCATACGGTAGAAATTGTTCGATAATGATTTCGATGACTGTCCGGTCGCCCACGGGGATGAGCGGCTTGGGCAGAACATTGGTGAAAGGCGCAAGTCGCGTTCCTTGCCCTCCAGCCATGATGACCACCGGCAGTTTGAGTTGACGCTTCGGTTTGCTCGAAATAGCGCCTTGAAACAGTTCCTTCCAGAATAACAACCGCGTGATCTTCCCGGACTTGTTGAGCACGGGGACGCAGCCGAGATTTCCGTTCAGCATGTCCTTGCGCACAATCTCCGGTGTGTAACCATTGGCGACGACATAAGGCTTGCGATTGCAAACGCGTACCACTTGAGCTTTAAAGTCCCCGTCGGATAAAATCCAACGCCGGATATCGCCATCCGTCAGCGAGCCAATCAGGCGGGACTCTTCGTCAACCACGAAAACGACCTTCTCCTCGGTCCTCTCCAACTGCTCCATCGCCTGTCGGATGGTATAAGTCCCGGGCACGAGGAATGGCTTGACGTCGTTGTTTGTTGTGAGGTCTTGGTTCATGTGGATTGATTCAGCCGTGTCGGCAGAAACTTCCGATTCGGGCATCATGGCAGATCGTAAAAGCGCTTCTTTAGCAGGTCGCCGGAGAGAGTCACATGTTTTAGCACATCTTTGATACGTTCACTGGTCCGTCCGTCGTGGTAGCGGTCATACGGGTTGCGGATGCCTCGCAGTGAGGCCCGGAAGCGCCTCGAGCAGGCTTTTTTGATCCCCCGAAGAATTGCCGTGCAGGAACAGGAGACATCAATTACGTTCGCCGCCCTTACCCGCCCCCGCTGCCGATCGCCGATGTTGACGACGGGCAACCGGAAAGATGGGGCTTCAGTCAGTCCGCTCGAGGAATTTCCGACCATGACTGCTAAGTGCCGGAGGCAGCTCAGGTAACGTCGATGACCCAAATGGGGTATCCACTTGAATCGCGCAGGATTTTGGGAACACAGGGCGCCAAGGAGTGCATTGATCCTGGCACCTTGGGCGTCTGCATTGGCCATCGTGAACACCACTTTGAGGCCGCTCATCTTTAAGGCGGTGACCAAGTGCCGTATCTGGGTTTCGAGGCTGGCTGGGTCCAGCGTTGCGGCGTGATAGGTGGCGAGCGCAACCGGTTGCTGAAGACTGAATCCAATCTCCTTCTCCAGTTGCGCGCGAGTCATAAGGGGGGGACCATACAGGCGGTCCAGTCCCGGGGCACCAAAGTTAAATACACGGTTGGGCGCCTCGCCCATCTGTATGATGCGCCGCCGGTATGACTCAGTTGCGGCAAAATGAAGCGATGCCATCTTGGTGACGGCGTGCCTTATGGACTCGTCGATTGCTCCTTCACTTCGCTCTCCCCCGTGAATGTGTGCGATTGGAATTCGGAGCATCAACGTGGATATCGCGGCAGCCAGCAATTCGAATCTGTCTCCGAGGAGAACCACCACTGCTGGCTTCAGCTCCGAGAGTGCATCCGCAAAGCCGGTCAAACCGATTCCAATGGACTTCAGATTGGCCAGATCACTGCCCCCCTTCAGTTTCATGTCGATCTTCCGATTGATCTTGAAACCTTCGACCTCAATTTCCCGTGCGGTCAGGCCGAATTCCGGGGCCAAATGCATCCCCGAAGCAATAACCTGCAGTTGGAGGTTGGGATCGGCGGTGATGGCCTCCAGCAGCCCGCCGAGGAGTCCAAAGTCGGCCCGACTGGTCGTCACCACGCAGATTTTTCGCCGCTTCATGCCAGATGATCCCACGTAATAACCTCGTCCCTGGCTACATCTGCGCGTAGAGAGCGGCCGACCAAGGCCGGCAGAAGTTTAGGGGCGAGTCCATTCCCCGGGCGCTTGATGTCCAAATCTCCGGCCGTAATCCGATGTCCCGCGGTCAGCGCGCGGGCAGCAACCACACTTTTGCGGGCGACCGAAAGGTTGGGCAGCTCACAAGGCGCAGGGGCTTTGATGCCAGTTCCTAGTGCCGCCTCAACATTGCGGATCGCTCTCACCATCTGTTGAAGCTCGGCTGGCTCAAGGGACGCAGCATGGTCGGGGCCGGGCAGTGAGCGATCAAGGGTGAAATGTTTCTCAATGACCACCGCGCCCATGGCCACGGCGGCGACGGCGATTTCGATGCCCGGTGTATGGTCCGAGTATCCCACGGGCAATCCAAAAGCCGACTTGAGAGTCTGTATGGCGCGGAGGTTTACATCGGCATACGGCGCCGGGTATTCGGTGACGCAATGGAGCAACGTCAACTGGGAAGTGCCAGCGGCTTGAATGAGCTGCACCGCTTCCTCAACCTCTCCGAGGGTTGACATTCCGGTCGATAAAATCATGGGCCGGCCCTTGCGCGCGAGGTGTTCAAGAAGCGGATGGTTCGTGATCTCGCCCGATGGTACCTTGAAGAGGGGCACGTCCATCGAAGCGAGCAAGTCCGCACTTTGCATGTCGAACGGGCTTGACAGGAACTGAATCCCGATCTGGCGGCAATGCTCGATCAGGCGATGATGCGCCCCGGCATCAAGTTCCAACCGCTGCAACATTTCGAATTGTGATTCGGCTTTCGTCGCCGCGCGCTCCTGGTACGGTGCCTTGTGGGCAGCCTGCGTGGCAAGCAGATCAGCGCGGAACGTCTGGAACTTGACGGCATCGGCCCCGCTTGCGTGCGCGGCGTCAATCAAGCGCAGGGCCAGGTCGGGCGATCCATTGTGGTTTACCCCGGCTTCGGCTATGATGAACACCCGCGACATTTGATTCTTACTTTATCCTGCGTGCCGGGCAGCCGACATAAACTCCAGGTTCAGTTAGATCCTGCACGACGGTTGCGCCTGCTCCGATCACGCAAGCCTCCGTGATCTGAATTCCTTCGATCACAGTTGCTCCCGCGCCGATCATCGAAAACCGCCCCACCTTGGCGCCGCCAGAGATCGTGGCCCCGGAGGCGACATGCACCCAGTCGGCGATCACAACATCATGCTCAATGGTGCTATTGGTGTTTATGATCGCACCTCGGCCGATGGTTGCCTCGCAATTGATCACCGCGCCATCCATCACCACGGTGGCCTCGCCGGCTGATACATCTTCATTGACGATCGCTTGGGGCGAAACGATCAGAGGAAAGTGCAACCGTAACTCAGCTAATCGGAACCAAAGCTCCTGCCGTTTCGTTCCCAAGCCGACCTGGCCCACAGCGAGCGCGGCTTCCAGTTTGTCATGCCCTGCCGCCAGTGAAACCAGCTCGGTGTCGGATCCGAGATATGCGGCCGCCAAGACCTCACCACGATCATTCAAATCGGTATAACCAAGGACTCGGTAGCGTTTCAGCTTTCTAAGTATGCTGAGCAGCACCTTTGCGTGACCTCCACCGCCGATGATAACGATCGCGTTCATGCAGCGAGTCTCTCTTCTACAAAGCACTCTGCCGTTCACGTATTCTATCAGTCATCCTGCATTCAATAAAAGACGGAAGCTTCGAAACCTCCTGGCAACGCAATTTTGCCACCCTTCTAATCCGCGCCCTCAACTCCTCGCCTCGCGCAAGATATTTCCTCGACGTTGCCAAGATATCAGCAATCTCCGATTCGCCGGGAAATGCGTTGAATTGGCGGTCGTTGGCATATTCCAGCACCCTGGCCAGACTGCCCATCTTGTGCGCATGAGACCCGAGAAATATGCAAGGAGTCCCGCCGAGCGAGGCAAAGATTGAAGGATGATATCGACCGGAAATAAAAAGGCGGGCACTGGCCAGGACGGCTCCACACATGAGAATCGGGACGTTGACAGGAATGATCCCGACATTCCTCTCCCGAGCGACTATTTGCAGAAAGCAATCGGCAGTGTCATTTTCAGTAAGGTAGACTCGATACCCAAGCTCCTTTACCGCATCAAGCAATTGTTTGTAACATTCGATTGATTTTTCCCTCTGGCTCACCGCCAAGGCACCTCCACCGATGCATATGTACGGCTTGGAAAAGTCCAGTTTGCCCCAATATTCATCTCGCTCGGGATGGGGCAGCAAGAAATCGCCGTTCCCTGGTGGTTGGGCCGAGGTATCCTGATAGAGCGGAAACCAGGCAAAGAGAGAATCCGGAATGTAACAACAGTTGACATCGGGCATTTCTTTCTGCACGTATTCCAAGGACTCAGGATCTCTTAAAGTGACAGCTTGGCAATGCGCAAAAAGACTTCTGGCCGCCGCAAGCGTCTTCTGGTTTCGCCCGGTCAGCGGACAATCAGAGATCATGGTGTTGACCAAAAAGACACGCTTTTTCAAACGAACACCCAACTCAATCATTGCAAGGAGGAAAAGTGTCTCCCTTCTGGGTGGGGTCGTAAAAATGATGTCTCCATCCCCGTCTAAAACCAGCAGATCAGCCGCCGTGGCCTGGTCGAATATCTGGGCGAGCGCCGGATACCGGCGCTTATGGGCCAGCAAATTGTCGACGCTTTCAGCCGGATTCTCGGCGATGAAATCCTTGGCGCCGAAGAACCGCTCCAGTCTTATATACCACCCAAAGGCTTTCCTTCTGCTCTGATTGCGCAGCAGATGGAGAAAGAGCCAGGAGAAACGGGGCGGCATGAGTGTGTTGACGTAGCCAAGGGTCGTCGCTCCCAGCTGAAAATAATCACCAGTGACACGTCCCGTGAACTGGAAGGAGCCGGACAAAAGTTGAGCGAGCGCAATACTCGCACCGCGCCCCCAATTCAGGGAGGTTCTATTGTCACCGATGTAAAACACTTTCAATTGCTTTGAATCTGATTTCATGTCCCCTGCCTCCCGGCGCTTGAAAAAAGGTACTTGATCACGGAACCGTTGTGAGTTGACGGAATCCTCCGCCAGTAACCCTGCTTGCCGATCGGACATGGTCTTAAGACTGCAAAATGATTCCAGATACTACTCACGTGGGCGATCCAGTGCCACCGATGCGGTAGTACCGTCGGGCAGGTGCCATTGATAAGGAACGACGACGGAGGTCGACTGTGCGGCAAGAGCCATGAATTCTCCTTTGTAACCGTAGTCGGCCAGGCTGCAAGACACGGCGAAATGGGCCACGTCGTGATATCCAATGATCTGATCCTTCCCGTTCTTCGCACGAATCGCCAGTTGCACGGTGTAGTTTTGCGGCAAGAGAGGAATTGATTTGAATGTGCAGGCAACCTGTCCAATCCCGTGCAAGACTTCCGGTTGGTGCCCATCCAGCAGCATATTGGCGGCAAAGCAGGATCCCTTGAAGCTCTGAACGACGATCGCAAAGTGGGGAAGAGCAATGGGAGTTTTGGCCTCGTAACTCATCTCGACGATCAGGTCATCACCCGGACGGAACGTTGAACAATATATTCCCACCTGATTCTTGAGCCGGACGTCAAAAACGGTCAATTCGAAGTCTGGATTGCTCAACACAGCCTTAAGCTGCTGCGGCACGCTGGAGTAGCCATCAACAACACGCTCGATGCCGTCCTCCATGTGTACGGCCCCCTGCAGGAGCCAGACTCCCCGTGTGCAGAGGCGCCGGACGGCCTCCATATTGTGGCTAACGAACAGGATCGTGCGACCTTCTTCTGCCACAGCTTTCATCTTGCCTAGGCATTTTTTCTGGAACACCGCATCTCCGACCGCCAGCACCTCGTCAACAATGAGGATTTCCGGCTCCAGATGGGCGGCCACCGCGAAGGCCAGGCGCACATACATGCCGCTGCTGTAGCGTTTCACCGGCGTGTCCAGGAACTTATCCACCTCCGCAAAGGCCACAATCTCGTCAAATTTCCGTTTGATCTCCGCACGGTGCATGCCCAGGATGGCTCCATTCAGGAAGATGTTTTCGCGTCCGGTCAGTTCCGGGTGAAAGCCGGTGCCCACCTCCAGCAAGCTGGCGACACGGCCCATGATGCGCACGCGTCCTTCCGTCGGATCGGTGATGCGGCTCAGGATTTTCAGCAGCGTGCTCTTCCCCGCCCCGTTCCGGCCTATGATGCCGATGACTTCGCCTTGGCGAACCTCAAAGCTGACATTGCGCAAAGCCCAGAAGTCCTCCTGCGAAGCAGGAGCAGAGGTCGGAGGTCGGAGATCGGAAGTCGGCCCAGAAGTCTGACATCTGACATCTGACATCTGACTTGTCCTCAAAAAATGAAAAGGAGCTTTCATTTTTTGCGCGATGATGTCGCGCAAGGCGACATAGCGCTGCCGTTCCGTCTGGTGCTGGATGCGGTACTTTTTCCCCAAACCCTCTACTGATATAATCGCGGAGTTCATGCGGTAAAAGCAGAAATGGGGAAAGTAGAAAGTTGAAATCCAAATCAGGAGACGATGTGTGGTTCGGTCTCCCGGCGCCCATCCCAACAACGGAGAATTTCCACCGTTCGCGTATCAGGCAGGACCCGATAGAACACCTTAAAATATTTCTTCGCGACGAATCGCCTGATTCCAGGGCGTTGACGCACTCTTGGATGACGTTCCGGGAAGAAACTCAGGCTTTCACACATCTGAATGATCAATTCGCCCAACTTGAGCGCCCCTGCGAGGTTGTCCGCCGAGATACTTCGCACAATCCGTTCGAGGTCTTCAACGAAAGAGTCCTTGAAGATTATTTTGAAGTCCATTTGCCGATTCGCGCCCGTAGCTCTTTACCCGAATGTCCCTGTCCTGGAGTCGCGTCCGCCCGCTTAACGGCTTCATCCAATTCCGCCAAAAGTTGCGGGTCATCTTCGTCGCACCCGTTTGCCGCGTCTGGTCCGCCCTCCTTTCCCACGAATGTGGACCACGATTTAAGGGCGAGTCGCCGCAGTTCCTCCGGCGTCAATTTTTCCAACTCAGACTCGATCTCTGCCAAGCTCATAGCGGTGTTAATTTATCCCCGCCGGCCCCAAAAGGCAAGCCGGGTAAGGCAACAGCCTTTGGCCTTGCTTCTTTCTGTTTTCCCATTTCCGCTTTCTGCCTTCTGCTTTCTCTCTAACTTCAATCTTTCATCTTCCATCTTCGCGCCCTTGGCGCTCAGATGACATCCGCAAACGTCTTTTCCATCCTGCGGAAGTACCAGATGTCTGTCACCAGGAAAACCAAAGTGACGCAGAACGCGACATTATGGTGCATTTCACTGGAAACAAGGTAAACCGAAAGGAAAATTTAACTATCGCGCCTGCTGCCTTGAACTAACTTTGAAATGACAGCTTTAATTCCAATCTTTAAATGAATAACAGCATGAATCCGTCGCTGGCGAAACCATTCCTGAGCCACCATAAATGGCAGCAGTTTCAAATAGGTTGATTCTGAAATCTTTTGATGCCTTTGAATCTGGCGTATCGACTCCAAGATAAAACTCCAATACTTTTCTGGAGAAAAAAACTGTTCCCAAGCCTTCCGGGCCAGCCGTCCTCTTTGGAGGTATTCCGTTTCATGGTCTTTCGCAATTTTATAAAGAGAACCCAACTTGCGCTCGGCAACAAATAAGGCAAAGTCTTCCCATTTCGGACCCCAAGGAGGCAGCCAATTATCTGCAATGATTATTGGGGCGATGCCTGATTCCATCATTTCGAAGAGCCGGATACTGGACGTTCCGGCTCCACGCGGGCATAGACCGTATTTTGAACGTCTGGCAAGGTTCCAAAAGCGTGTGCGAGCTTCCTCCCGGTCCACTTCCCCTTCACAAAAATGGTTGTAAGCTGACGTGTTTACAATCTCGACCTCATCGCTGGGAAAAGCCAAGGAAAATAATCGCTTGCGCACCCGATAGCTCGCGCGCCCGGCAAAAGAAAACAACAAATCCTTAGGCACGGCGGCCAGTTCCGAAGGCGGTGGGCAGGGGTTGGGATAAGACAATTGGAATAGCGGGTAGGCGCAGGCTTGAAAGCGCCCGCTGCCTGACCACGACTTACAAGCCGAGCTTTGAACGCCATGCAGAAACCTGGGGGGTACAGCCCCCTCGTGATATGCGAACGACTTTTCCGGCCACTTTTGCCAGACCTTGTTTCGGCGCAGGCCGGCGTTCAAATGCGCTTCACTAATATCTACAATCAAAATGATATCAGCTTCCTCCGGGGTCGAAACCAGGGTAATGCTTTCCGTTGTGCAAAGTCCAGCGAGCCTGCCTAGTTCAGAGCAATAAATTGATTCGGAATTAGATCCGGAACATGAGGAGAGAAATACATTCATCGTTATAGCAGGGGCAATTGCCGGGCACCCGGACCTCTACTTTCCAGATCAGTGGCGTCCCCAGTTCATGACACGTTAAAAAGCGGAAATGCTGAAAACCAAAACGCAGAAAGCAGCAAATCAAAAACAGAAATTAAGTTCAGATTTACGGATACCAACTTTCTGGTTTTGTCTTTTGTCTTGCTGATCATTGTGGTCCAGTTGTCCCGTAGCTGTTTCGCAGTCAGATCACATCCGCAAAGGTTTTTTCCATCTTGCGGAAATACCAGATACCCGAGGCGCATAGGACAAAGGTGACGAACACGGAAACCAGGAAGCTTGGCCACCAGAAATCGGTCTGGCCGCGCAACAGCGCCCAGCGGAAGCCGTCAATCACCCCGACCATCGGGTTGAGCGAGTAAAGGAAACGCCATTGTTCCGGGATTTTGGAGCTAAGATAACCCACCGGCGAGATGAAAAACCCGAACTGCACAATGAAAGGAATGATGTAGCGGAAATCACGGTATTTCACGTTCAACGCGCTGAGCCAGAGTCCCGCGCCAAACGCCGCGCCGAAGGCCAGCCCCACGAAAAGCGGCAGCGTCAGCAGCCGCCAGTCCGGCAGGAATTGAAACCAGACCATCGTCACGGCCACCAGCCCGACCGTGATGAGAAAATCCACGAAGCTGGTGATGACCGAGCCGGCAGGTATAATGAGGCGCGGAAAGTAGATCTTTGAAATCAGGTTCGCATTCCCGATGAGGCTGTTGCTGGAGGCGCTCAACGAGGTGGAAAAGAACTGCCACGGCAGTTGTGCCGCCATCACCACCAGAAAATAAGGCACGCCTTCCGGGGCCGATAGTTTGGCGATGCGGTTGAAAACGATGGTGAACACCACCGTCGTCAGAAACGGCTGAATCACCGCCCAGGCAATTCCAATGACCGTCTGTTTGTAGCGGACGAGGATGTCCCGCCAGGCAAGAAAGTAAAAAAGTTCCCGGTAGCGCCACAGGTCGCGCCAGTAGTTCTTCTCGGCGCGCCCGGGTTCGATGATGAGTTCGTGCATGGGTTTGAAGGTTAAAAGTTGAAAGTGGCTAAAAACCGAAAGCGAGAAAGCAGAACAAGAATCGAAAATCCAGGTTGAAATGGGAATGTATAACAGCCAATCGGGCGCCTGATCATTTCTGCTTTTTACGTTCCATTTTCTGCTTTTCCTTTGTGCGGTTAATCATCGAGGTCATGATGGTCATGAGTTCGTCGGCTTCTTTTTCCAAAGGCAGGGTGTCTGCCGGGGCGGTCCCGCATTCCTCGCGCAGCAACTCCAGCCACATTTGGTTTTCATCCGCATCTTGAAGCGCCCCGTTCAGTTTGGACACAAACTCTTCATCCGACCGCGCCCGGGAAGCTTTGCGCACGTGAGCGGTGACGGAAGTTCCTGAACGGAGAAGGTTTCTGCCGAGCACCCGGGCTTCTTCGCGCACTTTGGACATTTTTACATAAAGCCGAATGACGCCGGCAGAAAAAATCTGCGTGCGTTCTCCAAATTCGACCGGTAGTCGCCCCTGATTCATTTCGGTTCTCACAATTTCTCCTCTCTGCCTTTTAGCGCGAAAGCCGAGATTGATCTTGAACAGGAACCAAGAGAGTCAACGGAGAGATGGCTTGGGCCAGAAAAACTCTGGAATGTGTGGTTCACACTCTGTTCCCTCCGTTCCCTCCTGTGAGACGACTTCGGAACACAGCTTTTTCCTGAGGACACTTCGTGCCGGTCAATTCGCAGGTGCATTTCGGCTGGCCCGCGATCTACGTCCCGGTGGTTGAGGGTTGAGAGTTGAATCTCGTCAAGCTCCCGACAACCCTCGGTTCTGCAACCACCAGTTATTTTATCTCCATTCACCCTTTCGACCGCTGAGAGTTGAAGGTCTTTGGACGTCCAACTCCCAGCGGCCGATCTGCAAAATCAAACTTCAAAAATCAAATCCGTGGCCATGCCTCACGCCCGGTCCCGCTCCCGTCTGATCCGGGATGGAGCGCTTTGGAAATCAACGCGCCAGCCGCAATCCGTGTGCATTCGTGAAATCGGTGTCTCATGACTGTTCCGCAGTAGGATAATAATCCGCATATTTGTAGTAGTAATATGAGCGCCCCGAGGTGTCGGCTCCGTTAAAGATGACCCCAAGAACCCTGGCTTGTCGTTGGGCGAGCAATTCCAGTGCTTCTCGCGCCGCGCGGGCGCTGGAATGCCGGCTGCGCACCACGAAAAGCGTGCCATCAACCTTCGGGGCCAGGCAACTGGCGTCATCCGCCGCGAACAGCGGGCTGCTGTCAATCAACACATAATCAAACTCTTGGCGCCACCGGGCCAGAATCTGGTCCAGGCCCGACCCCAGGAACAGGTCGCCGGGATTACCGACATATCTCCCGCCGCACGAAATGAAGGTCAGATTAGGCAACGAGTCCTGCTGCATGACCTTGTCCGGCTCGCAGATTTGATACAACAGTTCCGCCAGTCCCGGTTCGCCTTGGAGGCCCAACAGATAATGCAAATGTCCCTTGCGCAGGTCGCCATCCACCAGCAACACGCGGGAACCGGAGAGGGCCAGCGTGCGGGCCAGATTGGCCGCCACGGTGGATTTGCCCTCGTTCGGCATCGCGCTGGCAATGAGCAGGACTTTGGGCCGCTCGCCCTCCGTGGCCAGGAAAAGAAGCGCCGACCGGAGGCTGCGATAGGACTCGGCGTAAATGTGCCGCGGATCGTTGAGGGCCAGCAACGGCATGATTTGCCCTCCTTCCTGACTGACTTCCGGCAACAGGCCGACCACGGGATCACCCAAAGCGGAGTTGACTTCGGTGAGACAGGTAAAGCGATCATCACGAACCGCGATCAGGAAAACGATGCCCAACCCGGCCGCCAAGCCTCCCACGACGGCCAGCACCAGCCCGCTCTTTTCCTTGGAATAAGAGCGATGCGCGGGCGAGGCGGGTTCCAGAATGGCAAGGTTCTCTTGATCAATGTTGCGACTGATGCCCACGTTTTGAACCAGCAGCACGAGTCGGTCATACACGCTTTGGATTCGCTGGATATTCAGCTTGAGCCGTTCCGCTTCGGCAATGGTGGCATTGGCCGCCACCACCTTGGTCTCCCATTCCTTGATGGACGCCATAACGTTGTCGGTTTTCAATTGATTGGCTTGTCGCGCCGTAGTCAATTGGTCGCGATTCTGGCGCGCGTATATCTCCTGCAACTGCTCTGCGCGTTCGATATCCGCGTCCAATTTGACGATTTTGGGATGTTTCGGCCGGAGATACTTGCTGAGTTTTTCGCGCTGCAACTTCAGGAGCTCAACCTGATTCCGGGAAGACTGCTGTTCGGAGGCGGCGCCGGTGGCGGGCGCCGGAGCCATTTCGGAAGTCACCGCGAATGTCCCGCTCGTGGCCAAACCCGGATTGTTGGTGGCGGCGTCCAGGAGCCGGGCTTCCAATTGAAGATCCGACAATTGCGTTTTGAGCTTTGTCAGGTAGCTCCCGGCGACCGTGGCCTCCTCCTGCAGAATGGCCAGGTTGTTGGTACGCTGAAATGCCAACAGCGCGTCCTGCTCGGTGTTCAGGTCCCTTTCCCAGCGCTGCATCTGCTCGGAGATGGATGCCAGCGTGTCTCCGGAAATCTCCTGGCGGACATTTTTTTTGTAATCCAGATAGGCCTCCATGATGGCGTTCAGATAGGTCTGTGTGAACAGTGGATTTGAACTGGTGGCCTGAAGGTTAAACACCGAGCTTTTGGGTTTACCCGACACCTGGATGGCAACCCCCAGCGGCTCACCATTTTTATCGAACACTATCGGGGCATTGTTGGTTGAGGCTCTCAAGAGCGCCAAAGCTTGCTGCCGCAGCGTCTCGCTCTGAAGCAACTCGCTCAGTGTGCCCAGGTAATTCTGCATGTCCTCCGAGAAAAACTCCCCCTCCGGCAGCCTCAACTTCAAGGTTTCCCACATGCTGGCGTTGGAAACAAAAGTCGGCTGCTTCCAATAGACATAGGCTGCCTCCATGACCAGACAAATGGCCAGCGTCAAAACCGGTATCCACCAGAATTTCGGCAGGAAAGTGAGGAACCGGCGGACCCGCAAAGAAGTTCCGGGCGCACCCGGGCCGTCCATCGGACCTGCCAGTTGGAGATCCTGATCAGGGGCTGGTAACAATGGCGTATTCACAGTTGGGTGCTGGTTTTTGATTTATTGGGTTTCATGCACAGCGCTGGTCCAGGTTTAAAAGTGAACCAATCGTTCGGGAATGTAGATGAGGTCGCCTGCTTGCAACGTCAGGTCGGAATCGATTTTACCATTTTCCAATATCTGCCCCACATTCACAGTAAACGTCTGGTCAGCCGCTCCAGGAGTGCTGCGTTTGCGGGTGACCTTGACGTTGCGTTTGTCGGCAAAATCGGTAAAGCCGCCGGCGCGCAGCACTGCTTTGCTCACCGTAAAGACCTCGTCGCTGGGAATGTCCTGAGGTCCCGGCAACCGGACCGCCCCCACCAAGTACACCTTGCCGCGGCTTTTGGTCATCAAATCCACAGCGATGAGCACCGTGGCCCGGTAATAATACTCCTTTTCGAGTTCCACCTTGAGTGCCTGGGCCAGTTCCTTGCAGGTCTTGCCGGCAGCAGGATAGCGCCCGATATAAGGGACTTCCAGGTCTCCTGAATCCGTTACGGTGAGCTGCCGGGGATCATCCTCGTCTTCCTCTATCCGTAAGCTGATGCGGTCGCCGATGGCCAAACGATATGTATCGTCCAAGGCGTCCATGCTGTTCGTGGAAATGTGTCCGGCGGAATTCGTGCCGCTTTGGACCATGGCGCCTGCATCTTTGGGTGGCCGGCTGGCATTTGTGGTCATACTGGCCCGCAGGACGTTTGTGGCCGGCTGGGACAAGGGGACATCGTCAAACATGATATCTCTGGCAAACGAACCGGAGATTCCGAACAGCAAACACAGAACCGCGAGCAACAGCGGGCGCGCAGGTGCTTTGGCAACCGCGCTGCCATGCGGGGTCAGTTTTTGAACCACCCGCGGACCGGAATTTCGTTGATGCAGTTTAAAGCTCATTGGGTCAGATAGGTTAGCGAAAGGGTTATCATATTTTGCGTATATTCATCGGTCGGGATATTGGAAGACCGCAGCGTGAGGCGGTAGTTCAAGCCCAGCGAGAGTTTTTTCAGGATGGAATAGCTGGCACCCACTTCGGCACTGAGCCAGTCGAAGGTTTCCACGAGGTTGTTTTGCACATTTCCCTGGCCCTGGTTCCCATGCTCGTAGGATAATGAGGTGTTCAGGTTCACGTTTTTGATGATGTTCCAATGGATGCTGGGACGGACATACCAGTCTTCCATCGCGTCTGACTGGATTGCCGTTTGCACTTCATGCCCGGCGTCGAGTGTATAACCGATGGCGTCGGTGACCTGATGGGTTACGTTCAGGTCGGCATACCAGGAGTTCAGGTTCGAGGTCTGGATGTTTGTGCTGGTCTGCTGGAAGTCAAAAATGGTGTAACCGAACCGGGGTTGGACGCGAAAAGCTTTGCCCGGCTGCCAGTCGGCGTAAACACCCGCGCTGTACGAGTTATTGTTGTTCAAGACCATCTGGTCGTAGGTCGTGAACGACCCGGTGCCTTCGATGCCGGTCGTGACCCCGGGATACAACAGAAGTCCCGCCCTCGCATAGACCATCTCGGTCGAGCCATCCTGGGACTCGTACTGCTGTGGGGTGGGGGAGGTGATATTCTGGTGGTCGTAACCCGCGCTTAACGTCAACTTGTACAAATCCCAGGTGACACTCAGCCCGGCGGTGTTGTTGAGGGTGGCGTAGTTGGCGGTCCCGGACAACGCGGGCTGGGTCGCGGTATCCTGGACGTAATTCACCCGGTCATGCAGGTTGATCCAAAAATCCTTCACATAAATGTCAAAGGACAGTTCGGTGCCGGACTGCAGAAGCCAGGTGCTATACTCGTCGTGGTCGAAATACTTCTCGTACCCGACGCCGACGTTCAAGCTCAGCACATTGTTTTGGGTAATCGGATAACTGGCAGTCAACTGCACGAGCGGACTCAAGATGAAGTCTTGTTGGGCGTTTGTCTTTGAAATGTTTACATTGTCATTCCAGCTCAGGCCAAGCGATGGCACGACAAGCAACTTGAAGTCGCCTGACTTGAAGGTGTAGGGGAGGGATTCCATCTGGATTTTTCTGGCCTCCGCTGCCGCATCGCCCGCCAGCGAGTCGCGCAAGGCTTCCTGTGCCGGGGCTGGCGAAGCTGCCAGCAAAACAAACGCAACCAGGCACCCGCATCCAACAGTACCGACACCCGGTCTGTACCGCTTCCTGAAATGATGGGAGATAAAAGGGGCAGAGGTCATGGGGTTGGTTCAAGCCGTTAGAGGCATGGAGTTGCTCGCCTTGGGAAAGGTAAGCGGCGGGCGATGTTCGATCGCCTGCTCCTCTGTGGGCATGGCTGGCAAGGCCTTTGCACCAGCAGATTTCCTGGGCGGAGAAATTTTTGCGGCCATTGGAGCGCTGTCTTCGTGGATGCCGACCAGCGGACACAACCCTTTGACTTGCAACGGGCAAACTGAATCATCCCCCGGCGTGGTGGACAGCGGGACTTTACCCCGTGCGGCCTGTTTGCGCCACCGGCCCGGACTGACGCCAAATCGTTTCTTGAAGCAGGTATTGAACAGTCCCAAATGATTGAAGCCGCATTGTTCAGCCACATTAATCACCTTTGCATTAATATCACGGAGGAGGGAAACCGCCTTTAGCAGGCGCATTTCCATCCTCAGCGCACCAACCGAGAAGCCGAAATATTGATGAAACAGACGATTGAGATGACGCCGGCTGCAACCGAACTTTGCAGCCAGTTCCGCGACCGAAAGGTCCAGCACTTGATCCGTTGAAAGTTCTTCAAAGACCCGGATGATGCGCTCCTCAACCTGCCCCAATCCGACTCGTTGGTGATGCAATGTCCTGAATACGTCGTTCAAAATGGCAGCCGCCACGCGCAGCAAATAACTGCGATGTTCGAGGTCGGGCTGGGGCGGAACTTCTTCAATCAACCGGTGACATTTCAGTGCCAGCGCCGTGGACGCTGGAAAAAGTTTTGCACCTTTGAAATTATCGGTGACTCCCTGGAGCAGAGAAATCTCGTTGCCGGCAAAGAGTGGAAGGAGATGTTCCAAACGCAGGAAAAACGACCAAAAAACCATTTCTGTGCCTTTGGGAACGCAGAGCTTGCCTCCCGGACCTCCTTCCCAAACGAGGATATCTCCGGGTCCCAGCCGTTGAGCGGATGATCCATTAACGCACTGTCCAACACCTCCTTTGGGGAATATGAAACAAAGCCCTTCTTTCTGAGATGACCATTCCTCCGGAGATTTTAAACGGACTAACCGCAGAGCAAAATAATCCTGATCAAACATATGACTCCTTTAGCGAATGGAGATTTCACAAATCTCATTATTAAGACCGCCCGTGTCTGTTAGTGTTTTCTTGTTCCGCTTATTTTGATTCAACAACTAGTAAATAGGCTTAACGTCTTCTTGTCTAGACATATTTCGGACATTAAAAGACACATATAAGACGTTAGAATACACATTTGGGCCAGCGGCGAAGGGTGTGCAACTGGCTCAACTGGAGCAGTTTTCAGTTCAACGCAGCGTGTCATGGAAGTTTTAACAGGTTGCCCGCGTGCCGGATGCTGCGGGCCAGTCGATGCCAACAAAAGCGAAAGAAGAAGACCGGCTGTTTTAAGAATCATTCAGGGCGCGGAAACAGCCGGTCTTGGGTGGCGGCAGACCGGCCCCTGGCTCGGGTCCATGGATTCGATTTGGTGGACCGGGCAGGAACGTTTCAAAGGCCAAAACCAGTTCCTGTCTTTTGGAAGACTAAGAGTCAAAATTGTTTTAGCCGCACAGCAGCGTTTGGGACGAGCGTTGGTCCGTAAACCAAGGTCCGTGTCTCGCGGCGCCTGCGTCATCCCCGCCCGGCAAGCAGTTTTTCCACACCTTCCTTCAGTGCCAGCATATGAGCTGGTCTTTGAACCACCAAGTCCACACAAGACCGTTCATCCGGCACCAGTCCTGTGTACATGAGCACGGGAGTGGACGGAGATCGCAGTTTGATGACGTGCGCCATCTCCGTGCCACTCATCCCTGACATCGAATTATCGGTTACGACCGCATCATGAATTCTCGGATCGAATAAAGCGAGAGCTTCCTCTGCGCTTGGCGCGGAATCCACCACAAAACCGAAGTTGGTTAGAAACCACTTTGTTGTGATACGACTTCCATCCTCGTCATCGACCAAAAGGATCGTTTTCATCGGGCGCAATGGCGTACTCTCCACAATATCCTCGCGTTCATCGGTTATCCATCCACTTCCCACATCGGCAAATCCTTAATCGAGGCAGCCTGACGTTGCGGTTTCTCGCAAGATCGTGCTGCGCACGATTGGGCAACCCTCATCAACTTGCGAACTTCCAAGACGTTGACCCCGCTCGTTATCCGCGAGGCCAAACTGCCAGGACGTTTTCCCAGCAGGAGTTGTCCATTTTAACAAGACCACCCGCACGATGCTCGAATGCTCCCTGCGGCAATGTCCCGAGATTGCCGAGTGTCACCAGTTCCACGCGTTCACCGTGACTTAATTATCTAAGCTCTTACCGCTCAACATTCTATCTAGTCTTGGGACTTCCATAGACACAGACGGGACATCAAACGAATGCGAGGCAGGTCTGGAATGGTAGCCTTCTGTAGCATAAACGAATTGCTCGCCAATCTGGATAAACGTTCCGCTTCCGCGGTTGACATCACTGTCCCGGCTTCGCTCATTGATATGGAGCGCCCGGCAGACCTCATGCGACCTTCGTTCGTACAGTGGAAAACTCTGGTTGGCGGTGAACCACCCTCGAAAACTCGTCGCGAAATTGAAATCGAAAAGAGCCCGGACACCGATAGAACGCCGATTTTATCGAAACGAAATCGTAGAGAGGACAAACTCAACCGGACAGTAGTGATATCGTAGCGTAATTCACTCGATTGCGCAAATGCATAAATGCACCTCAAGCCGCCGGCAGAATGACATTTATGAAGATCAGTGTCTCCGTGTGTAAAACATTGGTGTGGAAATTTACAGCGCGATCGCACGTTGCGTGCGCGAGAACCGTGATTCGATTGTGGATAGCCGGTCGGCGCGTCAAGAAGTTCTCTGGTTTTTAAATGGAAGTTTCAAAAAGTTATTCACCGCGAAATTGCATCCGCACGGGCTGGTTCCGGCGCGCTCACCTCGTCCATTGTATGGCTGGACTGCGCCTGTCAAGGTTGTCCGAATAGATGAGCATGACGCTTCGCGCCGGTGGTCGGTTTGCGGCTCCACCGTTGACAGTGCTCGTCCAGCCAGAGACGTGGCGGGTTAGGATTGCACGCCGGGATTTCTGGCCGGAAATTTTCAGTATTATGTTTTGGCTGCTGCGGGTTGATTCACCCGTTGCGGCACCCACGAACCATGTTTGAGCTGATTTTTGCAGCGTCTGCAGTCCACCTGAGCATTGTTCTGTAACCGCTCGTGACGGCTTGGATCAAATAGGGCGCAGGGCACAATCCACCATCCTGCCAAAAATTACCAGAAATTTGGTGCGCTGGCTACACAAAATTTTCCCCGCCCTTTGCTATAAACTCGGAGGTGAAAAACCTGTGCTCACACAGAGAGAGGATAGTGAACCTGGTTGGCCGTCAAGTCAGCCGGTTGCGCCGGCAACGCGGTTGGAGCCAACAGGGCTTGGCCGTCAAACTCCAGCTCGCCGGCTGGGACATTGATCGGAGCACTGTGTCCAAGATCGAAGGAGGTTGGATTTATGTCCACGATTTCCAGTTGGTTTACCTTGCCAAAGTGTTGAGCGCGCCACTCGCCGCCTTTTTCCCCCAGATTGATTTCAGCAGACCGGTTCATGACACAGTGCTGCGCTTTATTCGCAATGAAAAACGCGGCCTTGTGCCTGTCACTAATTCATCCAATCCCGCTTTGCCTGTCACAAGTGGAAAATAAAGGAGGACGTATGAAAAATGATGAGAGAACAAAAGCGCCATTCACATCAACACATCCGGCTCGCACCGTTCGCCCGGTGCCGCAAAATCCGGGCGACTGTTTCATTTCAAAGACGGATGTTGCAGTAAGGTTGGGCAAGACACCTCGAACCATCGAACACTGGATGCGGCAAGGCGTCATCCCCTATATCAAGATTGGCAAGGGAAGGCGGGCCACTGTGCTTTTCAAATGGGCCGACATTGAAGCTCACCTAAAAGCAAATTTTGGCGTTGGAAGCAACGATCAGTGAGGATGAAATTCCGTCGCCAAAAACTGGCGTCATTCCTCCCCAGGCCGAAGCGAGAACCATTTTTTGGACTCCTGTTCCGTGACGAGTTCGCGGTAATTGGAGTCAATAATTTGTGGGCTGTTTCCCGACTCGTATGCCACTTGCGGAACATTTTTGATTTGCGCCACGCGATACGAGACAAAACTGTGCCGGAGGGCATTGTTTTTCCAGTCCACTTTTGCCTCGGTCGCCACCGCAGAAAGCGATTCATACAGGTAGGGTTTGCTGTGTGGCCAAATTTGACCGGCATCCTGCGCAAAGGGTTTCAGCCACGTCTTGAGATTGGGAAGCATAGGAACAATGCGCCGGGATTTGCCGCGCTGCTTTACCTTGCCCTTTTGGACGACAATGCAATTGCTGTCGAATTTTATATCTTGCCAGTCGAGCCTTTGAATTTCCGAACTCCGCAGGCCGGCGAATCCCCCGATAGCAATGAACGGCACAAGAGATTTGTCAGCAGCTTTGAGCAGCGTTTCCATTTCACCCGGCGTGTAAATCTCGACGGGGCCATCCTCGCCGTTGTCCAGCCGGGGAACTCGGCTCAATTCATCGTAATCCGATGGCAGGTAACGCTTGCGCTTTGCAAATCCATAGAGCGTATTGATTGAACTGAGGATATTGTCGCGGGTGCGTGCGCCAACTGCCAAACCGTCCAGAAAAACGTCCACGTCCGAGGCCGTTACACTCCCGACGTTCATGCAAACGGTGTCACCAAAACGCTTACAATGTGACCGGAGTGTTTCCAGATGCCGCTCGCTGCGGCCTTGTTTTTCCTTCTCGGCCAGAAATTCCCTGACAACATCGGCAACCAACTTTGGCGTCATCGTGATCGGGTGCCGTTTGGCGTATTCCCGTGCGGCTTCAATCACAAGGTCGTTTCCGAGAATCTTGACCCCTTCAGCGTAGTGGCGGATGGCAATGTCCAGCGGCACAAAAGTTTTAGTGATCGCGGAAACTCTGGAAAGAGCAATTTTGGCACGCATGAACTCGGTGCGCTCGCTGGCTTTGAGCGCCCCGGCCTGAGTCGGCCTGCCTTCGTTCAAATCGTCTAAAACCTCGTCGGCGCGACTGCGGATGGCGAGATAGTCGGCGGAGGTTTCGCGTTTCCGTTGACCGTCCTGATAATAAGTCAGCGTGTAGTGTGAGTATCCCTTGGTGGGGGTTTCGTAGATGGTCACACTCACACTTCCACGTCTGACCACCTGTGGGAACTCTGGTGTTTTCATGTCCCAATTGTCAGGACAACTGTCAGGAAAGTCAACTCAAAACGCCAAATAATCGAATATATTTGGGTTTTTATGGCGACCCTACCGGGACTCGAACCCGGGCTACCACCGTGAAAGGGTGGTGTCCTAACCGCTAGACCATAGGGTCGTCGAAAGGCGCAGCAATATAATCGCCGCCACCGCCCTGTCACGACAATTTGACGGGAAGTTCCGGGCGGGATCGTAGCCGCAACCTTCAGGTTTCGATAGCGGCGCGAGATGACGTGGGTGCGCAGGTCAAAGCCCGGCGGCTACAATCAAATTCCCTTTGCATTGCCGTGTTTTTATCATAGGCTGCGCCGTATTGCGCATGAAAATCTTTATTGATGGAAAATACTACGACGAACGCGACGCGAAGATTTCGGTCTTTGACCACGGCCTGCTTTACGGGGACGGGGTTTTCGAGGGAATCCGCGCCTACAACCGCCGCGTGTTCAAGCTCAAGGAACACATTGACCGGTTGTTTTGTTCCGCCAAGGCGATCCTGCTACAAATCCCGATGTCACACGCGGAAATCATGAGTGCGGTCGTCGAGGCCTGCCGGGAAAACAAACTGCGCAACGGCTACGTCCGGCTTGTGGTCACACGTGGCGTGGGCACGCTGGGTTTGAACCCGCGGAACTGCAGGCGCCCGTCGATCATCATCATCGCCGACAAAATCCAGCTTTACCCGCCAGAGTTGTATCGGCAGGGCATGGACATCATCACCGTGCCGACGACGCGCAATTTGCACAGCGCGCTGAATCCGGCCATCAAGTCGCTGAATTATCTCAACAACATCCTCGCCAAGATCGAGGCGAACAACGCCCACGTCGAGGAGGCCATCATGTTGAACGCGGAGGGGTTCGTGGCGGAATGCACCGGCGACAATTTGTTCATCGTGAAAAACGGCGAACTGCTCACACCACCGCTGTCCGCGAGCGCGCTTTACGGCATCACGCGGCAGACAGTGATTGAACTGGCCGGGGAAGCCGGCTTGAAGGTCACCGAGCCGAACCTGACGCGCTATGATTTGTTCAACGCGGACGAATGTTTTCTGACCGGCACGGGCGCGGAAATCGTGCCGGTGGTGAAGATTGACGGCCGCGTCATCGGCGAGGGCAAGCCGGGGCCAATCACGCGCAAGCTGGTGGTGGATTACCACGCCTTGACGAAAGCGTCCGGCGAGCCGATATACAAATGACGTGAATTGTGGAATCGTGAATCGTTGAATCGGGATAAAACGAGGATTGTGCAACGGTTCAACGGTTCAACCGTTTGGCGATTTAATGATTTATGCAATGCTCCATCTGCAAAGAAAAGACGGCGACGGTGCATCTGACCCAAATTGTGGGCGACAAGATGCAGAAGATGGATTTGTGCGAGGATTGTGCCAAAGCCAAGGGCATCAATGACCCGACCGGTTTTGGGCTGGCGGATTTGGATTTGGTGCTCGGCCTGGGCGCGTCGCAGCAGATCGAACAGGCGGCGGGCGGCGTGGAATTGAAATGTCCGCGCTGCGGATTCACCCAGGCGGATTTCAAAAAGTCGGGCCGGCTGGGGTGTCCGGAATGCTATCAGACTTTTGCGGAAGGCCTGGGCGGCCTGCTCAAGACGATGCACAAGGGCACGCGGCACGCCGGCAAGACGCCGGAGGCGTTGCGCCAGTCGCGCGATTTGTCCGACCGCATGAAAACATTGCAGATCAAACTGGCCAAGGCCATCAAGGACGAAAATTTCGAACAGGCGGCGGCCTTGCGCGATGAAATCAAGGCGATGGGCGATTCGCCCGCAACCGCCAAACCGGCGAGATGAAAAGCATTTACGATTGGCGATTGGCGATTGACGATTGCTTTGGCGCAATCGAAGCCGGCCAAAAAAATCGCGAATCGTAAATCGGCAATCGTAAATATGAAGGACATCCACGCATTTCTTTCTCCGCCCGCCGAAATGGCGCGGCGCCACGGCCCGCACGATCGCATTGTCATGTCCAG
>Ga0181523_10000484_pt1 | contig 45037 bp, 48 predicted proteins | sample PEATcosm2014_Bin_43_FD_119752 | JGI IMG/M metagenome (GOLD analysis project Ga0181523, IMG submission 119752) | Peatland microbial communities from MTU Mesocosm Facility, Houghton, MI, USA - PEATcosm2014_Bin05_30_metaG | ecosystem: Environmental > Terrestrial > Soil > Wetlands > Peat | place... | reverse complement strand
TCAGCGGATCGCGGCTAAGCGGTCGGAACACGCGCGCCGAGCCCACTGCCGCGCTGACGGGTACGACGCCGCCGCTCAATCCTTTGCCGACCAGCAGCACGTCCGGTGTGACACCTTCACGGTCTATACCCCACCAAGTGCCGAGACGACCCAATCCAGTCTGGATCTCGTCGAATATAAGAAATGCGCCCCGCGCTCGGCAGGCCTGCTCGACCTCGCGCAGGTAACCGTTGGGCGGAATGATCACTCCAGCTTCCGCTTGCACGGGCTCGAGGAGGACGCACGCTTCGGGAGACCGGTCGAGTGCATCTCGTAGCGCCCCTGCATGGCCGAACGGGACAAACTCGACGTCCGGCAAGAGAGGCTGAAACGGTCGTCGGTAAATCTCGCGCCCTGTCACACTGACCGCTCCGAGCGACATTCCGTGGTACCCGTTTTCCATCGCGATGACGCGCCGCCGGCCGTCGAGCCGTGCCAGCTTGAGTGCGGTCTCGACCGCGTCTGCGCCGGAGAGGCCAAAGTACACGTGGTCGAGACCAGGTGGGGATACTCGAGTTAGCGTCTCTGCCGCTTCGATCTCCAGCCGATTGAGGAGCAACTGAGTCGCCGTGGGATGGGTGCGCACCTGCTCGACGACGGCTTCGACAACGCGCGGATGGCAATGACCTAGGATAAAGACACCATAGCCGCCACAATCGAGGTATTGCTCCCCCGCTTCGTCCCAAACTCGCGTCCCCTGTGATCGGGCTTCGACCCCCGCGTGCATAAACTCCACAAAATGCGCGGTCGCGACGCTTACATGCTTGCGACAGGCATCGAGTATCCTCTTTCGTCGCGCTGCGGCCATGGACTGGTCTGGGATGTGTTTGTTCATCGCCGTACAGGGCTACGCGCACCCCATCTCTTTCTTTTGCGTGTTGAAAGTTCGTTAAATCCGCGCTTGGTGGCGACCACGGCTTCGACGAGATTGCCTCTGGCGGCAGAGTGCTCCACATTTGTTCGTTCAGGCCGATAAGAGGACTGGTGCTTGATCTCACGCGCGATACCGACGATGGCACACTTCGCGTAGTGCTTGCATGGGTGATCGCGGCCCCGCTTTCGCGTTGTCTCTTTTGGTGACACAATGTTTCCGAAACGGGGGTCAGTCGACGTCGAAATCGAGTATGAAACCAACATCTGATCCCACTCGGCTCTTTACGGAAAGAGGACGAAGTTACGTGCGCTTTGTCCGCCTCATGCGTTATCCCCAGGGAATCCGTGCATACTTCCTAGAGTCACCTCTACTGCGTTCAGGTATCCGCGTTCTCGACGCGGGTTGCGGAAGCGGGATTGTTACCCTTGCTCTGCGAGAGGCTCTCCTGATTCGCGGTTTCCGTCCCGGTCATTTCCAAGGCTTCGACCTTACACCAGCAATGCTCCAGAGATTCCGCCATTCGCTACGCGCTCAGGCCATTGAGGACATCGAGATCGTGCAGGCTAATGTCCTCGAACTGGAGAGACTTCCGACTTCCTGGAGCAATTACGATCTGATCGTCTCCGCTTCGATGTTGGAATACGTAACGCGTGATCGCTTTGTCGCGACGCTGAGTGGCCTGCACGCTCTCCTGAACGACAAGGGAAGATTCGTGCTCTTCAGTACTCGGGAAAACTCGATAATGCGACAACTCATTGGTCTAGTGGCAGTCGAACTTCTACACCGCGCTAGAACTGAAGGAATCGTTCTTGTGGGCCGGCTTCTCAGGCGTCGAATTTCGGAAGTTCCCACTTGCCTTCCGCTACCTCGGTTTTTGGGGCTTTATCGTCGAAGCGCAAAAGTTGGCATAGCCCTTGCCCCCGACCTCTCCGCCTCGTTTTCGTACACTTGCGCATGCGACAAACTTTCCCCCTGCGAGAGGCTTATCGAGGTGTGGAATGTATCGCTCAGTGCTCACAGTAAAGTTGATAAATGAGAACTGCGCACGGTGGCACCGTCCATTGCCGTAAAGCATTCTAACACTGTTCAACACACCTTCTGCCCAAGGGAGGCACTGCACAGCCGCCAATTGAGGTGGAACAGCATACCGACCTTCCCGGCTGGCCTATCAAATCACTGACAGCTACCTGCTTTTCGTCCCCAGTTTGTTTCCAGGCAATAGGTAACCACTTTGCCGAAGTAATCGCGGAAGGAGGGTAAACGGATACCACTTCCTTCGAGGCTCTGAAGCAAGCGCTCAGTGTCGAAGCACTGTTCGATTCCCAGTTGCGGCAGAAATGTATCGAGCACCTTCAAGAGTTCGATCAGTAGATTGTCACCGGATTGCAGACTTCGTCGCACGTATTCCTCATACACTGTTAGCCTCACCAATTCGGGCACTCTCAGAGGAAGCCACTTCTTGATGAGCGGATGCCTTTCAAACAAGTCCACAGCGATGGCTCTTGCTTCACCAATCGTAGGGCTGCCGCCAGCCCCGGCACAGATGTGTATAATTTGACCGCGTACAAAACGAGATTCAAAGAGAAATGCTAATGCTGAACTTCCCCAATCTGTAGGAATCAGGTCGATCCGCCAGGACGGGTCGCCTGGAACGACAGGTAATACATTTCTTGCCAACAGTCTTAAGATCTTGTGAAAATAATTGAATTGGTTAACATGACCAGTCCTCGAGTCGCCAATGATCGTGCTGAGGCGGTAGATAGCGGCCGGAATCTCTGACATTGCTTCCAATACGAGTTGTTCCGCTTCATATTTCGACTGCTGGTAAGTATTGATGAAGCCCCTGTGATTCTGCAGTGCTGCTTCCGGTATGTGGCCAGTAGTCCGACCGGCGACGTAAGCTGTGCTCAAGTAAGCGAACTTCTCCAGGTGCTTGCAGCCTTGGGCCATTTTCAAGACGTTGGCAGTGCCACGAGTGTTTGTTGCTCTAGCCAGATTGATCGGTAGGCCGAAGCGTGTATCCGCAGCGCAATGGATAATTTCGGTAGCTTCTCTCTGAATCTTGCCGACAGTTGCGGAATCGAGCCCGAGCGCGGGTCTCGTCAGATCGCTTTCTATTACCATGATTTGTTTGCTCTTGATGGGATCAATTAGCCTTTCTCGATTTCGTACAAGTAGGATCACCCCGCGATCTGGCCTTTGAGCCAGGCATCTGTGCAGAAGCTCTCCACCTACCAGGCCAGTGGCGCCAGTGAGTATTAGCATGGCGCTGCTCCTTCGTTCTCCCTTTAGCGGTTCGAATGCGAGAATTGTTATTTAGTTACGAGATCACCATCCTAATTCTAAATTGAACTTGCGCCTGCAGAGGGAAACGGTACGGGCCATCAGGCTTGCGCTGGACCGCTGACCCTCTCGAATAAGCGCACGATCGCGTCGATGGACGCATCCAGCGGCGCCCGGATAATGGCAGCGCCAGCTGTCGCGAACAAGGTATTCAAAAAGTCGACTCGCCGGGCTACGAACTCAGGATCGTCGAGCGACGGAACAAATATTTCCTTAAATTCACGGCCCTCCACGATGGGAATAAACTTCGCGCCCCGGATCAGGCTGGACATCTCCTGGTAAAGATCGGCTTTGGCCCAGAACGCCTCACCGGAAGAAGTCGCCGCCGATATCTCGCGGATAGAAGCATTTAGGTTATCGGCGTCGAGTTTGATCCAGATGAAAGTGGTAATCCGCGCGACGGGCGGCGCCACCTGAATGCCGATACTGAGTGGGTCGACAACCTGCTTCCGCTGCCACGACGGCCCAACCTTCGGCGGAGCGGGGAAGACACTGCGGCAAAGCGATTCGGAATAGCGCGACAGGCTGCTGAAGCGGAGGTTCAAGCTGGTATCGCCCTTTAGCAGGCGGGCACAACCATCGCCGACAGCAGCCCGGATTCGGTTATTGGCAAACAACTGGAATCCGTGGCGAAGACAAAGATCCACTGCGCAGATCGTCTTACCTGATTCCCGGGGACCAAAGAGAACGATCGCGCGTCCGTCGCGGGCGACGGCAGAGGCATGCAGCAAGTATTCGCCGTGCCTTTGGCGGACCAGTTCGCTGAGAAAATAGAGCCATGCTGCCAGTAGCGTGGTGCCGCCGACATCGGACCACGGCCCCTCGAACGTAAGGAGACCCTCCTGCGCTTGATAACTGGTGTCGTATGCGCCACGGTCGAGATAGCGGAATGTGGGTGGATCGCCATCGGAGTCCGAGAAGTTGATGGAGTAGCTGTAATAGCCTCCAAAGAATGTGGCCCGGCATATGTCATCGAGGCGCTCCATCGCCGCCGGACAGTCCGTTTCAAAGCGCAGTTCGCAGGAGTCGATCTCGACGTGCTTGGAGTGCAGATGCGGACGGCCCCCACGATCACGGCTCACCGCAACCTCCTTAATCCGAAATCGATGAAGGTATAGTCCAGTCCCAGCCATTGAACCGTTGTTTCCACGCAGCGAAAATCGATAAGTCCGGTCGGTTGGAAGCCGCACTCAATCGCAAGTAAGACGATCTCTCGGATATCTCGCGGCATGAAGATGCGAACGGGGACTCCGAAGGCGACCCGGTTGCCCGTGTCAACGGCTTCGTGCCAGAAATCCGTAGATACCATAAGGTAGCCGCCCGGAATCAGTACACGGTGCATCTCCCGGAAGAACGCTTCCAACGGTAACCCGTGCTCGATCACGCTAAGACAGGTGACGGCGCCGAAGTGCCGGTCCTCAGACGCACACCTGGTGGCGTCGCCGCGCAGGTAGCGGATTTTACCGCCGGCTTCAAACAAGTCGTTCGTGAATGCGGGGTTGATTACGTCCACCTGGAAGCCGTAGTGGGCGAGCCATGTGGAAATGAACGAATAGTTCGGCACGCCCCCCACGTCCAGCACGGGGTGGCTACGAGAGGCATTAGAAAGGATGTAGTTGCAGGCTCGCAGGGCATCCCAAGATTTGGCAGGAGGCTTATAATAAGCTGGCAGACCGGCAGCCTCGACGATGGCTCTTGCCTCCTGCCACTCTGAGTTGCGTTTGAGCGTGCCATTCATCGCTTGAGACGGTCTAGGGGGACAGTTGCAGGTCCAGAGGGATAGATCGGAAGGTGCGGCGGTTCGCTGCGCCATCGGTCGTAGGCGGAGCGCCAACTCGCGGACTGAACCTCCGTGGCGGCCTTCCGGCCGTGGAAATGACCGCAGTGGCGGCACAGGCGCGAAAACTCCGCTACTAGCCCTTGCGGAGTTACATGTCGCAGGCTGGTGATGCCTCCGCCCCAGCCCCAAATGCGATCCATGCTAGCGCCGGCGCCACAGGGGTAGAAGCCGTATCGCGTGAGGGCCATGCCGCATTGGTAAGGGATCGAGCAGCCCCTTGAGAAGTCGGCATCCCGGTGTTCCTGCAAGTCCCCCGGCGCAACGTTATAGGCATCGAAATAGTCTTGCACTACCGATGTCTTTTGCGTGTTGCGAATGTTCACCCAAAGCGGAAGCCGTTCCAGGGTGGCAGTTACCTTGTCGCCGTATCCGTTGGAAACCACCTGAATGCTGACCATCGGGACCTGCGAGCGATAACGGTTCAGTTCCTCGAGTATTTCGAACAGACACGGATGCAGGGTCGGCTCGCCTCCGAGAAGGGAGATCTTGCGCCACCTCCAGTCCAATTCGAGGGATTCATCGACGAAGTGAGCGACTTGGGCGATATCCATCATCTCGCCCGTGGGGGCCTGCCGGCTGGAGCGATCGCAGTTATAGCACCTTAGATTGCACGCGGTGATGATCTCGATCTCGATCTTGGAGAGCATACCCTCCAGCAAGGCGTAAGACTCCGGTTTGCAGTTTTCGAGCAGTTGTTGCTGGCGGGAAGCAGCCATGGCTAAATCGGATCCCGATCTCCGGACACTCTATCAGAAACCCTACCTATTTGTGAAAGGCATGATATGCTGTTGTGCTACAAAATGGATCGGCGTCTAGGGATTCGGCACGTACAGGTCCAGACTATCAGCTGGTGCAACCGAAGCTGCGAATTCTGTCCGAGCCAGAAATTCGAAATCGAGCGCGCATGTATGCCGCTGTCCTGCTACGAACGAATTCTGGACGAGCTCTCCGTTATTGACTTTACCGGTCGTTTTTCTCCGTATTTCAACAACGAGTCACTGCTCGACAAGCGGCTGGTAGAGTTGATCGCGATGGCGCGCAGGTCCCTGCCGGTTTCGATTCTGTTCATTTCGACAAATGGTGACGGGCTAAAGATCAATCGCGCTGTGGAAATGTTCGACGCCGGCCTCGATACGCTGACAATCAATTGCTACGACGATCGGCAGGATCGCATTCGGCGCACGCGGGCGATGGCCGACGAGCTCTGCTCCCGAGTCCCCGGGCTGCACCGCGCCGATGCCGCGACCTTCCGCGAAATGGTGACAGGCACTGGGGACGCGGGCAGCCGTCGGAAGATCTGCGTTCGCGACTGCACGGGCTTCCGCATTGAAAACATGACGAACATTGCGGGCAACGTGCCTGGTGCAGCGGTTCCTGGCGAGCCGTTAAACCTATCGTGCTATCGCCCGTTCGAGCAACTTCACGTGCGTTATAACGGCGAAGTGGTGTTATGTCATTGCGACTGGAAGGGTGAGGTCGTGTTCGGAAACATCAATGAAAAGCCGCTAGTCGAGATTTTCAATAGCGCTATTGCGGAGCGCTATCGGGAGAGGCTGGCAAATCGCGATCGTCGCCTGGAACTCTGCGCCCAGTGCGACTTTCTAGGGACGATGGACTGAGGGAAACGGCTCGGTCGGCGAGTGGGTAGAAATCCACCGGTAGAACGACGCCGTCGAAATCGGCATACGGAAGTTCACTCGGGGCGATTACGGTAAACCGAGGGGGTCAGGATGGATGCTCTGCGGGTTGGTGCAATTGGCGGAGGACTCTTGCCCGAACAGTGGGGGCTGCCATACAAGAAGATCGAGTTGGAAACGCCTTTTGGCAAGCCGTCGGCAGCAGTTGCAGCGACGCGTCTTGGTGACGGAAAGACCGTGTACTCTATCTTACGTCACGGCGAGCGCCACGGTAGTGGGCACGAGGTCAACTATCTCGCCAATGTCGCAGCCCTATACAGTTTGAACTGCGACCTGGTCATCTCGTTATCGTTGGCTGGAGCTTTAGTGGACCGCTTCAGTGTTGGCGACGTTGTGGTTTACGACGACGTTCTGGACTTCCGCAAGTCTTCGTGTTCGTTCTACAGCCCGACCGAGGGGGTGCACTATTCGATGGCGCCTTTGGTCAGCCCTCCTTTGCGCGAACAACTCGGCAATACGACCGCCGAGCTTGGGCTTCCGTTCGGCGCCACCATGGTGGTGATCGAAGGGCCGCGCTACTCGACCCAGGCGGAAAGCCGGATGTACATTAGTCTGGGCGGCGAGCTGATCTGCCAGACGGTTGCACCCGAGTGTTTCTTGGTGAAGGAAAAACAGATGGACTGGTTCGGTGTTTGCCTAGTGACCGACCGTGACACGCGTGACCCAGGGGCAATGGTGAGTACTGGCCTGATCTACGAGAATATGAACCGCCACAAAGAGCGGTACGCGGCGACCCTTCTACGTATCATCGAGGGCCTGAACCCATACGTGCGATCGAATGGCAGCGCACGCCACACCGTTCCGCGAGGCGAGCTTGCAAGGTACAGCGATGACTGAAACTCTACAGTCTTACGGGCAGACGAACTGCGACCTATCGCTGTACCTGGCGAAGCCTAGACACATGATTGTCGAGGCATGCTCGCGCTGCAACTTCTTGTGCCCGCTCTGTCTTTGGACCAAGAACTCCCACCACGGTTATCTCCAACCCCAGACGTTCGAACGTTTCGTCGAGCAAGCAGGACAAGGGCTGGAGCGACTGTGCTTCGCGGGTCGTGGAGAGCCGACACTCAATCCGCAACTCTACCCAATTCTGAAGAAATCGGTGTCCTCCGGTCTGATCACCGATCTTGCGACCAACGGGTCCAGCCTGTTGGCGGACGTGAATGCCATTCTGGAATCGGGAATCGATTACGTCAACGTGTCGATCGAGGCTGACAATCCCGTGGATTACGCACGTTACCGGGTAAACGGTGATTTCCACGCGGTGACTGCTGGAATGGCGCGACTAGCCGAAGAGAAGCGGCGGCGCGGATTGAAGAGACCGGGACTGCGCACGTGCTCCGTGATTTTCAACTATAACGAGGACCGGCTAGCAGAGCTGCGACATTTCTTTGCCGACTTAGGTTTTGAGGGTTTCATTTTTAAGTCAGCGCACCTAGGGCATGGCCAGTTGGCGGATGTCGAGAGCGTCCTCGAGGAACGCTGGCTGCCCCTGGACCCGGGCAAAAGACGGTCGCAGTACCACACCCAGGCAGGCACCCAGCCACTCTGTGGCTTCTTGCAGCGCGGTCATTTGTTGTGGAACGGTGACATTTGCCGCTGTGCTATCGACCACACGCAGATGATTGCCGGTAACATCAGTGAACGGACCTTTGATGAGATCTGGGGGGGAGAAGAGAGCCGGAAAATCGTTCGGCAGATTCTCTCAGGAGAGTTCAGCAAGTGTGCCAAGTGCTCATTTTCCGGGCGAGAAATGAAGGAAAAAGAGTCGGAGCTCTACCTGATCTGAGCGACTACACGGTCCGCGGAAGGACCATTATGAAAATCGTCTATATTGGGTACGGATTGCTGACTCCGAATCGTGCTCACAATCTACAAACAGTAGCCACTATAGACGCCCTGGTGCAGCGTGGAGCTAAGGTAACATTCATAAATCCGGAACCGGCGGTTGTCGGTCAGGCCGACCTGAACCTACCCAGCTGTAAGACAGTGCTTCTTCCCGCAGGCTCTTGCTTTGCGTTGCACAAGAAACTCACGGCAAAAGGGCGTTTCTGGTCACTCTTCGTCGACCGCTCGGTTTATGCGTTGCGCTCACTGTTACTAGTGCGGTCCTCGGCGGCCGATGTAGTGTTGACACGCGACGTCGTAGTTTGTTTCTGGCTGTCAGCGACCTGGTTGGTCACCCGTGTGCCTGTGCTGTATGAGCTTCATACTCTCGAACAGGTGATGTTCGATGCTGAGGATGTGAGCTGCGACGAGATCGCGCGCCGGGTTCAATCGGCAACTGTGTCGGATTTTGCCGGCTATCAGGAGGACAGTTCTTTGCCGGGCAGACTGTTCAAGAGATTCATTCGGCGGGTGGAGGACTACACGCTGCGAAAGGTGCGGCTGGTTATGGTCTTGACGTCAGCTATGGCGCTGCGGTTGAAGTGCGAATTCGGTGTCGGAAAGGTGCGGGTGATTCCCAGCGGCCACGGTTTTCGGACGATTCGAGTGATGGATCGCGGGGAAGCGCGCAGGCAACTGGGGTTCCCCGCCGATCGCAGGATCGCTATTTACTGCGGACTAACATTTCATGGTAAGGGATTGGATCTGGTTTTTAAGGTGGCGCAGCACCTCCCTGCCGATTGCATGATCGTCATTGTTGGCGATCGGCCAGAAACCACTACAAGGCTAATGGCGCTGAGCCGCGAGCTAGGCCTGCAGAGCAATCTGCTTTTTGTTCCCGGCGTTCCACACGAGCAAATATCAGTCTACCTGCAAGGTGCAGACGCCGGACTGTTGCTGTATCCGCGAAGCCAGTACCTGGCGGAGTTTTCCTCTCCGCTGAAGGTCTTCGAATACCTGGCTTACGGCCTACCTGTGATTGCCACTAGACTGCCGGCACTAGCGGAGGTGGTGAAAGACGGAATCAACGGCAGACTGGTGGACCCGGAGAATCCGCAAGCGATTGCGGCCGTCATTGTAGAAACTCTGCGGGATTCGGAAATGCTGGAGCGACTAGGCTTCGCCGCGCGGGAGTGCTCGACCTATTACCATTATTCGCGGCGAGCTGAACGGATCGAAAAAGCAATCATTGACTCACTCTGCATGCGGATCGTCACGGGGGACGCGCCATGCATCTCAACGTAACGGCTACCTCCTTCTGCAAAGCAAATTGCGTCTATTGTCCGCAGGATCAATTCAGGTCCGCGATGCATGGGCGCCCGCAGCACCTCTCCGAGCAAGAATTCTCGGAACTGTTGCCGAGCCTTGCAGGCACCCACTTCACGGTCGTCAGTTTCGGTGGTTTCACCGAGCCCTTGGACAATCCAGAGATCGTGGATCTGCTCACGATAACGAGTCAGCAAAGGTTTGTAGATGAAGTGCACGTCTACAGCAACGGTGAAGCCTTCACTCCCAGAATTGTCGAGATGCTGCAAAAGGTACGGTTAGCGTACGTAGACATCAGTTGCCACGGTCTTGATAGCGAGACGTATCGCCGCACCCGGCCTTTCGTTGACGTCGCGAAGGTGCGGGACAATCTGCTGTTCCTGTTTCAGAATCGCTGCAACATCGACCGGCTAACGGTATCCGTAACGGGTCCGTTTGGTTCCCCTGCGGCTCTCGCCGAACTGGAAGCGCTCTGTATAAGATCTGGCGCCTGCTTCGAACGTCGTGAGTTACACAGCCGGGCAGGGCTTCTCCGTATCGGACGCGAAAAGGAGGTTGTAAAAAGCGGACCGTTCCGCTGTGCGAAGTTCGATTTTGGCAAGCCGGTGCTTGTGCCTGGCGGTGACCTCGTTCTATGTTGTCAGGATTTTGCCTTGGAGTACGTGATCGGAAATCTGCACCGGCATACCTTCGAAGAAATAATGCGGGACTCTCCGGTTCGGACACGCGTTCTAAAGGTGGCCGCCGGCCTGAGCGAAGACCCACAGCTGAAGTGTTACCGGTGCGTTTTCTGTGTTCCGACAGACGAGAAGATAATTCGGGCCGAAGGTGTCGACGCGGATTAACGCGGATAGCCTCATGACAACAATGGCTACGATTGCGTTCACATTCTGCCTGATTGTTGGCATGAGAAATGCCGTGCGTACCGCGCGCTCAATTCACTGGATTGAAGAGGGTAACCAACTGCCGGTCGGTACTTTGAGCTCCAGGCTGAAATTCGTCATCTTAATTCCGCTGCTTCGAGAGCAGGCGGTTGCCGCAAAACTCGTCAGGAGGATGGAAGCATTGGACCTCGGTTCGGTTGCCGATGCGCGCTTCGTGTTCATCACCACCTCGCGGGAGGGAAGTGGTAAAGGTTCAACCGCCGAGATTGTTGAAGACGTGCTCCGCAAGCGACCGAACCCGCGATTCATTCATCTCCACTGTGATACTGGATGCGATCACTATAAAGCTGACCAACTGAACTACGCGCTCATGCAGCTCCGTCTGGAGGGAAACAGGGACGACAGTGTCTTCATAGGCGTGTATGACGCCGATTCCTCGCCCGATCCGCGAACTCTCTCGTACGTGGTACGTGCTATCGAACAGACACCCAACCTAAGAGCGATCCAGCAGGTGCCGTTCTATTTCCAGAATGTCCGTAATCCGAAGAACCTGCGGGAACTGTATCTAATGACCCGGCCACTTCACAATGTGCTTTTCGCCTTCACGATAGAGTTACCATGCTTGCGCCGACAAGCCGAGCTATTCTCACGACCGAGGTCTTCGGTGAAGCGAATCGTCAACGGCTGGCTTTCGCACGGACTGGGCCACGGTCAGTTTTTCCGCCTGGACGCGCTTAATGAGCACGGCGGGTTTCAGCCGCCGAGTTGCGATACCCAGTTCGGACATGCGCTTGCACTCTGCGGGATACCGATTTACCCCCATCCGATGCTCGACGTCGGCCAGACTCCCGAATCAATCCGGATTCTGATGAAGCAGGGGATCGTCTGGTTCAATTCAATGAATACGGTCTGGCGCACTAAACGGATGGTGAACCGTATGGCGGTACGCAACTATTCGTGGGCAGGAGCCTGGGCGATGATAGTCAAGCTAATGCATTCAAACGTTGCCTGGGCAGTGTACCCGATTCTGTTTCTTTTCGCGCTGTGCTGGACGATAGCATCGAACAGGTGGCTGCTATCGATCTATGGGCTCTTAGCCTGGGCGGTCTATCTGGTACCCGTTGCCATGATCCTCGCTCGTTTCGATTTATGGACGCGGATTTGTTCGACGTTCGAGCCCATTCGAAACCTCTCGCTGAAAACAAAAACCGGGATCCTGCTCATGTTCGGTGTTGAGAAACTGGGCTCGTGTGTCAGTCCATGGCTTTGGTGCGCATACGCGGTACGGAGGTTATTGCGCGGAACCCACATCGAGCTCCAAAAGACAGACCGCGGGGAAGTGTAGCTGGATGAGTCATACCCTCTGCGACTACGTGTTCAATTCGGTATTCATAGACCGTGGCGGAGACGTCTACTCGTGCTGCCACAAGCAGCCCGCATGTTACGGGAACATCTACGACTTACCACTCACCGCGATTCTGAGCGGCACTGCACGGTCAGGGAAACAGGATCTATCGCGCACGGGTCGATTGGACTGTTTTGCCACCTGCAACCTTCTGAGTTTCACGCTCAAGCATGAACGGGCGAGCAAGCTTTTGAGCGACTCGAGCTTTCCCACAATTCGAAAGCTCACTCTCGCGCTTGGCTGGTTCTGCAATATTAATTGTGTGATGTGCCCGCAGGATCACAGCGAGCGTAACTTTCTCGCCGTTGACGTCTTAAAACGCAACATCGACTGGAGCCAAGTCCAGGAGATTATCTGCGAAGGGGGGGAGCCTTTGGCCGCGCCGACGGTACGTGAATTGTGGGATCACTTGATCAGTCTGGGCAAAAAAGTCAATTTCGTCACCAATGGTCTCATTATGACGGCGGAAAAGGCTGAACGGATAGCAGTTCATTCCGATTACATTTACATCTCATTTAACGCAGCTACGGCCGAGACCTACGCCCGCGTAACGCGAGGCGGCTCATGGTCGAAATTGCTGAGCAATCTCGGTTTGATTCAGGAGGCAAGACGTGTTGCCCATAGTCAGCTGCGCATAATCGGGCACTTCACCATCGTGGAGGAGAATCTTCACGAACTGCCCGACTTCTTGGACCTGGCAACGACCTTAGGTCTCGACATCGTTAACTTCGGGTACAATCGGATCGAGCACATGGGCACCTGCATCGATCAACTACTGCAGGGAAACGAGGCGTTGCGCAATCGTTTATCGCAGCAAGTACGCGAGGCAGCCCTGCGCGCAAGCCGGTCCGTCATTGTCGACGGCAGCCGGTTGCAATACCTCGGACTTCTAAGTCATCACGATCCAAGGTGGTTGACGGTAGTGAGCCCTTCAGGTATGTGATTGCAGTTTAGAAAAGGCTTCATCATTTTTAGCGCGGCTTCCTCGCGGAGGATCCAAAATCTTGGGCAATTTAGGTCTTCTATGCCGGTCGTCTCCGTCAGAGGGGCATCGGACTTGACCCCAGAATTTGTGCAGTGGCTCCCGCGGAGCCGATCTGGGAGGAATATCGACAAAATGTTGATGAGACGTTTCTTGCTGCCAATAGCATGTGATAATTCTGCTGAGCACGGCCGCCGCAGTAGACGGTTCCTCATGTAGCCATGCCCCTGAAATGCTTGTTCGGACCAAGCGACCCGGCGTACGTGGACGACAATCTGTCCGCGGCTAGGGCGAGCGGGAACTGCCTAGCGTTTAATTCTGAGGGCAACCTAGACGTAATGATTCGACATGAGGATTGCTGGCAGGATGTTCTAGCGCGATTACCCGTAGGCTGGCGACCTGATGTTGTCGCTCTCTTTCTGCCGTACGCGACGGTCCCTGATTGCGTGTGGAATGCGCCAATACCGATCGTCGGCCTGGCTGCAGACTGGCATTTGCTTTGGCACCAATATCAGTTTGCCCTCGGGCGTTGTGACCTCGTGGTCACCGACAACGCCGGCGTGGCCGTCTTGGGACAAGCAGGATTCTCCGCGTTTGCCGCTAATCTCTTCGGCTGTGCGCGTTCGTTCTTCAACGAATCTAAGTCCCAAACCCGCGACATAGATGTGCTATATGTAGGCAGCCTGCATCCGGCCGAGCAACGCGATCGCCTCCCGTGGCTACGGCGCGTCGTGCTTGCTGCCGGTGACCGCTGGAAGGTCCGGATTCGCTCGGCAGCTAGCCGTGGAGAGTATCTGGAACTGCTGCGCCGTTCCCGCATTCTGTTTAACCGGAGCGTCCGGGGCGAATGCAATTTGCGAGTATTCGAGGCCGCGGCTACCGGACCACTTTTGTTTCAAGAGATCGGCAATAGAGAAGTGGGTCAATATCTGCAAGATGGAACCGAATGCGTTTTCTATGCAGAAGACACATTAGAGACCCTGTTGAAGTACTACCTTGAGAACGAAGGAGAACGCGCCCGGATTGCGGCGGCCGCGAAACAGCGATCACCTGAGTTCAGCTTCGATAGCCTGTGGGAGCGGATCGTCTGCGTGATCGAGCAGCGAATGGAGGCGTTGGCCTGTCGTGCGGCGGAGCGGTCGAACCGGACCATTTCAATTGCAATGGAAGCACGGTTGTGGGAGTCGCTCAACAGCAGTACCAGACCGCATCGCGCCTTCGATCTGGAACGACGACTCATCGATGACCTGCAACGGATGATTTTGGAACAGCCACAGGCAAGACTGTACAACATGCTAGGGCTAGCACTTGCACGGCGAGGACAGCGAGAAGGAGCTTTCAATAGGACTTGCACAGCTGAATGTGCGGCGAAATTTCGCAGGGCCGTTGAACTGCGACCCGAAAGTCTCTTGTTTCGGCTGAATTTTGTGGAGTCACTCTGGCATATCGGCTCAAACTTAGAGGCTATCGAGGAGTGCCGCCGTGCGCTGAATATTCTGGAACGCACTTCGGACTTAAACGAGGGTGATCTCTGCGGCGGGCATTTCCCTCCTGCGTTCGACACGTTTCGCATAGAGTGGGAACGATCCGCCTGGCGTAATGCCGGTGATCGGAATCTCGAAGTTCGAGATAAGATTCGGTTGCTCGGATGGCGCCTACACAGCTTGATGGGAGCTCTGAGCAACGAACTCCACCACTATCGTCGGGCAGTGAGTCTGCGCGACGACCTTTGGGTGAGCCATGCCGCACTTGGACGAGCGTTGCTCCGTTCGGGAGCCTGCCGGGAGGCAGCCACATATCTTCGTCGTGCTCACGAACTGAATCCATTCGATGACTCGTTGACCGGCGATCTCCTAGAAGCCTCACGTATGACGCGAGATACTGACGGCGAGTGCCGACTCATTGCCGAGCGGCGATTGATGCAACTCGCGGCGGGAATGAATGCACCGACTGAAATTCGGTTCACGCAGGAAGTAACAAAGAGAGGTTTATGAACCCAGACGCCGTTCGTGGAGATCCCGTCTTCGCGGTTGGAACCGGGCGTTGCGGCACCCACTTGTTGGTGGAACTTTTTGGCGGTGAGTGCGGTGTTTACGCCTGTCATGAATCCAATCCGTTCAACGAGGCCTTTCACCGCTACTGCCAATGGAACGGGTTGCCCGTCGACGACCAGGGCTTCCTCGATATCAAACGGAGTGAGATAGAGTCGGCTGGGGTCGCCGGAAAGATTTTCTTTGAGGCCAGCGCGTACCTTTCTCTCAGCATCGCGAAACTCTTCTACACATTTGGGTCTCGATTTATCCTAATCACAAGAAATCCCGTCGACACCGTGAACTCACTCTGGGTAAAAGGGTGGTACGATTTCGATTACAAAAAGCAAAACGACACTTCAGCGCTCGGATACCATGAACTCGGTGCGCCCCACCACTTCTTCAGTAGGCTGGTGCCTAAAAACGATGACTTTCCACGATGGAAATCCCTTAGTAGAACCGGTAAACTAGGATGGTTTTGGAACATGCTGCACGATGAGGTTCTCCGACAGCTCCAGTCTTTGCCGAAACAGAACTGGAGGATCGTGAAACTTGAGGAATTGGACTACGACGCCTATATGCTACTGACACGTTTTGTTGGTATCGAATCCAGCTTGTCAAGGCAGCGGTTCGAAAACGTGGTGTCCACTCGGCCTGGAAGCCTTTGGGGACGACGCAAATTGGGGGAGTGGACTTCGTTCGAGCTTCGTGAATTCGCCGAGGAAGTCACCGGAGTAGCTGGTCTGCTTGGCTACAGGACGGACTTTGATGCCCAATGGCGTCGCGTGCAGGGTGGGAGGGGCCAATCCGGCCGAGCCACCGAAATTGAGTGATTGCCACTGCTTCAACTCCGAGAAGACCTTACTTCTCCCGGCTGCCTGAGCTCTCTTCGAGATCGATTGGGACTCACTGGAGGAGAGATCGACGTTTGGGCTTGCACGGAACTCTCGCCCGGTTAAAGCGTCAGTATGAAACCATGAATTATGGGATGCGTCCTTCTGGACCTCCAATTTCGTCAACTCGCTGATCGGTGCCGAATCCTGCCGAAGTGCGAGGCGGTCACCTAACGAGCCCGATAGCAGCGCGTGCCGTGCCACCGCCAATGATTCTACACTACTGGCGTTGACGGTTGCAGGCGTGCCCAAGACTCAGGTAGCCTTTTGCAGTGGGCGCGAGTCTGAGGGAACATAGTCTGGAAATATTCACCTTGATGATGACAACGTCTTGCGGTCTTTGTAGCTGAGGGTGGTGCGCCAGGGGCAAGATCACGATCCCATCATCCCCAATTAAGGAACACGTTATAGTAGCCGCCGTCAGCGAAAACAAGGAACACAAAATGGCTAGAAAGCGATGTAACCCACTTGAGCACCTGTTTCTGATCGATGTCAGGAAGCGCCTCATCAACAACACGCCCTATGATGTGTATGAGTTAGCAAGCCACTTTCGACCAGATCAAGTGGAAGTAATAGACTTAAGGTTTCACCCCGCACATTCGGCGCTGCCCGCCAGCAAAATGGTCAGCCTTTTCCTAGAGACTGCCGGAACCTGGATGTGCTTCGATTGGGATCCAGCGCGATTCCGCAAGCGGCTCGATTTCCTGAGTGCCAGATATTCTGAGCTAACAGTTGTAGGACCGCAGGCCCGTGCGTTGCGCGAGTTGATGGGTCACGAATTTCGCGTTGTCGAGAGCCTCGACTTTCAGAAGGCGTTCTTTGGCAGCGCACGGGAAGACCGAACCCGGGTGTCTAGCGTGTGGTTGCAGCGGCGCTTACATCGCAATTATAACGGCGAATACTTCGATGGCAAACGCATGCAGCTTGCGCCAACGTTCTCGATCTGCTACTCAATGAATTGCCCATTGCGATGCAGTTTCTGCTACTACGCAGACGCAGTGAGCAATGCAAAGCCCGCGTTTGCTTGTATGCTGCAAGATATCGAATGGATTTGGAACCATGGATACAGGCATTTTTATTTTATGGACCCTAATTTTTTGCTAAGTACGACGGAATTCTCGGAACTGAAACATTTTTATGAGCGGAGCGGACATACTTTTAGTTATTACTGTCAAGTGTCGCCAAATTTCCTATCGGAAACCCGGCTTCGGCAATTGGTCGCGAGTGGTTGTCAGGGTATGGTCATAGGAATTGAAAATCGGCAGCGCATTGTGGATAAGGGTTCTATTGCGGAAGCACGGGAACGAATCGCTCTGGCGCGGGCGCTGGGTATGATGCCCATGTTGTTCTTCATGATTGACGAAGAGAACGAAATAGAAGATCTGATCGAAGGGTTTGTGGGAGTACCCTTTCGTTATACCGTCATAAACCATGCTTTCGCGAGTGATCGCTCACTGGGCGGGATAGTCGCCGGCTTCGAGGGCAAGAGCCGTTTATCGCAGCGCCGCAGGGACCTAATCACGCGGCTGCAGCAAAAGCCGGACTATCTGGGTCATGTGGAAGACCATCTACAAGCATCCACCGTCTAATGGAGACTATGGCAATCGCCGGACTCGGGGTCAGCGGCTTGGCGTGCGCGTTGGAGCTAACTCGCCAAAACATTCCGTTTGAGGCGTTCGAAAAGGATCACCGTCCCGGCGGACTAGCTAGAACCGAAACGCTAGAAGGATTCCGTCTAGATTATGGACCTCACATTATACTGGGAGTGCCAGCTCAACTACGAGGATGGCTCGACGCTTTGCCTGATCTCGAGTTGGAGGTTTGTTCCGGCCGATCGTACATTGCCCTCGGAAAGACCTTAGAACATCTTGTTCCGGTGCCCTTTCAGCGGCACCTCAACTACCTGCCGCTCCCGACCAGGTTGCGGCTACTATCCGAATTTATAGGACAAACGCAAAACGGAAGGCTGCCAAGCAATTACGGCGAGTTCGCCGCTGCGCGATGTGGTAACCGGATTTATGAGATGTTCCTAGGCAAATACGAATCCAAACGGCTGCGCTTCAGCTTGGACAAAATTCCCCCGGATTGGACTGATCGTTTGGAGCCGCCGTCGCTGAGTTCGCTTCTCACTCCGAGATGGAGCTCTGTCTGGCGCCGAACTAATAACGCTGAGGGCTCCTTTCTGTATCCGCGATCGGGTGGCATCGAGGCGTTACCGGGGGCCATCGCAAAGTTGTTACCAATCGCTAGCCTTCGGTATAGCAATGCAGTGGTGGAAATCGATGCTAGAGCGAAACGGCTTGCTCCGCAAAGTGGTCCACCGGTGTCTTATCAATACCTAGTTATCAGCCTACCGCTGCCTGAGATCGTCCGTATGCTGAAAGATCCACCTGAGCCAGTACGGAAGGCCGCAGAAGAACTGCCTTACACCTCTATTTATGTGATCAGCGCTGGAGTCGACGGCCCCACACCGCCGTGGTCGCTGATTCGCTTCCCTAATTCAGATGTCGGCTTCTATCGCCTGTCGTTCCCTTCCCAGTATGCCAGGAACAGCGCGCCACCGGGGCAGAGTTTGATCGTAGGAGAAATGAGCCATCATCCCTCTAGGTACGCAGTGTCACCACGGACGGCCGTGGGTGAGTTTCGCAGCGGACTGAAGCGCTTGGGACTATTGCAATCCGGCCAAAAGACCGTCGTCGAGAGCATCCGTGACGTCCGCTACGGGCACGTAGTCTATAACCACCAGACAAGAGCCGCCATCACTGTCATTCTAGAACATCTTAAGGAACACTCGATTATCGCCTGCGGCAAGTATGGAGTGTGGCGGGATATGCTATTGACACACTCGATCCTCAGTGGAATAGACGCAGCGCGAATGATCGGTCGACAGACTGGGAGCCCTTTGGCCATTAGCAGCTAATTTAGATGTTGGATATGATTTCATCTAAGTGTTGAGGAATAAAGGAATTGTCTCAGCGCAGCATGTGATGGCAGCCCAACTCTACTCGGGAGACCTTGCGTACTCACGGCGATGCTCCCGATCCCCCGAGGCTCACGCTCTCGGCTGCCCGGCTGACGCCATATGTGTAAGATCAACTTCCCCGCAAAGCCTTGAATTATACGAATGCACTGCCTCCAACAGGGGAGTGCCGCCAGAGGACCTCATAGTGGCTATGAGGGCTGCTAGATCTTTGGGCAAGCAACGTCCACGAAAGCCACGCTCCGGGGTGACTATTGTGTGCGATGGCCCTACTCGTGAATCGAGCAGCCACAATTTTCGCAGTTCCTCGAAATCAACATCAAGCGCAGTGGCAATATCAAAGAACTGGTTAACGAAAGCAACCTTGGTAGCGAGAAAGCAATTCTCCATGTACTTACATATTTCGGCAGTTCGAGCGGTCGTGGAATAGAAATGTATTTTCGAAGCGAGGCAATCACGGTAAGCCGAGAAAACCGAGTCGCGTAGTTCGGAAGATCCGCCTACGATCAGAAAACCGCATTGTCCTTCATCCCGCCAGGGATGATCTGCACTTTCGCCAATGTATACCGGACTAAACGCAATCGATTTGTTGGTTAGTGCACCCAACCGATCAGTGGTTCCAGGCACGACAGTTGACCTGATACACAAGGGTGACCGAATCCACTGAACGCATTCTTCAACGGCGGAAAGATCGCAGCTAAAGCCGTCGGGGGCAACCGGCGTAGGCACGCTGAGGAACGCCAGATCGCAATCATTGATCGCGTGCTTGCGGGCAGCATCGCTAAAAGATGGTAGGAACTTATCGAAGATGAACACGTCGTGTACCGCCCGAAACAGCCTTGCCATTGCGGAACCCACAACGCCGTACCCGACTATTCCTAGTTTCATGACGACTCCTAATATTGTTGCATTCGAGTGTGCCGCAGTGACCGGAACACAGCTGCATATCTATCCACAACTGTCCGATCCCACAGCTGAAGTGCGTCGATTTGGGCAATTCGTACACCAATGCCTTCCGCGACAGTCAGGCGCCGTGGCACCAAGCCATAATACTGCGTTAGAACCGAGCTTTCGTGCAATAGGGGTTGATAGTGATTGTTTTCGACGATGAGTCCTGCAGCAGCGGCTTTGGCCCGGAGCCGGTCCAGAACCGCCGGCTCGGCCATGATAATAATTTGCCAAAACACACGTCCTGACTCTGTAAAAGTGCGCTGGGTCTCGAGACCAGCGCGATGGAGCTCGCCTATCAATTCAGTTACGTTGATGAGAAGCTGTCGATTTCGTTCCGGGTAGGAGTCCAATTGATCGAGCGCGAGCTGCAGTGCAAACGGATGTGGGCGATATTTGATACCGATCGCATTATCGATGTCTTTGTAACGGTCGGTCAAATACGCTTGGGGCACGCGGTTTACATGTCCGTACAGCAGCATACGATCGCGAAGGTGTGGATCATCGGTAGTGGCAATCCCCAATTCGCCACCCGTGATGAGTTTTCCTTTTCCGAATGACGCGCACAGCAAGTCCGAAAACATCCCGAGAGGGCTTCCACTCCAAGTTGCCCCATGCGCATGAGAGGCATCGCTGATGAGATAGAGCCGGTGATGGTTCGCAAATTGCTTCAAGTTGCTCATGTGCGCGGGATTGCCCCACGGATGCAATGCCATCACTGCGCGAGTACGGGTGCTAACTAGAGACTCGGCGTATTCCATATCGATAGTCAGAGTATCTTCATCAATATCGCAAAAAACTGGACTGGCACCAAGTTGGAGTATCGGCGTAACCATGGCATGGAAGGCGTACGTGGGAACTATCACCTCATCACCTGGTTCCAGACCGATGGCGAAGAGCGCCAAGTGGATTGCAGCAGTGCCGTTGCACGTTGCGACGCCAAAGCGGTGCCCGAAAAGAGCTGATGCTTTGCTTTCGAACGCTTCCAAAATCCCGCCATTCACAATGGAGAAGGTCGAGGTGGATATCAGATTAGTGATATTTCGAATGGTCGCTGAGCCTAGATTGTAAAAATCGTGATGCAAGTTATCCATAGCAACTCTCGGTAAGCGGTCCCCGGCTTTAAGTGGGGACCGTAACCCTCTATGCAAGAAGGCTCTCTAAACTGCCGTCACCCGGCAGAAAAATCAAACGCTTCCTGGAAACAGTTGTAAATCCCGAGCCACTACCCAATGAGATTCCTAAAAGCGGCCAGTTCATCAGGGACATCACAGTACCTGGCCGTGCCTCTCGCCGACCCGGACATGTTTTCGAATGTGGATACATAACATCCTGCAGGACAAATCGGCGAAGTGTGTTCTTGCAACAGTCGTCTGGCTTTCCATCCCTGACGCGGTAACGCCCGCGTTATTTACGACGACATCGAGACAGCCTGAACGCGTCGACCGCTACCTGCACAGCGGCTTTGACCGCATCCTCATCTACCACGTCGAGGGGAGCGGTCCAAACCTGATCTCCACACTTCTCCAGCAGGTCTTCCAAGCAGCAGGGATCGCGAGCGGTTGAAGACGCGATCGCCCGATGCGAGGCACAGCTTCAGCAATATCTCGGTCCAAGCCGCGGCGCTGCCGGTCAGCAACTAGATTTTACACATGAGGCACTTTTAATCTGCTTCTTGAAAGTTCTAGGGCTTTCGGAGTGATCGTATCGCTTTCGTGGGAACCGCGGCAGCAGCGGATCGCGCCGTGGGACTCTTGTGTCTGGTCTGCACACCCAAGTATGTTCAGTCGGCCCAAAGCCGGCGAGCGACTCATGAGAAATCATGCGAGCGCCTCGCCCGTCGAAGGGATCGTTGGGTTTGTAAGGCAACGATCCACGCCTCGAACTAGGTTTCTGTCCGTTTTCAACCGGCCAACCCGAACCTAAGAATTGGCCGGCGAATCCGGCCGCACCCCGTCATTCCGTGTCGGCACGTGCGTACGATTTGACCCTCGCTCTGCTGCTCAGTGGCCGACGAAACGAGAACCTAGGAAGTCAAATTTTCTAGACACAGCGTTTCTTGGGTACAACGGTTTAGCAGACCGCACCTTCATCACCCTTTCATGAAGTTGCAACAACTTACGCTCGTGTTTTCGAGGTTCAAGGGCATACGTGGTGCAACAATTGTGCACCACAAAACCACCCGGAATGGACTCTCAAATCGTGATTGCTACGAAACGATAAACCGCTCTCTTGGAACGATTTATGGCGGAGAGGGAGGGATTCGAATCCGCCATGAAACGTACATTCAACAATATATAGAGAACAACAGACGGCAGTTTTAACGACCTTGGTATACGTTAGGCAACCGAGACTGCTTGAAGTCAACTCAAAGGCCCAGGAGAATGCGCGGCGTCATGACGAGGGCTATGCCCTTGTGACGGCGCAAAATGCAGCTGCGGCAGCAGAGCGTGGACGCAAACGGGGCAGGGGGTAGCCGTGCCTGGCCAGCGCGCAAATCCGCGTGACAATGCCAATAGGACGCCCTAAACTAACTTTGAACCAGTTTGAAGCATCAGGTATACGTATGACTCACAAGGCAAAAGACCTCTCGCCGGACCAGAAGATGGCTATCGAAAGCCTGCTGGGTCGTTCCATTGCCGAGAACGAGGAGATCAGCATCCGCACCACGACCTCGCTTACCGCTCCGGAGTGGCTGCAAGCGTCTTGGAAAACCGCGAAAGAGCAGGGGCTCGATCAACTCTCCATGGAAGAGATTGATGCGGAAATAGCGGTGGCGCGCAAAGCGCGCCGCGAAAGCCGGCCCTTGGAGCAATGATTCGGATCGTCCTCGACACGAATATTCTGGTTTCCGCGTTGCTACAACCACAAGGCTTGCCTGCCAGGACTTTGCTGATCACACTCGCCGGGACCGAAGCGCAGCTTTGCGTCAGCGGCGACGTTTATGCCGAATACGAAGAAGTAATACGGCGTGCCAAGTTTAACCGCAGCGAGGCGGTAATCGAGGCCGCTCTCCGCGCTATTCGGCAAAATGGGTTTTGGGTCAAGCCTGCCGAGAAGGTGCGTGCCTGTTCCGACGCCGATGATGATATTTTTCTGGAGTGCGCCCAGGCCGCGCGCGCCCACTACGTCGTGACCGGCAATTTGAAGCATTTTCCAGCGAAATGGGCGGACACTCAGATCGTAACGGCCCGCCAGTTCCTCGACGCCTTGGCGGATATTCGGGAAGAGCCACGTTAATCGATTTCGTAAGCCGATTGCGTTCCAATCACCTAATACATGCCTCAACGGCCTTGGCAATGTTAGGGCAGTATGATGGGTGAGCACTTCCTTGCTTGAGTGCCCAAACCGTATAGCCTTCGGTTCCCGCAATTCTCGCAATCTGAGGTTTCGCGCGCCACTCGCCCTCCGTAACCAGTCGAATTTCAAGTTTGGGTCCGCGCCCTATGGGCTCGACATGGAATAGTTTGCGACCTGCGTCTTCCACAATGAGGTGATCGCCTTCGGTGTCGATGGCAATCACCCGCTGGCCCGACCAAACCAGGAAATCTGGATTGAAGTTCTTGGTGTTACCGCGATCGAGCAATGGGATTTCAAAACCGCCTCGGGATGGGGTCCGGCACCACACTTTCTTACTGTTATCGAGCGAAATCGCGAAATCGCGTTCGAAACTATTGAGATCGCTGTAGCCCGAGTGAACGGCATTCTTAAATCGAGTCAGCTTATTCGGGTTAATTGGCATCGGACCAACTTCATGTGACCGCGTCTTCTAGAGACAAGACCATTTTCTTCTCTTCCACCTCGTCTTGAACGATGCTCGATCGAGAGAGATCAGACTGGAGTGCGACTTCCCAGCCTCTTCGCGGCCACGCGTTTTCGGTCGCAATGTGAACAGGTACGTCCTGGCGAGCTTCTCGTCCGAGATACCGGCTCAATTCGATGAAACTCGAAGAACAGTGCTTAACGCTTCTTTGCGATTTTCGGCTTCGATGCCCATAGGGCGTTTCTCGCTATCGCGACCTCTTTGATCCACATCAGAATACATGGACCAGAAATCGTGAGTTCTCGACTCACATAGCAACGCACACCGACATCGTGCCGCAACCACTCAGTTGCTCGACTCGGAAGAAAGGGAGGACTTGCGGGTACATAAGCCTGGAATCGTCTGCCGCCGTAGTGCGACGAGTTCTCGTCACTGAAGGTCCGCGTCAACCGTTTCCGATGCCGGAATCTCGGGTGCGCGGTCCTGTTTTTCGCCGGCACCCTGCCCGGCGTCGCCGAGTTTCGCGGCCGCCGCACCTGCCGGGCGGACGTCATCCTGCGGTTGATTGGTCATGCTCTGGGAGGCCGGTGTCGTTATTCACTCGGTGAATAACGACAGCCGTTTTGGTGTGGGACTGCGTACGCCCCGATCCATGGTACGACCGCATGTCATGTATAAAATGGAACGGGCCCACGTGGAGGGATGGAAGAAGGGGTGAACCAAATGGCGTACCGGTTTGAGTTCGATTCTGTGAACAAGGTCCTGCTGCTCCGAGTTGAGGGACTATTCACGGATGAATTGCTTGCACAGGGTCAACCGGTGGTTCGAAAACATTGGGCTGCAACTGCTCCCCGCGCGGGTATTGTGGACTTCTCATCCGTTACTGAGTTTGCCGTATCAGCTGAATTTATACGCCAGATGGCAGGTCAGGTATTAGTTGTGGATGCGACCGGGAGTCCTATAGTTTTCGTTGCCCCGGCTCCGGCTGCATTTGGTCTATCTCGCATGTTTCAAATCCTGGGAGACCGTAAACGGCCGCAACTGCGCGTCGTACATAGCTTGGATGAGGCGTTTGCGGCACTTGACATTCAATCCCCGCACTTCGAACCGTTAGAGTGACCGCACGCGGCAGTTGATGTAATCAGGGATCGAACGCGACAGTAAAGGCGGGGCTGGACAAGTTGGTGGGTGACACGGGGGCTGACGAGTCTGCGGGGCTGATTCAGCAGGAATGAGCGACTGCGACACTTGAACATTTCCAAGTTCAAATTCGCGGCGGACATCACAGTTCCGAGCGCGCTTGCTGCACCATTTCGACCAGAACATTTCTGGTTTCTGCAGGATTGCGCACTTCTCGCAAGAATGCAATGCGAGCGCCCCTTATGCCATCTTGTGTTTTCAGGCGCACCTGAAAACCGAGGCGGTCGACCGTAGTCATCGTTGCTTCCTGCGACTCAATGCGCGCAAAGTTTCGGGCAAGCAGGACGAGTGCATCCTTGTGGTCAGCGTTCATGTGCTGAATGATTTCGCCCATTGAGTCAGCAAGAGGGTCAGGTTGGCTGCGATCATACTCGGAGGCAGATACCCAGCCCATCACGCCGAAGCCGCCCACGTAGTAAACGGCCGCCACGTCCATGCGGTGAAAAGAAAAGTCTTCAAAATCCACCCAATACCTGCTGTTGGCGTAGCGTGCCAAGTAAAGCTTGCGAGCCTCGGTCACCTCCGACTGCGGTATTGGCAGAACATTTCCCACCATCGTGACCCTGGACGCTCCGAGCGGATCACCGCCGGCGTCGTCCTGGGTCACAAGCAAGCTAGCGCGAGGGTCCGCCTGCAAATTCTGCGTGTGCATGGCCATTGTGCTGATAAGAAAGATGGGACGCCCTTGTTCGTCCAAGCCGTAAGGCATTACTGATCCGAAGGGGAACCCCGGCTGCTTGCGCGAAAGGGTCGAGAGGCTTCCGATGCGGGCCAGGTACACCAAAGTTCGTGCTCGCTCGGCGAAAGATGGTTCTGGAACCGGAGGCTGGTCACTCGCCGCGCCAGTGCCCGCGTGTTTTCTGGTGGAAGAGGAAGACATCGCTGTAGTTTAATGGACATTCACAATAAGAGTGCAACGACGCGCGAGAATCCAGCAGAGCCAGCCTTGATCTTCACCGGAAAGCAAGACACTGTGAATCCCGTCGCTGGAAGGACCTCCAAATTCGCTAGCTTTTCGATTTGGCAGTAAGCTCCTTCGCGCCCCGCTTTGTGACCTTCCCAAATAATGGAAGTGTCCCGCTCCGTCGCAAATCGCTTCCGCGTGTACGAAAAGGGTGCGTCCCAACTCCAGGCGTCCGTTCCTACGACCTTAACGCCCCGGTCGAGCAGCCACAGAGTCGCCTCACGCCCAAACCCGCAGCCCGATCCCAAATATCTGTCACTTCCGTAAGCCTCGCCTGCAGAAGTATTCATCAAAACGATGTCGAACGGCTTCAACTGATAGTCGATCGCCCGACATGCCTCCTCAAGCTCCCGTGCAGTCACAACATGGCCAGACTCCATGTGGCGAAAGTCGAGCTTAACCCCGGGTCGGAAAAACCAGTTCAGTGGCATCTCATCAATGGTCATAGCGCGCTTGCCGCCGTCCGTAGTCGAGGCATAGTGCCAAGGCGCATCCACATGCGTTCCGTTATGGGTCGTAACGGATAGTCTCTCCATCGCCCACCCCTCTCCATCGGGAAGGTCCTCAATATGGAGGCCAGGAAACAAGGAGACCATCTGTTGTGCTCCAGTCTTATGGTCTGCGTATGTAACGACGGGGCCAAAACCTGGAGGGTCTGCTGGGACATCGTTCTCGATAGCCCGCGAAAGATCGATGATCATGTCAATATCTCCAGAAGATCGCAACGCGTCGGTCAAGTTCATACACGGGCGCACCTTGAAGGAGATTAAAGTTTAAAGGAAACCAGTGGTGGTCAAAAAGGGGTGGCGACGGGGAGGTCGCAAATGGCTCATTCAGTTAGACAGAAATCGCGATGCAGCGGTGGTCAACAACATACAGTCTTTGACCGCTCCGATTTGAACAGCAAGCCAATACTGGAGTGAGCATCGGCATTCCGATTCGTAGCTTGCTACTCTGGTCGTAAATCGGAGCATAACCGCTCACGGTTAATTCGGTCTACCCAACCAGGAATACTGCCACGCCACCGACACGTTCTGGTAGTTTCCACCAAACCGGATGTAAGAGCCATCGTTGTAGCTAAACTTCAGAGACTGGTGCTTGCTCACAGGGATCGCGGCCGTCACTCCGATGCGGGAACTCCTCTGAAGGGTCAGCGGATTTCCGACACCGTTCAAACTTGTTGTGCCACCGAACCAATAATTGCCGTCGAGAGAAAACCAAAACCGAGGCTTGACATCGTAGCTCAGATGACCTTCGAAGGCGCCAACGGGATTTTCCACTCGGTGGGATTCGGAGTTATTTCGGAACAGGCCACCGGTTATCCCGGCTACAACAGCATCATCCCGAGAGACAAAGTGACGATTGGGCGGATCCTGAAGGAAAACGGTTACTCTACGTCGTGGTTTGGCAAAGACCACAACACTCCGGCTTTCAGCGCCAGCCAGGCTGGACCGTTTGATCAGTGGCCGAATGGCATGGGCTTCGACTATTTCTACGGATTCGTCGGAGGCGATGCCAATCAGTGGGAGCCAAACTTGTTCCGCAACACCAGCGAGATTTATCCGTACGTTGGCCATCCCGGCTGGAACCTGACCACGGCGATGGCGGATGACGCTATCGAATACATGAAGCGCGTCAACGCGGTGAGTCCCGAACAACCTTTCTTTATTTACTATGTGCCGGGTGGAACGCACGCGCCGCATCACCCGACGCCGGAATGGATCAAGAAGATCAGCGACATGCACTTGTTCGACAGGGGCTGGGATGATTTACGCGAGCAGATCTTCAAGAACCAGAAAAAACTGGGAGTGATTCCGCCAGACGCCAAGCTGACGCCCTGGCCGTCAGACCTGCTTAAGCATTGGAACCAACTCACTCCCGACGAGCAGAAGATGTTCATTCGCCAGGTCGACGTGTTTGCTGCGTATGCGGCTTACACCGACAACGAAATCGGCCGCGTAATCCAGGAGGTTGAAGACGAGGGTAAGCTCGATAACACACTGATTATCTACATCGAAGGCGACAACGGCACCAGTTCCGAAGGAACTCTTAGTGACGGCTACCCGGTTGCGCCTGCTGTGCTCCGACAGGTTGATGTGCACATTCAGCAGATTCTTGAGCACTCCTCCAGAACCCGCGATTCATCGACAGATATGAGCGGGGGGCCAATGGCCTCGCTTCGGTCCGTTCTCGATATGTTGCATCAGAACACCCACCCAAACTGACACGTAATCCCTTGGGTCCCTGTCACGGGGATCGGGTTGATGCCGCCGTGGGTTGTCGGACCGCACCCTTGGGCTGACCCGTTCTGGCGCCGAGTCCGGAATCCGACGATGCAACGATACATAGTAGGCGTGGCATCAGATCCTGTTCGGGACAGGGACGAATGAAGAGATGGCAGCAGACGCTACAAAGGTGGCCGCTGAATTCGATCCGGCAGCTCGAAAGACCCACCAGAACGGAGGTCGTTTGAAAAAAGCGGCTTAAGCAGCGCAACTAGATCGAACCGTTCCCGAATAGGGAAAGTCACTCAGCGGGCATGAAGTGATTTCCGAGCTGCCGTGCGGTGGCCGAGCCGTGTTCGAAGCCTTGGCTCGAAATTTGGCAAGCGACAATTGCCACACGGGTATGTGACCCTGGTCATATTCCGCAGGGCAGTTTGGTGCGATAAATGAAGATGGTGATCCCCATCCCGCAGGCCTTGCGAGGAGGTGTCCCATGTCTTCCGTTGAAACCAGCCTTCGCATTCAGGTTCGGAACATTCTCTTTACCACCGATTTTTCCCCCGCCGCCGGGGCTGCCTTGCCCTATGCCTTGGCTTTCGCCCGCTGGTATGGAGCCAAGTTATTCGTAGCCCATGCCGTTCCGCCGGAGCCTAATTTGGGTGTTCCCATGTCTCACTTGCCGACGGCGATTGACCCCTCCTGGAGAGTGGCGCGCCGCAGAATGGAGGAATTCACGCAATGCGATGCGCTGAGTCAGGCTCAGTATGAGGTGCTGATGCAGGACGGTGAGCTTTGGCAAGTCCTGGCCGAAATGATCCGACTTCATGCCATTGACTTTCTCGTGCTCGGCAGTCATGGACGACAGGGACTCAAGAAGTTGGTCTTGGGATCCTCCGCAGAGCGAATATTCCGCATGGCTGATTGTCCGGTTTTGACGGTTGGTCCGAAGGCCGCGCACGCGGACGTGAAGTTTGAAGGCTTCAAACACATTTTGTTCGCCACTGATTTTTCTCCTGCTTCGTTGCACGCGCTGCCGTATGCGCTCTCCATCGCGCAGGAAAATCAGTCACGCCTGACTCTGCTCCATCTCGTGACCCTCCCCCCGGTTGGGCAAAGCCTGGATTCGGTGCGGAAAGTCGCCACGCGTGAACTGCAGTGGCTGCTTCCCCGGGGTGCCAATGCTTGGTGCCAACCCACATTGCTGGTGCGATTTGAGTTTCCGCCGGATGGCATTTTGCGCGCCGCCACCGAGCAGAAAGCGGATCTGATCGTCATGGGTGTGCACAAGACATCTGTTCCCCGAGCCGTGGCTCATCTGCCTTGGGACATCGCCTACGAAGTCGTCTGCGATGCGCTCTGCCCGGTTGTCACGGTAAGGGGCTAGTCGTCGACGGCGTGGACCCCCCGCGCTGTAGAGCGGTAACAAAAGGCACGCTGGATTCTCGGTTTCTTGAGCAGTTCGTAGCCCCACCACGCCTAATAACCCGCTTGCAGAGAAGCTTGCTTTGCGTTGCCGGTCAGTACGAAATAGGCGCAGAAGTCGACTTCGGCCGCGGTGAGCGCGGTACGGGTTTTTCTGCCACGACGGTTGAGATTCCTGGTCTTCGTCATCTTCATCTCATGAAGGTCGGTGGAGCTTGTCGGGCAATTGTGGGAGGGGCCAATGACGGAGCTTCCAGACGAAGATCGCAGTCGATGGAGCAATGGGATCACAAAGCTGTCGGACGAAGATCGCAAGTCAGTGGAGGAACAGCTCCAGTCGCTGCAACCGGCGTGGCACCAATGCGAAGTTTATTTGCGGGACTACGTGGCTGGCAATCAAAGTGCGTTTAAGTTCCTCAACACGGTGGGCATGTTGCATGGGGAGGTAGAAGAGGCCGCCAAGGAAGTAATGAGGGTCCATGATATTCCGGCCTTTGTTGACTTTTGGGGCAATCGGACCTCATAAGAAGAGCTAACCATCCCTTTTCTGCCCGTGGTTTCGGGTGCGTTCAGGAATGAGAGAGAGCGCAAATTCAAGGTGACGACGTGATCCTCTCATTTATTGAACTAACGCCCCTCCCAGACAGACGAGGGCAGATGATTGAGCTGTTTCGCTTTTCTATCGATCGCCTGAGAGGAAGACCTGGATGTCTGACTTCTGAAGTCTACGAAACATGCGATGAGAAGCAGACCATCCTGTATCTGGAGCGCTGGACATCGGAGGAAGAGTTGAGTCGCCATATAGAGTCGAATCTTTATCTGGCAGGTTTAAACGCCATAGATTTGGCCATGGAGGTGCGGAAGGCCGACCCCGACATCCCCATCCTTGAGGAAGCCAAGGTGGAATACGCGAAGTTGCAATAAGTTTGCATGTAGGGAGTTGGGTTGCAGCTCACCATCTACGGCCTGTTCGAAAACGGTAGATTCTGTGTACAGCCTCAGTGACCAACTTCTTTTTTCACGCGGTTGCAGTTTTGACCCTCATTTCCCGTCTTATTAGATAGAAGCATGTGCGGAGAGAATCCCGTCCGAAATCGCGTGCTGGAGGCTGCAGGTACAGGGTAAGTTCTTCAGAACGCGATAAGGTCGCCCAGGCGCTGGGGGAGGACACATCATGATCGCGAAGTTATTGGACAGGCTATTCGGCTGCTGGCATTCTCGTTACAGTTTCCCGATAACAGCGCGTCGTGCTGCTGATCGAAATGGGGCAGCGATGCGGGTGGGAACCTACGTGGTTTGTCTCGACTGTGGCAAAGAGTTTCGCTACGACTGGCATCAGATGAGGATCCTGTATTCATCGCGAGAGCATCGAGATCGCCTGCGGGACCTCGCGGCAAAACCGGCCGCCTGATCACTTTGTCCGCCTTTGCTTGGGGACACATTGCTGACAGTTCTGCCCGTTGTGGGCATCGTCTGGAGAGCCAGCGAGCGCGTGTTCGTGAGATTTGCATAGCCGACCAGGTAGCCAATAATGTCGGCTCCATAGAGTGCGCGGCAGGATTGGTAATTAAGCGGCTGTGCTCTGTTAAAGCTTCTGCCCCGTGGCCGCCTGCCCCGCCAGCAAGAATGTTTTCGGATAGCGGCTTCCCCGCACAGCTTGAACGAACCGAAATCCTTGTACCATGCCCCCTCGGGCACCTGCGGCTTCGCTTCCATCCACAAGCGAAGTTGATTGAGGTCCTCGAGGCTGATTTTGTGGTCGTGCATGCACTCCACCAGATGAGCGCGAACAGCGGCGGGGAGGCGGGACCACGTTTCGATCTGCGGCATTATTCCCCAAAGACGAAGTGGCCCAACTCGTCCCCCAAGTGCTTGACCTGCTCAGGGTCACTGGCGGCGCGGAACCGTTCGGCCAGATCGAAAAATTCCCGTTCCTTCCGCTGGCGGGTCTCGATGCCTTGCTCGATCAGTTCCACCAGAACACGGTTATCGCTGAGACGTCGTTGCTTCGCTATCGCCCCCACCTTCCGGGGCAACGTCGAGAGGCAGCGTCACGCTTCGACGCACGTCTCGTCCAGAGGCTCGTTTGGTCACTGCCATTGCATCATTATGCACCATAGTGGTGCGCCACTACTCTTTCATTCTTCCTGTTCTTCGTCACCTTCGGCGTCGAGCGCGGCCAGCAGTGCGGTTTTCTGTTCGTGGTCTTCGATCAGTGTGCCGTAAATGTGCCGCAAGGGCTGCAGAACCGTGAGTTTTTCGAGGCTTTTGAGGGCACCTCGGAACCTTCCGTGCGAGCTTTTGTTGTGGGTAAGCGATTGATTCATTTAGGTGAACGGCATTTTCCCCGATGATGCGAGGCCTGCCTTACAAGCAGGAGGTCGCAGGTTCGAGTCCTGCACTGCCCACCATTTATTGGTGAACTACGATGAAAGAAAGCAAAGCAATCGATTCGCGCAATTGAATAATGGCGCTTTTGCTGGCGCCACGCTCGAAGAAATACACAAGGCGGTTGACAACCGTAAGTTCCAAAAGGGGTCCTATGAATTGCGAGTCCTCGGGGTCCCGGCGCTGTATGTCACAGCGCTCTGGCTGAACGACCTCCGGGACAAGCAAGATGTCGTAATTCCCATTCCACCGACAAATGAGCTTCTCAAACCAAGCGAGGTGTACACACCCTCACAATTCATCAAAATGTTAAAATCCCGGTCATGAAGCAAATCCTCGATTCGATCTACCTCAACAAACGCGGCCACCCTCAGGATGACGGGCACTGGGTCTACTATCGCGTCACGAGTCTCGGCGAAGAGGGCGACAACATTGAGGTCTGCTTGGTCCAGTGGCCGACGCTCAGAGACATCGATGTTCTGGGCGACGAATTCAAAGCGATCGTCGTGAACCCTAATGACACTCGCTACAACTCAGCCTATCCGAATCTACACGAGCTGCTAAAGAACGAATGGAACATCCATCACTTCTCAGCAGATCTGATCGGTGTCATCGTGCATGAGGTCTGATGTTGTTACCCTTGGAACCTCCGCCAGCACCGGCCGCTCCCACCAACGCTAACCCGCAAGGAGGCTAACGCCAACGCCCTAGGGGTTTTCTCGATAGTGTGAATCTGCATTTTGAATTTCCGAAAAAAGCCTGCGGATGGATAAGGTAGTGGCATCGGGTCGAGGCTGCCCTCAGCAGCTCTTTTCTAAATTTATCAGCTCCAGCCGAAGGTATGAAGAAGGTGGATGGTTCCATCAATGAGAAAGTCCGGCGGATTTGCCGGGACATCAACAACCGAGCGAATGATCGGCAGAAGTTGCAAACCCTTGTGATCGAGCTGCAAGAGGTCCTCAGAGAAGAACGGTAGGATACTCTCGCGGTAAAGGTTACCTCGCAGTCGGACAATCCTTTCGACAAGATCATGGTTGGATTGTTGTGTGCTGTTGCGGAGGATCGGGGCGACCCGCGAATCGTAGAGAAACTCGGTGGATTGACTCTAGACAGCCCGCGCGGTCCCGCATTCTGAGCCGGCGTGTCGGGTGGAGCGCCTCTTCCTTGGGACGCCCCGCCGCCCCGGCAATTTATGAACTCCACTGCGTCAACCCGTTCTGCGTGGTTTTCCTTTGTACTTGAGCACCGTTTTTCCAGCCCCGAGCACCGAGACCAGGGTCTCCAACTCTTCTATACGCTGCTTCAGTTCGCCAATCCCGACAGTTTCGTCCCCGTTCAGGTGAAGCCTGCCAGCTCTGTATGAACCTTTCGACGGTTGAGAACCCCAAGGCACTCGTGGCCAGCCGGAAGCGGCGTCGTAGGCATCTGGATAAATTCGAAAGGGCTCATCGGCGGAGCCAGCCCCCGGTAGGCGCTCTGGTACATATCGAGGACGGCCTTCATGTATTTCAAGGTAGTCCCCTGGGTCACCTTGCCGCACACGACCACGATCTGACGCAATATATCCAGGGGAAGCCGAATAAGGTTCTTTGGCGCTTTGCACGATGATCTGCGTCAGTACCAGACGGGTTAAGTCTTCACCCGCAGCGGCGTCCACCACCTGGACATCATGACCCTCCCGGACCATCTGGGCCACTTCGTCCTGGTTGATGGTGTTCGTGGTGTCATAGAGAGCGCCGGTTCCCGTACTTCTTAATCATCACCGTTTTGTGGTTCATTTGGTTCTCATTTTTTGCTTGACATCCGCCCGGAGGGGATTATCATAGATTTATGCTGCAATGCAGCATAAGTCGCAACATCAGAAATGCCCTCGATAGGAGCGATACATGAGCACCTCCAAGAAGTCAACCAAAAGCGCTGCTGGAGCAGCTAAGAAAAACGAAGTCGTTGAGGCCTTCATTCCCCTGTACACGAAGAACGTGGAGCGTCTGGCGGAACTCCAGAAGAAGTCGCTGGATATCGCCGCTGAACAGAATGCCGAGTTGATCGATGCCTGCAAGAAGGCTTTTCCCTATTTCCCGGAGACACCAGGCTTGTTCCTGTTCGATCTGGTCGGGCAGTCGTTCCAACAACTTGTGGAAACCCAGAAAGGTGCTATCGACCTGGCCGTTGAGCAGAGCCATGTCGTGGCCGGCCTTGCCAAGGAGCGTGGCGGCTCGGCCGCCAAAGCAGCTGAAGGGGTGACGGCCCTGTTCAAGCAGTGGGTCGAGTATTCTGTCGCAGCGCAAAAGAGAGCTCTCGATTATTATTCGGAACAGCACAAGGCGGCTTGCGAAACTGCCAAGAAGCAGTTCCGGATCCCGAACAATCCTGCCTCCGACGCGTTCCAGAGTGGCATTGATGCTTTGATCCAGACGCAGAAGACGATGCTTGATATTGTCTCCAAGCCGTTCAAGAGCATCATAGCCGCGTAAGTCATGTTGTTATACTCTGATTTGGCAGACGGTCCGGCCACCGCCTTTGGCTGCGGCTTGTCTTCCGGGGAATCTCAGTTCGCTGGCTATCTCCCGTTGCAGCCGGCTTAGGAAGGGAGTTGTAAATGGGCGATGAACAAGCAGTGAACGGCAAGCCGGTGGATCCTATGGACGCTTTCCGTGGTCTGCGGGATAGTTACCTCGATGCCTGGGCAAAGGCAATGGCGGAAACCGCGAATACGGATGCCTACGCCAGCGCTAGCGGGGCCGTGCTTGACACCTATCTCTCGGCCGCATCCCCGTTTCGAGCAGCCGTCGAGAAGGCAATGTTGCATGTCCTGGAGCAGTTGAGCATGCCTTCGCGGGCTGATTTTGTGGGGCTGGCAGAACGGGCCACTAATATTGAAATGCGACTCGATGACATGGACGCCAAGCTGGACCGGATCGAGAAGCTGCTCACCAAATTCGTAACCGCAGAAAGCAAACGAAAGCCCCAACCGGCAGAACAGAACCGAAAGAAAACCAAAGGGGCGAAGTAGCAATGGCAGACGCTGCGGTTGTCACCGACCCGTTTACGGACCTAGTGGGAAAACTGACCGCGTTCACCGAAGCAGTGACGACGCGAACCGCCATTGCTCAAACCCCCAAAGAGTTGGTATGGGCACTGAACAAGGCAAAACTTTACCACTATATTCCTGTCGTGCCCAAAGAACAGCGCCATCCGGTTCCGCTTCTGCTGGTGTTCGCGCTCATGAACCGCCCCTACATTCTTGATCTTCGACCGGGCCACAGCTTCGTCGAGTTCATGGTCAAAAGCGGCTATGACCTTTACCTGCTCGATTGGGGAGCTCCCGGCCCGGAAGACAAGAATCTGAAGTTCGACGACTACACCCTCGATTACATGCCGCGAGCAATCCGCAAGCTGAAGGCGTTCGCTGGAGTGGACGAATTCAGCATGCTCGGCTGGTGCATCGGTGCCATCCTCAGCACGATTTATGCGGCCCTGCGACCCGACGGTGGGTTGCGAAACCTGATTCTACTAACTGCGCCGCTGGACTTCTCCAATAAAGAAGCTCTCACCTTCGCCCGTTGGACCGACGAACGGTATTTTAATGTGGATAAAGTGCTGGGCACGTTTGGCAACATGCCCGGAGAAATGATCGACTACGGCGCCAGGGCGCTGAAGCCAGTGGAGAATTACATCGTCAACTACCTGAAGCTCTGGGACAACATCGATAACCCTCACGTCATAGAAGCCTGGCAAGCGATGAACACGTGGGTGACCGATAACATCCCGCTGGCTGGCGGCGTGTTCCGTCAACTCATCGTCGACCTTTACCGTAACGACCGCTTGATGCGGGGAGAGTTAATGATCCGGGGTGAGCGGGTGGATCTGAGCCGCTTGCGGGCCAACCTGCTGACGGTGATCGCGGAGAGCGACCACATCACGCCGCCTTGCCAGTCGAAAGCAATCCTGTCGAAGGTGAGCAGCAAAGACAAAGAGCTCTTCAGCGTTCCGGGCGGTCACATCGGAATCATGGCGGGTAGCGGGGCAAACAAACGCACCTGGCCCAAAATTGATGCCTGGCTAGCTCCTCGCTCTGGCTAGCGGTCCAGTTCGTCGTGTGACGTATGAGTGCCGCTGGCTGTCTACGAAAAAACAATTCAGGGCTGGGCAAAACCGCACGATTGCCCAAGAGAAATCCTATATCTTCTCATCTCGTCCGGCCCAGTAGGGTTCACGGAGGATACGCTTGAGCGTTTTTCCCGCGGTGCCGCGCGGAAAATCCTGCATGACAACCACCGCGCGGACACGCTGATTCTTGGCATCAACGCGCTCGTTGATCCATGAACACAGTTCCTCCGCAGTAATACTCTGGTCTTGTGCAGAATTACAGCGGCCACTGGAGTCTCGCCCCATTTTTCGTCAGGAACGCCAAACATCGCCGTTTCACGCACGGCCGGGTGCTGCACGATGCTTTCTTCAATATCTTTGGGAAAGACGTTGACGCCGCCGGAAATAATCATGTCTTTCTTGCGATCGACCAGGAATGGGAATCCATCCTCGTCGATACAACCGAGATCGCCCGTGTGCAGCCAGCCGTCGACAATCGCCTGGGCAGTCAAATCAGGCCGCTTGTAATAACCCGGCGTTAGCGCTGGCCGACGCCCGACAATCACCCCGATCTCTCCCGGAGCCGCGTCCTCACCTTGCTCGGTCATGGATCCGCATCTCAAAAAACGGTTGCGGCGGGCCGACAGAAGTTGGTTTGGACGCGTAATGATTCTTGTCGAGAACTGTCATGAATCCTTCCGTCAGCCCGTACAGTTCATAAAATCTGCCTGGCAGGTAGCGATTCAGCTTCTCATTATGCTCGAGATGGAGCGGAGCACCGACGGTACCGATCATTTCGAGGGACTGGAGCGTTTCCGCCGAAAAATACGGCCAGCCGAGGAGAGCGACAATCTGAGACGGAACCATCATAACGTGAGTGACGCTCGCGCGCTTCACCGTTTCCGCAAACGTTAGTGGATCAAAGCTCTTGTCCAAGATGTACTTCGCACCTAGATACATCGCGGGCATAAGCGTGAGGAAGGCGCCGTTGAAAGCGATGGAGCCCGAGTGCAGCACCACGCTCTCGGGGCCCATGCGGAAGGGTTGAAGCAAAGAGCGTGCAGTACATGACCCGTATGTAATGCTTATGTACAATTCGCTTAGGCGAGCCGGTCGTGCCCCTGCTGTAAATGATGTTGTAGGGGTCGCTGTCCACAATTTCGGTTGGGTGAGGCTCGGCTGCACTGGCCTGAAGCGTCAGTTCGTCGTAGTTTTGAAATCCGGTGACGTGAGATGACCCGGCAAGGATGAAGCGTTCGTCAGGAATCGAGCGCACAACAATTCGTGGCGGGGCGCGAGCTGCAGACATGCATCGCTCCATGGTTATCCGCTATTTTCGAAGCAAAGAGCGACTGTTCGCGGCGGCGGTGACTTTCGACCTTCGGTTGCCACCAAACTTCGGGCAGACACCAAGAAGCAAGCTAGGTTTCGCCCTCGTTCAACATTTTCTCTAGCGATGGGAGGGTCCAGCGGCAGGTGACGAACTCCCATCTCTTTTACGCGCGGCGGTGACTCACCCGAAAGCGCAGGAACGTATGGTGCAGATTTTCGACAAACAAGTAGCAGTGTTCGTGAAGCGCCTATGTTCAGCGCGCAAATCGCATGAATGCGCAGCCCTCGCAACGATCCAAATGCCTGGTCGGCTTCGTATCGACCTAGGTTTTTTTCACCGCCCCTTGCGACTGCAGGATGACCACTAACCGTCGCGGTCCGTGCGCTCCGTGCACCAGAATTTTCTCGATATCGGCAGTGCGGCTGGAGCGCATCGCGGTCGCAGAAGGGATGCGCCATCACCTACTCCCAATGAGTGACCGTTCGGCCATTGTGAGCAAAACTGCACAGCTCCCTCATCTCCGCGGAGAGACAATCTCCCGGGGCGGGGATTCAACGTTGATCATCGAGGCTTAGACAACTGCGACAGCATGATCCGGATCCCGCACGACGGCAAGATTCTGAAGACGTTCGAGGAACTCAGCGAGAGGCAGTTCGAGACGGCGCTGGCCAGGGACATCGCTCGGGCGTAGGTCAGCGATAGTTGGGTCATCTCCATATTTACTGAGGCAACCATGCCCGCGACAAAGGAAAGGACCAGCAAGCTGGCGGACGAGCGGGGAACCACCTCTCACATCAGCGTTCATCCTCTCTACAGCCCGGCGGACCTCGAAGGCTGGGACTACAACCGCGACCTCAACGATCCCGGACAATTTCCCTACACCCGCGGCGTGCAGGCCACCATGTATCGCGGCCGGCTTTGGACCATGCGGCAGTATGCCGGCATGGGCGACGCCGAAGAGTCCAACCGGCGCTACAAGTACCTTCTGAGCCAGGGTACCACCGGCCTGAGCGTGGCCTTTGATCTGCCTACGCAAATCGGTCTCGACTCCGATAGCCCGCTGGCCATGGGCGAGGTCGGCAAGGTCGGAGTGGCGATTGACTCCATCGAGGACATGATGCGCCTGTTTGACGGCATCAACCTGGAGAAGATCTCTACCTCGATGACCATCAACGCCACGGCGTCGATTCTACTGGCGCTCTACATCGTGGCCGCGCGGCGCACCGGACGCGTCGTGCGCAAACTATCTGGCACGGTGCAGAACGATATGCTGAAGGAATACATCGCGCGCGGCACCTACATTTATCCGCCGGTGCAGGCGATGCGCATCATCACCGACATCTTCTCCTACGCTAACCAAAACCTGCCCGAGTGGAACACCATCTCCATCTCCGGTTACCACATGCGCGAGGCGGGATGCACCGCCTTGCAGGAAGTGGCCTTCACGCTGGCCAACGGCGTGACCTACGTGCAGGCCGCGATCGATGCCGGTCTGGATGTGGACAACTTCGCGCCGCGGCTGTCGTTCTTCTTCAACGCGCACAGCAATTTCCTGGAGGAAGTGGCGAAGTTCCGGGCCGCGCGCCGCATGTGGGCCCGCATCATGCGCGATCACTTCGGGGCCAAGAAAGCCAAGTCGTGGATGTTGCGCTTCCACACGCAGACAGCGGGCTCAACCCTTACCGCGCAGCAACCGGAGATCAATATCGCCCGCACAGCGTTGCAGGCCATGGCGGCCGTGCTGGGCGGGACACAGTCGCTGCACACCAACTCCTTCGACGAGGCGCTGGCACTCCCAACCGAGCAGTCGACGCGCATCGCTCTGCGCACCCAGCAAATCATCGCTTACGAATCGGGAGCGCCGCAGACCGTCGATCCCTTGGCTGGCTCGTACTATGTAGAGTCGCTGACCAACCAGATTGAGGCGGGCGCGCGTGGCTATCTTGACAAAATCGAGGCCATGGGCGGCGTTCTGAAGGCGATCGAGCGCGGCTACGTGCAGCAGGAGATCCAAAACGCCGCCTACGAGTATCAGCAGGCGGTCGATTGCCACGAAGCCATGGTTGTGGGCGTGAACGCCTTCGAGCTTGACCAAGAGAAGTCTATACCGCTGCAACGCATTGACGAGTCGCTGGAGCGCAAGCAGGTCGAGCACCTGCGTGCGCTGCGCGCTAGGCGTGATCCTGCGAAATGCCAGGCCGCGCTGAAGGCCGTCGAAGATACCGCGCGCGGTACTGGCAACCTGATGCCGGTGATCGTCGAAGCCGTCGAAGTCAATGCCACGGTCGGCGAAATTTCCGATACCATGCGCCGGGTGTTCGGCGAGTACCGCGAGAGAGTGGTGATCTAGCATGAAACGCAAATTTAAGACCATGGATGCATAACGAGGCAGCCGCATCCGTCGCGTACCAGGTCAGCGAGATGATTGCTATCTATCCCGTCGCGGTGGTGGATGGGCGGGAGATGGAGCTGACCGCGAAGCTGCCATAAACCAAGAAATCGGTCGCGCGGGCAAGCTGATCGCAATCTGGAGTTGCTAGAGTATTGGTCAGCCCGGGAAGACGTTCACCCGTCTACCGATCCAATGCCGCTCCTTCATCTCAATCCCCGAGGCATCTGCGGCGCTGACCAGCGCAACAATAATCTGCTCGGTGAGCACTTCTGACCAGACTTGTATCCGTTGAACCGGCTATGCTCCCCCGATGAAGCGCGAACCGGTGTCAGTCGGCCAGAGTGGGTATCCTGCAGGCGCGATCCTGTTCGTGGTGGGGTAAATCCGTTTGGACAATTCTTGAGTCGATCGCTCAGGAGAAGAAATATTAGGGGTCGATTGCGCGATGTGCCACGGGAACAACGGTGATGGCAAAGGTGAAATAGCGACTGATGAGAAGCTCTCGCTCAGCGACTTCAGCGCTACGGCAACTCTGAGGAACAACAGAGATGGAGAACCGTTCGACATGATCTAAGGTAAATCCAGCCCTCATTGCGGCGTAAGTCATCAGCAGGAGTTCTTATGGCGGAGCAACCGTTATCGAAACAAACAAAGATGGCGATGGCCTCCCAGTTTCTGGGATTTATGCTGGATGCGTATGACATGGCGATGGTCCTGGTCATGGCGCCGATCCTGGTGAACGTTTTCTTGTCTCCCAAGGGCAGCGCAGCCTGGCAGTATATCGTCATTCTGTTCACCTATTCGATTACCATGGCCGCAAGGCCTCTCGGTTCGGCGATTTTTGGAGCCTATGCCGATAAAATCGGGAGGCGGTTCCTCCTGATCCTAACCATCGGGGGGGTGGGCGTGATGTCCCTCGTGGGAGGATTTCTTCCGACATATGCCCAAGTCGGCGTCTGGTCGTATGTCAGTTTTTGCGTGCTGCGGTTGCTCATGGGCGTCTTCTTCGGTGGCGAATACGCGGTCGGCCACACCTTTGCCATTGAATACGCTCCCCAAAAGAAACGCGGCGCCATTGGCGGTTTCATCCAATCAGGCTTCCCCCTGGGCTACGTATTTGCCTCACTCGTGTTCGCACTTATTTCGTTCCTGACCACCAAAGAAGCCATGGCGGCGTATGGCTGGCGCATCGCCTTGATGACCGGCGTCATCCCGGTTTTCCTGGCACTGTATATCCGAAACAACCTCGAGGAATCTCCTGAATTCGAAAAAGCCAAGGCGGCGGGGAAGATCGAGAAGTCCCCATTCCTGAGCCTGTTCAAACCTCCCCAAGTGTGGGACTTCCTGCAGGTCTTCTTCTTCATGACCGGCTTGTTCCTCACCGACTATTCGGTCTACGGATTTCTTCCTAACATCCTGACCCTGAAGGGACGCGGATTCGACACCACGACCTACAGCCTGATCTACGGCTTTGCCCTTTTCATGGCCTTCCTCGGTTACAACTTCTACGGCTGGCTGTCGGACAGAACCGGAAGAAAGATCCTTACCCAGTGGTACTGCGTCTTTCTCGTCGTATTCGGAATCCCGGTGTTTTACGTCCTCTATCACGCGGCGATCCAGCGAAACCTATGGATGGCAGTGGTGGGAACCGTGATGGCGGCAATGCTCAAGCTGGCGTGGGGAGTCGTTCCGGCCTACCTGTGCGAACGCTTCCCGACCAGTCGACGTGCGGCGGGTGTCGGCCTCGGCTACTCCTCCGGAGCGCTATTGGGAGCCTGGTTTAGCGTTTACGTATGGTGGGCCCACAAGATCCCCTTTATAGCTGGGATTGAAAAACAGGACATGTGGTTGTCACCCGCAGTCATCCTGACGATCGGCGCAGTCATGACCTTCGTCAGCCTCTTGTATTCACCGGAGACGAAACATCTTGAGTTGAACGAAGTCGGCGAAAGGGAACGGGCGAACGATCGGGCGAACGACCTAGTCGGGTTGCCGGACCCTATGGCCGCAGACTAAACTGTCTGACATTCCGCGCGGTGGCAGCCCGGTCGTTTTTTCCTGTCAAGAATGGCCATGGTCATATACCACCGGAACGAATTCGGTCAAAGCCCAATTGAACTCTAGAGCAATTCGCCGACTGGAGTCCAGCGCTCAATAGAGAGAAGATTTGGCCAATGTTGCTGAAACCTTTCGTTATCAACTCTCATGGTCGCATCGTCTTCCCCGGCAACTTTTTTCCAGAGTTGGACTTTTCCGTATTTAGGACCCTTAAGCAATTTGCAGCCGTGATCCGGCGGGACTTCGGGGAGAAAGCTCCGACGGACGTAGAGATTGCGGCGCACGTGCGGGCGGGTGAATACAAGAGCCGGTATGAGCTTTGCCGTGACCTCGTGTTGAACCGTTTCTGGGTGAATCGCTATACGTTTACGATGTACGAGAAGCGCCCCACCCGCTGGGGAGATCTCCCGCGGCAGCGGGACGATGTCTTCCTGCCGGTGTACAAGCCGAGGGATGCGTCCGCCATCGCAACCGCGATCGAGGCTGGGTACCGGGCTTTGCCTCCGTCGTGGGACGAAGAGCTGGAAGACCGGAGTTTCAGCATTCTGCTGAACGTTTTTCGCAACCGACTCAGCTCCGGTGGCGAACTCCGCCCTCTCCGTCCGACGGTATCGGAGGCGCTGGCCGACCCTGCGAACCGCACCCGCCACCTGCTGGAGTATGACCCTGATTATCTGCGTTATACGTTCGACGATGTAATCGACTGCCTGCATCCCGTGCCCGAGTTGGAGGCATTGACGCGGCAGTGCATGATTCTTCACAACCAGTATCCTTGGGACCCATCGACCAGCACGCAAATCGAAGTTGGCAAGCTGAAGGACGATGATTACGTGGTGGCATTCCATCCCCGGAGCCAGGATGTGCTCCGTTTCATCCAGCGTGTAAAGGAGGACGAAAATTGGGGACCCCGCATTCGACAGCACCCGACCCTCCGGCCCGACACTCTGGCCCTTAGTGAGCCCATCAAGTCGTATCCTCCGGTGGAGGTGAGCAAGCGATTCGCGGTTCTTCCCCGGTTTGAGGCCATTGCCGTTTATGAGGGTGAGGTGACCTGCAGCAACGCCGACCTCATCCGCAACCACGCTTACTGCTGGTCGCGCATGAGTGCCGTGGAAATCAGCGAGAAAACCGGCATCGAGCAACGGCGTTACACCCAGTTGCCCCTGGAGGACATGGCCTTGCTCGCGGCCAAGAAGGCCCTAGCGAAGTCCGGCCGGCGGCCAGCAGAGATTGGCGCTGTGCTTTTATGCACTTGCACCAGCACCAAACTCATTCCATCGATTGCCACCTGGCTCTCGGGCGAGCTCGGCCTCTTGCAGACGCATGCTTCGTGCGACATTGTCGCGGCCTGCGCGGGCATGCCCTATGGCCTCGCCGAAGCGGTGCGCCTGCTGCAAGAGATTAATCGGCCGGTGTTGCTCATCTGTGCGGAGAAATTCTCCGACAAGATCGGGACGGTGCGGACCTCCCGCATGATCTTCGGTGATGGCGCAGCTGCCGTAGTGATCGCTCCCGCGCCGGAAGGAACTCCTCCCGATATCGAGATCTTCCAAACCTACGCCAGCGGCCCATGGTCGGAAGTGAACTCCATCATCTGGCCCAACCCGGAGTTCGACAACAACATCACGGTGTACGGGCCGGAGGTGAAGGCCCTGGTGACTCGTTATCTGAAGCAGATGATGGGTGAGTTGGCCCAGCTCCCGAACCCCAACGGTGACGGCGGGTCGCTCATCGACGCGATCGACTTGGTCGTTCCGCACCAGGCCAACAAAAACATGGTGCTGACTTTGGCCGAGGCGGCCGGGATCCCGGGGGACCGGATCTTTTTCAACATCGAACGGGTGGGCAACACCTCGTCCGCGAGTATTCTCATGGCCGTGCACGACGCTGTGCGCGAAGGCAGGATTGACCGTCCCATGCGGGTTTTCGCGCCGGGCTTCGGCGCCGGTGCGGTGGGGGGCTACGTGGTTATGCGGGTCGATCCCGCGATTGTGAGCTGCAATTCCGAAGACAGGAGTCTTGCCATGGCAAACGTTGCCGATGGAAATGGAAGTAGAAATTACCAGCCGACGTCGCTCGCGGGTAAAGTCGCGCTGGTGACCGGGGCCTCGCGCGGCATTGGACGTGCGATCGCGCTTGAACTCGTACGTCGTGGCGCGAACGTGGCGCTGAACTTCCGGGCGGATGTCAAGCACGCCGAAAGCGCGGCCGATGAAATCCGCGAACTGGGTGGCGAGTGCCTGCTCGTCCAGGGCGACGTGGCCAAGAGAGGCGAGGCCGCGCGCATTGTCAAAGAAGTGCTCGACAAATGGCAGCGCCTTGACATCTTGGTGAACAACGCAGGCATAACGCGCGATCGAAGCATGCGCAAGATGAGCGACGATGACTGGGCTGCGGTGATCAACGTCAACCTGAACGGCACGTTTTATTGCACCAGCGCGGCCGTGTCGGCCATGATCAATCAGAGGTTTGGGCGGATCATCAATATTAGCTCGGTGGTCGGGCAAATGGGTGCATTTGGTCAGGCCAACTACTCGGCCAGCAAGGGCGGCATCATCGCCTTCACGAAAACCCTCGCGCTGGAAATGGCTAGATACAACATCACCGCCAATGCCATCGCGCCCGGCTTCACCTCTACGGAAATGATGGATGCCATCCCGGAAGAGATTGCCGCGCAGATCAAGGCCAAGATTCCTTTGGGACGATTCGCGTCGCCAGAGGAAATTGCCAAGGCGGCCGCCTTCCTTGCCGCGGATGGGGACTACATCACCGGGCAGGAATTGAACGTCAACGGCGGCTACCACATGTGAGGGGTGTTGAACTTAGTGAGAGCGAGGGGCCAGCCATCGACGTGCGGCCAAGTTGTGTGCTGGTTCCGCTGCCTGCCATGATTCCGATGTGACCAACGTTAACCCGGAACAGTTCCTTGTCAGCGCTGCTGACTTTCGACGTCATGGGCTCGACTGGCACGGCGGCGTGATGTGGTCGCCGTCGGCGATCACGGTGAGCAGGTTGGCGAAGATAACCGGCCAATACCCCGGATCATGCCTGGTAAGAAGTTATATTTTCTTTCAGTTGTATTTTTCTTCAGGAGGCGGGGCTCCGCTTCCGGCGATGATCTTGGCTGGTCGAAGC
>Ga0181523_10000472_pt1 | contig 45506 bp, 44 predicted proteins | sample PEATcosm2014_Bin_43_FD_119752 | JGI IMG/M metagenome (GOLD analysis project Ga0181523, IMG submission 119752) | Peatland microbial communities from MTU Mesocosm Facility, Houghton, MI, USA - PEATcosm2014_Bin05_30_metaG | ecosystem: Environmental > Terrestrial > Soil > Wetlands > Peat | place... | reverse complement strand
TGCGCAAGGCGAAGGTCGTCGGCAAATTCGTCGAGTTTTACGGGCCTGGCGCGGTGGCCCTGGCGGTGGTGGACCGCGCGACCATCGCCAACATGGCCCCCGAATATGGCGCGACCATGGGCTTCTTCCCGATTGACGAGGAGTGCGTTGATTACCTGCGCAAGACCGGCCGCAGCGAGGAGCATTGCAAGGTCTATGAAAACTATTTTCGCGCCCAGGGCCTTTTCGGAATCCCCAAGAAGGGCGACATCGCCTACTCAACGGACCTCGAATTGGACCTGGCCGGAGTCAGGCCGAGCGTGGCTGGGCCAAAACGGCCGCAGGACAGGATAGCGTTGGGCAAACTCAAGGAGGAATTCATCAAGGCATTGGGCAGGCCCGCGGCGGAAAACGGTTTTGGCAAAACAGCGGACGAATTGAAACGCGTTTTTCCCATTTTGGAAGGCGGGACAATGGCCGCGGGCGGCGGGAGCCAGGAACCGGTTTCGCGCCGGCATTCATTGGAGCAGAACACAAATCCATTGACGGAATTGGAAATGGCCAACAACCGCCCGACACCGGATTCTGCGCCAGCCATGACCGCATCGCCGCATGGGCAATTGCGTCATGGCGACGTGTTGATTGCCGCCATCACCAGTTGCACGAACACCAGCAACCCCTCGGTCATGCTGGCGGCCGGTTTGCTGGCGAAGAAGGCGGTCGAGAAAGGACTCAAGCCCAATCCGCTGGTCAAATCTTCCCTTGCCCCAGGCTCGCGGGTGGTGAGCGATTATTTGAACAAAACCGGCCTGCAACCCTATCTGGACCAACTCGGTTTCAACCTCGTCGGCTACGGCTGCACGACATGCATCGGCAACTCCGGCCCGCTGGCCGCGCCGGTCGAGGAAGCGGTGACGAAGAACGACGTGATTGCGGCGGCGGTGCTTTCGGGCAATCGAAATTTTGAAGCGCGCGTCCACCAGAACATCAAGGCGAATTTTCTCATGTCCCCGCCGCTGGTGGTGGCCTTCGCCCTGGCCGGACGGGTAACAATAGACTTGACAACAGAACCCATCGGCAGGGGAACGGGCGGGCGGGACATCTGGTTGAAGGATATCTGGCCGGACCAGCGCGAGGTGCGCGACGCCATGCACGCCGCCCTCAAACCGGAGGTGTTCCGCCGGCTCTACCGTGATTTTGCCGCGCAGAATCCAAAGTGGAACGACATTCCCGCCAGCACCGGCCAGGTTTATCAATGGGACGAACAAAGCACGTACATACAGCAGCCGCCCTTCTTTGAAAACTTCAGCCTTCAGCCCGGACACATCGCCGACATCAAGGCGGCCCGGCCGCTGGGCATTTTTGGCGACAGCGTGACCACGGACCATATTTCACCGGCCGGCAGCATCAAAAAAACTTCGCCGGCGGGAAATTATCTCATCGAACACGCCGTCAATTTCGTGGATTTCAACAGCTACGGTTCGCGCCGGGGCAACGACCGCGTCATGACCCGCGGCACTTTTGCCAATGTGCGCATCAAGAACCTCATGGTCCCGGGCGTCGAGGGAGGCGTGACGAAATTTCAACCCGGCGGCGAAACGATGAGCATTTTCGACGCGGCCATGAAATACGCGGGCCAACACGCGCCCCTCATTGTCCTGGCCGGAACCGAATACGGCACGGGCAGTTCGCGCGATTGGGCGGCCAAGGGGACGCGGTTGCTGGGGGTGAGAGTCGTGGTCGCGCAGAGCTTTGAACGCATTCACCGCTCGAACCTGGTGGGCATGGGCGTGTTGCCATTGCAATTCAAGGAAGGCGTGTCGGCGCAAACGCTCAAGCTGGACGGGACTGAAACCTACGATGTCCTTGGGTTAAGCGATCAACTCAAGCCGCGGCAGGATTTGACCTTGCGCATCACGCGGGCGGGCGGGCGGGTTGAAAACATCCCGGTGGCCTGCCGCATCGACACGCCCATTGAGATTGATTATTACCAGCACGGCGGAATTCTGCCCTATGTGCTGCGGCAACTGGCGGCCCAGCCGCCAGAGAGACTGGAGAAATAGCAGGACAAACACACCAAAGTCCGGTTCGTTGGAACTGTCGTTGTGAATTGATTGCTCATCCGCCCACCCATGTCTATTCTGCTGCAATATGAAGAATCCTTTTCGCCATTTTCTCTGCCTGGTGACTTTCCATATGCTCACCGCGCCCGCTCACGGCTCCACGACTGGCACGGACATTGAGTGCATCAAATCCGCCAGTTTCCTTGCGCCCATCGAGGCTGGCGCTGACCATAATTACCCGCCCGACCGCGAGGTGAAAGTCAGCCATCTGGCGCTCGATCTCACGCCGGATTTCAAGCGGCGCACCTTCGAAGGCAAAGAGACTTTTCAATTCAAACCCAATGGCAAGCCGGTCCGGGAACTCAGCCTCGACGCGGTTGACCTCACCATTCTTTCGGTCGCATCCACCGAGGAAATCCAGGGCTGGCAGTCAACCACCGATAAACTCATCATCACTTTCGTCACGCCCGTTCCAACGGACAAGGAAGCCGGCGTGACCATCGCCTATCATGCCCAAGCCTCCAAAGGGATTCACTTTAGCACGCCGGAGACGGGCTACCAAGAGGGCGACACGCAACTGGATTCCCACGGCGAACCCATTCAAGCGCGCCTTTGGTATCCTTGCTTTGATTCACCGAACGCGAAATTCACTTCCGAAGTCACCTGTCGCGTGCCGGCGGGAATGACTGCGGTCTCCAACGGCAGGCTGGTTTCCGAAGAAAAGGATCCGGCCACCGGACTGACCGCGTTTCATTGGTCGCAGGAACAGCCGCACGCCAACTATCTGATTTCGTTGATGGCCGGCTATTTCAAAAAGCTGGAGGACAAGCACAACAATGTCCCGCTGGCTTTTCTGACGCCGCCCTCGGAATTCAACGAAGCGGAGGCGTCGTTTCGCGACACCGGGGACATCATGAGCTTTTTCGAAGCGGAGATCGGGATGCCGTTCCCCTGGCCCAAGTATTATCAGATTTGCCGGCTCGATGCCGGGGGCGGCATGGAAAACACGAGCGCGACACATCTCGGCGACCAGACTTTGCACACGGCGGCGACTGAAAACATTATTGACAGCGACGGGCTGATTTCGCACGAAATGGCCCACCAATGGTTTGGCGACCTGGTCACCTGCGATGACTGGAGCGATATTTGGCTCAATGAAGGTTTCGCCACCTATTATGCGCTGCTCTATGACGGGCATAAAAACGGCCATGACTCGATGCTTTACGGGCTGTATCAGAGCGCCCGGCGGATTACGGGCACGCCGGACGACACCAACGCGGTGGTCCGGCGCACCTATGGCGATCCGCAGGAGATGTTTTCTTATCTGGCCTATCCCAAGGGTAGCTGGGTGCTCCACATGCTCCGGTCGGAATTGGGCGGGGACCTTTACCGCCGCTGCGTCAAGACTTACTTGGAACGCCATCAATACGGCAACGTCGTGACCGAGGACTTGCGGAAGGTCATTGAGGAGCTTTCCGGCCGTTCTTATGACCAGTTCTTCGATCAATGGCTTTATCACGCCCACCATCCGGAGCTGGAAGCCAGTTACAGTTGGGACGAAAAGAGCAGGCTGGCAAAAGTTTCCCTGCGGCAGGCGCAAAAGATTGACCAAAACGTCCTGCTCTTCAGCTTCCCGCTGACGATCCGCTTCAAGGGCAAGTTCGGGACAGTGGATCGCCCCATTCTGGTGAAGGAAAAAGAGGCCGATTTCTATTTCCCACTCGAGTCCCCCCCGCAGATTGTTCGTCTCGACCCGGACTACACCTTGTTGGCCAAGACGACTCTGAACCTGCCGAACGACATGCTCTACTCACAGTTAGCCGACCGGGAGGATGTGATGGGACGCTTGCTGGCGATCGAACAGTTGGCGGACAAAAAGGACCAGGAAACGGTGCTGAAACTGAAGGAAGCGATGAATAACGATCCCTGTTACGGCGTTCGCATTGAAGCCGCCCAGGCGCTGCGCTCCATCCACACGGACGACGCGCTCGAAGCCTTGCTGGCTTCGACCCGCCAACCTGACGCCCGGGTGCGTTTGCAGCTTGCACAAGCCATTGGTGAGTTTTACCGCGACACCGCTTATGCGTCCGCGCGCAACAGCCTCGAGAGCGAAAAAAACCCGCTCATTCTTTACGCCAATATCGTTGCCTTGGGAAAGTATGCGCAACCGGAAGTGCGGAACCTCCTGATAAAGTTTCTGAACTCGGAGTCCTACCGCAACATATTGGCCGTCGCCGCCGTTGAGGCAATGCGATCACAAGATGACCCGGCCTGTATCCCGCCCCTGATGGAGACCCTCCGCAAGCGCGAAGCGGACTTCCGCAGCCGGGGTTTTGCCAGCGGCCTTCAAACCCTGGCTTACCTGGCGCGGAATGAAGAAAAAAGGATGCCGCGCGCGATTTTTTGCTGGGTTATGTGAACCACAAAAGAGAGAGCATTCAAGTTGCGGCCATCGAGGCCCTTGGGACACTGGGCGATCCGGGGGCCATCGCCGTGTTGCAAACATTTGCCAACGCGGCCAAGGCGGCCCCGCAACAGGCAGCCGCGGAGAAGGCGGTCGCTGATCTTCGAGCCGGGCGCAAACCGGTGGATGACTTCAAGAATCTTCGCCAGGAAGTGCTGGACCTGGAAAAGGCCGGCCGCGACCAGCGCAAAGAACTCGAGGACCTGAAAAAACAAGTCGAAGCCAGGAAAGACACGCCGGCCAAATCCCGGTCGAAAATCAAGCCTGGCAGCAAGGAGGGGAATTCGCCTTAGCCCTTGCGTCCTGGGGATGTTGTGCGATGATGATATTCCTCTCTGATCGGAGCGTAGCTCAGCCTGGTAGAGCACTTGGTTTGGGACCAAGACGTCGCAGGTTCAAATCCTGTCGCTCCGACCATTTCCCCTCTTTTGACCCGTCGTGACTTGGAGTGACAAAAAGCGACTTTTCCCTCGTAAACAAGGCGTTTTTTTCACTTTCGGCCAACTCTGGCGAAGTGACAATACTTGACACCAAATGACCCGCCGCGACCGGAGTTTGTGTGTCTATTTGTGTGTCACCCGCCCCGGATGCTTCCGCCCGGTGGAAGCTCAGTTTTTCAATCGCCTCTTTTAGCGGCAGCATTCTTGCGTCGGTGTATGTCTTCGCCGTTTGTTTCGGGTCCCGGTGCCTCATAAGCGCCATCCGCACTCGCTCGCTCGGTGTCCCCGGCGCAAGTTGTGTGCAATAAGTGACGCGGAAGCTGTGGAAGTCCAGCCGACCGTCACCCTTGTCTTTCCAGTCAATTCCCGCCGCCAGCAAGTCCGCATAGAACTGTTTGTAGCCGGGGAACATGCCCTTGAAAATCAATTGGTCCAGCTTGCACGACGCTGGCTTGATCTCCCGCAACGCCGCCACAAGGTCAGGATGCAACGGCAAGGCGTCCTCATAATGGTTTTTCGAGATCATCGCCGATACGGTGATTCTTGGATTGTCACCGTCCAGCACCAAGTCTGCCCATCGCAGCTTCTTGATTTCCCCTCTGCGAATGCCCGTCAGCACCGCCAGCAAGTAAATCGGGAACCGACGACCGGCGACGGCCAGCAGGCGCTGAATCTCCTCTGCTGTGTAAGAGCGCCGCGCTCGTGCCTGACGGCCTTGCACACGCCACGCGCCAACTTTCGCAAGCGGATTCCGCGCGATAAAACCCAAACGCTCCGCCCACTTGAGAAAGGCCCGCATGGCCACGAAATATTCCTTCAACGTCTTTGGCGCTTTCTTTTGTTTTTGCCGCCACATCTCGAAAGACTCCGCGCTTACATCTTTGAAGTACTCCCAGGTGCAATCCCTCATCAGCGTGCCGACATAATGTTCAACGCCTTGCACGTAGCGTTTCACGCAACCACTGCCCTTGAGTTCCTGGACGAAAACCCCGAAATGCCTCGCAAGCGGTGTTTCCGCCGCTTCCCGCATTCTCCCCGGTGCAATCAAACCAACGGATTCTTGGCTGTGCTGGTTCAATATTTGTTGAAGCTTCTGGTCCGCCGACCGCTGTTCCGTGACTTCAAGCGGAATATCCCTCGTCTCGTGTTCGCCGGGAAAGCGGATACGCGCCCGAAATAACCGGGCAAAAACCACTTTCCCATTGCGCCGGCGTTTAGGCCGATAAGTGTAAGCAATCATGTTTCGCTCCTTTGGGGGCAATTCCCCCGTTCTTCGCGCATCTGTTCTAAACGCGCTTCGACATCGCTTCTGAATAGCCCCACCGTGCGACCATTATGCACCAGCGGCGGCAGTTCGCCCCGGTCACTCATACGCCGCACCGAGCGCGCGCAGACTCCCAGGACACCCGCGACCTCCGGCAACCTCATCACCCGGTCCAATTTCTTTCCGTCATCAGTGCTCATTTCGCTTTCACCTTTTCCATCCAAACGGCCAGCCGACTTTCCAGATAAGGCTTTGCCTTTTGCCGGGTTTCAATGTTGATACAAAACCATTTCTCACGAAGAACCTTGTCCGCCGTAATGACATCGCCTTTCACCAGCCACTTAGCCGCAAGCCGACTAATCGGATTCCCGATGGAACGGTTAACGCCGTCCTCGTATTTGCTCCTGCTTTTAAACAGAAACTCCAACGTTTCCCCTTTCCCCCAATTTGCAATGGCCCGGGCAGAAGGTTCAATCGTGTCAAAAAACGCATTCCAACTCTTTTTCGGATCATTGAGCGCCTTCGTGATGGTAACGGCACTCAGTTTGACCCCCTGTTCTTCCAGCAGGAATCGGCTAATCGCCCGCGCACTCATTCTTTGCGACGCCTCGAAAATAAACGGGAAAAGCTCGATCACCAACCCGCGATTGGCGCTAAACTCCGTTGATTTCGAGTGACCGACCAATTTCAGGCCGACATCAACCGCACTCGTTGTTTTTTGATCTTCTTTTTCGATCATGTTGGCAATATTAACACTCTTATCAATATTGTCAAGCCCCAATTATCACCAAATTTGGCAGCCTTTTGGACCTGCTGATTTCCCCGCTGCGCGTTCCCGTCTTGGCATCCGTCTTGCTGCAAACATGAAGGCCAAGACGAATGCCAAGACGCGAACGCTCCGCCCCGACAAGTGCCTGGTCGTGTCGTCATTGTCCCCAGGATTGCGCCCCGACTGCCATCGCAACACTGTTGACAATGCCGTCACCACCAGGAAAAGGCTCCGCCGTCCCGACACGCCGTCGCAAATACTTGCCAACTCTCGGCAATCGAGTATTCTTCTGCTGTGGACGCAAGCTTATAGGTGTTGACCCTCTCCAGTTTGCTGGTGGCTGCGGCCGACACTCAACGGAACGGTATCGCGACATCAACAAACGGTTGGCGGGCACCTGATCCAGACTTTGCGATTATGAGCGACGTGAACGAAAGCACTCCTCCGTGTACCCTCTTGGGTGGAGACGGGAGCAGAAATCAGCCCTACGTTATTGGGCCAACGTCATGTCTCGTCTCCACAGCGATGCAGATGCTTATTATTGGCCAGGTCTATGGGCCCGGCGAGTATTCTTCAGATTCCAAGCAGCGACGATACTACGAAAGCCCACGAGGCGCGCCGGCCAATAAGGACCTCTGTGAACACATACTATTGAAAACCGGTAGGTCGGTTTGGTTTGATCTTTCGGAGGTAGCGAAGTACCATGCGACACACCCCAACGCCAATGAGGAAAGCATGAGAATGTTGGGAACTGACACCAGCGATATCGCTCTATTGAAGACGAAGTGGGAACCCGACAATGCTGAAACCTATTTTAATCGCGGTATCGCAAAGCGAGACAAAGGCGACTTGGACGGCGCAATTGCGGAGTTCACAAAAGTTATCCAACTCGAACCGGATTATGCCGAAGCCTACTACAATCGCGGCGTTATGAAGCAAGGCAAAGGAGACGACGACGGCGCAATCGCGGACTACAACAACGCTATCCAAATCAAACCAGATCATGCGTCTGCCTACAACAATCGAGGTGCTGCGAAGCAAGGCAAAGGCGACTTGGGTGGCGCAATCGAGGATTACACCAAAGCTATCCAAATCGAACCAGAGCATGCGTCTGCCTACCACAATCGCGGCCTAGTGAAGCAGGGCAGGGGCGACTTGGACGATGCTATCCTCGACTGCACCAAAGCCATCGCACTCAAACCGGATTACGTCGAAGCATATGTGACTCGCGGCCTTGCACAAGCAATCAAAGGCGACTTGGACGCTGCTATCCTGGACTACACCAAGGCTATACAACTCAAGCCCGATCATGCGGAAGCCTATTTTAATCGCTGCTGTGCGAAGAAACTCAAAGGCGACACGGACGGTGCAATCGCGGACTATACAAAAGCCATCAACCTCAAACCGGAATTAGCGGAGCCATTCATTGATAAGCGTTAATGAAATCAATTGTATATTCAAGAATAGCCGCGATCATACGACACGCGTCCATTCTTTCCGCTGCGCGATGCACTGACGTAGGACGGAAGAATAAATCTCAATTCATAGAGTCATTGGAGGAGTTTTTAGCGTTCTATTGTACTATCGCGTGTAATGAAATCACCATCAGGGCCAATTCCTCAGAAACTGTGGAAGATCACTTTAAGCTTCTTTGTAAAGCCTTCTTTGTGAAGGAGACACTTATAGCGGTTGAAGACACGATGCGTTTCACTGTTGCTGCGCTAGTCAATGAACCGAAATCCGGTTTCAACGCCTATTTTAGGGGATATTGGAATGGCGACTTAAAGGGACTCCGGATTACTGACGAAGATATAACGGAACTTTCTAAAATAGGGTTCAACAGGTCGAATACGGGCCCAACCGAGGATGCTTGGTTCGCATTGGTTGTAAGAAATGGCAGGCTGTTTAGGGAGACTTTTAAAATTCCCCCAATAGTCGTATTGACTGCGTGCGAGGTAATTGCCAAAAGCGAAGCCGAGGCTTTTTACTGGGCGTTGCGTTATGAGCTCGAAAATCAAGGTTTCTGATAACGGCTTTTATCACTTTGGAGCGCGCTTGGAGTTATCGAGTTTCCTATCATGGCCTAGAGTGACGGTGGCCAAGTTGCGCAACGTGCGGACTGGTTAATTCGATTGCTTCGCGGCTACCTGCAACGCATGCATTAGGTCACTCAAATGGCTGAGTTGCCGATGACAGAAAGTCTCAGACAAACGTATCCGGTTGTGAACAATGTGGACGCCGTCTTTTTCAAGTGCTTTAATTTGATTCTGTTGTCCTTTGTCCCTCAGTTCATCAATGTTACCGTAGGCGTGGGCAATACATTCTCTAACCAGTTGCAGTTTCCTAAGCTCTTGCCACTGGCTTAGATCGGCAACTTTGATACGCGCTACTTTTGTCAAATAAAGTCTGGCTCTGTCTAGACCTTTTCCGTGCATGTCTTTGAGCGTTACAGGGAGCGTCCTCTGTTTCTCGATTTCCGAGCAAAATTCATGGAGCAATGTCTCAAAGACTGCATGAATCAAAACCACGGAGGAATACTGTAGCATGGGAATAAAATGCTCCCGAAATTCATATTCAACAGTCTGCTGTTCGCACAAATACCATTCTTCATCGCGTTTCAACCGCATCCTTTTCAAACGAGCTTTCTCGCGTTGCAGAGTCCTTTTCATGCTGGCTTCCATCAACGTAACGTAATGTCGGAGATTAGAAACCGCGGCGACTGAATGTACTGTTTGGCGATTAACGATCATATTGTTGGGGATAATTAACCATTCAATGGATCAGACTTGAGATGAATTGCGGATTTAACAAACTTGAGCGTATTATCCTGCTTTCGCTTTACGCACCAATCAACGTCATTGTTTTGTCCTAAGAGTCTGTTGAGACAATCAAGAATCGCCGCCTCAGTGGTCATCTGAACAAGAGGCCAAGTCCAATTCAAGGCCCACTGCTTGTCGACCTTACCCTTCTTCATCGGTACTTCGTAAAGTATAATCTCCTTCCCTTCTATGTGGCCTTTCTCCTCGGATTGAAGGCCCTTAATGCAGTGATCCTCGATCACGCACCCGACCCACTCTTGCGCTTTCTCAAGCTCGTAAGCCCTTACCACTGGGGAGCCAAGAACGATATTCCCGTTTATCCATAACTCGCCTTTCGTGATTGCGCCGCGTAATAGTAAGCCCCTGAGAAAACTGAATCCAATAAGGGTTTGGCAGAATCTTCTCATGTTCGTGAAATCCGTGCATAAGGTTCCTTTGGAAAACGCAACAATGGCATCTGAGAAAAGACGGTACTCAATTTCCTCCCCCCATATTTCCACGAGTGTTTTTGATTGCCAGACGATGTTGTTCAAGAATTGCTCATAAATCGAGACGACTTCTTGTAACTTATTGGTTTTTACCAAGTTCGAGAAACCGAGTATATCGAGTACTGCTACATACCGATCCCTTGAAGCCAGAGAAGGTTCAGTCCCGCATAAGCGCATTTTATCGTTCATATTATCGTTCTCTTCCCGCATCGCGCAGAAGGTTAGCCTAGGAACTGGCAGCACTCAAGTTTAATCGCTTGGCTGAGGCCAAGGCGCAGGCTTCCCTCCGCCTCAACCGGCCGCTAGAATTCCGGCAGAGCCTCGATCAATTTCAGCAGACGTTCAAGCCAGAACTCGACGTTGCAAAACAGCTTGGCCGTGAAATCTTGCGACCACAGTTGGCTCTTGCGCAAAAATTTCCGCTTTTCCGGCGGGGTGTTCGCCCAGCGATAACGGCGCATGAATCGCCGTATTTGCACCGCCTCTTTCGCGGACACTTCCCGAACTTCCCTTTTCCCGAATGGCAAGTTCTTGCGCCCAATCACACCCCAAAAACGCCCCGGCTTATGTTCCATTTCCGGCATGTCCGCTTCTTTGGCGACGTATCGCTTCGCGGCATACGCATAGGCCCCCCGCACCCCTTTTAATTTCTCGACCCGTGTTCCGGCCTGGAAGTGCCGAATTTGATTGGAGCCAACCACATCAAACCAATTCCGCGAAACCCAATTTATGAATGAATCCGGCCCCCAAACATCTCCGGTTGGTCCCTTTGGATTGACTGGCTCTTGGTCCGACACGTACCAGGCGCGGCCCCGGCTACCGTCGCTCGCTTTACCTGCTTCAATCCAATGCGCCATTCCGCCAGGTTCCCGTGTCACATCCAGCGTATAAAACTTTCCATGCTCCACTTTTCCAGGAAACTCCCACGGCACGCCGTACACAAACAAATGGTAGTGAGGCGCGATTTTCCCCGCGTTTTCGCCTGATTTCCGCTCCTTAAATTCCAGTTTCCAGATTACCGCCATTCCCGGCCAGCGCCGCTCCAATCTGTCGCAGAACGCTTCCAAATGGCCTTTGTAATCCTCACGGTAAAGAGGAAAATCATCCGGGTACGTCAACGTAACGAAGAAAGGAACCGCCACCCGTTCCACTTTAGCCATCATTTGCATCATCCGCCGCCGCGCCGCAGTGGTGAACTCGGTAATTTCGCCCCGAGGTGCGCTTTTGCCTTTTCCTGGCACCGCATCCGACCGCAACCGGACCTCAAGGAGACTGGCCTTCCGGTAACAGGTCATGGTTCCTTTTCGTGTCCGCGCCGAAATATGCGCTTTAGACAAGCCCGGTGGGGACGGCGGGCGGCGCTCCGCGCCGCTCCGCCGCCCCCCACCATCGCCAGTCCCTTGCAAATCCGACCGCAGAACCGACGAGCAGTTGGCTCGAAGCATCGGTTCTTCTCGTTTTACCGCGCCGTCCTGCCGCTCCGGTTTCACTGGCCCCCCTTGTTCGTGCCCCGGCACTTGCGCAATTCTTTCCGTCCATGTATGTTCAGGACATGACACAAGCAGTCGCCCAAATTCTTGGCGAGTTCGAGCAGCTCTCGGAAAAAGAGCGTCAACAGCTTCGGCGCGTGATCGTCGAACGTGTTCCCATGTCTGATGATTTGACGGATGACGATTTCGCGGCTCTGGCTGCGGCTTCTTTCCGCGCACTGGATGAGGAGGAGAACCATCCGCATGCCTGAACGTGGAGAGGTATGGCAGGTGGATTTTGGCATTACGCAGAAGGTTCGGCCGGCTTTGGTCATCAGCGTTCCGTACGGGGACGCGGATCGTGCCTTGATCGGGGTGGTTCCGCACACGACGGCCACGCGCGGCTCGCAATTTGAGGTTTCTGTGCCAACGCGATTTCTTGGAGAGGGAGCATTCCTCGTTCAAGGGATTCAAGCGTTGCCACCCAAGTATTTCTTGCGCCGTCTTGGCATTTTGCCGCCTGATCAGCTTCGACAGGTTGAAAAGGGGCTGCTGCGCTGGCAGGGCATTTCGCCCCAGTAAGAGTGGAGGGAATCTCTTTCACGGGCTCCCCTCTTTCGTGGCCGTGCTCGCAATGGCCAGGATTGCTGCTTTGAGCGCCGCGTTGAGCCGGGGCCACGCCTTGACTACTCGTGACAGATCATGCCGCGAAGTGCCCGGAGTTTGTGAGTCTCCTTGTGTGTCTCCCGCTGTAACTCCTTGATTATCAAGGCCGATGGACAGGTTCAAATCCTGTCGCTCCGACCATCTTGTCGCGCCGGCTTGTCCCGTATCGCGCCCGGCGCGATGGTGGAAGTTTTGACGAAGGCGGATTGACCCGCTTTTACCGGTGTTGTCGTTCGCATCCTGACACTGCTACCGGACGATCTGTCGATTCCCTCGCTCAGCGAAGCGGGGTTTGTTCCATCGAATGGCAGCAGTGTACGGATGCTCCCTTGTTCCAGTTTCTGCTTGAAAACAACGAGCCAAAGGAGGAGATTCTTCTTGTGATCTTGAAAATAGTCATTGAGCCGGGCGAGGACGGCTACTATGTCGCGCATTGCCCGGCGCTGAAAAGCTGTTGGTCGCAAGGCAAGACCCGCGAAGAGGCATTGAAGAATGTCCGGGAAGCCATCGATTTGTATTTGGAGCCGTCACCGTCCGAGTTGACCTCGACCAAGGAGCGGGAGGTTGTCGAGTTGACAATATGAAGTTGCCGTTGCTGTCTGGCCGGCAAGTGTTGACCGCATTGCAGCGGCTCGGGTTTCAGGAAATCCATCGCAAGGGAAGCCACGTCAAGATGCAGCATCCGGATGGCCGGAGAATTGTGTTTCCCTTCCATACCGAGGTGGATCGTTATACCTTGAAAGGAGCCTTGCGCGACGGCGCGGTTGAAGTGGAGGATTTTCTTCGGCAGATTCGGTAGCAGCCACGCCAGAGGTTTTTCGACGCCGGAAGTTTCCCCGCCTTGTCCGACATAGCCATAGCGACGGCGGATGCTCGTTCCCGTGTTGCCTGTCGCGCCGGCTTGCCCTCGCAACACTGTGGCCAATGCCGCCACTACCAGGGAGGGCTTGCGCCATTGGAATCATTCCGCTTCGCTCAATTGTCGCCAGTCCATAAGTTAAAATTTTCGATTGCGTTCTGCAAACCTTCTTTCAACAATACAGCATGAAACAAAAGTGGCCCAACGAATTTGATCAAGTTCTTGAGTCTCCAATGAACCACCTTTTAGATGCTGGCGGGATTCCCAGCTAACGATGAAAACCCGCAAAGATGTCCGCGTTCCGGGAATTCCCTTTCAGTGGGTAACCAACCTAACCGATGAGAATCGAAGAACGAATCGAACTGAGCCGAATGGACATCACCCGGCTTGATTGCTTACTTTACGGAGGAGGTGTTTTCCGCATACCAAGCCGCGCTTGGAAAGCAAGCGCCATGAACGCAGGGGAGACTCGGGGAGACTCGGATTGACCCGGCGTCACAAACGCGTTATCCATGCAACATGAATACATTCCTTGAAATGGTTGCAGTTGTCGTTGGAGTTTTTGCGGCCTCGATGGTTTGCGCTTCCGCGCAGAGCGTGATCGCGCCCGGCGCAAAGCTCGAAAAGCTTTCCAGCAATTTCTCGTTCACCGAAGGACCGACCTGCGACGCCAGCGGCAACGTCTTTTTCACCGACCAAAACAACAACCGGATCATGGAATGGAGCGTGGACGGCGTGCTCTCCACCTTCATGCAACCCTCGGGTCGCGCCAACGGCATGTACATGGACGCCAAAGGCAACCTGATCGCGTGCGCGGATGAAAAAAACGAGCTGTGGTCCATTGCGCCCGACAAGAAGGTGACGGTGCTGATCAAGGATTACCAGGGCAAATATCTCAACGGCCCCAACGATGTCTGGGTCGCGCCCAACGGCGGGATGTTCATCACGGATCCATTTTACAAGCGCACGTGGTGGGACCATCAAACGATGGCGCTGGACAGCGAGCAGGTGTTTTATCTTTCCGCGGACGGAAAAAATCTGGCGCGCATCACGAGTGACTTGAAAAAGCCCAACGGCATCACCGGCACGCCCGACGGCAAAACGCTCTTCGTGTCGGACATCGGCGCCGGCCGCACCTACCGCTACGACATCCAGCCGGACGGTTCCCTGGCGAACAAGGCCCTGTTTTGCGCCAAGGGATCCGACGGCATGACCATTGACGAAGCGGGAAACATTTACATCACCGGCCGCGGCGTCACTGTCTTTGACAAGACGGGCAGGCAGACGGAACACATTGACGTGGCTGAGCTGTGGACGGCCAATGTCAGCTTTGGCGGCAGGGACCACAAGACGCTGTTCATCACGGCCAGCAAGTGCCTGTATTCCATCCGGCTGAACTTCAAGGGGGCGAACCCGTCCAAATAGTATTTACACCAATGGCGGCGTGCCGGCGGCTTACAGTTGATTCCCGGCCGAATCCTGCCGCCCGGGAGGCTTTTCCCGCATCTGTCTTCGCTGCGCTTCGTAATGGAAGCCCTTCTCGTCTTCGTATCCGATTGGGAAAAGCCTGTTGTAGATGGATTTGACCGGCTTGGAGACGAGGCTTGCCAGGGACATGGCTCTCCTGGTCGGGTTGAACTTTATTCGCCTGGCGGCGGGGCAACGCGGCAAGGATTTCATCCAAGTCCTTGCCGATGCGAAACTCCATATAAGCTCCCTTTCATAAGCGTCTCACTATCTGAGGCGACCATAACCGGAGAACGATGCGGGCGCTATGGGGTGTTCACCCCATATATCCAGATTGAAACAATCATCTGATTGTTCGAGCACCAGCGCGCAGGTTTGGGAAAACATGCGCCGGCATTCCTCCCCGGGCGCTCGACAATTCCTGCGCCCTTGCGTATCTTCCCGTCGTGCCAGTTTATCTGCCGCCCATTTCCCGACGACGATTCCTGACCGGTTCACTCGCGGCCGCCGCCGCGCTCGCCCTCGGTCAGGGTTGCGCGCTGCCCAGAGGCAAGGGGGATGAACACGGCGTGGCGCTGCTCTCGGACATCCACATTGCCGCAAACCCGGATCAGATCGACCGCAATGTGAACATGACCCATAATTTGAAGGCCGTGACGGAAGAAGTCCTGGCCTGGCCGCAACGGCCGGGGACGGTGTTCATCAACGGGGATTTGGCGTTCGATAGCGGCACAAAACACGATTACGCCGCCGTGCTGCGTTTGCTCCGTCCCCTGCGCCGGGAGGGACTGCCCATTCACCTGGGGATTGGAAACCATGATGATCGCGAGAATTTCTGGAAGATTTTGCGGGCGTCGAAGACTGTCCAACCGCGTTTGCCCGGCCGCCAGGCCGCCATTGTGCGCACGCGGAAGGCGAACTGGTTCGTGCTCGATTCATTGATCCAAACCCTCACCACCCCCGGCCTTCTGGGCGAAGCGCAACGCGCGTGGCTGGCCGGCGCGCTGGACGCCAACGCCGACAAACCCGCGCTGATCATGATTCATCATCAACCGGCCATGCTGGTTGGCGACAAAACAGGAAGTGGTCTGGAAAAAGCCGCTGAATTGTTTGCCCCGCTGGTTGCCGGCAAAACAGGAGGCGGTCTGGAAGATGCCGCTGAATTGTTGGCGATTTTACGCCCGCGCCCGCAGGTCAAAGCCTGGTTCTTCGGCCACACTCATCGCTGGGACGTGCGCCAGGATGACAGCGGCATCCATTTGATTAACCTGCCGCCGACCGCTTATCTGTTTGAGCAAGGAAGGCCCAACGGCTGGGTTCATGCGGAGGTGCAGGACGGCGGCGCGCGGTTGGAATTGCGGTGTCTGGATCACGCGCACAAAGACCATGGGCAAGTGGTCAATCTGGCCTGGCGCAACGTTTAACGCTTCGGTCACGGATTTTTCTTGCCAAAGTCTCGCGCGCCTCGCAGAATGGCCGCGTTCTTTGAAAACAGCGAACGCGTGTTCGCTTTGAATGCAGTCAAACGTCAGGGAACCCGGTGCGAATCCGGGACGGTTGCGCCACTGTGATGGCTACAAATTCCCAATGCCACTGGTCCGCGGAGCGGAAACGGGAAGGCGGGAGTGAGGTTTGAAGCCCAAGTCAGGATACCGGTTTGGCTGCGCTCGTCGGATTCCGAACTGTTTCGGAGTCGCTTCTCCGTCAATGAGAAGGATGAGGCCAGCTTGATGGACCATTTTCATCAGAATTCGTTGGATGCCTTCATTCGCCGCTTTGCCGGAGTCTGGAGGTTTTTTTATCTTCAGGCTTCGCCCTGGTCTCCCAATCGCAAAATCGTTTCGTGAAAATTTTTCGCGCAACATAATGGAAAGATCAGCCAAATGAATAACATCCGCTCGGCGCTGGCCCTGGCCGGCTTCGCCTTCGTCGCCAACGTTCACGCCATCTCCACCAACGACATCCAACTCTGGACCGGCTCCGGCACCAACCGTGCCGCCCTCGTCATCGAATGGAACTCGCCCGAGGTGTTCAACCTGACCACGGTGCCCGCTCCCGTCGCAAACAAAACCCTCGTATGGGGCTACCAGTTCAACGGCTCGGCCACGGGAACGCAGATGTTCAATGCCATTCTGGCGTCCGATCCCCGTCTCTACGCCGTTGTAAATAACATTTACGGCACCTTTGTTGAGGCCATCGGCTACAATCTCAATGGCAATGGTCTCATCGGCGTCTCGGATGGAAGCCAGACATACAACGCCGCCGCCTTCGTCAATGGCTGTTTGCTCAATTCCGATCTGAATGTGGATGCCGCCTGTCCGCTGAACAGCGGGGATTTGTTTTGGAGCGGTTATTTCGGGCCAAATTGGAATGTCTGGAATGAACTGGGCGACAGTGGCGGCTTTTCCTCCTCTCCGGACCGGGGAACCAATCCGTATTGGGACACCGACACCGGATTACAGGGCCAATGGGAATTCTCGATGAATGGATTGGATCTTCTGCCTCTCCATAACGGTTCATGGATCGGGTTTTCGGTGGCGGCGGCTGGATACGATACCAACAACGCCGACCCCGCCACAGCGGCCTTTAACCTGGACGAGCAAGCCCCGCCTTCGCCCGACGGCACCTATGTTGCCTACGTATGCAATACGAACGACTTCGCCGTCCAAGTCATCAGGTCCATCGGCGTGGATTCCATGCCCCCGTATAACAATCCCGCGGCCATTCTTGGCCCGCCGACATTGCGGTTTGTGGACAACGAGGACGGAGCGACCACCACCAATCGGACCAGCATCGTGGACGATGCCTACAACGTGGCGCCGGACGGCAGCGATGTGATTACAGAAATTACCAACGGAGGCCAGATTATCGTGAAGATGGGGCGCAAGGTTTGTCACAACCCAAATAATCCTTACGGCATCGACTTGATGGTTTTTGGCAATTCCTGGTTTAACATAGGCGCCGTCAGTGACTCAACGGATTTGGACACCACCCAATTGGGCAGCGTGATCTACGGCCATTCCACCACGGTTTCCGTCAGCCCGGACGGCGCCAATTGGTACACTTTCCCCAATACGCCCAGTCTCTATCCCGACAATGCTTATCGCTGGGATGACGCAAACCAATCCTGGACGGACGAGCAAATGAATCCGACCAAACCGCTCAACCCCACAGTCTATGCGACGGACTTTGCCGGCCAGACGGCAGCGTACGGATTGGACCAGTTCATTGGTTCCGCGGGGGGCACGGGCTATGATTTGGAAGCCTCGGGTTTTTCATGGATTCAATACGTTTGCGTGCAACCCGGCACGCAATACCCCGCCTATACCGTCATAGACGCCATTGCCGCGGTCAATCCGGCTGTGGAAGGCGATGCCCTTTCCCTCACGCCAGACAACATTGCCTCGGGCATCACAAATCTGGCCTTTCAAAAGCCTGATGACACAAGCCAGACCCTCATCTCCGTCAACTTTGCGTCCGTGAGTGCAGCGGCGAAGGTCAGCACGGTTGCATTGAGCGATTTTTCCCCCTTCGCCCCAGTCCCCGGCAGCGTGTCCAGCGCCTGTCAAATTACTGTGGCGCCGGTGTCGGGAACGGCGCCCGTGACCTTTGCGGCGGACCTCGCATTGTACGCCGGCGCAGGCTACGCCGGCAACGGCAGCGACCTGCGCGTCCTGCAATGGAACGGCGCGAGTTGGAGTGTGCAGGCGTTTACATTCAACGCGGCCAATAACCAGGCATGCATGACCGGTCTGACAAATCTTTCCGCCTTTGTCGTATCCCGGTTGTCCCCGCAATTAAGCATTCAAGCGGGCGCCAACGGATTCACCATCCCACTGACACCGTTTGCCAATGTCACTTACAAGCTGCAACGCTCCACCGACCTCGTCAACTGGACGCCTGTCAGCACGAATACGCCAACCAGCGAACAGCTTGTCACGCTCCAAGACCCCAACCCGCCGGCCAGCCAGGCGTTTTACCGCTTGCAAGTCACTCCATAAGGATTGGAATGAGCGGAACGATGCACCCTGAACTCACACGCACTCCCTTGTCGGGAGCGCATCGTTCCGCTTTCACCTTGGTTGAGCTTTTGGTTGTCATTGCGATCGTAGCCATTCTTGCCAGCCTGCTATTGCCCGCGCTCAGCCGTTCCAAAGCTTCGGCCAAGTCCATTCAATGCGCGGGCAACCTGCGGCAAATGGGCATCGCCGCTCATCTTTATGTGGATGACAACGCCAATTTTTATCCCGTCGCTTATTATGATGCGGAGCAGGGCGGCGTGACATACTCCTATTGCTGGGACTTGACAACAATCTCTGGCAGGACAAACACCGTGATTCCCGGCTTGCTCTGGCAGGGCCGGACCACCCTCCAAATCCAGCAATGCCCGTCCTTCGCCGGCGCCGCCGATTGGCTGACCGATCCCTATACCGGCTACAACTACAACACCAGCTACATCGGCCACGGCCAGTACGAGAGCATCCCGCAACCGGCCAAAGGTTCCGACGTGCAACGCACCGGCAAAACGGTTCTATTCGGCGACGGCCAGTATGCGGCGGGGGCGGACAAATTCATGCGCGCCCCCTGGCCGAATCCCGGCGATGCAGACTACGAGGCCTGGGCTGGCACGCAGGGGTTTCGCCACCAGAACCTGAGCAATGCCTCGTTCTGCGACGGCCACGCCGAATCGTTGCGCAACTGCTATACCAACAATGCCGAAGGCGCAGACAACGTCGCCCCCGGCACGGGATTTCTCTCGCCCGACAACTCGAGGTATGACTTGCAATAAATCTGAAAGTTGGAGATTGACGCTGATCGTGATTCAGGCAAAATGTTCCAGCTTGACAATGAGAGTGAATTTGGCGCTGGCCCATCAAAAGCCTGCCGGAGCGGAAGCATGAATCGATCCATCTACGTTGTGGACGATCAAGCGCCCGTTTTGGATACCACGGTGCTCGTTCTCCGCAGCCTGGGCCGGGGTTGGGAAGTGACCGGTTTTACGGACCCGTTCGCCGCCCTTGCAGCGGTCAAGGCCAGGGCGCCGGACGCCATTTTGTCCGACGAACTGATGCCCGGGATGCAGGGAAGCCAATTGCTCGAGCAGGTCAGAATCGTCTCTCCGTCAACCATCCGCCTCATCATGTCCGGCTGCGTGGCCCTGGATAAACTCACCCTCATCACATCCGCGCACCAATACATCGCCAAGCCATTTGACGCCTTCAAACTGCGGGACTTGATTGAGCGGAGTTTCGTGGCTCAGGAACGGATTGTTAATCAAGGCTTGCAGGCCCTGGTAACGTCGATCCGTTCCATCCCCTCCCTGCCCCAGGCCCACCAATCGCTGCTGAAAGAACTGGAGGACAGCGACACTCCCAGCGCGACCATTGCGCGCCTGATCGCGGATGACCCGGGTCTGTCGGTCAAAGTGCTGCAGTTGGCCAACTCCGCTCTTTTCGGCCGGGGCTACCTGGTCACAAGCCCGATTGACGCCGTCAGTTGTCTCGGCACCGACATGGTCGCCGCGATCGTCCTCTCCCAGAGTGTTTTCCGGCATTATGAATCGCTCAAACATCGGGAAATTGATTTGCCGCGGGTGTGGGCCCATTGCTGGGGAACCGCCTGCCTCGCGCAATACCTCTGCCGCGAAATGAAACTCCCGCACAAAACCGGCGAAGAAGCCTTTCTGGCCGGCCTGCTGCACGAAGCGGGGCGCTTCATTCTTGTTGACAATTTCCCGGACCAGTTCCAAGCCGCCTGCGACAGCGCCCGTCAATCCAAATTCCCCCTGGCCGTCTGCCTGCGCGAGACTTTTCAAGCCAGCCCGTCTCAAATATCCGCCTATGTGCTTGAACTCTGGGGCCTCCCCTCCGCGGTGGTCAACGGCATTTCCCTCCAGGACAACCCGGAAAATGACCCGGCCCGGGGTTTTTCCCTGACGTCCGCCCTCTACATCGCCGACCACCTCGCCTCGCAAACGTTTCCGCCTGATCCATTCCCCCTTGATGATTGGAAAACCGGTTACCTGCAATCCGTCGGCTGCGCGGACGATATTTCCAGTTGGGAGAAGCTCTCCACGAATCCCGAAGCCGCCGCCCGCGGCTGACCTTTTCGTAACTCAACCGCCGGTCAGGCTTTGCGGCATTTGCGGGAAATTCCGCCCACCGCACCCAAGGCAATGCCAAGCAGGGACATCGTCGTCCCGGAATCCGGCACTCCGGCGCCGGCAGGGGTCGCGTTCCCCTCGAACAAAGGATTATAGGGATACAAAGGATCCAAATTATCGGGACCGGTATAGTCCACCCCAAAATCGTAGCCATAAGCAAAATAAGGCACGAAGGTTGGCGCGGTCGCATCGGTGTCGGTCACGGTGAACCCGGACAGCGTCGTTCCGGGAGGCAGGGAATTGACATCGCCTCCCCAGGAAACATTGTAAAGTATATTGGCGCCGGCGCCATCGTAGGAATAGGGCGACCACACACCCAATGATTCGTCGCCTGTAGGTATGCCGGAGATGCGGCCATCCACGCGGACACCCCAGTAAACTATGTTCTGGGTCTGCGTACCAGGGGTCGTATTGTTCACCGTGAAGTCCAAGGTGTAATCACCGGAGGCGCCGGAGACGGTATAGGACATGACCGGCTGCGCGAACAGGCCGGCGCTCAGAGTGCTGAACCCCAAAGCCGCCAATGAACCGGCCAAAAATCGCTTTCCACAAAATGTTGTTGTTTTCATAATTTTGCGCGCTCCTGAATCTCGTAATGAGTCGCTTTTGTTCTTTATCTCTAAATAAAGAATACCTCCTTTGCAGCGGAGTCGCAAATAAATCTACTTCCTGCGCTTGTCCAGGCGAACCAGCGCCACGCCATGCGCAGGGACATCCGCCGCAAACTGCCCGTCGAACCGGCCGATGTCCTGTTGCCGCCACAGATCGCGCACCATGCGTTTGCCATGCAGCTTCAGGTCGGACCATTGGGCGGTGGCCGTGATGTTGGTCGGACCGAGATTGAACAAACCAACGGCTTTGGAACCGCCTTCAAGGTCTTTGGCATAGACGAACACTTGTCCGTTGACCGCCACGCACGTGGCCTGTCTGCCCAACGCATCTTGGTCCAGGGCGAGCACTTCGTCGTTGGACAACAGGCCGAAGGTGAAAGCATCCATTTTCTGCAAATCGCAACCGAGCAGCAGCGGGGCGGACAACAGGCACCAAAGGCTGATGTGGGTGTATTGTTCGTTGGCGGTCAATCGCGTTGGGTGCGGCCGGCCCCATCCCACCCAGCCCACGACCAGCATGTCCGGATCGTTCCAATGGCCGGCCCCGGCCAAATGCGCCCATCTGTCCTGGGAAAAACCCCGGCCGCGCATGGATTCCCAAGTGTCCCGGATGTCTCCGGTGGTCCGCCAGGAATTGGCAAATCTTGACAGGCCGGCCGCGTTGTGAAACAGGGTCGAGTTGGACAGGCTAAAGATCACGTCACGCCCGCTGTCGCGTAGCGCCCCGGCCATTTCCTCCGTTTCGGGAGCTTCGTTCGGGTACCAATCGTATTTGAGGTAATCAATGCCCCAGACGGCCCACTGCCGGGCGTCATTGCTCGCGAATGAATACTTGCCGATGGCCCACGGAAGCATCCTTTTATGCCCGCGCTTCTTTTCCGATTCAGTCGGAGGGGTCCAATCTCCATCCTCATTCTCCGAACTGCCGCCAATGTAACCGGCGTAGGAGGTGGTCCAGGGCGTGGAATAAATCCCGGCTTTCAAGCCCAGCCCGTGAATCTCATCGCAAAGGCCTTTCATGTCCGGGAAGTTTGTGTTGCCCTGGATGGCGTGGAACGGGCCGCCCCGGCTGCCCTGCCACGCATCGTCAATATTGACGTAAGTCCAGCCATGTTCGATCAGCCCGGACTGGACCATGGCCCGCGCGCTTTGCAAAACTTTCTCCGCCGTCACCTGGCTGCCCCAGCAGTTCCAACTGTTCCAGCCCATCGCCGGGGTCAGTGAAATCTGATCTCCGACTACAATGCGAAATTTTCGTTTGGCCGTGCCGCGGGCGTTCCTGGCCCGAAGGGTGACGGTGTGTTCGCCCTTTTTCTCCACCGTGCCGGTGATTTCGCCGGTGTGGGGATCCAGTTTCAGCCAGTCCGGCAGGCCGCTGGCGGTAAACTCCATGGGCCGGTCACCCGTGGCCGGGATGCGGTACAGGAACGGCGCCCACGGCCGGACGCCAAAGATCGATGGCCCGTTGATGCGCGGCGCAGCCGGCGGCCCGGGCGTCAAGATTTCAGGCTGGTCCTCCGCCGGCGCTGCCGCGACGACCATCAGGCAACAGAAACCCGCGGCCAGATTGAAATACCGGGTTTTCAGCCTTCGCAAGCAGTTCATAATTTCAGCCGGATCCCCGCTTCTGCGTTCTTCATTCATAATTCTGCCTTTGCCTCTGCATTATGGCACAAGGGGCGGAAGTTGCACAGGTCATGATGACACATTTCAACAGGGCTTCTTCACAACCACCCCGGGGATGCCCTCTTGTTCATTTGAGCAGTCAGGAAGGAACAAGACTTGCCGGAGCTGCAAAAAGGCCATAAATATTCACCTAAGAAAAGTTGCAACAGCCATGACGAACCGAACTCTTTTCGCGATTTTGTTCCATCTGCTATCTGGATTTTCGGTTCAGGCCTCGGAGGTCGTTCAAGTGGATGTGCGCCCGCTCCTGACTGGCCGCGCGGTCACAACACTCACAGACGGTAAACTAGTGCCCTGGACCAAAGGAATCGATGGTGCGGGCCTGGCGGACGGTTACATGACCTTGGAGGCATCCAGCGCAAACGGTGACAAGAATGCCAGGGCACTCCCGGGCGATGGCTGCTTCAAGGCCGCCTCGTCGCATCCATTTGTGAAGCTTAATTTCACGAATGCCGACGGCAAGGGTTCGCAGACGCGCAGCGTCGAAGGAGCGGGCGGGTTCTCCTTTTCTGTCCCGAGTGAGCGGTATAAGCGGATGATGGTCTTCATGACCAGCGCCGAAGGGCCCTCGCGTCTGCGCTTCAAACTCGTTTATGCCAATGGCACATTCGAGCAGCGCGACGTCCTGCTGCCTGACTACTACAACGATGCGCCTGCCGGTGATCCCAGCGTCTTTTCATTGGCCACGAATCTCGGCAAGTGGGATGCCTCCGGTCGCATGGCGGAACGAGACCACCATTTTCTCCACGGCGTGGATTTGCATCCGGATGTCAGCAGGCGCCTGGTTTCCGTTCAGGTTGAGAAAACAGCGCCTGGCTATCTTGTTTTCTGGGGCGCGACAGGTGTGACAGCCCGTTAAGAAATCGCGGTGCCAACGCAGGGTGGGAACCAGCGGCTGCATCCGTGGCGTGAAAGGGCCGGTGAAATCCTATGGTTGATGAATTGCCCAATCAGCGCCAATGTCCCCGCATACGATGAAAGCCGCCCCAGTGTCGGCCCCAGCCGCCGTGAATCCAGATGGCGCCAGGGTACGGCGGGATGACCCAGTGTCCACCCACCCAGACCCAGCCGCCGTTCCACACCCAGTCGCCGCCAACCCAAACATAGTCCGGTCCGGGAGTCGGGGGCGCGGTTTCGGCAGGGGGTGCCGGGGGAGGCGTCTGCGCGCCGGGGTAATTCGTTTGCGGCTCGGGCACCGGCGTCGAGCCGGCAATCGCATTGGGCGTGGTGATCAGGAAATCAATGACCTGATCGCTGACACCCGAATTTTTCAAATCAATAATGGCGTTGGCGGTCAGATGATAGACCGTGCGCGAATTCCGGACTTCGGCGATAATGACATCGGAACCGAACCCAAGTTTGGCCATGACCTTCACATCGGCCAGAGTCAACGGCTCTGCCGTTTGGATTCTGCGAAAGGTGTCCGGGGCCTCATGGCTTAATTGGGCCATCTGATCTGCATTCAGGGCCAACGCAGGAGGAACGGCTTGAGTGACTGGCGGCTGGTAGGGGGGAGCGGATGGACTCGAACAGCCTGCCATGAGAAGGCTCAACGCGGCGGCCAGCAAAACCGGCGCCCTCATCCGGATCAAAAACAGATTCTGTCTGAAGTTCATAAGATTCCTTTTGTTCAAAACCGCCTGGTTGGGGAGATCCTCCATGTCGTCAGACGACGCACGCGGAACTTTTTTCTTCCTCTGGCATTGTACACCCCGGCGGAACGCGCGCAAATGGGATTTTTTGGCGGCAGAGTGGAGGTGCGCGTCTTGACATTGCCACCGCACAATCTGCCGATTCCCTCGCCCCGCGAAGCGGGGAGAGGGTCAGGGTGAGGGGTCTTTTCCATCGAATGGTAGCAGTGTACGGATGCACCCGAGTGGAGGTGCGCGTCTTGACACTGCTACCAAAATGGCAGCGGGACGCTGCCAAAACCCGCAGGCGAGGACGCTTGCGCTACGTAGCGTAGCCGTCCCGGCTGCGGGTTCGCGGGGCGTCCCAGCCCCGTGTTGCTTCCGGCGCCTTTTACATTTGGCAGCAATGTCAAGATGCACCCGTGTACGGATGCGCACGAGCGGAGTGTTGATAAACGGCCCCCTCTTTATTACCATGGCCGGCCATGTGTGGATTGCGCACTTTCTTTTGCGTTTTGGATGCGGTCGCATTGCGATCCTTCCCCTTCGATTGACCTGCGACTATGCCGTCCACCTCACTCACTGAACTGATCCCGGTGCTGCAAATCGCCATCGCCCCGGTCATCTTGATTTCCGGCGTGGGGTTGCTCCTGCTCACCCTGACCAACCGTTTTGGCCGCGCCGTGGATCGCACCCGCCAAATCCACCATGAGATGCGCGGGGCCGCCGCCGCCGACCGTCAACGGCTGGCGCACCAGGTGGAGGTCATTTATCGGCGGGCGCGCCTGATTCAGCTTTCCATTGTCATGGGCGCCCTCAGCGCCCTGTTCGCCGCGCTGCTCATCCTCGCGCTGTTCTTGACGGCGTTGATGAAGTGGGAATCGGCCTTTGTCATCAGTCTGATTTTTATCTGTTGCCTGGTATCGCTGGTGGCGTCCCTGGTCACCTTCATCATGGACATTCGTCTCTCCCTCAAGGCCCTGAAAGTGGAGTTGACCCGCCCGCCGGAGGCCTAATCCGGCGTGCTTGCCTTTCCGCCCGGTTCGGGTTTTGCTGTCGGCAGCACACTGATTCCCATGAACCGATACGAATTCTACCTCAGCATCACGGCGGAACAATATCTGGACTATTATCGAGGAACGGCCAGATCCGTTTTGGTTCGATGCACCACCGGACAAACCGTCCAGTTTCCGGCGTCGCTGCTCCAGCAATTTGTCACCCCGGAGGGAATCAACGGGCATTTCGCGTTGAGCTGTGATGAACACCACCGGCACTCCCACTTGGAACGGCTGAAATGATTCCCACCCATTCTCGCATGCAATTGGGGGGAACTTGGGCATTTTACAGGCAGGCAGCACACAAAATTAATCCATCACCATTATGAAAAAGCATCTTGTTGTTCTTGCGTCTGTCATTGCCGGTCTCACCGTGGTCACGGCGGACGCTCAACCCCCGCAGCCACCGAGGCCGAGCTTCGATGGCGCGACGACCAAACTGTTCGGCGACAACACCGCCTTCTCCGCCACCATGGAATTTCATTGCACCCAATCCCCAGGCAACGAAATCATCATGCTGGGCCGGGTCGCCCATCTGGTGGATAAATCCCGCTTTGACATGGATATGTCGAAGATGCAAGGCGGCCACATGCCCCCAAAGGCCGCCGCGCAGATGAAGCAGATGGGCATGGGCAGGATGACCACGATCACGCGCTCCGACAAAAAGCTGTCTTATCTCATTTATCCGGACATGAAGGCTTACGTGGAAATGGCGACCCAGGAAACGAGCGCGGCCCCGTCGGAGTACAAGGCGGAAGTGACCAAGCTGGGCGAAGAAACCATCGACGGCCACGATTGCATCAAAAACGAAGTAGTGGTGACCGGCCCGGATCGCGTCACGCACGAGTCAACCGTTTGGAACGCGTCCGACCTGAAACAGTTCCCGGTCAAGATTCAAACAAATCCCGGGAAGGGCATGCCTGTGGTCATCCTCTTCAAGGACGTGAAACTGGACAAGCCCGACGCCGCCCAATTCGATCTCCCGGCCGATTTCACGAAGTACGACGACATGATGAGTTTGATGATGAGCCGCGCCAGGGGAGCGCCGCCGCAATAACAAAATGGCGCAAGAATGGCGCTTCCTTTGGGGCGGTTGTGCCTATATTCTTACCATTGAAATCTGGTCGAATTATCTCTCAGATTTTGAATCCGTACTACAACCACGCAAGTCTTTGTTTTCCCGACAAGAAATTGGCCGCAAAAGAACGGAAAGACCACGAAGGCAGCCATTTCCATCTTTGTGTTCTCTGCGTTCTCTGGCGGCAATTCTCTGTGGTTGCGGCGCAAGCCGCGCTGGGTCCATACCTGTCTATCCGTGGTTGAGAATTTCAAATCCTTTTGGCTACGGCACTTGACACACTGACAAAAACGGCGTGGAGCGATTGTCGGCGGCACCGTCAGCTCGGTTTGCATGTCTGGACGCGGTGTGAAATGGAACGGGTGCCCTGGGGGGCCGGGGCGGATGGCGGCGCGGAGCGCCGCCGCCGCCCCGGCCCCCAAGGGTTGCTTGGAGATAAACTTTGCCCGGATGGAATTGAAGGATGGACACTACGAGACGCCTCCCATGCGGTCATCGCCCAACTTGGGGACAGCCAGTTTAATGAAGGCTTGACTTTGGCTGGTGGCGGCGATATTGCTTCTGATAAGAGGGAGTTGTTAATAATTGGTTATTCGGATGCTTATGAAAATGACCGACGAGCTTAAACGCATCGAACAGATGTTCCGTGATAAGGCGCCGATAACAGACATCCAAAACGCCATAGCGAGGCTTCGTGAAATAGCAGAGGCCGAGGAGGAAGCGAAGGTCGATTCAACGACGCCAGAGGAAAAACGGATATTGGAGGTATTGAACGGGGCGTCTGATTATGTGAAACAAGATGATATAGCGCGGAAATTAGGAATTGATGTGTCCAAGGCTAAGTGGATGCTTGGACGCCTTTCGGAAAAGGATTACATCATGTCGGGAGGTCCAGATGGAGACCCAGATAGCTATATGATAGAGCAGAAAGGCAGAGATGTCTTGTATAGTCCATCGGCCTAGTCGCGCTGGAGCCAATGGCCACCGCGCCTTGAGTTTTCTGTGGAGTTATGAAGTGTGAAAGTCATCATTGCATTCGGAGCTCGGCCGCCGGTGGTCGTGGTTCAGCTTTGGATCGTTAGGTGGCTCAGTGCTATGCCAACAATAATACCAGCGACAAATTATGGAGTCGTCCGGTTTATACCGGTTGAGAGTTTTCAAAACCCCACTCGAGGTCTCGATCAGGATGCACAAGTGGACTTGATTCTTAATCGTTTATCGGCAGACGGGCCAAGGCCGCAAAGTATCGGCGATTGGCCGCGTATCCATCACGCCGTTCGGCGTCGCGACTTGTTTGTTGTTGAGACATCCACTCCCACTTTCACCGCATTGCTTCGTTTCAGTGCCGAAAGCTTGGATGCTGGAGATTACCAGATTCATTATTACGGTCGAGTTGACACAGGGCGGATCGTCCAGGTCACAGCAGTAAAGGCAGATGACATGGATAGTCGTGTTTCGATGCTCAAGCCATTTGCCGAGCGTTTCCGTGTTGATACGGTTGGAAGTGAGAGACCACACGCAATGATGGTGTGGTTGGTTGGCTTGAGCAGCTATTCAATTCGGTGGTGGCTGCTTGTCCTTTTTATTCTTGGTTTCGCGGCTTTGTTCGTCTGGATAGTATGGTAGTATTCCTTTCGGGCCGATAGCAACAGACGCACCGCACCAGTCAAACCGCCTGTTGCCCCGCGTGGCCGCACGTCGAAGGTCATGGCGATGAATTGGGCCAATATCACGCGCTGGGGTCAAGCCCGACCGCAAGTGAGCCACCTTTGCGCTTCGACTTGCGGGCCGCCAGAGCTTCGGTGTCAACCGGCTTCGGCTCCGGGCGCATCCGCAGGCGTCCAAGCCGGTTTTCAAGCCGTTCCCACGCGCACGCGAGGGCGGCGCAATCCTTGTTTGCCGTCTCAGTCTTGAGTGCGCGTTCTTTCAAAGCCGCTTGAATCTCAAGGAGTTGCGCAACCTTGCGTTTTCCCCGGTTGGCATTCCTGAGTGAACCGGAGGCATGGCCTTTTGCTACCGTAGATGGTGCCGGTAATGGCATTTCCGAACGGTTGCACAGCTTTCGTACCGTGTCAAATCCGGGTCGTGTGGGGTTAGATTGTTGCTGGCCTACTTCTTGAATCGGATGGCTTGTGCCCGGAAAGCGCATGTGCTGCCGTTTCCGACTAATGCCATCCAGCCCCACTTAACGTTTATGTTCTGGCTTTGCTGGTTTGCGTTTTCTTGACTGATTTTGCCGGGGTTTAGGAGAATACCATCCGCCCCCATGTCTGCGGCCCGGTAAAGCATAGCCTTTAAAATTGCCCCTTCTTCGGCGACCGAACCCTCACAACTCATAAATCCGATTGCTTCGTACGGCTGTTTGACTTCTTCGGCGGTGTAAAACGGGCGAACAGTGCCGTAAGGCTTTTTGTCGGGCTTTTCCGGCCCATAAAATGTGGCGACTTGAAGCCGGTTGTAATGGGGGCATGGCTCCAGACAACCAGACAACAGAACAGCGCCCAAAATTAAAAGCAATTTTGACTTCATAGTTTTGACGGTGTTGGGACTGTATGGATTCTTCGCCCTTCCGTCAACTCTCAAAAGAATCTGGCAATGGTTGAATCCCCGTTTCTCTTGACTGCCAATTGCGCATTCACAACCAATCAGAGCAAAAGCATTTCCAAAAATCGGGTGTTCGCAAAAGCGGCGTATAGCGCATTGACGGGGGGGTGTTTTCCCCCCTGCCGGGTAGGTAGTGCGGGGACGGGTCTGGCCGCGTTAGATTGCTTTGATGATGGCCGGGGGGGGCCGCACCGCCCGCGCCGACTCCCCTCGCCCCGCGATCAAACCCGCTACGAACCGCGAACGTGGCGCACAGTTCGCCGCCGGGCCGTGTCCGGGGGGCATGGTGAGGCTTGAACCGCGCCAGCATGGGCCGACGTTACAAAGGCGAGCCGGAAGCGTTGCGCGGTCACGCCCGGCTTGCTGACAGTCTGACGCCCGGCAATTTGCCGCGCTAATCGCGCACAATGGCCCGCCACGGCGCGTGTGCAATGCTGGCCGGGGGAAAACCCGCACAGTTCCAGTAAGGACAGGCAAGGCGATTTGCGGGCTGGACTGCTCAAGACAGCCGACCAAAAGCCCGGCTCGCTCTACTTGACAAATCGAAGCCAATGGCCGCCGCGCCCGGCAGTAATCCGCATTTGTTTGCCTGATTTGACAACCTTGGATTGCCTTGGTTTTCCTTGGAAATGTTAGCAGTAGGCGTTAGCAGTAGCCATTTTTAAAAAGGCGAAAACATCACAAAACCATTGATTTTACAGGGAAAAAGTGAGGTTGGAGCGGGCGAAGGGAATCGAACCCTCATGACCAGCTTGGAAGGCTGGAGCTCTGCCATTGAGCTACGCCCGCGCCATTTCCCCTTTATCATAATGGCCGCGCTTGCCTTGTCAATTCACCTCCGTATATTCTCGCGGCAATGAATTCGATGCTCCTGACCGGGGGACGCGTGATCGATCCCGCCAATCGCTTCGATGCCGTGGCGGACGTTCTGGTTGTGGACGGCAAAATCGCCGCGGTCGGCCCCGGCCTCGCGCCGGGCGCGCCGGCGCAAATTCAACGGCTCGAGGCCGGTGGACTCGTTGTCTGCCCGGGATTGATTGATCTGCACGCGCACCTGCGCGAACCGGGACAGTCCGCCAAGGAAACCATCGCCACCGGAACGGCTTCAGCCGCCCGGGGCGGTTTCACCTCCGTCGTGTGCATGCCCAACACCTCCCCCGCCATTGACAACCCGGGCACGGTCGCGTTGATTCGCGAACGGGCGGAGCGCGAAAGCAAAATCAACCTCTTCGTCGCGGGGGCCATCACCAAAAACATCGCCGGCGAGGAACTGGCTCCCATCGGCTCGCTCAAATCCGCCGGCGTCATTGCCATCAGCGACGACGGCCATTGCGTGCAGAACAACGATCTCATGCGCCGGGCCTTGGAATATGCCAGGATGTTCGATTTGCCCGTCATGGATCATTGCCAGGATTATTCCATCGTGACCGACGGCGTGATGCATGAAGGTTACTGGAGCGCGGTCCTTGGCTTGCGCGGCTGGCCGGCCTCGGGCGAGGAACTCATCGTCTCGCGCAATATCCTGCTGGCCGGGTTGACCGGGGCGCATGTGCATTGCCAGCATTTGAGTTCGGCGGGCAGCGTGCAGTTGCTGCGCGAGGCCAAAAAACGCGGCATCCCCGTTTCCGGCGAAGCCTGCCCCCATCACTTCACCCTGACCGACACCGGGCTGGCCGGAAGCGAGAAGTTCTGGAGCACTGACGGCCGGGAAATCATGGCCGGCCCGCCCGCGGGGCGCCCCCGCTGGCCCTCCTACGACACCAATTTCAAAATGAATCCCCCTTTGCGTTCCGCCGCCGACCGCGCCGCGGTCATCGAAGGCCTGGCCGACGGCACCCTCGAGATTATCAGCAGCGACCACGCCCCGCATTGCGACTACGAAAAGGAAGTCGAGTTCGATTACGCCCCGTTTGGCATCATCGGTTTTGAGACCGAACTGGCATTGGCCCTCATGCAACTTTATCATTCCAAAAAACTGTCCCTGCCCGATCTCATCGCGAAATTCACCGTTGCCCCCGCCCGTTTGCTCCGCCTGCCCGGCAAGGGACACTTGGGCATCGGCGCCGACGCGGACCTGACCGTGTTTGATCCCGGAGAGGAATGGACTTTTGACCCGGGAACATCGCCCGGCAAATCCCGCAACAGCCCGTTTGCCGGATGGGCCATGAAAGGCAGAGCCAGGGCCACGATCGTCAACGGCGCAATCGCCTGGCAAGGCCGCAATTAAGGCGCAAGCCGGTTGTTGCGGTCTGGAATCTCCTTGAAGACAGCAGGAAAATTGAAAATCGGTGTTTTTGCTTTGGAAGCGATCAACTCCCTGGGCACGGTTTTCTTCTTTTACTACATTTATTTTTACACCCAAGCCCAATTCAAGTTTGGCGCTTTGCAGAATCTGCTGCTGGCGGCTGCGCTGGGAATCGTCTATGCCGTCTTCGCTTATTTTGGCGGTCAATTCGCCCAAAAGTTCGGCTACTTCACCGCTGTCCGATGGGGCACCGCCTTGATGGCGTTGGCAATTCTTGTTGGCAGTCAGTTCGAAGGATTGCCGGCCACCATCGCCGTCCTCGTCGTGGCCGACATCGGCATGTGCCTGACCTGGCCGGCCCTGGAAGCGTTGATGAGCGAAGGCGAACCGCCCGTTCGTTTGCAAAGTTTGGTCGGCATTTATAATGTCGTCTGGGCAGTGGCTGGAGCAGTCGCCTATTTCACCGGCGGCATGCTGCTGCAAAAGTTGGGCTTGAAAACCATATTCTTTGTCCCGGCCGGTTTGTTCTTCCTGGAAATGGGCCTGGCCTCCTGGCTGGAGCGCGAGGCGCGACGCCAGCCGCCGGTGGAATTGGACCGCCCCCTGCTCCGCCCCGCATTGGAAGGCTATGCATCGCCCATTTCTCCGGCCCTGTTTCTTAAAATGGCGTGGCTGGTCAATCCCCTGGCCTATCTGGCCATCAACACCGTTGTTTCGACCATTCCCACCCTCGCCGAACATTTCCAATTCACGCCCATGCGGGCCGGCTTTGTCTGCTCGATCTGGCTCTTTGCCCGGGCCGGTGCATTTGTATTCCTTCGTCTTTGGCCCCGGTGGCATTACAGGTTCCGTTTTCTGGCCGGCTCCCATATCGCCATGATTGTTTCTTTCGGGGCGATGCTGCTGGCGCGGCACATTTGGGTGTTGATTGCTTCCCAGGCCGTCTTCGGGCTGGCCGTCGGGTTGATCTATTATTCCTCCCTGTTTTATTCCATGGACGTTGGCGAAACCAAAGGCGAACACGGCGGCATTCACGAAGCCGCCATTGGCGCGGGCAATGCAACCGGTCCGGCCATGGCGGCGGCCGCGCTGGTTTTTTTCCCCAAATTTCCCGGCAGCGGCACGGCGGCGGACTGCGTTTTATTGCTCCTGGGTTTGGGCGTCCTTTATTGGATGCGCTTTCGCTGGCGAGATTAAAATCGCATGAATTTCATTAAAGAACCCTTATTCCCGCCAGCCATGAACGACCACCAGCGGAACATTCTCCAAGGGATTGACCGGCAGGCCGCCTGGAACGGAAAGATTCACCGGGCCGCCTTCCAGAGCGTGCTGTTGCACAAGGTATGTAATCTGGAACATCCAACTGGAAAAATACATGTCTTCGGTCAGCTTCATGCCTCCGTTGTAAGGCGGATACACCGGCTGGGGTTTGCCGCCGGGCGGCGCTTGAGCCGTTCCAACCACCCAAAGACTGTGTCCGGAACGCAAGGTCGTCCGCACTTTGTCCAGCAACGGTCCGATCGGATTCTCCGTCATCATGGCTTTCTTCATCAAGTCATAACGATGGATGCGGATCTCTTCCATCGGCGGCAAAGTTGTGCATCGGTTGGGGTCAAAGTAGCGTTGCAACGAAACACCGTAATGCCACGGGGAAATCAGGATCAAATCCCCCGGTTGGGCCGCCTCCTTGAGCTTCGCCGCGACCAGATCGATGTTCGACTGCCGGAAGCGGACGCTCAAATAACAAGCCGGAATGCAGGCCACGACCAGGATGAGGCTTAGAACCGCACGTCCAATCTGCAGACGCCAGATGTCCAGCCCGCCTAAAATCGAGTCCACCAGCAAAGCCGCCGGAGCCATCAAAATCAGGAAATACCACGAACGCGGTGGCAGTTCCATTGCCCGTAAAAAGATGAGGTAAAGTGTCGCGCTCACCACGAGGACCGTTCCACAGAACACCATATCCTGGCGCCGTTGACGCGTTCCGTAAAGGACCGCGACGGCCAGCCCGGCGGCGAGCAGCGTCAGCCACACCGGCGCCATCCATCCGCCGGGCGCCTGCAAGGCTCCCCGGAGCGAATTCCAAATTGCGTCAAAATGAATTTCCCGCCGTGCAATGTCACTCCACTCCCGGCTCTCTTTAATGATCGCGCAATAAGGCAGCAAAGAGAGGGCCGCGACCAGTCCGATGATCCCCGTTTGCAAAGCGGTCTTCCACTCTCTCCGGCCAAGGGTCACAACCCACGCCCCGCAGGAAAATGCGATGATGAAGAAAATATTCTGATAGAGGCATTGCACACCAAGGGTGGCCGCCAGTGCGGCCCAAAAAAGTGTTCGCCTTCCAGGAGCCTGCACAAAATCCCACATCAGCGCCAGGGTCAGCAAAGTCAGGGCAATGCCCAGTCCATAAGGCCGCAGTGAATCGCCCACGCGGATGGACACAGGATTTGCCGCATACAGGGCCAGAACGAGCAGGGGCGTTTTGCCGCCCATCTTTCGCGCGCAAACCCATAGCACGCCCAATGTCCCCATCCCGATCAGGAAACCCAGCAGGCGGTAACTGAAATCACTGCCCAGGCCGGCCAGCGTCCAAACCCGCGCGATGGCGACAAACAAGGGTGGAAAATTGTCGTAGCGGAGGTTGCTCCATATCTCCCCCAAGGTGGGCATGGCCGCAAAACCCACCGTGCCGGCTTCATCGCGCCAGAGAGGACCAGCATGAAATAGGTAAAGAACGTGCAGGGCGGCGATCCAAAGAGTGATGAGCATCGCTGTCAATAATCCGGCCCGTTGCCACCGCGCCCTGGAATTGTCCGGCGCCGGCCCTTCCACAGAGGCCGGAACGGGCGCTGCGCGTTTTTCGGCCGGCTGATCGGCGCTCATGGTTCGATGATGTTTTTGGGCCTGAACGTGGCCCCGATAAACAGATTGCAAAACTCGAGTTTCAGCGGAATGGGGAAATATGTCGTGTGCGTGATTTCAAACCAGGGCTTCAATTCGCCCAGGATTTCCCAGGGAACATTGATGTGTTCCCGGCTGATAAAAATATGGTAGGGCCGCTTGTAACGCTTTTGAAAGACGCGTTTGGCCGAAATCTCCCGCGCCAGACCGTAGGCCAGGCTGCCTTCGCATGGGATGACGATCGTGAAAGTGCCCGTCTTCTTGTCGCACAGCCGGTGCATCTCACGAATGGCCGCCGGGAGATTGGGCAAATGTTCCAACACATGGATGGCAATGATCCGGTCGAAGAAACCGTCGGCGAAGTCCAACCGCGTTTGGCAATCACCGACGCAGGTTTGGATCTTTGGACAGTTTTGCTGGAGCCGGTGCGCCATGTTCTCGCGGGTTTCCACCGCCACGTACTGGCGCGCCTGCTCGTCGGTCAAAGTCTCGTATTTGAGATGTTCCCCCAACCCGGCGCCGATTTCCAACGTGCGGACAAAGTGCGCCGGGCGATGGCGCGCAACATACTTGTGGCCGAAGCGATCCGCCATCGAATAGCGGTTGGGGAAAATATCATGCCAATGCTCCATGAAATCATCGCAGATGCGCTTGTCATCGGGTGAAAGAGGAGGGAATTGTTTGGGCCACTTGCTCATATTACGTCATCACCCTCACAGAAAAGAGACTGGAAAGGCAAGTTCAATCCGCCAAGCGAAAGTTTTCGAAACCTTGCAAATTGCAGTGCATGGAGGGGTGCGACTCGGCCACAGATGGACCCAGATTTGCCGCCAAGACCAGTCAGAAAGGCCAGAAGGACACATAGGTCCAAAAAATCGGCAACACGGCAACAAGTGTTGAAAGTCAACGACTTAGCCGGCAACACCAAAAGCTACAAACCAGCAACATGTAGCTGCTTTCTATTGCCTCAGTGAAGAAATGGCTAAATTTGCCCACCTATTTCAATTATCGGTTGGTTCAACTCCCTGATTTCCGGGGTGTACCATTTTGCGCCCTGATCAGGCGGCTTGCCCGGCAGTTGTGGCGCGGTTGTAAGCTCCGCTTGGTGGAGCGACGGCGGAAGCCTTTCCTTTGGTCCCAAACCTGTTGCATGAAAAACGACGAGGCTGAATTTGTGTCAATGGTGACCGACGCATGCATGCCTGCATGGGTTGGGGGGCGGGATTGATTGGCGGTGGAAAAAGCGGCCGCCGCGGCCCCACCCTTTCAAAGCAGGGGGCAAACCCAAATGAGATTTACTCGAAACCAATCGCCTGATAGATTATCGCCATGAAAGCAACATTGCCCGAACCCGAAATCGTGACGCGCAAAGGCAAACCCGTCTCCGTCATCCTCTCCATCAAGGACTACGAAGAACTGTTGGAGCGCGTGGAAGACATGGACGACGCAGCCTGGCTCAAGCACGCCCGCCGCAAGCCGCTCCATTACCGCCCGCTGGAGGACTACCTGGCCGAGCGCAACCGCAAGTGACCATGTATCGCGTCCTGCTTGAGCGCGCCGTCGAGAAAGATCTCACCCGTCTCTCGACCGAGATTCACGACCGCGTCATCGTGGCGATTCAAGCACTCGCGACGAACCCGCGTCCGTCTGGCTGCCGCAAACTGGCGGGCAGCAAGAAAGACTGGCGCATCCGCGTGGGCGACTACCGCGTGATTTACGAGATTGCCGACGAGATTCGAGTCGTGCGCATCAACCGCGTGCGTCACCGCCGCGAGGTTTATCGCTGACCTGAACATGAAAACAAAGGAAGAGGCGTTCACGACCATGACACTGAAAATGGATGGTGCGGCTGCTGCATAGGGCGGTTGGACCTATTGCTCCAACCTGTTGCATGAAAAACGACGACGCTGAATTTGTGTCAATAGTCAGGACGCCTGCACGCCTGCATTTTTTGGTAGCCAGAATCGTGTTGTTTGTTGCTCGCCAACTTGGGACACTCTATCGTTAATAATTCGACCATGAGCAAAAAATATAAAATGACGATTTCCCGGCTCACGGTTGACAAGCTGGGAGTCAGACTTTACGACAGGGTGTCAGCCGTCATCGCAGAGATTATTGCGAATAGTTACGATGCGGATGCAACCGAGGTGACCATCACCGCGCCGATGGACGAAATGCTGGCTCGGAAACAGCAAGGCCAGCTCGTTGACGGAGGTTTTTCGATTGAAGTGTCCGATAATGGTTTGGGAATGCTGGTTGACGATTCGGTGACTGGCTCGACGAACAGGATGACCTCATTCGGACAGACCGGCAGGATATTCTATGGTCGCACGACTTAGGGCAGGCACTTCAGGCGTGGGGACAAGCACTCGTTAGAATTGTCGGGCGAATCACGCGTGAGCCGATGAGGAAGTCGGCCTGGGAACGATTCCAGCAAATTTCAAAAATTAACGAACGAGTGGCACGGGCATATCCCGGCGCGCAGCAGGAAGAGATTCGAAAGCGCACTCTCGACATGGCGGAGACAATCGCAAAGTCCGCACGCGGAGACGAACTTGAAGATGAACAAACTGTCGAATCGTTCGTGCAATTGAGTTTGTTGCTTGGCCCTCATATCACACTGGACGAAAAATTGAAAGAGGCGGCGGAAACAAAAGGCCATTCTCTCGAAGTTGTCTCAACAATCCTACAAACTGCTCGCATAGACACGGCGGCAGCGAACACTTACCGCAGAAATCATCCGCAGACTAACCTGATTGAGCGGGACATTTGTGAGGTCACAGCGAGTGAGTTGCGAAAGTTGTGCGGCGGCAAACAAATTTCTCTTCTGGCTGGATGCGCACCGTGTCAGGGGTTTTGTTCGCTCACGGTTAAAAACAAACGGAAAGACCCACGCAATGAATTGGTATTGCAAATGGCGACGCTCATTCGACAACTCGCGCCCACCGTAGTTATGATGGAAAACGTTCCGGGATTGGAAAAGCGGGGCAAGCGAATCTTTCGGAAATTTCTGGCTCGTTTGCGCGCCGCGGGATACTGGCCTCGATGGCAGGTGATTCAAATGGCGGATTATGGCATTCCGCAATCGCGCCGACGGCTCGTGCTCTTTGCTGGACGCGGGTTCGCGATTCCATTTCCCAAAGCCACCCACACAAAGAACCCTCAGCTAAAATCGAAACTGAAAAAATGGCTGACGCTTCGCGACGTGATTGCCAAACAACCAAAGCCTATCACGATGAGCAAAGCTGGCAATAAGGGTGGGCCGAGAAAGCACAATTGGCACATTGTTCGCGATCTGCAACCGCAAGTAGCTGCACGACTCAATGCGGCAATCCCCGGAAAGACATGGTTGTCGTTAAAGAAATCCATTCGTCCGAAATGTCATCGTGGTGACTACAATGGTTTTACCAACGTCTATGGGCGTATGTCTTGGCAACAAACACCAGTGACAATGACTGGCGGATGCACAACGGCCTGTAAAGGCCGCTTCGGCCATCCGAATAAAAGCCGGACTACAATTTCAGTCCGCGAGGCAGCGCTCATCCAAAGTTTTCCTCGCGGCTACAAATTTGACACGGACTGTATGGAGGCGGTTTGTGAAATGATTGGTAACGCCGTGCCTCCGAAATTCGCGCGCGTGGCAGGCAAACACATCCTAGAGGAGCTGGAGAAGTGCCATGAGCCGCTGGCCCGGTGACAGCAAGCACACGAAGACGACGTTTGGAGGACTATCCCGTTCGGCGCTTATGTCGCGGATTCGCAGCACGCGAAACGCGACAACGGAGTTGAAACTAATCTCGCTTCTTCGTTCGGCGCGATTATGCGGATGGCGTCGTAGTTTTCCTCTGCTTGGAAAGCCTGATTTCGTTTTTCCTAAGGCGAGACTGGCAGTGTTTGTCGATGGCTGCTTTTGGCACGGCCATGCCTGCTCCAGAAATCTCACACCAAAGCGCAATGCAGTGCTGTGGCAGAAGAAGATTGTTGGCAACCGAAGCCGCGACGAGCGTATGAATCGACTTCTTCACGCGCTCGGATGGAACGTGGTTCGACTTTGGGAATGTTTTTTGGCAAAACAACCACAAATGTGTGTCCGTCGGATTCAACGCGCACTTTCGGGGCGGTACAACCGCTTATAAAGATAAATGGGCTGGTCCTGCACAATGGCATATTCTTGTTTCCGAAGATAATGGTTGAAAAAAATTAAGAAGGAGGAAGTGAAAAGCAAAGTCACGGCTCGGCCCTACCGGTTGTCGCTTCGCGCTCTGCGGAATATGAAGGCCCACTTCGTGCGGCCTTGATGCGTGGCCTCGATTACGTAGTTTTCACGAAGCCATTTTACGATCTTTTCTCCGGGCTGGCCGGGATCTCCAAATCGAGGGATGCCGCCGTCACGCTGGTCACCCCATATATATATCACGTAATCGGGCCGCGTCCGGCCCAACTGTTTGATATACTCCTGTTCATCGCTCACGAATTCAGGCATGGGCCTTTCATGGCGGGTGAGGTAGTTGATCATCACGCCCTCGGGCAGGACGAGAAGGGTGGCCCCGGGCGGAATGGTCCGCAGTCGCTCGACACACCAATTGACCACCAGGCCGGTTTCGTCGAGCTTGGGGCCGAATGCGTAAAAGCGGTCGGCGCCGGTTCCGACGGGTTGGGTTTGATCGGCATGGTTCCTGGCCGATTCGGCAACGATCGCGCCGCAGCCCAGGGCCAGCATGGCCATGATGCCCGCCAGCGCCACACGCCGCCCCCACCGGCCGTTGCCGGTCCATCGGGGAACTTCCAACACGATGACCGCCGCCGCCACCATCCCCGCAAAAGCCGCTTGGATGAATCCGAAATGATTAATGCGCGCGCGCAATGCCATGCGGGCCAGCATGGTTCCCGCCAGTAACACGAGCGCCAGCGCCATAATGTTGCGCGCTTGCACGCGTCCGGTTTGCCGCAACTCGCGCCCAAGACGCGCCACGACGAGGAGGAAAATAATGAGGATCAATCCCGGCAGACACGGGCCTATTTCAAACCCTCCGCCCATGCTGACCGAACAGGCCAAAAAGCCCGCGCCCAACGCTGTGGCCAATCGGAGGGGCCAGGACCAGGGACGGTTGACAAACCATCCGGCGGCCCAGATCGCGCCAACCATCAAAACGGCGCAGAAAGTGAACTCCGATTCCCACCCGACATTGCGCCAGCCATTGTCGAAGCCCATGTAAGATGCCTCGTCCACCACCTTCGGCCCCGCATGATTGACCAGCACCAACCACCATGCCTGGCAGGAGTCAATCAACGCTGATTGCCAGGATTCCCCCCGCGCAAACCAGGCCGCGATCGCCAGCGTCGGCAACGCCACGCCGGCCAGAATCATCCCGTATTCCGCGAAGTTCAGCGGTTGCCGTTGCCGGTAACGCAAGAGCAAGGCCGCCATTCCCAGGACGCCTCCCGCCAGCATGAATTCCGGTTTCAACACCGCCGCCACGCCCCCGCACAGGCCCAGCAGAAACGCCCCCGCGCGCGACGGTTTGCCGCACCATCGTACCATAACAAAGGCCGTCACCAGCATGAGCAACATGCCGTGCGTCGTTTCGTTGGCGTAGGGCTGCGCGTAGTTATAATTGCCCACCGCGTTCAGCATGGAAAAGGAGAAGACCGAAATGAAAACAGCCAGCGCGGCGAAGGCCGCCAGGCTGCCCCACGCCATCCGAAAAGCGAGCCAGGCCAGCGACACGATGGCTGCATAAACCACCAGGTTGGCCGCGGCCAGCACCATCATTCCCGGCCCGAAGCATTTGAAGAGAAGGCCGTTGAAAAGAATGGACAGCGGCCCGTAGTACCAGGCGAAGTCATGGTAAGGCGCCGCCCCCAGCGACACCCGCCAGACCGCATACCATTGCGGCCCGGAGTCAATAATCGGGTCCGGCCACTTCCGCCAGGACTCATGCAGGAACCAAACCGCCAGCAGCGCCAGAAGGCCAATCCCCAAAAACTCGACAACTCCCGCGGGACGATTTCCGCCGGCGAGACGCCGACGCGTGCGACCGGGACGGTCGCGCTCCCCAAAATCCACCAAGGATTCGGGTGGCTTCACGGTTCGGCTGACGAGAAGAGGAAGACCTTGGAGGATTTTCGTTCCAATGCGGACTCGACCTTGAGCACGGCGGAATAGTCCCGCGGTTCGATGATGGCCGGCGAGGTGTCGAATTCATCGGTGATGACGCATTTGCCGGGCGTCTGTGCCGAGGTTATGCGGGCGGTTCCCCCGCCGTCAGGCACGTCGAGGTTCCGGCTTTGCGGCGCGATGACCTCGTGGCGAAATCCCTGCGGCAGATCTATCTCGGTGCGGATGGTATTCCGGTCCGTCCGCGCGAGGTACAAGGGCAGTGTGCGCCGGTCCGCGCTGGCGGGCAAAAGGGAGGGCGTGAAGGGGAGATCGAAGTAAAGATATTTTCCATCCACCACGCTGTAGTTATCCACCTGCACCGTGAATTGCTCCAGGCCGGGATAGGTGTCAAAATCAGTTTTCAGATCGCCGACCGGGCGCGCCCCCTGCGCCACTTGGGAAACAATCTCCTGATAGTAGCGCCGCCTCTCCTCCGGCGGCAGTTCCGAAAAATACCGGTTCTTCCCGGCGTAATATTCGCCGTAATAATGCCGCGTCACGCCGACCCGGGTCTGGCCGCCGTTGGAAATGGAGAGGGTGTAATCGGTTTCCGTCTTGTCCTCGCATCCCCTGGCCGCATGGATGATGTCGGGCGCCTGGGTGGAAAGGAGGAGGGCCTCCCGTCCGTCATGGGAAGTCGCGCCCAATTTCGCGTATTGATCGGTATCATTCAGGTAATAAGTTTCGCCCTCAACGGCGACCCTGACCAGGGGCGCTTGAAAGGAATTAGGCAGCGGGAATGAGAGCGAGACATTGGTAATGCCCGCAATGGGCGGCAATTCCGAGGCCAGCACAAACTCGGGCTGGAATCCGGCCGCAGTCAGCATGGCGTGCAACAGGATGGCCCGGTCCGCCGCGTGGCCGTAACCATCGGCCAGGGTGGTGTCGGCGGCGGAAAGCTCGCTCAAAGGCAGTTCCGTGAAGGAAGGCCCGGCCGCGCGGATGGACTTGGCGACAAAATCGCGAATGGCCTTGACCGAATCGAGTTTGGTCTTGCTCTGGTTGGTCAACGACCGCGTCATCTCCCCGACTTTGGCGCTCTTTTGCGAGCGGTCCAGCATCGTGTCGCCGAGCGTTTTCAAATAGGCCTTCATGTCGCCCGCGAAGTAAGCGACGCCCGCGCTGTAAACCCAATCCGGCGGGAGCTGCCCTTCCGCCGGGAGGGCTGTCAGATTGGTCGCCTGCCATTTGAACCTTTGCGTTCCGAGGCCGGTGTTCTGCTCCTCCCGGATGAGGCCCGCTGTTCCAGTGACCATCGTCTGCAAAGGCGCGGCGTCACTGGGAGCTGTCAATTCAAAGGATTTCCGCTCCAGGGCATCGCGGAGTTGGAAGGGTTCAAATCCGCCGATGAACGCCTTGCCTTTGGTGGCGATCTCGTACTCGACCTCGATGGTGGAGCCAATGTCCACGCCGGGCAGGTTGGCCACCAGGATCTTGCCGCCGGTGTAACGTTTGGCGGACGCGTTCCAACCGGCGTCCATCACATTCATTTCGTTGGTGGCAATTTCCTGGCGCTCGCCCGTTTTGGAAGTGACCGAGCCGCGGATGAGTCTGGCCTCCTGGCAGGACGGATTGTAATCAATCTTCACCTCGGCCTCCCTGATTTTGCCGGCATAATTCAGAATTTGCTTCGAGTAGCGCGCCCGATAAACGGCGCTGTGCGCGTCCGTCAGCGCGAGTTCCTTGTGGCTTTCCAAAATCTTGGCATCGGATTCGACCGGAGGGGCCGCCGCGGAATCCGCCTTCGCCTCCGGCTCGGTCGCCGCGCCTTCGGATACGGCCAGCACCGGGACTTTGCGCTCGTCGTACTCCGTGGATTTCAAGGTCTGTTTCAGAGTCAAGTATTGTTTGGGCGAAAACTCGACCCCCTTGAGCTTCAACGCCCGCGAGCAATCGAGCGTTCCGTCCTTGTACGCAAAAGATTCCTTGTAGCTGATGCAGTCGTCGTCCACCCGCGGGCAGGAGGGCATGGAGACCGCGCCCGCAAAGCCGCCGGTCATTTTGATCGAGATGTCCTCCTTCAAGCCGCAAGCCACCTCGGTCCGCATCGGATATTTTCTTTTATCCAGGCCGCACCCGCCGAGGATGAAATTCACCACTCCAAAATTTTTGCCGATCCACGGCACGCTCACCATGGATTTCCCGCTGCCGCTGGCGGTCATGCCGTCCACCGAAAACTCCAGTTCGGCCCGCACCACGGTGGAGACATCGAGCATGTCTTCCGGCAGAAGTTTGAACGAGTTGAGGCGGGCGCCGGGCATCGCGCTTTTGAGGTTCCTTTCAAAAAATCTCCGCTGGTCGTCCGGCTTCATGTGGGCGAACGCATTGCGATAGGCATCGTCATTGACCCCGCTGAAATACAATTCCGACTTCGCTTCCAGCGCGCCGGCCGCGGTCAATACACCCGTGGTCTTGATGTCCATCATGTGATCTTCCGGCGGCTCGATCGGGCTCGTCATGAGTTTTTCGCCTTCGGGCCGGCAGACCAGGTAGCTTTGGTTGCAATCGTAATAAGGCAAAAGATTGCGCGTGTGTTCGTCGGTCGGGTCCATGAGGACATATTTGCCCCGGGCCAATTCCACGCCGACGATGGCGTGATTGAAAAACGGATCGGGCACCTCCTCGTCCATCTTCGTGCCCACGTTGATGAGCACCGGATAGGAGTTCAAGCCCGCCGTCCGGAGCAGCGACACCAGCAGAGCGGCCTTGTCCCGGCAGACTCCGTATTTTTTGCCGAAAGTGATCTTGACATCATGCGGTTCGAAGCCGGGCCGGTCTTTTTCCGGCGTGAGGCCCATGTAACGGACGTTCTTGGACACGTAGTAGAAGACCGCCTTGATCTTGTCCATGTCGGTTTTGGCTCCGGCGACCAGCTCAGTGACCGTGTTGGTCATGTCCGGCGCGGTGGCCTCGAGATGCGGCCAACTCAGGTCCCAGTACCATTTGGACACCGCCTGCCAGGTGGGCGTGGTGCTGACCAGCACGCGTTGCAGAACGTTCTCCCCAGGCGGCATGGAGGGTTCATCAAACATGCGCGGCACGTTGTTGATCTCCCAGCGGTGGATGACGATGTGGTCGCGGCCCGATTCCGTGGAGTGGCGGATGGTGCCGGGAACTTTGTCCCGGAGAGCGATGCGCTGCAAGGGCCGGTCCGCCGGCGCATGAACTTCGTAGGAGATATGGCGGATGTACCCTTCGTCTTCAAAAACGTTCTCTTCCGCGTATTGACCCGGCATGAACGAACGCGTGATCGTCTGGCGGGAGATGGAATGGACGACGTCGCCGATTTCCACCTTGGGAAGGTTCACCTGCAATATGCGGTTGTTCGGGTCGTAGATGTTCATCTGCATCTGGCTCTCATCAATGGTTTCCTTCGAATTGGCCGCCACGTCCACCGGGAGCACGGTGCCGTCCGGGCTTATCACCTCCAACTTGATGACCTCTTCGGTCGAATAGGGCAGCATGAAAGAAAGAGACAGGGTGCGGTTGCCGCGCTTGCCCTTTTCCGTGAGCACTTTGACAAAGGCCTCATCCTGGCATTCGCCGGTGCCGTCGGCGCGATAAACCCGCACCAGTTTTTTCTCCACGGTGGCCTCGTCGCAATCCGGGTATTTGTCCAGCGTGATTTCAGACGCGGCCGCCAGGGCCTTCTTCGCGTCCACGAAGGCCCAGGTGTCGCCGGTGTAAAGGTTGGTGGCGCCGGAAGCCGGCCCGGCCGGGACCGCAAGCGCGGCGAACCAAAGACTGCATAAAACGGGCAAATATTTTGTCTTCATAGAATGAAAAGGCGCGGCCATGATATTCCAAAACCAGCGATGCGCCAGCCTGTTCAGCAGAAAATCATGGGCGAGTCCGGCAGAGCGCGCGCTTCTCCAGGGTCACGATGCGGACGGTTTCTTTTCGGCTGCGGGCGCGGAAATTTCCGAACCGGTGGCGTGACCGTGCAAATCGCGCGCCAGCGGGGCGGCGGGCGGTGTGCCGGCGGGTTGAGGAATATAAAGGGCGGATTTGGAGTGTTGGGCGGCCTGATGCGCCTTGATGAGTGTGGGAACAACGATGGCTGCCGCCACGCCAACTCCAACTGCCGTCCCAACGATCACCGACTGCATACTCTGACTCCCGTTGGCGCAGCCTTCCCATCCTTCGGGACCATTGACCCCGACGCTGTAGCTGCCGTAATTGGTTCCACTGTGAAAGGTGTGCTGGAGGGCTTCGACCTGGGCCGAAGTCATGGTTCCCTTGTTGGTGAGCGTCTGTTGCTGGAATTGCATCAGCGATTTCGCGAGCTGGTCGGCAACGAGCGAGAAGTTGTTGCCTTCCTCTGGAATGCCCTGCGAGAGTTTTGCGAATTCGGCCGTGGATTTGAAACCTTTCTGCTTGCCGGCTTTGACGGCAAGAATGTTCTGCACCAGCGTGTCCGAACTCGCCAGGAAAAGGTAATCGCCGCTGCGGGCGATGCTCGGGCGCAAATCCAGCGGCAACGGCAGCGGAATGGTCATGGTGCGCATTTTCAGGTCTGGATTATCCACGCGCACGACGAGGGGATTGCTTTTGCAGAGTTCGTCAACGCGGTTGAAAATGACATCGGAATTGACCTTCGCGACAATGACCAGGCCGGGGCTTGG